>ERZ791704.138-NODE-138-length-68355-cov-6.72209_pt1 | contig 68355 bp, 64 predicted proteins | sample MGYA00510045_ERZ791704 | MGnify/ENA primary metagenome ERZ791704 (study PRJEB30046, sample SAMN00715247) | human gut metagenome | study: EMG produced TPA metagenomics assembly of the A metagenome-wide association study of gut microbiota in type 2...
CTTGCATGTGTTAAGCACGCCGCCAGCGTTCATCCTGAGCCAGGATCAAACTCTCTGATAAAATGTTTGATTCACTCAAGATAACAACTAGCTATCTCTCGTTTTACTGTTTTTGGTTTTTCAAACCGTTCTTAAAAATGTAAAGAATTTTCGAGAATCGTATGTGTTTCACTGTTTAGTTATCAAGGTTGTCTGTCTTGCGACAGCTCATTTATTTTATCATGTTGTTTTTGATTTGTCAAGAACTTTTTTAAGTTTTTTCAAATCTTTTTTCAACTGATTTGCTGTCCGTTGACAGCTTGTTTACTTTATCACAGTCCCAAGCGTTTGTCAACATCTTTTTTTATTTTTTTAAAAAACATTTTTTCAAAAAAATAAAGCGGAGAAGGAGGGATTTGAACCCTCGCGCCGCGTTAGCGACCTATACCCTTAGCAGGGGCACCTCTTCGGCCTCTTGAGTACTTCTCCAGACTCCGAACTAATAGTTCAATATTAAATTCGAATGCACTTTGGAACTTCCCGAAGCGCATTTGTAATTATATGTAAAAAAACCTGTTTTGTCAACAGGTTTTTTTGTTTTTTTTCATATTTTTTATTTTCAACTTCTTTTCGTCATTGATTCTATAGCGAATCATAACTATTTTCCAGCATAAATACGCCATTTCAGGCATATCTGGCTATGGTTTCTTCGATACGTCTTTTTACCTCTGATGCAATTTCTGTTGTTTTCATATCCTTGTATTCTTCATAATATATTGGTTCCAGAAAATGCACCTGTACAGTCAGCTTCTTAACAGAGCCTGTATCAAATGCTTTAAAAGAATCGATCAATGCGACCGGCACGATCGGACATTTTGATTTTGTTGCAGCTTTAAAGCTCCCGCCTTTAAATTCCTGCGGATGATTTCCATCTTTGCTTCTGGTTCCCTCTGCAAAGATCAGATAGTTGCGTCCTTCCTTTACCTCTTTGATAACCTGAAGAATCACCTGCATAGACTGTTTTACATCCTCACGATCGATCATAAAAGCTTTCATGCATGCAAATACCTGTTTCAGAAACGGAACATCCGTAAGTTCCTTCTTGGCAACTACAGAGAATGGCACCGGGCATACTTGTATGATTGCAAGTACGTCAAACAATCCCTGATGATTTGGAAAGAACATAAATCCATTTTTTTTTGGTATGTTCTCTACTCCATGTGCATCAATGATCAGGTTTCCTCCCCGTATTGCTCTGTGGTCTACCTGTTGTAGAAGCTTATATCTTTCCTCTTCTGTATAGCGGTCCACATGTGACGCATACCAGCACAACTTGAACCATCCATATGGAACAAAGAAAAGATTTCTCAATACCATAAATAATATTCTTTTCATTTTTTGTCCTCGATATATTATGATCCTATTTTTTCCGAAATCTTATCTTCATATCCCGGATTCTTCTTGATAAATGTCTCGTATGCTTTTGTATATGTCTTATATGAATCTGTTTTCATAAATTTGGCATACTCTGTCGCAGCCTGAGTTCTCATATCATCTGTGATCTGAGATGGAGCCATGATATAATATGTTTTATCCTGTTTACCTACCATATAGGTCCCTACACATGGATACTCCTGGTCATCCTCCAGAACCAGATTATATGTAATATATACATATGCATACTTATCATTCTCTGAAAGAATCTCACAGTTCTGAACAGATACTTTCTTTGGATTATGTGCTTTAAAGTAATTGAGCGTTGCTGTAATTTCTGTCTGAAGATCTGCTTCGGTATTATCTTTCTGATTATAGCAGTCTTTTACTTTGCTTTCTTTTCCATCAACATAGGACTGTATCAGTTCCTCTGTTACTTTTTCCGGTGATTTATGACTTACACCCCCGCATCCTGCCACGCAGAGTGTCAGTAATACCAACACTCCCGCTACAAGATATCTATACCATTTTTTCATGGTTATTCCTCTTCTCCTCTGTTCTCACCCTGTGCATCCTGATCAGTTTCTTCTGTTACAGCTGATACAGCTTCTGAAATTTTCTCTCCAGTTGCCAGCTGTGTATTCTGGTCTTTCTCTTCTTTATCCCTTACTTTGGCTACGCTGGCTACAGTTACACCCTCTGTAAGATTAATCAGTTTTACACCTGATGTGATTCTTCCAAGAATGGAAATATCGGAGCATGCAATTCTGATAATAATGCCTTCTGTCGTGATCAGCATTACTTCGTTATCCTCATTTACAGCTCTCGCACCAATTACATCACCGGTTTTCTCTGTGATCTTATAACACTTCACACCTTTTCCGCCACGATTCTGGCAGGTAAATTCACCCATAGAAGTACGTTTACCCATACCATTAGCAGATACGATAAGCAGACAGTCTCCCTGAGAATTCAGCTGCATGGAGACAACTTCATCGCCATCATCAAGGTTCATGCCTCGTACGCCCATGGAAGTCCTTCCGGTGCTTCTTACATCTGTCTCTTTGAAACGGATACACTGGCCATTCTTTGTAACAAGAATAATATCTTTCTTATCATCAGTTAATTTGACTTCGATCAGCTCATCATCATCGCGCAAAGTAATCGCTGCCAGTCCTGTCTTACGGACATTTGCATAGTCCTCAGTCGGAGTTTTCTTCACAAGGCCGTTCTTTGTAGCCATCATCAGATAACTTCCCTCATCAAACTTACGGATTGGGATCACTGCTGTGATAAATTCACCCGGCATAAGCTGTAAAAGATTAATGATTGCTGTTCCTCTTGCGGTACGTCCTGCCTCAGGAATCTCATATGCTTTCAGACGGTATACTCGTCCTGTATTTGTGAAGAACATCAGATAATGATGTGTGGTCGTCATCAGAAGTTCTTCAATGTAATCGTCTTCAAGAGTCTGCATTCCCTTGATTCCTCTTCCACCTCTGTTCTGACTTCTGAAATTATCTACTGTCATTCTCTTGATATATCCCAGTTTAGTCATTGTGATCACTGTATTCTCTCTTGGAATCAGATCCTCTGTAGAGATATCATATACGTCAAATCCAATGGCAGTCTTTCTCTCATCTCCATATTTCTCTGCGATTGCGAGAATTTCTTCACGAATCACGCGAAGCAGAAGATTTCTGTCAGCAAGAATTGCTTCGTATTTGCGGATTTTTTCCATTAAGTCAGCATACTCTGCTTCCAGTTTCTCTCTTTCCAGACCTGTCAGAGCACGCAGACGCATATCTACGATTGCCTGAGCCTGAACATCCGTCAGCTCGAAACGCTCCATTAATTCCTGTTTTGCGATCTGTACATTCTGAGAAGCTCTGATAATACGGATTACTTCATCAATATTGTCAAGAGCTTTCAGCAGACCCTCTAAGATATGAGCACGTTCTCTTGCCTTATTCAGATCATATTTTGTTCTTCTGGTCACTACATCTTCCTGGTGAGCCAGGTAGTATTCCAGCATTTCCTTCAGGTTTAACACTTTTGGTTCAAGACTTCCGTTATTTGGAATAAGAGAAAGCATATTTACGCCAAAAGTATCCTGCAGCTGTGTATGCTTGTACAGTAAATTCAGAACTACGTTCGCATTTGCATCTTTTCGCAGATCAATACAGATTCTCATGCCTTCACGGCTGGAATGGTCGTTAAGGTCTGTGATTCCATCAATCTTTTTATCTCTTACAAGGTCTGCGATTTTTGAGATAAGACGCGCTTTGTTTACGAGGTATGGAAGCTCTGTAACGATAATTCTGGATTTTCCGTTTGGAAGAGTCTCAATATTTGTTACCGCACGTACACGGATCTTTCCACGTCCTGTTCTGTATGCCTCTTCAATTCCTCTTCTGCCAAGAATCGTGGCACCAGTTGGGAAATCAGGACCTTTTACGATGTCCAGGATTTCCTCCATAGTGGTTTCTCTCTGTTCTTCAATCGTGTTATCAATGATTTTGACAACAGCATCTATAACTTCTCTCAGATTATGAGGCGGAATATTGGTTGCCATACCTACCGCAATACCGGAAGTTCCGTTTACCAGAAGATTTGGATAACGGGATGGCAGAACAACAGGCTCTCTCTCTGTCTCATCGAAGTTTGGCTGGAAATCAACTGTATCTTTGTTGATATCTGCCAGCATTTCCATGGAAATCTTGCTCAGACGTGCCTCTGTGTATCGCATGGCTGCTGCCCCGTCACCATCTACAGAACCAAAGTTTCCATGTCCGTCTACCAGCGGATATCTGGTAGACCATTCCTGTGCCATATTTACAAGTGCACCATAAATAGAACTGTCACCATGTGGGTGATATTTACCCATTGTATCACCGACAATACGCGCACATTTACGATGTGGCTTGTCAGGACCATTATTCAACTCTATCATGGAATACAATACCCGACGCTGAACCGGTTTCAGACCATCTCTTACATCCGGCAATGCTCTGGAAGCGATAACGCTCATTGCATAGTCAATGTAAGAGTCCTTCATGGTCTTTTCCAGATCCACCTCGTGGACTTTGTCAAAAATATTATCTTCCATTTATCTATTCTCCCTATTATCAGATATCCAGATTCTTTACAAATCTTGCATTCTCTTCAATAAATTCACGTCTTGGCTCTACTTTATCACCCATCAGTGTAGTAAATGTCAGGTCTATCTCAGAAGTTGCTGCTTCATCCATGGTAACCTTGAGAAGAATTCTCTTCTCCGGATCCATAGTTGTCTCCCAAAGCTGGTCTGCATCCATCTCTCCAAGACCTTTGTATCGCTGAATCTTGTTATTTCCGTCACGACCGATATCTGTCAGAATCTGATTCAGCTCATCATCATCGTATGCATACCATACTTTCTTGTTCTTTTCAATCTTATATAACGGTGGCTGAGCAAGGTATACATAGCCCTGTTTGATAAGTTCCGGCATAAAACGATACAGGAAAGTCAGCAGTAAAGTCGCGATATGTGCACCATCGACATCGGCATCAGTCATGATAATGATCTTGTGATATCTAAGCTTACTGATATCAAAGTCATCATGGATACCTGTTCCAAAAGCTGTGATCATTGCTTTAATCTCAGCATTTGCATAAATCTTGTCCAGACGTGCTTTCTCTACATTCAGGATCTTACCTCTCAGTGGAAGAATCGCCTGTGTTACACGATTTCTGGCTGTCTTTGCAGAACCACCGGCGGAATCTCCCTCTACGATGTAAATTTCGCAGTTCTCCGGATTCTTGTCTGAACAGTCAGCAAGTTTTCCAGGAAGTGACATATTATCAAGTGCTGATTTTCTTCTGGTGAGATCACGAGCCTTACGTGCAGCCTCACGTGCTCTCTGTGCAAGGACAGATTTCTCTACGGTAGCTTTCGCTACTGTCGGATTCTGTTCAAGAAAGATTTCAAGCTGTCTGCTTACCACGCTGTCAACAGCACCTCTTGCTTCGCTGTTTCCAAGTTTCTGTTTTGTCTGTCCCTCAAACTGAGGATTCTCAATCTTAACACTGACAATAGCAGTCAGACCCTCTCGGATGTCATCACCACTCAAGTTCGGTTCGCTGTCTTTGAGCAATTTATTCTTTCTTGCATAATCATTGAACGTTTTAGTCAGAGCATTTCTGAAACCTACAATATGAGTACCGCCCTCAGGTGTATTAATGTTATTTACAAATCCATAGCAGTTCTCGGTATAAGAGTCATTGTGCTGCATGGCAACTTCTACAGATACACCGTTCTGCTGCCCTTCACAGTAAATAATCTCCGGATACAGTGCCTCTTTACTTCTGTTAAGATAGCTTACAAACTCACGGATACCACCTTCGTAATGGAAAACTTTCTCTCTTTCCATTCCTTCTCTGGTATCTTTCAGACAGATTCTCAGTCCTTTTGTCAAAAACGCCATCTCTCTCAGACGCTGTTTCAGGATATCGTAGTCATATACTGTTTCCTCAAAGATTTCTTTATCCGGCAGGAATACAACAGTCGTTCCTGATTTATCCGGCTCACAATCTCCTACAACTTTCAAAGGATACATTGTTTTACCACGCTCATAACGCTGCTGATAAATTTTACCTTCATGGTAAATTTTTACTTCCAGCCAGGTAGAAAGTGCGTTTACTACAGATGCACCTACTCCATGAAGACCACCTGAAACCTTGTACCCTCCACCGCCGAACTTACCACCGGCATGAAGAATGGTGAATACTACTTCGACAGCAGGAATTCCTGCTTTATGATTGATACCTACCGGAATACCACGTCCGTTATCTACGACTGTGATAGAATTATCCGGATTAATAACTACCTGAATCTCCGTACAAAATCCAGCAAGTGCTTCGTCAACTGCATTGTCTACGATCTCATAAACCAGATGATGAAGACCTCTGCTGGATGTACTTCCGATATACATACCTGGTCTCTTTCGTACGGCTTCCAAACCTTCCAGAATCTGGATTTGATCCGCTCCGTATTCTGTATTTTCTCCGCCCATTTCTTTCCTCCTGTTATATATAGTTATCACCAGAATATATCTGAAAACCCTTGCGGGTTAATTTCCGCAAGAAACCATAAACTGGGTTACTGTTCACTTCATTCTCAGTAACTAAACAGGTTTTCAAATATATTCTGGTATTTGGACATAATAATACAAATTTATTATAGCACAAAAGCCTGTTTCTTGCTACAAATTATATAAAAAGAATCCCCGCTAACGGGAATTCTCCTATAAATTCTTCTGTGGTTTTTGCTTTTTATTTATCCGAATTGTTAATGAGATACTGATAAACATCTCTCTTCGTCATACCTCTGTCATTTGCCACCAGTTTCATGGCTTCTTTTCTGGAATGGCCTTTGTTTTCGTATAGTTCCATATGTTCTTCTATCGTTATTTTTTCCCAGGAAGCTTTCTGTTCTTCTTCCATTTCTTTTCTGTTTCTGCCTTCGATTACCAGAACACATTCACCCAGTGGTTTCTCCGTCTGATAATACAGAATCAGATCATCAATCGTAGAATGAAAAGCAGTTTCATGTTTCTTTGTCAGTTCTCTGCAAAGCGTCATCCTGCGGTTTCCCAACGTTTCTTTCAGTTCCTCCAGAGTCCTTACCAGTCTGTGTGGTGCTTCGTAGAGAATAATGGTTCTCGTTTCATTCTTCAGTTCTTCCAGAATCTGTTTTCGTTCTTTCTTATCTGCCGGCAGAAAAGCTTCAAAAGCAAATCTTCTCGTTGGTAGCCCGGACAATGTCAGTGCTGTAATACAGGCAGCAGGTCCAGGAAGTGATGTTACCTCGATTCCAGCCTCATAACACATCGCAGCCAGTTCTTCTCCCGGATCAGAAATACCAGGTGTTCCTGCATCTGTGATCAATGCGATATTCTGGCCTTCCTGCATTTTGTTGATCAGTACATATGCCTTGTCGATTTTGTTATATTCATGATAGCTGGTCATAGGCGTCTTTATATCAAAATGATTCAGCAGTTTGATACTGTTTCTGGTATCTTCTGCTGCAATAAGGTCCACTTCTTTTAATGTGCGAAGTACCCGGAGTGTGATATCCTCCAGGTTTCCTATGGGTGTTGCGCACAAATACAATTTACCACTCATAATTTATTCCTCTCATATTACTTTGCCGATAATGTTTTTTCGTAACTGTAAATCAACTAAACAATTACGATTTTTCCACAATTCCTGTTCATCAGATCATATCATAAATCTTCAGGATATTCTCCGTATAAACTCCCGGCTCTTTATATACGATCAACGGCGGCTCCACTGTCACTCTGGAATTTCCGCCTTTTAATGCCTCAATCAGAACCATATTCGGCTCTCTGTCTATGTATGGATACACCAGCTGCATTCTTTTCGGCTCCAGGCGGTATTTTGTAAGAACATTCATAATCTCTGCAAGCCGAAATGGTCTGTGCACCATATAAAATCTCCCACGCTCTTTCAGAACTTTTGCTGCCTGACTTACCACATCTTCCAAATTACATAATACTTCATGTCTGGCGATTGCCTTTGGCATATCCGGGTTTCTTAGTCCGTGCTGTCCAATCATATAAGGTGGATTGCTTGTCACTACATCAAAAGAGGCCGCCCCAAAAATCTCAGCAGCCTCTTTAATATCTCCCTGCACGATATCAACATCGTTCTCCAGGTGATTATACATGACACTGCGTCCGGCCATATCTGCACATTCCTGCTGAATCTCAAGACCTGTGAAATGTTTTCCACTTGTTTTAGCCTTGAGCAGAATCGGAATAATTCCTGTTCCTGTTCCCATGTCCAGAGCAATCTCACCTTTTTTCACTTTTGCAAAGCCGGAAAGAAGAACCGCATCCATTCCAAAACAGAATTTATCCGGATCCTGAATCACATAATATCCGTTTTGAAGATCATCTACGCGTTCGTTATCTTTTACCAGCTGATCAGTCATTTAATTTGGGATCTCCTTTTTTGTCTTCCAGATTTCCAAGTTCCTTTAATTCTTTGTCTGAGACTTTGACTTTCTTCTTTCTCGGACGGAATTTCAGTTCATCCACCGGAAATTCCTGAATCTCTTTCTCGTCATTAATCTCAACGATTACCTTTACACGCTGACGAAGTACGTTCACACTGTGTACAGTTCCTGTAAGTCCATCCGGAGTTGTGACAGAATCGCCCAGTCCCGGAAGTTTCTTATTCAGTTCCTCATATGTTTCCTGCTCATTCTTCAGACAGCACATTAATCTTCCACATACTCCGGAAATCTTTGTCTGGTTAAGAGACAGATTCTGCTCTTTCGCCATCTTAATAGATACCGGTGCAAATTCTGAAAGATAAGTATGGCAGCACAAACATCTTCCACATATACCGATTCCACCAAGAATCTTCGTTTCATCACGAACACCGATCTGTCGAAGTTCAATACGTGTTTTGAAAATTGCTGCGAGATCCTTTACAAGCTGACGGAAATCAATTCTGCCGTCTGCCGTAAAATAAAACAATACTTTATTGTTATCAAATGTATATTCCGCATCTATCAGCTTCATCTCCAGACCATGCTCACGAATCTTCTTCTGACAGATTTTAAACGCTTCTCTCTCTCTGACTCTGTTCTGTGCCTCTCGCTCATCATCCTCCTTTGTCGCTACGCGGAGTACTTCTTTGAGAGGATGAACAACATCTTCCTCACCTACTTCTCTCGGTGCAAGTACAACTTTCCCGTACTCTATTCCACGGGCAGTCTCCACGATCACATGATCGCCAGTTTTAATCTCGTAATCCTTAGGGCTGAAATAATAAATCTTGCCTACATTACGAAATCTTACGCCTACTACTTTTGTCATTCTATTTCTCCCTGATCGTCAGGAACAGTAATTCAAATGCCAGGTCAAAATTAACATTTGCTTTCAGACGTACCTTTGTCTTCTGAATGGAATCCAGGATTTTCTCCAGATTCTCATAGGAACGCTGTTTCGCCTGTTCTCTGATAAAATTAATTTCCTGCTTAAATACCAGATTATCAACTTCCTGTGTTGCCTTGAACATCAGGACATCTCTGAACCAGAACTGGAAAATATCCAGATAATCATTAATGTTCTGTTTCTCTCCTGAAAGGCTCTTGATCGCATCTGACAGTTCATAAACTTCCATGGTATTTGCATATTTAAGGATTCTCAGTGCATTCTGAGTCATCTCTGCAAATTCCCGGGAAGTGGCGGCTTCCTTTGCTCTTCCGATACTTCCCTGTGCAAAAGACGCATCAATCTCTGCCTGATAGTCAGGAACATGAAGATGTTCCATCAGGTATTTCTTCACAAGACCATCATCTACTACCTTCAGGTCAAGACGAACACATCTTGACTGAATCGTTGGCAGCAGTCCACCTATATTATTCGTCAATAACATGATCACTGCATATTCCGGCGGCTCCTCAATTGTTTTAAGAAGAGCATTCTGTGCCTGCGGTGTCATAAGATCTGCATCTGCAATAATATAAATCTTGTAGGGACTATAATATGGCCTGATATCCACATCATGAATCACCTGATCCCTGATCTCATCAATTGTGATCGTTCCCGGTTTCTCATGTGTAACCATAATAATATCCGGATGATTCTTGCCCATAGCTTTCTTACAGGAATCACATTTCTGACACGGTTCTGTACCGCCGGCTTCACATTGGAGTGTAGCCGCAAAAGTTCCTGCAAGAAGTTTCTTACCAGAACCTGGTTCGCCGGTAAAAATATAAGAATGCGATATTTTTCCCGCATCTATTGCATTTTTTAAATGTCCGATAATCTCATCATGTCCGATAATGTTGTTAAATCCCATCATAAGAATCACCTCACCAGTCCGTTTTGTAAGATATTATACCATAAAAGAAGATCTATTGCATAGATTTTATATAATTTACGATTTCTTTCACACATTCGTCGAGATCTATATTCTGAAAACGTTTCCATATTCCGGCCCGGAGAATGTTCTCCTCTGAGAAATCCGACTGGTCCGCAATAAACCGTCTGCACATTTCCTCGTATTTCGGATTTGCCTGCTCACGCTCCCTCTTAAGAGCGCGGCTAAGTCTTTCGCCATCTTCTACCTGGATATAAACAGGGCAGACCGCATCATCCCCATAATATTTACGCATTTTCTTAAAGGATTCCAGCGTTCCAATACCAAGGTAATCAGAACCAGTCAGGTCCACCTGTCCGTCATCTGCGGTAAAATATGTCCAGATTCCGTGAACGGTATGATATGCTCTCGCCTCGATCAGATTTCCGTTTCTGCGAAATTCTTTCAGTTTCTTATCATCTACAAAGTAGTAATTCTTCCCATCCTGTTCCCCTGCCCTGATAGGGCGTGTCGTATACAGGACCAATGTCTTTAAATTCAGTTCCTTATGTGCGGCAAGAAGTGAATAAATTCTGTCTTTTCCGGACGCACTTTTTCCCATAATGTAAAAAATCTTTCCCATGTCTGCTATTTTATTCCTTTGCCGGACTGTCATCTTCCTGTCCCGATTCATTTCGGGCCGCCACGCAGATCGTCTCAGCAGATGTATCACTAAGCCCCTGCACTTCCAGTCCCTGTTCCATGTATCTTCTCACATTTCGTACGAATTGTCCAGTTATCTGCTCTCCCGGCACAATAATCGGGATTCCCGGCGGATACAGGTAAGCAAACTCTGCACTGACCTTTCCAATACTCTCTTCCAGAGGATATCTTCTCTGCTGTGCATCCATTGCCTGGGAAATACTCATAAGCTGCTTCATTCTCGCATAAGAAACAGTCTCCTGGGATTCCTCTGCTGAAGCTACGAATTCTGTCTCTGTATCAATCTGTTCAATCGCATCACATAATCTTTCAAATCCCTCTTTGGTATCTCCAACTGCCGCAATCCCCAGCGCATATTTCTCCGCTTCCATTTCCATCTCAATATGAAATCTGTCGCGAAGCATCTCGTGAAGCTGATGTCCATTAATTGAAGTTCCCACTGTTGAAAAGAGAAGCTTCGATCTGTCAAAATCATAGATTCCGGTTCCCTTAATCATAGAAGTTTCGATCAGCCTTATCTTTTCACAATTTGACAGTCTCTGCCTAGCTTGTTCCAGATTAAAGGTAAATTCCCGAAACATCTGCTGCCCATCTTTTTTTAATTTATCCATACACGCATCCATGCTTGCCATCAGAATATAAGAAGGACTGCTGGTCTGATAAATGCCCATAAATCTTCTGATTTTCTCCACATCTGCCATGTCACTGCATATATGAATCACCGCCGTCTGTGTCATAGATGGAAGCGTTTTGTGAAAACTCTGAATGACGATATCTGCTCCCAGATCTGCCGCCGAAACCGGAAAATAATCTGAAAAATGAAAATGTGCACCATGTGCTTCATCCACAATCAGTGGAATCCCATGTCTATGCACCACTTCTGCAATCGCCTTTATATCAGACACAATTCCGTCATATGTAGGAGATGTCAGCAGAAATGCCTGTACATCCGGATTTTCTTCCAGATATCTTTCCACACGCTCGGCAGAAATCCCTCCGTTTATCCCCAGCCGGTGATCTTCGTGTGGATAAATATAGACAGGCTGTAATTCTCTTAAGTACAATGCATGATAAACTGCTTTATGACAGTTTCTTGCCACAAGTATCCTGCCACCTTTACTTACGCTTGCACTGACTGCTGCCAGAAGTGCAGCTGTGCTTCCATTTACACTAAAAAAACATTTCTTTGTCCCATAAATCTTAGCTGCATATTCCTGTGCTTCCTTCAGGATTCCTTCTGCATGATGAAGATTATCAAACCCGGAAATCTCCGTAATGTCTCTCTCAAAAGGAAACTCTCCTGCTGAAGATGCCTTATTTCGCTTATGTCCCGGCATATGAAATGGATAATAATCCGACTGCCCATAACTTTCTAATTTTTTATATAATCTTTCCATTTTCTTCCTTTCTTATACTTTAAATCTGTAACCAACCCCCCAGATTGTCTCAATATACTGCGGTTTGGCCGTATTAAATTCGATTTTTTCACGAATTTTTTTAATGTGAACAGTAACTGTTGCAATGTCTCCCACTGATTCCATATCCCAGATTTCTCTGAACAGTTCTTCTTTAGTAAATACTCTGTTAGGATTCTCTGCAAGGAATGTAAGAAGATCATACTCTTTGGATGTAAAGGTTGTCTCCTCTCCGTTCACCCATACACGGCGTGCAGTCTTGTCAATCTTAATGCCTCGAATCTCCACAATATCATTCTTTCTCACATTTGATCCGATCAGACGATTATATCTGTCCATATGTGCCTTGACTCTGGCTACCAGCTCACTCGGGCTAAACGGTTTTGTCATATAGTCATCTGCGCCAAGCCCCAGACCTCTAATCTTATCTATATCATCTTTCTTTGCAGACACCATAATAATTGGTGTATTTTTCTCCTGGCGCACCTGTCTGCAGATATCAAAGCCATCCACTTCCGGCAACATCAGATCCAGAATGATCAGATCAAATTCCTCATTCAGCGCCTTAGTCAGCCCTGTATCTCCTCTGTTACAAATCTCAACCTCAAATCCGGACAGTTCCAGATAGTCTTTCTCCAGATCTGCGATTGCTTCTTCATCTTCTATGATTAAAATCCTGCTCATTTCATTGGTACCTCCTGATACTTTCTAAGTACAAAATACATAATCGTGCCGATTCCAAGTCTGCTTGTAGCCCAGACCTTTCCACCATGATCCTCAAGAATTTTCTTTACAATGGAAAGTCCGATTCCGCTTCCACCCTTGGAAGAATTTCTCGACACATCCGTTCTGTAAAAACGGTCAAAAATAGATGTAAGATCTTTTGCAGCTATTCCTTTTCCATTATCCTCTATCTCAACCTGTATGAAATCACCTACGTCTTTAACACGAATCTGAATGATTCCCTTCGGTTTATCCATATATTTGATGGCATTACTGATAATGTTATGGATTACACGACGGATCTGTTCACCATCTGCGATTACCTGTACGCCACTCTCCACATAATTCGCATATACCAGTTCTATTCCTCTTGTTTCCAGTTCCAGTCCTGTTTCTTCCGCACAGTCGCTGAAATAATCCTCTACATTCAGTTTACTGAATGTATATGGAATTCTGTTTGTATCAATCTTGGAATAAAAGGTCAGCTCGTTAATCAGATGATCCATCTCATTCGTCTTGTTATAGATGGTCTTTACATAACGATTCATTTTCTCCGGAGTGTCTGCCACCCCATCCATAATGCCTTCTACATATCCTTTCACTGCGGTGATAGGTGTTTTAAGATCGTGGGAAATATTACTGATCAGTTCCTTGTTCTCTTTATCCAAAAGAACTTTCTCTTCTGCCGACTCTTTCAGCCGTTTTCTCATCTCTTCAAAATCTCTGCAAAGCTCTGAGAATTCGTCATCTCCCTCTACTTCCAGAACGAAGTCCAGATTTCCCTCTTTGATATTCTGAGTCGCTTTCTTTAATTTTACCAGTGGTGTTGCAATGCTTCTGTATATCCACAACCCTATCGACAAAGATGTAAAAACCAGAATTACCGTCGCCGTAAATAATACATCTTTGGCTATCAATTTTACCTGAGTCTGGCTGTTGGCTGATTCTCCAACAGAAATATCATACACAACCTCTGAAGAATTCTTTGCCTGCTGCGCAAATTTCGTATGGCTTAATCCATATAAAGTTGCTGAAAATAAAAGCAGCGGAACCAGAATGCTCATGCCGAACCCCACTATGATCCTTGTCTTTAACTTCATTTGAATCATCCTTTATCTTTTTTATTTAACCGGATCAAACAAGTTTCCCATTTCCATTACAAGGCACAAAACAGCAGCCTTATCCAATCCGGACAGCTTAAAAATATTATATCATAAAGTCTCTTTGCCATATCTAAATTTTCTATAAAAAGAACAGGAATCATCTGTCAGATATTTACAGATAATTCCTGTTTCCTCTTTTTTGTATTTCAATTTTCTCACAACTGTATTTTCACAGTTGCTGCAATATCTTCCCTGCTATCAATTATGCAAGATATTTCTTAAGATCATCAACCTTGTCAAGATGTTCCCATGGAAGATCTACATCTGTACGACCAAAGTGTCCGTAAGCAGCTGTCTGTTTGTAAATCGGTCTTCTCAGGTCAAGCATCTTAATGATTCCAGCCGGACGAAGGTCAAAGTTCTCACGAATAATCTCAACCAGTTTTGTATCAGAAAGTTTGCCTGTTCCAAATGTTTCTACGTGGATAGATGTCGGATGAGCAACACCGATTGCATAGGAAAGCTGAATCTCACATTTATCTGCAAGACCTGCTGCAACGATATTCTTTGCAACATAACGTGCAGCATATGCTGCAGAACGGTCAACCTTTGTGCAGTCTTTTCCGGAGAAAGCTCCGCCGCCGTGACGACCAGCTCCACCATATGTATCAACAATGATCTTACGTCCTGTAAGTCCACTGTCACCGTGAGGTCCGCCGATTACGAAACGTCCTGTCGGGTTGATGAAGTACTGTGTATTCTCATCTACCATATCTGCCGGGATAATCTCATCAAATACATATTTCTTGATATCTTCATGAATCTGCTCCTGAGTTACATCCGGATCATGCTGTGTAGAGCATACAACAGTATCGATACGGAAAGGTTTTCCAGCTTCATCATATTCAACTGTAACCTGAGTTTTTCCATCTGGTCTTAAGTAAGTTAATGTACCGTCTTTACGAACTTTTGTCAGCTGACGTGCAAGTTTATGTGCCATGTTGATTGCATATGGCATATATTCTTCTGTTTCGTTTGATGCGTAACCAAACTGGATACCCTGATCTCCGGCTCCGATAGCGTTGATCTCATCTTCACCCATCTTAGCTTCCAGTGCTTTATCTACACCAAGAGCGATATCTGCAGACTGTTTATCCAGAGCTGTGATAACTGCACATGTATCTGCGTCAAATCCATATTTACCACGGTCATATCCAATCTCACGAACAGTATCTCTTACGATCTGCTGAATATCGATATTTGCAGTTGTTGTGATTTCCCCCATTACCAGTACAAGACCTGTTGTTGTAGCTGTTTCGCATGCAACACGTCCCATTGGATCCTGTTCCATGATTGCATCAAGAACGGCGTCGGAAATGGCATCGCACATTTTATCCGGATGGCCTTCAGTTACAGATTCAGAAGTAAATAAAATTTTCTCCATTGTATTCTCCTTTTTTCTATGTGTTAACAAAAAGAAACAGCCCGAAGTAATCGGACTGTCTGATTATCTCAACAATCCTCTTATTGTTCGATCACTCGCTCAGGTTGGCACCTTCCTCCACTAAAGGGGTTGCCGTGGCTTCGCAGATCCTTTGTATCTCCACCACTCTGAATAAAAGGCTATTACTAATTATTAACTTTCATTAATATTGCTGCACACCATACAATATACTTAACATCGATAATTGTCAAGCTATTTTTTTGGTATTTTTTATCATCCCACTCTTAAACGGAATTTCTGGATTTCTTTCTCACTGGATACTCTCTCGATCTCAGCGCCAAGGGATCTGAGCTTCTCTTCGAAATTCTCATATCCTCTCTGGATATAAACGATATCATCAACAATAGTGATTCCATCTGCTGCAAGACCTGCAATTACAAGAGCCGCACCGGCACGAAGATCAGGAGCACTTACTCTTGCACCTGTAAGCTTCTTCACTCCATCAATAATTGCTGAATTACCTTCAACCTTGATGTTAGCTCCCATACGGGAAAGTTCATCCGCATATTTAAATCTGTTCTCAAAAATGCTCTCCGTTACAATACTGGTACCTTCTGCAAGCGCCAGTGTTACAGCGATCTGTGGCTGCATATCTGTCGGATATCCCGGGTATGGGAGAGTTTTTACATGAGTACGATGAAGTCTGCCTGTAGAACGTACACGAACTGCATCATCAAATTCTTCAACTTCGCATCCGATTTCCTCAAGCTTAGCAGTGGTTGCCTCTAAGTGTTTCGGGATTACGTTCTTAACTGTAATATCTCCGCCAGTTGCTGCTGCCGCAAACATAAATGTACCAGCTTCAATCTGATCCGGAATAATAGAATATTCTGTACGGTGAAGTTTCTCTACGCCTTTAATACGGATAACATCAGTTCCTGCACCCTTAATATTAGCTCCCATGCTGTTTAAGAAGTTTGCAACATCTACTACATGCGGCTCTCTGGCTGCGTTTTCCAGGATAGTACGTCCCGGAGCCAGTGATGCTGCCATCATAATATTGATTGTTGCACCAACAGAAACAACATCAAGGAAAATATGGCTTCCATGAAGTTCATCTGCTTTTGCAACGATCGCGCCATGCATGATATCAACCTCAGCACCAAGTGCTCTGAATCCCTTCAGATGCTGATCGATCGGACGGCTTCCGATATTGCATCCGCCCGGAAGCGGTACTTCTGCATGTTTGTACTTACCAAGAAGTGCTCCCAGCAGATAGTAGGAAGCTCTGATCTTCTTGATATATTCATAATCAACACTTACATCTCCAATTGTAGATCCGTTAATCTTTACAGTAGATTTATCAATACGGTCTACCTGTGCTCCAATACCAGCGATTGCTTCAAGCAATACATTGATATCCCTTACATCCGGCAGATTCTCTATAAGAATCGTCTCATCAGTCATTATGGCTGCTGCAAGAATAGCAAGTGCCGCATTCTTGGCACCGGCAATCTCAACCTCACCAACTAAAGGGTTGCCTCCTTTAATAACATACTGTTCCATATCACACCTCTATAATTATTTTCACTCCACGAGCAGAATTAAGTACATCTTACTCCATACAAAAACAGCTTTTTTGCGGGTTTTATAACAACGTACATTTTATTTCAAATGAATATATGTTTATACTAAACGATCATCTTATTTTAAAGTCAGTTGTATATTATAACATATATTTAACATTTGTAAACAAAAATTATTTACCACTATCTGCTTCAGGACCTGTAATAATCACTTTCCCTGCTCTTTGATATGTATTATCTCCAGAATTGCTCTGAGACTTTCATCCAAATCTTTCCCATCCTCATCAATGGTAATATCTGCATATTTTTCGTATAAAGGTACTCGTTCTTCGTATAAGTCTTTCAGGCTTTGTCCATCCTTAAGCAGAACTCCACGTCCCTTAAGATCTCCAAGTCTTTTGGATAAAGCTTCCAGAGATAATTTAAGATAAATAACTTTACCTATGGATTTCAGATGCTCCATTGCTTCCTCGCAGTAAATAACACTTCCGCCAGGCGCAATCACTGTATCTGTCACATGAATAGCTACATTAACACGATTCTCTATTTCCATAAAACGTTCCGGCCCGTCCTGCGCTATGATTTCAGAAAGTTTTCTTTTCTCCTCTTTCTGAATCAGAAGATCAGAGTCCAGAAACTCATATCTCAAAGCTTTTGCAAGAATAACTCCTATTGTACTTTTCCCTGAGCCGGGCATTCCTATTAATGTCACATTATTCATGTTTATGTCCTTTCATTTTACCATACTTTTATCGTTTTTTACCGGAAGATTTTTTCTTCTTTTTTACGCTGTAACCAAAGGTTCCCAGTTTCTTTCCGATTCCCAGATATTCACCATGGGAATATACCAGCGGCTTCGCATCATTGAGATGAAATTTCTTCTTCTCATCCATATATTCCGGATCTGCATGGACTGCAAGTACATCTGCCAGAAACATATGATGAGAGCCTAACTCCAGAACCTGTTTCACTCTGCACTCAATACTTACCGGAGATTCGGCGATCATCGGTGCTTTAATAAATTCTGCCTTTTCCTTTGTAAGCCTCATTTCCTTAAACTTATCAACATCCCGGCCGGAACGTACACCACAATAATCTGTAGCATATGCCAGCTTCTCCGTTGTCAGGTTTATTACAAATTCCCCTGTTTTTCTGATCATATCATAAGAAAAACGGGATGGTCTTACGGAAATGGATACCATGGGCGGATTGGTACACACAGTCCCTGCCCATGCAACTGTAATAATATTATCATTACCCTCTCCGTCAGAAACACTTACCATAACTGCCGGAAGAGGATAAAGCATATTTCCTGCTTTCCAAGTCTCTTTTGCCATTCTATATTCCTTAACTGTTTTATTGTTAACACACGATAATTCACCACTTATCAGCTGTAGTCATTCTGTCCCGCCTGTGCAGCTTCCATAAGTGCCGGAATCAGCTGTTTCTTACGTGAAACTACACCTTTCAGGTCAAAGACACCATCCTTCGGTTCCATGTGAAATGCGATACGCGCCATTTCTTCACTGCCCTCACCATAATAAAGAAGTTCAGTAGACTCCTCAATAATATTAGTAAGCATAAAGAATACGCGGGTAACTCCATGGCGACCACACTCGCTGACCATAAACGGAACCAGTCGTTCCTTTATTTCTACCAGCTCGTCGCTGTCCATAGAACTGATCTGTCCAACACCAAAGTTGATCTCGTCTTCTGCGATAAACTTCTTGTAATCCTGATAGAAAATCTCTTCCGGAGATTTATCTTTGAGGTTACTTCCTGCCTTAAACATTTCTCTGGCAAATTTTTCAATATCGATTCCTGCAATTAATGCCAACGCACCTGCTGCCATTTTATCTGATAAAGTGCAGGTCGGTGAACGGAACATCAAAGTATCTGAAATAATCGCAGCGCAGAGAAGTCCGGCGATGGTCGGTGAAATTTCAAGCTTCTGTTCGCCATACATTTCATACAGAATCGTTGCCGTACATCCAACCGGCTGATTTCTGAAAGAGATTGGTACCATTGTCTCTAAAGAACCAAGTTTATGATGGTCAATGATCTCTACAATCTCTGCCTTATCAATATTATCTACCGCCTGGTCTTTCTCATTATGATCCACAAGTGCAACTTTCTTCTTGTGCATATCCAGGAAGTTTCTTCGGGAAATCGTTCCGATACATTTTCCCTTTTTATTGATTACAGGGAATGCACGATGACGATGTTTGATCATCTCATTCTGAATATCATCGGTGAAATCTTCTGTGTTAAATGTAACCAGATTATCTGTTTTCATGATATATCTTACCGGAATACTCTGGTTGATCAGTCTCGCAATTGTAAATGTATCGTACGGAGACATAATGATCGCGATTTCTTTTTCATGAGCAAGTTTAATTACTTTCTCACTGACTTCAATTCCCATTCCAACGATAATACAGCTTACGTTCTGTGCAATTGCCTGAAGATGATCCTCTTCTCTGTCTCCCATGATGAGCAAGTCATCTTCTTCAATATAGGCTTTGAGCATTTCCGGATTTGCTGTTCCTACCAGAACTTTTCCCTTTGTAAAATATCCATGCTCATTTCCCTCTATCACAGTACCTGCAATTGTCTCGGCAATTCTTCTGTACTGTGTTCTTGCTCTGGATAACAGATAGCTGTCCGTTGTATCCATATAAGTCTTGGCGATATCGCCGATAGTGATCAGACCTTCCAGCTGCCCGTCTTTATCTCTGATCGGGAGAGATACGATACTCTTCTCCATCATCAGATCCCACGCATTCTTCAGGGACATACTCTTGTCTGCATCCGGACTCATACGGATATCCATATCCTTTACCTGAGTTCCGATATTAGACAGATATCCAGGTGGCTGCATTCCAAAACGGTTTAATACATATTCTGTTTCTTCATTAATCTGTCCTGCACGTTTCGGAATATATTTTACTTTCTGAGAAGTCCTGTTTTTGATGTCCGCATAGGCGATTGCTGAACAGATAGAATCCGTATCGGGATTCTTATGACCTATTACAAATATTTTTTCCTGATTTCTCATACAGATTTTAACCTCAATTATAAATTTTAGTGTAATGATTCAGCCGTCCACTAACTGTGAAGATACTGACCCGTTGCAATTTAGTTTAACTTAATGTTTGCAAAAAGAGACGCAAGAGAAGTGGATGCTTCTTCCTTGGAATCCGGAAGTTCGATCACCTCTTCTTCGATCTCCTTAGCCATCATATCCGTAGCTTCTTTGATACTCAGGCTTAATTTTCCATCTTTAACAGCAGTTACTTTGACTTTTACTTTGTCTCCGACTGTCAGAACTTCAGATGGTTTCTTGATTCTTTTCTCACAGATCTGAGAAATGTGTACAAGTCCTGATAAACCATTTCCAAGGTCTACGAAAGCGCCATAAGGCTGCAGACTCTCAACCACACCTTCCGTTACAAGACCTACCTGTACATTGGAGATTTTTGTTTTTTTCTCTTCTTCTGCTTTCTCTCTTAATATTTCCTTTGCAGAAAGAATTAATCTGCCTTTTTCTTTATCAATATCAAAAACCTGAACCTGAATTGGTTTATTCAGATATTCATTTGTATCCTCTACATAGTTTAACGCAAGCTTTGATGCGGGAATAAATCCACGCACGCCTTCTACATATGCGATCACACCGCCGTTTACGATTCCCTTTACTACTACATCGATAACTTCTTTGGAATCCTTTAACTCTTTCAGTTTATCCCATGCCTCTACATCTGCTGCCTCCACTCTGGAAAGAAGAATATTTCCGTTTCCATCATCTTTTCTTACAACCGTTGCAGAAACTTCATCTCCCACGTGAACTTCTTCTTTTAATGAAAATCCCGGTTCTCTGCTGTAATCTTCTGCCGGAATGATTCCCTCTGCATAATATTTAAGGTCAATTACAACCTCTTTTTCATCTACACTGATCACAGTTCCTGTAAGAATATCTCCTTCTTCAATTTTCTTAAAAGAAGCTTCCAGTTCTGTTTCGTAATCTTTCATTGATTCAGCCATTATTTGTTCTCCTTTACCTGGATTTGTTATATAATGCGTTGCTGTTTCCTTAGAGCGTATTTGAAAAAAGCTCTGGTACACTAGTTTCTGGCAAGTTAAAAACCAGCTTTTTGCAAACATTATAGCACAATCACTTTAAGAATGGAAATCCGAATTTCCGGGCAGATATTTACACAACTAAAAATTTATATGGTATAATAGTGTTATTATTGACTGGCAGTATTTGTAACTGTTCAGTACCTTCACAGTTACGAGTCAAAATCCATTAAAAATCGCCTTTGGCGATGGGATTTTGACTTGTATGTCTCGGGATTTTGGCATATTCATGCCAAAACACCTCGCGGAATAGCTGACTGCTGAATAGTTACCAGTATTTTACAATTGGTCAGGAAGTTAATTTTTTAATCTATTTTTTTTAATTCACTTACCTCTGAAATACAAAAAAGCAGAAAATAAATACAGCAATGACTTCAAAGGTATCGCATAGAAAAATGTAATTGAGCATAGAAAGGACTTTCGTATATGAATTATGATTCTGTCCCATTGAGGGACTTTAAAGAGCTAAATGACTGGGAAACTGTTATTTTCGTTTATCAGTCTGCTCTCAAGCAGATTGAAACAAAGATTAATATTTTAAATGGTGAGTTTCAACACCGCCATAAATATAATCCTATTGAACATGTAAAATCCAGGATCAAAACTCCGGAGAGCATTGTAAAGAAATTGAAACGACATGGATATGAATCCAGTATTGAAAATATGGTTCGATATGTTAACGATATTGCAGGAATCCGAATCAGCTGTTCCTTCACTTCTGACATTTATCTGATTGCAGATATGATTTCCAAACAGAATGATCTGACAATTCTCGCAAGACGCGACTATATGAAAAACCCAAAGAAGAGTGGTTACCGAAGTTACCATATGCTGGTTACCACACCTGTCTTTCTTTCCGACAGTATCATTGATACCAAAGTAGAGATACAGATTCGTACAGTAGCACAGGACTTCTGGGCAACTCTGGAGCACAAAATGCATTACAAATTTGAGGGAGACGGACCAGACTACATCACAAAGGAATTAAGAGAATGTGCCAGATATGTAGCCGAGCTGGATGCCCGCATGGAAGAACTCAATAACGAAATCCAGAAATATGGGAAAAAAAATCCTCTATAAAACGAGGAGTGCCCCGGCAGTGGTTTACCGGGGCTATTATTATGAAAAAAATTTATGTGTAATGATAACACATTACAACGTCTTTCGTAGGTTCTTTCGAACTGTCTATATAATAGCAATTATTTATGAACAAAATATGAACTCGCCGTTAACTTTCGTTCATTTGCACAATTAATTCTATTTTTTATACTTTTTTTTAGGAAATTACCACATATATTTTATTTTTGCAATTCCTTGCACTTGTACATATTGTATATCTCCACCACGTTCATATGTCCGTATCAGGCGGATATTTTTTCTCTGAAAGTCCGGCAGCAGTTATATCCTTTTAATTCATATTTTTTTAATTAAAGAGACTCTTTGCAAAATCAAATAATTTATGCAGAATTCCTTTTACTTCCTCTTTTCCGATTCCCATTTCTTCAAGCTTATCATACACCTTTGTCACAGTACTTCTCAGCTGCTCCTCGTTAATATCTGAATTCTTGACCTGCTTAACTATCGTGACGATTTTATTCTCTTCCTCATCAGTAAGACTTACTCCAACAGTATTTTCTGCTGTCTGGATTACCGCTTTGATCTGGTCATCCGAAATATCCTGATCTGCCACAGCATCTTTTACATACATAATGATATCCACAACTTTATCCGGATCAGAAGCGAGAGAATCTATTTCATTATCTGAGATAATCTCCTGTACAGATTCAACTGCATCTGATGCCATTACAGGCATTGCCGGTGTCGTGCACATGATCACTCCTGCAACAATAAGTGTTCCCAGTTTTTTTATTCTCATAATCTAAATTACCTCCATAACCAATAACAACCTGGGGCATCAATCATTCAACCTTTATAACTGTTCAGTACCTTCACAGTTACAAGTCAAAAAGCCAAATCATTAACACCCCGATAACTGTTCATATTATCTGATATTTCTTATTTTTCCTTTTTACCGGCACATTATAACACACTTACTTTTCCCTCTGTAAAGTAAATATCACTTCACATACTACCTTCATAAATCATTTGACATTTGTTCAAAATTTTTTCACATCTTAAACATGATTCTATCATAATTCCAAGATATACTAAGACCATAAAAATAATAAAGCCAACATTATTTTTATAAAATTTCTTTTTCATATGTTGATTGCCTGAAAAGGGCAATTGACTCTCCTTCCTTTTAAAAAATAAATTTGAACGTAATATAAAAAGCATCCGACTAGCCACCGGATGCTTTTTATATTCATATTTTTATAAACTGCTGAAAGCATTTGCAAGCTGTGCAAACTGCTCAAGTGTCAATGCTTCTCCTCTGATATTCAAAGAAAGTCCACACATTCCCAGAGCCTCCTCTATCTGCTCTTTTGAAAAAGGAATCTCCGGTGAATTCTTCAGACCATTCACCAGTGTCTTTCTTCTCTGATTAAAGGATGCCCGGATAATTCGAAACATCAGCTTCTCATCGTTCACCTCAACCGGCGGTTTCGCATATCTTTCCAGTCTGATCACAGCACTTCCAACCTTCGGTCTTGGCATGAAACAATTCGGCGGTACATTTGCAACGATCTGAGGTTTCGCATAATACTGTACTGCCAGTGAAAGAGCTCCATAGTCTTTCGTTCCGGGTCCTACCTGCATTCTGTCCGCAACCTCTTTCTGTACCATGATCGTGATTGAATCAATCGGAACCTGATTCTCAAATAATCCCATAATGATAGGGGTAGTAATGTAATACGGTAAATTCGCAACCACCTTGATCGGACGTCCCTGGTTCTTCTCAAGTGCAAGCTTCCGGATATCCACTTTAAGGATATCATTATTGATCACTGTTACATTATCCCAGTTTTTTAATGTGTCCTTCAAAATCGGAATCAGTGTCGTATCAATCTCGACTGCCGCAACTTCCCTGGCTGCTTCAGCCAGGTACTGCGTCATTGTTCCGATTCCCGGACCAATTTCCAATACGAAATCGTCCTTTGTAATCTGCGCTGAATCTATGATCTTATCCAGAACATGAGTATCGATCAGAAAGTTCTGACCAAACCTTTTCTGGAATGCAAAATTATACTTCTGAAGCACTTCTATGGTATACTTTGGATCTCCTAGATACGGTCTGGGCATAGTCTTTACTCCTTTTTCTTGCATTATTTACTGAAATCTTTTTCATACAGAACGATATAACCGTCTCTGTCTATACGTTTCTTGGATACATTTCGTTTAAATTTACGGATTCCTCCCTGAGATTTCGCAATCGCAGAATCTATAAGTTCTTTCACCGCGCCAATATTCATCGGCGAATCCTCTTTCTGATTGATTCCAATCAGATTGTACAGTGCAAGCATTCCCATCTGGTCAATGGTATAACCATTTTCCTTTGTATAAACCCTTGCAAAATTAACGAGCTCATCATTGGTAAATACCGGAATATTGATCATAGATGTAAATTTCTTTGCAAATTTCGGATATTTTGCAATCAGTTTACGCATGCCAATCTTTTCATCCTCAACAATTATAGTCAGACCATCCGTATTTACTTCCATAGCTTTATCAAGCATCTCAACAGTTTCCTGTGTAAGCTGATTTGCATTCTCTATTACAAGGAAACCACCGGACAGCTTGGAGAAAATCTTATAAATATTTTTTCCATTGATCTGGTCTGCGAAAACGTAAGCTACTTTGGATGCTTCCAGATTTAACTCTTTACAGATTGCCGGAACCAACCCGGAGATCAGTCTAGTCTTTCCACATTCCTTGCCACCCATGACAATAATATTTCCAGTTTTGGAAGTCTTATCTGCTGCCGCCATCTGAACATCACATAACGTATCAACCAACTGTTCTTTCATTCCCGGAATCTTTACAAAATATGTAAATAACTGTTTCTCATCATCCGTCAGTTCTTTTTCTCTTGGTACAATGTCTCTAGGATCGGTTTCATCTTTCGGCTGAATAGATTCTATAAAACGTTCCAGTTCCTCTTCTTCAGTCAGAGGTTCTGGCTGTTCTTCTTCCTCTTTCGCCACATCAACTAACTGTTCCGGTTCTGTATCATCTATATCTTCCAGATTGACATCCGAATTACCTGTCGGTCCATACAGAAATTCCTCTTCTGCTCTTCTGAGGTCCTCTTCCGTAACCTCATCTTCGTCATCTTCAATAAACTCTTTTGGAACAGCTACAGGTTCTTCTGTTTTTTCCTCATCTATTATAGTCTTTGCCGGCTCTGCTTTAACATCCTCAATGTCTGTATCTTCCAGATTTCCACTGAGAAAATCCGGTTCTTCTAATTCATCTGCAATCTTCTGTGTTTTTATCGCTACCTCAGGTTCTGTTTCTGAAATTTTTTCCGGCTCTTTTACTTCCGGCTGAGTTTCTTCCTTCGGAATTTCAATTCCCTGAGCGCTGGCAGCAGCAAGAATCGTATCTTCCAGATTAAATTCTGTTCCTGATGTTTTAAAAGAGTCCATGGATAACTTCGTCTCAGCAACATCTTCCACTTTCGGAGCTTTACTAAGTTCCATATTCTTCATGGAAGCAGGTATATTTAATTCCGGCATCTTAATTGTTGCAGAAAAATCCGGCTCTTTTTTCTCTTCCTGTACACTCTCGACAGGAACAGCTACCGGAGCTTCCCCCGGTTTCTCAGGTTCTGCTTCCAGCTGCGGAACATTTTCCGGTTCTTCCTGTGATGCATCACTCTTTATGATCTCTTCCGGAATCTCATTCTCCTTTGTAATTCCGGCCTCATTGATCATATCATCAGATTCTTCTGTAAACTCTTCTTTTTCTTCCTGAGTCTTACCACCAAAAATATCTCTGATACCTTTGGAAATTTGCTCCTGGATACCCTCCATATTGACACGAATCTCTGGCTCTGATTCTTCAGGTGTTTCCGATTCTTTCTCTTCAGTATCCTCACTTACATCTGCCACTTCACTGTCTGAAGCTACTTTCTGTTCTTCCTCTTCTGAAGCATCTTTCTCTGACTCTGCTTCTTTTTCTGCCTTTTTCAGTTCCCTCGCCTGCTCTGGCGTAAGAAGTTTCGGAACAAACTGTTTCTCAAACTTAGCTTTCTCTGCACCTGTCAGCTCACCCATTCTCATTTTAAGATCATAAGCTTTCATGACATATTTGCCTTCGCTGAACCACAGAATAATCTCATTACATAAATCCAGACTCTTCTGCTTTTCTCCGGCTTTATAATATAATGCAGCCAGTTCATATGACCATTTCTCAGTAAATTCCTGCTCTTTATATTCTTCCAAAATTCTAATCTGCTCATTCAAGGAAGAGTTCTTCGCTCTCGCAATTTTATACTGAAGAATATACTGTGTACTATCATTAGATGCTACCTGTTTATATTCTTCAAAAAATTCTTCCGCTTCATTAATGTCATCCATTCTAAGTGAAATCTCAATTAAGCGATAAAGAATATTTTTTCCAATAGATGCTTTATGATATGCAAGAAGAAAAATCTCCTTACTATCTTCATATCTTCCATTTGCGGCATAAATCTCACCGACAACGCATAAAGTACGGACGTTCTTGACACGTCTCCAGTCTATGCTGTCTACAATGTTCATGGCGCCTTTATAATCTTTGTCCTGAACCAGCTTATTAATCTCTTCCAGCTTTATCCGAAATTCTTCTTTGTCCAATGCATTCACCAACTTTCCATAATTACGTTCAGTGTATCATAAGCCTATACCCTTGTCAAAAGATTGTTAACCGTCATTGTTCAGGTTGCAATACATTTCCCTGCACTACCTGAAATACCTTATTTATCTGAAACTGATGACTGATAAAATCATCAAGACCTGTACATGTGATCAACGTCTGAATATCACTGATACTGTCCAGAAGATAGTTCTGTCTGCTACGGTCCAGTTCAGACAGAACATCATCCAGAAGCAGAATCGGCGTATCCTTTATTTTTCTTTTCACCATATAAATTTCCGATAATTTAAGTGAAAGTGCCGCGGTTCTCTGCTGGCCCTGTGAACCGTATCTTCGAATATCGATTCCATTTGCCATCACACACAGATCGTCTCTGTGCGGACCGACAGATGTCAGCTTCATCCGCATATCTTTTTCCCTATTTAACTGTACACTTTTTTCCAGTTCTTCTGAGGTACAGCTTGGCTCATAAATAACTTCCAGTTCTTCCAGACCACCCGTAAGATTATGATGTATTTTTCTTACAGTCTCATTTAATTCCGCAATAAAATCACTTCGCTTATTAATAAGTCTACGCCCATACTCTGCCATCTGCATATCCCAGATATCAAGAGTATCTTTTAGCGAAGGCTGAATATAAATATCTTTCAGCAATTTATTTCTCTGATTTACAATGTGATTGTATGAAGCCAGATCCGTAAGGTATATTTTGTCCAGCTGACATAATTCAAGATCAATAAATCTTCTTCTTTCTCCGGGACCATTTTTTATGATATTCAGATCCTCGGGAGAAAAGAACACAAGATTGACCACGCCAAACAACTCACCGGCTTTTCTGATCGGCAGCCCGTTAATAGCTACACCTTTCGCCTTATTCTTTCTGAGGTGCATGTCAATTTTGTAAGAAAGTTCATCTCTTTTCACCATCATACGGATATGAGATTCATCCTCTCCAAACCGGATCATATCTTTATCTTTGCTTCCCTTGTGCGATTTAGTCGTTCCACATAAATAAAGAGCTTCCAGGATATTTGTCTTTCCCTGGGCATTATTTCCGTAAAATATATTCGTCCCCTGTGCCAGATCAAGTTCCAGAGAATCATAATTTCTGAAATTTTTTAACTGAACGGATTCAATATACATTTACTCACCTGATCACTTTGATTTCTTTTCCATCGTAAGAAACAACATCGCCTTCATAAACTTTTCGTCCGCGACGTTCGTCCACTTCTCCATTAACTTTAACCAGTCCGTCGGTGATCACATATTTCGCTTCAACCCCGTCCTGAACCATATCTGCAAGTTTCAGTAACTGCCCCAGTTTTATAAATTCATCTCTGATTTTAATTTCTTCCATTTTCATTTACTCCCTATCTTGCCTGATTCTGATTGATATTTACAGGCAGAATCAAATATGTGTAATTTTCCTCATCATCTCTGATAAAGCATGGTGCTTTTGGATTTACGAGGTAGATACTGATTGTTTCATCATCAATTACTTTCAGAGCGTCAATCAGGAAACGAGGATTAAACCCAATCAGAATATCCTTTCCCTCTTTGTTGATATCAATGCTTTCATTCATGGAACCCATTGCTGAATCAATGCGTAATTCCATCGAATTATCAGTAATTTCTATGATGATCGGTTTCTTTTCTCCCTCTCTTACCAGCAATGTAGCTCGGTCAATACAATCCAGAAATTCTTTTTTGTTGATTACGATCTTTGTTTCATAATCGCTGGAAAGCATCTGATCAATGCGGAAATATTCTCCGTCAATCAGCCTGGAAATAACAATTGTCTGGTCGAATTCAAATAAAATATGATTCTTTGAAAAATAAATATTTACAATATCATCAATTTCACCTGACAGGATCTTACTGATCTCATTAAGGGTTTTACCAGGTACCACAACTTTGCGGTCTGCATAATCTTTCTTCAGTTCCATACGTCTGATGGCAATACGATGTCCATCCAGAGATACGATTTTCAGATAATTATCCTTAATCTCAAAAAGTTCTCCGGTCATTAATTTGTTAGTCTCATTAGACGCAATTGAGAAAATTGTCTGTCTGATCATCTCTTTAAGAGTGAATTGTGAGATAGTAAGACTCTCTTCCCTTTCGATAATTGGGAGATATGCAAAATCTTCTCCGGATTTACCAGGAATTGTAAATTTAGCTTTTTCACAGGTAATGGTGGCAGTAAGTTTATCGTCTGTTTTTATAGTAACCTGATTTTCTGGCAGTCGACGAATGATTTCATAAAAGATTTTTGCATCAAGTGCAATTAATCCTTTTTCTTCAATCGTTCCATCAACGATTGTTTCAATCCCAAGTTCCATATCATTGGTAGTAAATTTAATCTGGTTTGTTGTTGCATCTATTAAAATACATTCAAGGATTGGCATTGTTGTTTTGGAAGGAACTGCTTTGAGTGAGATACTGACACTTTTGAGCAAGTTACTTTTCTGGCAAATGATTTTCATAATGTGTATAACTTCCTTTCTGGGTGAAATGTGTTTTTTATAGATAAATATATAAAAGGAATCCGTCGTCGCCGCCGTAGGGGATGTGAATATGTGAAAAACTCAATTTTATGTTGATTTTTCAAGGGTTTCGAATATGGATAACTTCGTGTATAGAGGCACTTAAAGCATGTGAATAACTTGTGTATAACTGATTTGCCAAAAAAGGGGCAGAAAGTTATACACATTTATCCACATATAATTAACATCTTATACACAGTTTATACAGTCAGTTATCCTCATCCCTGTGGATTAATCTTTTTCTTTAAGGTTTCGATGGTATTTTTTAAATTTTCGTCGTTGGAAATCTCTTTTTCAATCTTGTCGATTCCATGCATAATGGTAGTATGGTCACGATTACCAAGAGATTTTCCGATAGATTTCAATGGTGTGGAAATAATTTCCCTGCATAAATACATTGCGATCTGACGAGGGGTTACAATTTTGGAGTTACGTTTATTTCCTGAGAGGTCTTCAACTGTAACATCAAAGTGTTCTGCAACCATGGAAATAATGTATTCCGGTGTGATCACTTTCTTTTCGTCAGGTGAAATGATATCTTTAAGCGCTTGTTCAGCAAGTTCAAGTGTTACTTCTTTCTTTTCAAGTTTGGCGAAAGCCATAACCTTGTTGATCGCACCTTCCAGCTCACGAATATTGGATTTGATATTGTTTGCGATGTATTTGATTACTTCTTCATTAATATCATAGCCATCCATTTCTTCTTTTTTATGAAGAATTGCCATTCGGGTTTCGTAATCCGGCAGTGTGATATCTGCGATCAGACCCCATTCAAATCGTGAACGGAAACGTTCTTCCAGAATTTCCATATCTTTCGGTGGTTTATCTGATGAAATAATGATCTGTTTTTTTGCGCTGTGCAGACTGTTGAAAGTATGGAAAAATTCTTCCTGTGTAGATTCCTTTCCTATAATAAACTGAATATCATCGACGAGAAGAACATCAATATTTCTGTATTTTTCGCGGAATTTAGTCATTGCTGAGTTATTTCCGTTTCGGATTGTCTCGATCAGTTCGTTAGTAAATTCCTCGCTGGTAACATAAAGTACTTTACTGTTTTCATCGTGATCAATGATAAAATGCGCAATAGAATGCATAAGGTGAGTCTTTCCCAGACCTGCGCCACCGTAGATAAACAGCGGATTGTAGGTATCTCCCGGAGATTCAGCAACTGCAAGGGCTGCTGCCTGGGCGAATTTATTGTTGCTTCCGACTACAAATGTGTCAAAAGTGTATTTCGGATTCAGATGAGCTTCTTCGCAGCGGGCGTCCTGCGACTGCGCTTTGGGAGAAACTGTCTCTCTTTTCGGAACATCTTCCGGTAATATAAAATTAATATCACAGTTTTCCATTCCGGTAACTTCACTGATTGTTACCTGGAGAGGAAGTTTGTACTTTTTACTTATATAATTGAGACCGACCTGCTCAGATGGAACGATAATAGTAACGACGTTGTCGACTACTTCAAAAACAGTGAGTGGTTTTAGCCATGTATTAAAAGAAACGTCAGACAGATCATGCTCTGTTTTGACGATTTGTAGGATTTCATCCCATTTTTCCACAACTTTGTTCATTTTTGGTTCTCCCGGTTCGTATTACTTATTACTGAACATGTAGTGAACAGTAACAATTGCTTCTATATTAATGTATAAGTCATTGCGATAGCCTGTTTTCCACAGACATTGTCCGTATTCTTTAAAAAAGACATAAATATCCTTATATATATTATAATAAAATGCCTGTTTTCGCAATGTATATTTGATGGAAATGTGGAAAAAAAGTTATCCCCAATTTTTATGTGGATTAGTGTGGATAACAGTGGAAAAGCCCATTTTGGTTACCATAATGCGACACGATCACTTGAATATAGGAAAAAAATGTGTATAATTTTATACACTGTCAAAAAGCGCAAAAATAAAAGAGAATTTTTGGGAGATGTGTAAAAACAAGGGGGATAAAGTGGAAAGATACGCAGGTATTCCACAAGTTATCCACAAGTTATCCACAAATTGTGGATAATATTACGTAAACCAATTAAACTATCCACAATGACAGAAAAACAAGAGAAATCTTTGTTGCAAATAATACTTGACGAAACCACCCTTTATGAATATAATTGAAATGATGTTCTAATAAGTAAAGTTGGCGGCTGCAGGAAGCGAATACTCCGGCATTTGCCATACTTAAAAAGTTACAAAATTTAACATGGATAATAGATAAAGGAGGTGCTTTACCTATGAAAATGACATTTCAGCCGAAAAAAAGATCTAGAGCGAAAGTTCATGGCTTCAGAGCTCGCATGAGCACAAAAGGTGGTCGTAAAGTATTAGCTGCCAGAAGATTAAAAGGAAGAAAGCATTTATCAGCCTAAGAATAAGACCGCAGTTATGTGGTCTTTTCTTCTCTTAAAAAAGAGATTATGAAAGGGGATTCTATGCAAAGATCAGAGTCCTTAAAAAAAAATCAAGATTTTCAAAAAGTATATAAACATGGAACATCAAAAGGTAATCGGTATCTGGTGATGTACGTACTGAAAAATCAGTACATGAAGAATCGTCTGGGAATATCAGTAAGTAAAAAAGTAGGGAATAGTGTGGTCCGCCACAGACTCACCAGATTGATAAGAGAAAGTTATCGGTTAAACGAAGCGGAATTTGAAAATGGTTTGGATATTGTAGTAGTTGCACGTCCCCAGGCAAAAGACAGAACCTATCATGAGATAGAAAGTGCACTGATGCATCTTGCGGGAAAGCACTGCATAGCAGGTAAGAACAATGATAAAGAAGTTTCTGATCAGAATAATTAAACTCTATCAAAAGTATTTGTCACCGATGAAGAGAACAAAATGTCCTTATATTCCCACATGTTCTCAATATGGTTTAGAAGCAATCGAAAAATATGGTGCATTAAAGGGTGGTCTTCTTGCGGTATGGAGGATACTTCGCTGTAATCCTTTTTCCCATGGAGGCTATGACCCTGTACCGTAAAGACAGGAATGTACTTGAAAATTGAATATTGATCGATCGAAGGAACCTCCTGTCATTTATGGATTCTAGGAGGAAATGAACTTGGAAATGATTTTAGCGACAAAGAGCAGCACTCCTATTATCGGTCAGCTTGCGACCGTCATGGGATGGATCATGGATGGTATCTACAGACTGCTGAATGTATTTGGAATTCAGAATATCGGTCTTTGCATTATCATCTTCAGTATCCTTATTTACGCTCTTATGACTCCACTGCAGATCAAACAGCAGAAATTTTCTAAATTAAGTGCGATCATGCAGCCAGAGCTTCAGAAGATTCAGAAGAAGTATAAGGGAAAAAATAACGATTCGGCAGCTATGCAGAAGATGCAGGAAGAGACACAGGCTGTATATCAGAAATACGGTGTATCTCCTACAGGAAGCTGCGTACAGCTTGCAATCCAGTTCCCTATTTTGATGGCATTATACCAGGTAATTTACAAAATTCCGGCATATGTAGGCAGCGTAAAAGATATCCTTGCATCTGCAGTTACAAGCATTACAGGTGTAAACGGATATACAGATATCCTGCAGCAGTTCATCACAGATAATAAGATGACAAGAGTTCAGCTTATTATGGATGGCAACAATGCTACGAGCAATTCTGTAACAGACTTTTTATATGCATTATCTCCTTCTCAGTGGAAAACTCTTGCAGAGACCAGTCAGTTTTCCGGATTTGCGGATACACTCAACAGTACTGCAAAAGAGATTTCGCATGTGCAGAACTTCTTTGGACTGAATATTGCAGACCAGCCTTTGACTTATATTAAAGCCGCTTTTGTCGGTGGTTCTATTCTTATTGCAATCGTTGCAATCCTGATTCCGATCCTTGCGTGGGCTACACAGATGATTAACTTAAAGCTGATGCCTCAGGCAGCACAGCAGGGTGGAGATGCACAGCAGGATGCAATGATGAACTCCATGAAGACAATGAACATGGTAATGCCGCTCATGTCAGCAGTATTCTGTTTCACATTCCCTGTAGGTCTTGGTATTTACTGGGTAGCAAGTGCGGCAGTACGAAGTGTACAGCAGCTTGTCATCAACAGACATATGGATAAGATTCAGATTGATGACCTGATCAATGAGAATATGAAGAAGATGGAAAAGAAGCGCGAAAAAGAAGGGCTTCCGCCTCAGAAAATCACAAATCAGGCACATCAGAGCGTTAAGAATATCAATAAAGTTGAAAAAGGCAGCAGCAATACTGATGTCGAGACAAGAGCTAAGAAGGTCGAAGAATCTTACAAAAACGCAGCAAATGCAAAACCGGGCAGCATTACTGCCAAAGCCAATATGGTAAAAGCATTTGATGAGCGTAATAAGAAGAAGTAGTCAGGAACGGAGGGGTTGGCATGGAGGATTATATCCAGTTTTCAGCGAAAACAAAGAGTGAAGCAATTACAAAAGCATGTATCGAGCTTGGCGTATCCAGTGACCAGCTTGAGATTCAGGTAATCAGTGAAGGAAGCAACGGATTCTTCGGAATCGGAAGTAAACCTGCAGTGATAAAGGTTCGTAAGATTGAACTGGTTTCTGAGGAAGAAGAAATGAAGGAAATCGTAGAGACAGTAAAACTTGATTCCTTCAAGGAAGAGACTCCGGTTGAAGAAAAGAAACCAGAACCTGTAAAACCGGTGAAGAAAGAAACAAAAGAGCCAAAAGCTGTTTCTGAGAAACCAAGACAGCCAAAGCCTGTAAAGGAAAAAGTTGTAAAAGAAAAACAGCCAAGAGAACCGAAAGAAATCAAAGAGAAACCAGTCAGAGAAAAGGCAGCAAAACCGGTGAAACCGGCAAAACCTGTTGAAATCATTACAGATCCGGAAGAGATTAAAGAAGTAGAAAACAGAGCAAGGATATTCCTGAGCGAAGTGTTTGCTTCTATGAATCTTGGAGAAGTAGAGATCACATCTAAGTATAATACAACAGATGGAAGTCTGGAAGTTGATTTCGAAGGCGAAGATATGGGAATCCTTATCGGCAAGAGAGGTCAGACACTGGATTCTCTTCAGTATCTGACAAGCCTTGTGGTAAATAAAGGAAAATCAAATTACATTCGTGTAAAACTTGATACAGAAGATTACCGCAAACGCCGTAAAGAGACTCTTGAGAATCTTGCAAGAGGTATCGCTTATAAGGTAAGAAAGACCCGCAAGCCGGTAATTCTTGAGCCGATGAATCCTTATGAGAGAAGAATCATCCATTCTGCTCTTCAGGGAAATAAATTCGTTGAGACTGTCAGTGAAGGTGAAGAACCTTACCGCCATGTAGTGGTAAAATTAAAAAGAAATTAATCTGCTGTTTATTTCACAAGGTGTTGGCGACTGAACAGTAACAAATTAAATAAATAGCTGTATGTAGAAGCACATGTTTCATTGCAGATATTAAAAAAGAATGTTATTCTAGGTGAAAGCGTGAATAACACGTAACTTTGCGTGTACACTTTTACCTGGAGTAACATTTTTTATTGTAGAAAATAAGTAATTATCCAACGGCAGCAGTTCCCAGGTGGGACTTGTTTTTGTATAAATAACAGGGATATTAACGATAGGTGTAATGATCTTGTTATTTATATAAAGATTTGAAAAAGATGCTAAGGGTTGCCTGTGTAATCCTGTTTGTATTTTAAAATTTCTAAATGCTATTTGGCTATGAGCAGGCAGCGAGAGTACATATAATAAGTGAGGAGGAAAAAATGGAAACAACAATTGCAGCAATTTCCACAGCTATGAGTGCATCCGGAATTGGAATTGTCCGCATCAGTGGTGAAAATGCCATGGACGTGATTTCCCGTGTCTACAGATCAAAAGGTGGAAAGAAAAAAATAAAAGAAGTTCCGACTCATACCATTCATTATGGATATATTTATGATGGAGAGGAACTGGTGGATGAGGTTCTGGTGATGATCATGCACGCACCGAGAACTTTCACAGGGGAAGATACAGTAGAAATTGACTGCCATGGCGGTGTATTTGCCATGCAGAGAGTACTGGAAACAGTGCTGAAAAACGGTGCAGAGATCGCAGAACCAGGAGAATTTACGAAGCGCGCTTTCCTGAACGGTCGTATGGATCTGTCCCAGGCCGAAGCGGTTATGGATGTCATTCAGGCAAAGAATGAATATGCACTTCGCAGTTCCATGGATCAGTTAAGAGGTTCTGTACAGAAAGCTATCCGCGAGATCAGAGAGAAACTGATTTATCATATCGCATACATTGAGTCAGCATTGGATGATCCGGAACACATCAGTCTGGATGGATATCCACAGGAGCTTCTGGAAGTTGTGGACAACGAGCAGAAAGAAGTGAAACGATTGTTGAAAACTTCTTCCGACGGAAAGATGATCCAGGAGGGAATTCAGACGGTTATTCTTGGGAAACCAAATGCCGGAAAATCTTCTCTGCTGAATCTTCTGATAGGAGAAAATCGCGCTATTGTAACTGATATTGCAGGAACAACAAGAGATATTCTTGAAGAATATATCACACTTCATGGAATCTCTCTGAAGATTATCGACACAGCCGGAATCCGTGAGACGAAGGATATTGTGGAAAAAATCGGTGTAGACAGAGCCAGAGAAATGGCACAGAAAGCAGACTTGATTCTTTATGTTGTGGATTCGTCAGTTCCGCTTGACGAGAATGACGAAGAAATCATGGCTATGCTTGCCGGTAAAAAAGCAATCATCCTGTATAATAAAACGGATCTTCAGCCAGTAATCCAGCCAGAACTTCTGAAAGAAAAGACGGGTCACCCTGTGATTCCTATTTCTGCAAAAGAGGAAAAAGGAATCACAGAGCTGGAAGAACAGATCAAAGAAATGTTCTTTGGTGGAGAGATTTCCTTTAATGACGAAGTATACATCACAAATGCTCGCCATAAAGCAGCACTGGAAGAAGCTGACAAGAGTCTTGATCTGGTCAGAAACAGTATAGAAATGGGAATGCCGGAGGATTTCTTCTCCATAGATCTGATGAACGCATATGAAAATCTTGGAAAGATTCTCGGAGAATCAGTGGGTGAGGATCTGGTTAATGAGATTTTCAGTAAGTTCTGTATGGGTAAATAGTGGATAAGAATCTGGCAGCGAGTAGTGACTTGATTGTATCCGATAGATTATCATTAGTATTGATGAAGTATGATTGTAATAGAATAAATTTTGCAAAAAAATCGCCTTCGGCGATTTTTAATAATAGATTAGTAAATTGTACGATAGTAGATTATACAGTGGAAATAAAGGAGATAAAATGAAAACTTTAGTAGAAGATTATGATCTCGTTGTAGTCGGCGCCGGACACGCCGGATGTGAGGCTGCACTTGCAGGCGCGCGCCTCGGTCTGAATACAGTTATGTTTACCGTCAGCGTAGATAGTATCGCATTAATGCCATGTAATCCAAATGTAGGCGGCAGTTCCAAGGGACATCTGGTAAGAGAACTGGATGCTCTTGGCGGTGAAATGGGAAAGAATATTGATAAAACATTTATTCAGTCAAAAATGCTCAACTGCTCCAAAGGACCTGCGGTTCATTCCCTGCGTGCACAGGCGGATAAACAGGCATACAGCAATGAGATGAGAAAGACATTGGAAAATACTCTGAACCTTACTATTAAGCAGGGTGAAGTAACAAAGCTTCTGGTTGAAGATGGAAAGATTAAAGGCGTAAAAACTTATTCAGGTGCTATTTATAATTGTAAGGCAGTCGTTCTCTGTACAGGAACCTACCTGAAAGCAAGATGTATCTACGGCGATGTAAGCAACTACACAGGTCCAAACGGACTCCAGGCTGCCAATTATCTTACAGATTCTCTGAAAGAACTGGGAATCGAAATGTTCCGTTTTAAAACAGGAACGCCGGCACGTATTGCTGGAAATACCATTGACTACAGCAAAATGGAAGAGCAATTCGGAGATGAGAGGGTTGTTCCGTTTTCTTTTTCAACTAACCCGGAAGATGTTCAGATCGAACAGAAATCATGCTGGCTGACATACACCAATGAGAAAACACATGAGATTATCCGCGCAAACCTGGATCGTTCTCCGCTATATTCAGGAATGATTGAGGGAACAGGACCACGTTACTGCCCATCTATTGAAGATAAGGTAGTGCGTTTTGCTGATAAAAACCGACACCAGGTGTTTATTGAGCCGGAGGGACTTTATACAAATGAAATGTATATCGGCGGAATGTCCAGCTCCCTTCCAGAGGATGTACAGGAGGAAATGTATCACTCTGTACCGGGACTTGAACATGCCAAAATCGTCAAAAATGCATATGCCATTGAGTACGATTGCATTAATCCGCGCCAGCTATATCCAACACTGGAATTCAAGAAAATTAAAGGTTTATTCAGCGGTGGACAGTTTAACGGAAGTTCCGGATATGAGGAAGCGGCGGCTCAGGGACTGATTGCCGGAATTAATGCGGCTATGGAAGTTAAAGGCCAGGAACAGTTGATTCTGGACCGTTCAGAGGCGTATATCGGTGTCCTGATTGACGATCTGGTAACAAAGGAGAACCATGAACCATACCGTATGATGACCAGCAGAGCAGAGTACAGACTTCTTCTCCGTCAGGATAATGCAGATCTGAGACTTCGTAAGAAGGGCTACCAGGTAGGTCTTATCAGCGAGGAAGAATATCAGAAGATTCTTGCAAAAGAAGAACAGATTAAGAAAGAAATTGAAAGAGTAGAACATACAAATATCGGTGCAAATAAAGAGGTTCAGGCACTTCTGGAAAGCTACAACAGTACTCCATTGAAGTCAGGAACAACACTGGCAGAACTGATCCGCCGTCCGGAACTTTCCTATGAAGCAATTAAACCGCTTGACAAAGAACGTTCGGAACTTCCATGGGATGTACAGGAACAGGTTGATATTAACATCAAGTATGATGGATATATCCGCAGACAGTTAAAGCAGGTAGAACAGTTTAAGAAACTGGAAGCAAAGAAAATCCCAGCGGATCTTGATTATGAGAAAGTCGGCAGTCTGAGAATCGAAGCCCGCCAGAAGCTGGAGGCATACAGACCGATTTCTATCGGACAGGCCTCCCGAATTTCAGGGGTATCGCCAGCAGATATATCTGTTTTACTGGTATATCTTTCAAGTGCAAGATAAGACATAATAAGCACTATTTAATGTGCTTGCACATGTGAAAATATGAAAAAAGCAAGCGTATTTTACAATATAAAAGAACTGAATAAAGGACCCTTAAATCACCAAAAAACGATTTCAAAGTACGAAAAACAACACTTAAACACACAGACTCAGGTAGAGAAAGAATAGAAAAGAACATTAAAAATCCCAAAAAACAACAAAAAGAAAAATAGAAAGTTGAGAGAAAAGCTAATAAAATAGCAGGGAAACTCAAAATCTGAAATACCGAAATAAAAAAGAAAAATCAGTTATAAGTTGAAAAAACAAAACAACGATTAGAGAATTAGAAATAAGTATAAAAAAGGAGAAAAATACCATGCCATATAATCTGTCGACATTGGAAAACGGATGTAAAGAGCTGGGAATAGAACTGAGTCAGAAACAGAAAGATCAGTTTATTCAGTTCTATGAATTTCTGGTAGAGAAGAATAAAGTTATGAATCTGACAGGAATTACAGAATTCGAGGAAGTGCTGACAAAGCATTTTCTCGACAGCCTGTCCTGCGTAAAAGCGATTGATATGACAAAAGTAAAAACAATCATGGATATTGGTACAGGAGCAGGATTCCCGGGAGTACCGTTAAAGATTGCATTCCCGCATCTGGAAGCCTGCCTGCTGGACTCCCTGAAGAAGAGAGTGAATTTTCTGGAGGAAAGCTTTACGCTTCTCGGATTGGAAGGAATTAAGGCAATTCATGGAAGAGCCGAAGAGTATGCGAAGAACAAGGAATATCGTGAGAAATATGACCTCTGCGTATCCAGAGCAGTGTCAAATCTTGCAACGCTGTCAGAATATTGCCTTCCATATGTAAAAACAGGTGGAACATTTATTTCCTATAAATCAGGAACTGTACAGGAAGAAGCAACAGAGGCTGAAAAAGCAATCAAAATCCTTGGCGGGCAGTTAAGAGATATCACATATTTCCAGCTTCCTGATTCGGAAATTGACCGTTCTCTTGTCATTATAGATAAGAAGAAACCAACTCCGGGTAAATATCCGCGTAAAGCAGGAACTCCGCTGAAAGAACCATTGTCTCACACAAACATCACAAAATAATCACACTTTTATCCTAATTTTATCACAACTTCATCATAAACTGTTCTTGTAGAGATGTCCTCGGGTTCCCCCATTCTCTGTTTCGCCTGAGGACATTTTCTATATTAATCCTGAAGCCAGAGCGTGTTTGGAAAATCATTCCTGCGGAAAGTCTTTTTTAAACACACCAGGACGAATTTGCGGCATTTAAATAAAAGGAGGAGAACACATTGATTGAAGTAAACAATCTGGTCAAACGATATGGCGACCATACGGCAGTTGACCACCTTTCTTTTAAAATCGAGAAAGGTAAAATCTATGGATTCCTTGGACCAAACGGTGCAGGCAAATCCACCACAATGAATATGATAACAGGATACATTGCATCCACAGAAGGAACCGTCAGGATTGACGGACACGATATCCTTGAAGAACCGGAAGCAGCGAAGAAATGTATCGGTTATCTGCCAGAACAGCCGCCACTCTATTTTGATATGACCGTTCTGGAATATATGAAATTCGTGGCTGATCTCAAAAAAATCCCAAAAGACAAAAAAGCAACCATGATAGAAGAAGTTATGGATATGGTAAAGATTTCTGATATGAGAAATCGTCTGATCAAAAATCTGTCAAAAGGCTACAGACAGAGAGTTGGACTGGCGGAAGCAATCATGGGCTACCCGGAGGTTATCATTCTGGATGAGCCGACAGTAGGACTTGACCCGAAACAGATTATAGAAATCCGTACCCTCATCAAAGATTTAAAGAAGAAGCATACAGTAATTCTCAGTTCGCATATCTTATCTGAAGTAAGTGCGGTGTGTGATTACGTGCTGATCATTTCCCATGGAAAACTGGTTGCCAGTGATACTCCGGAGAACCTTGGAAAGCTGGCAGAAGGATCTAATACTCTTGAAATGCTTATTAAAGGTGAAAAATCACAGATTAAACAGGCTCTGGAAAGCATTGAAGGAGTTAACAGCGTGACTATTGAGAAGGATGAGAAACAGAATCTCTGGAGCACTAAGGTTTCCACAGAAGAGAATAATGATATCAGAGAAAAAGTATTCTACAAGATGTCTGATATAAACAGCCCAATTTATGAGATGAAGTCCAAGAAAGTATCTCTTGAGGAAATATTCCTTGAACTTACAGCATCTGAGAAACCGGCATCTGCAAGTGAAGATGATACAGACCAGAAGAGTTCTGAAAGCCAGGAAACAGCAGAAGCTAAAACGGAAGCTGTAAACGTGGAACAGACATCAACAGAATCACAGAAAAATGATGAAGGGGGAGAAAAATAATCATGACAGCTATTTATAAAAGAGAGCTGAAAAGCTACCTGACATCCATGGTAGGATATTTGTTTATCTTTTTTATCCTTGTACTGGCAGGTATTTATTTTTCTGCATATCAGCTTTCAGCAGCATATCCTAAATTTGAATATACATTAAGTGCCATTACCTTTGTGTTCCTTATTGGAGTGCCAATCCTGACGATGCGTGTACTGGCAGAAGAAAGAAAACAGAAAACAGACCAGCTGCTTTTGACATCACCGGTTTCTGTAGGTGATATTGTAATAGGTAAATATCTTGCACTGGTAACGGTATATGCCATTCCTATGGCAGTTATGTGTACTTATCCACTGATTATGTCTAAGTTTGGTACAGTATCCTTTGCATCTGCTTATACAGCAGTTCTTGGATTTTTCCTTCTTGGATGTGCAAATATTGCAATCGGTGTATTTATGTCAGCATTAACTGAAAGCCAGGTAATTGCGGCAGTACTTACATTTGTCCTTTTATTTGCCTTCTACATGATGAATGGTATTTCTTCATTTTTCTCTCAGACATCAATGTCTACATGTGTAGCATTTGGATTACTGATTCTGGCAGCAGCGATTATTATTTATACAATGATTAAGAATGTTCTGATCTCAGCAGTGATTGGAGTGATCGGAGAAGTAATACTTGTAATCATTTATGTAGTAAAATCCAGTATTTTTGAAGGCGGAATTCAGAAAGTTCTGGATGTATTCAACCTGAGTGGACATTTTGATAATTTCACGAGTAACATTTTTGACATAAAAGGAATTGTATATTTTTTTTCAGTGATCGCAGTATGCTTGTTCCTTACAACACAGTCTATTCTGAAGAGACGTTGGAATTAGTGGGGAGGTGAAAGGAAATGAAGCTGAAAGAAAAAATGAAAAACAGTAAACATACGAAGTTTGATAAAAAGAAATTGATTGGAACTGTCAGCAAGAAACATATTAAAAACGGTTCCTATACAATGGTAATGTCAGTAATATTTATTGCAGTTGTAGTTGTGATAAATATGATTGTAAGTGCGATTCCATCCAAATACTCAGAGATCGATATCAGCAGTGAGAAGCTTTACAGTATCGGCGACGATACTAAGGCAATGCTGAAAGATCTGGATAAGGATGTAACGATTTATCAGATTGCACAGAGCGGTTCAGAAGATGAAAATATCACGAATCTTCTTAAGAAATATGAAGATGAATCCAAACATATTAAAGTAGAACAGAAAGACCCGGTAGTAAATCCTAAATTTGTAGCCGAGTATACAAGCGATGATCTTTCTGCAAATAGTCTTATTGTGGTATGCGGAGATCGAAACAAAGTTATTGATTATAACAATATCTATGAAAGTACAATGGATTATCAGACATACAGTTATCAGACAACTGGTTTTGATGGTGAAGGTCAGATCACAAGTGCTATCGGATATGTAACTTCTGAAGATCTTCCGGTTCTTTATACATTGGAAGGACATGGAGAAAAAGAGATGGATTCTTCTATCAAAGAAGACATCGAAAAAGCAAACATGGATATTCAGTCACTGAATCTTCTTACAGAAAGCAGTGTTCCGGATGATGCAGATTGTCTGTTTATTGATTCTCCATCTACAGATATCTCAGAAGATGAAAAAAATGCCATTATCGATTATCTTGAAAGTGGTGGAAAAGCAATGATCTTCTCTGATTATACAACAGAAAATCTGCCAAACTTTGATGCAGTTCTTGAAAATTATGGTGTTCAGAGAGCAGCAGGAATTGTATTTGAGGGTGACAGCCAGCATTATGCAATGCAGATGCCATATTACCTGGTTCCAACTGTAAACAGTACAGATGCAAGTTCTGAGACAGCCTCCGGCGGATATTATGTACTTGCACCATATGCACAGGGAATCAAGAAGATGGATGATGTGAGAGACACTGTAACGATCAACAGTATCTTAACAACTTCTGATCAGGCATACTCAAAGACAGATCTTAACAGTGATACATTAGAGAAAGAAGATGGCGATGAAGAAGGGCCATTTGATCTGGGAGTGAGCATTACAGAAACTCTGGATGATGACAAAGAAACTCAGATCGTTTATTATTCTACTTCTAATCTGATGGAATCACAGGTTAATCAGATGGTATCAGGCGGAAATGAAAAGCTGATCATTGAATCACTGAAATGGATGACTGATACAGAAGACAGCGCAACCGTATCTATTCCGTCAAAGAGCCTGTCTGTATCTTATCTGACACTTACAGATTATGATGCTGCATTCTGGAAAATCTGTACAATCGGACTGATTCCTGGATTCTTCCTGGTTGTAGGTTTAGTAGTCTGGATGAAGAGGAGAAAAGCTTAAATGAAGAATAAAACTGTAAAAATGATTCTTGCAGTTGCAGTTCTTGCAGTTTGCTGTGGGGCATACGCAGGCGTAAAAACCTACGTATCCCACCAGGAACAGAAAGAATCAGAAGCGGAATCCGAAGAAAACACCTCTGTATTTACTGCTTCTGCTGACGACATTAAATCTCTGGATTTCATGGTTGATGATACAGAAACAACATTTGAAAAAAAAGATGATAGCTGGGTAAAAAAAGATGATACAGATTTTCCGGTAAATCAGAGTACTTTGGACAGTGCTGCGTCATCGGTTACTTCCGTAGAGTCAGACAGAGTTCTGGAAGATGTAGATGACCTTGCAGAGTATGGTTTGGATTCTCCGGCAAATACAATTAAGATTGTGACGAAATCAGAGGATGAAGACGGTGATGATACAACAACTACATTATATGTAGGAGATGAGAATTCATCTACAAGCCAGTATTATGTAAGAAAAGATGATGATGAGAAAACAGTTTATCTGGTAGATTCTTCCTGCGTAGAACCATTTACAAAGACATTATATGATTACGCGCAGATGGAAGACTTCCCGGCAATCTCCAGCACAGATACAATCACTAAGATTTCTGTAGACGGAGATAATTCCTATGAATTAAAAAAGGATGCGGATACCAGCGTATGGTCAGTAAGTGCTAATGGAGAAGAGGATAAGGCAGATTCAGCTACAGTAAGTTCTCTGGTATCTTCTTTTGGAAGCATGGCTTATAATTCCATGGCAGATTATAAATGCGAAGATAAGAGCAAGTATGGACTGGATAAACCGTATTCGACAATCACCGTAGATTACCAGGAAGAAGCAGAAACTTCGGATGATAACGCAGAAACCTCAGATTCTGAAACACCGGATTCTGCAGAAACGACAGAGATGGTAGATAAACAGCTTACAATTCTGGTTGGTAACGAAGCTGATGACAGTAACAGATATGTCATGGTAAATGACAGTAATGAAGTCTACACTATGTCGGAAGAAACACTGTCTGCACTTACGGATAAAACAGAAGAAGATTTCTGGGATATGACAGTAAGTTATGTATCTGTAAACAGCCTTGCAGGCTTAAAAGTAAATTATCAGGGAACAGATTATAAGGTAAATGCTTCACGTGAAACATCAACAGACGAAGACGGAAATGATACAGAAACAGTAACATATAAACTTGACGGCGCTGATCTGGATGAAACAACATTTACAACATTCTATAATAAACTGATTAACATGGCAGCACAGAAACGCCTTACGGAAAAATATGATCCGGATGGAGATGCAGAACTGACAGTAACATTTACAGAAGAAGACGGAGACACACTGGAAGTTTCCTACTACAGTTATGATACAAACTACTATGCAGCAGTAGTAGATAACAAGGTATATCTTGTAAACAAAATGAATGTAAAAGAGTTATTTACAGCATTCGAGTCAGTCGCAGGCGTTGAGAAGGATGAGACTAAAACAGATTCAGACGAAGTGGAATCAGATGAAAAAGCATCAGCAGATGTTGAAACTGATAGTGAAACAGAAACATCCGATAATAGTGATGCAGTAACTGATGATGATTCAAAGTCCACAAGTGCATCTGATACAACAGATACATCTGAAAGCGATACAGAAGAGTAAGAAAATGTAAATAAAGACCATAGCAATTCCATTATTTTCTGGAATTGCTATAAAAAAGCTTCGATACATAGAAATAAATCTGTGTGTCGAAGCTTTTTGTGTTTGAGAACAACTTTATAGGGTTGCTTTATTTGCAGAACGCCTTTTTCAAATATGTTCTAATCTGCCACTAAAAGAAGATTTTAACCTGCTCGAGAAAGTTTTCTGGGTTTTCAACATGAGGAAGATGCTTAGTACCAGTCAGTGTAGAAATTTCTATAGCCGGGTTACAAGAACAATATTCATCTGTGATGGACTTTGCATTTGGTTCTGCTTCTCCCTCAACGATATAAATACTGTTATCTAACGCCTTGACAGCATGATTGATGTTAATATTCATGTATTTGGAAGCCAGGCTGGAGTACAGATATTTCGTATAACATCCGCCCTTATGTGCTGCCTCATAATATGCATCTGTCATCTGAGAATCCACATGAAACGGATTGTAATGCATTTTCTCTATAAACAAATTACTTACATTATCACGTGAAACAATCATATGGTAAATCAATGTTCCAAAAATTGGAACCTCCAGAGCAAGTTTTAATAAGTGGTCTTTTCTTGTTGGCATATGCCTTAACTGAGTAAAGCTTGGAGGGTTAACCAGCATGATTTTGTTAAAGAGTTCTTTCTCATTATGACAGGCCATTACAACAAAGGAACTGGAAAATCCACTGGCAATTACATCTGTTTTTTCTCCGATAATTTTCCGGATAAAGTCACAGATCATCTGTACATATACAAAATTGGTATATGTGATGCTGGGTTTATCGGAGCGTCCACAACCTAAAAGATCAACAGTATATACGGTATGGTCAACTGCCAGTTCATCTTCAATTTTGCTCCATTCATATCCAGAAGCTCCTGGTAAAGCATCATGAATTAATAAAATTGGTGAGCCGGTTCCTTTTTTTGTATAGTAAATATTGCCAAAACGCCATTCAAAGTAATTATCATCAAAAATATGAAGCATCTGTTTAAGCTGTGCGGCAGCAGCAACAGTGCGGTTGATCAGATGGACTGTAACAGTTGCACCAGTCATCAGAGCAGCAAATGTAAGAAATTTATGTTTGTTTCTGTTCATTTTCAGCCTCCTTTATTAAGCATAGCAAATGTTTAAAACGTTACTGCATACCTTATTTTAAGGAATATATTTTATGACAAAATAGCATGTGACAGTAACTATAGCAGTTTCATAAAATACTGCAATTAATTCAGCCCGTCAGAGAGTGAAGTCCTGTGTCAGATATCTTTGTCCTGTGTCAGCACGCCTGCAGATATCTTTCTTGTCCTTCACACTCTGCTGAACCGTCTAATTGCATTATTTTCTGGAATTGCTATAAAAAACACTAAACATATATAAAGATATTATACTGCGAGGACATTGATTTTACAAGAAAATCATGAGCCATACAAACTAAACAATTTTTTTAAAAAAATTTATTTGTTTTTTTATGTTTCACGTGAAACATTATGTGGCGGGATTAAAATAAAAGTGTTATAATAAATCTGCAATACGCACAATGACAAATAAAACCTCATAAAGGAGGAATGAAGTTGGGAAGAATTATAGCAGTTGCCAATCAGAAAGGCGGAGTTGGTAAATCAACAACTGCAATTAATCTTTCGGCCTGTCTGGCAGAAAAGGGAAAGAAGGTTCTTACAATTGATATAGACCCACAGGGTAATACAACCAGTGGACTTGGCGTTGACAAGAATTCTGTAGAAAATACATTGTATGAACTTCTCCTTGGAGAAGCCGAGACGAAAGATACGATTATAAAAAATGTTGTCGAAAACGTAGACCTGATTCCATCTAATGTTAATCTTTCCGGTGCAGAAATCGAATTAGTAGGCATCGATAATAAAGAATTTATATTAAAAGGAATTACAGATAAGCTTCGACGCAAATATGACTACATAATACTTGATTGTCCGCCATCACTAAATATGCTGACAATTAATGCGTTGACTGCAGCGACATCAGTATTAGTGCCTATTCAGTGTGAGTATTATGCATTGGAAGGACTTTCGCAGTTAATCCATACGATTGATCTGGTAAAAGACAGATTAAACAAGCGTCTGAAAATGGAAGGTGTCGTATTCACAATGTATGATGCCAGAACAAATCTGTCTCTGCAGGTTGTGGAGAACGTAAAGGAAAATCTTAATCAGAATATATACAAAACGATTATTCCGAGAAATGTAAGATTAGCAGAGGCACCAAGTTATGGACAGCCGATAACAATTTATGATCCAAAATCAGCGGGAGCAGAGAGCTACAGACTTTTAGCTGAAGAAGTGATCAACAGGGAGGATAATTAATGGCAGGCAGAAAGAACGGTCTTGGCAGAGGTTTAGATGCACTGTTTCCGGAAAAGAAGTCTGCTGTCAAAGAACCTGTAAAAAAAACAACAGCTAAAACAGAAAATAAAACTGTAGCAACTGAAAAAGAAACAACTGGTACGAAGGAAAAAAGCAATACAGCAGAGCATAAAAAAACAGCAATGATAGTAAAAATATCAAGCGTAGAGCCTAATGTAAATCAGCCTCGTAAACAGTTCGATGAAGATGCGTTGTTAGAACTATCTGAGTCCATTAAACAGTATGGAGTTCTCCAACCACTGCTTGTATCCGATAAAAAGGACTATTATGAAATAATTGCAGGAGAAAGACGCTGGAGAGCAGCAAAACTTGCCGGACTCAAAGAAGTTCCTGTAATTGTAAAAGACTTTTCTGAACAGGAATTAGTAGAAATTTCCCTGATTGAGAATATTCAGCGGGAAGATTTAAATCCGGTCGAAGAAGCAATGGCATATAAACGGCTGATTGATGAATTTCACCTTAAACAAGATGAAATCGCAGAGCGTGTAGGCAAAAGCAGAACTGCTGTAACAAATGCTATGAGACTTCTTAAACTCAGTGAAAAAGTGCAGCAGATGTTGATTGATGAGATGATAACTGCCGGACATGCACGTGCAATCCTTGCAATATCAGACAAAGAAAAACAGGAATCTGTTGCGATGAAAGTTTTCGACGAGAAATTAAGCGTTCGAGAGACAGAAGCACTTGTCAAACGTATGCTGGAGCCACCGAAAACAGAGAAAAAGAGTAAATTCAGCTCTGCGGAAGATGCAATCTACGAGAGTCTGGAAGAAAAAATGAAGAGTATCATGGGCACCAGAGTACAGATCCACCGAAAGAAAAATGACAAAGGTAAAATTGAAATTGAGTATTATTCCAAGGATGAATTGGAGAGAATCATAGATCTCTTTGAATCCATTGGTTAGGAGTGACAGTAATATGAGTGGCATTTTTGAAAGTCTTGGAATTGATTCCGGGATCATCATTATTATACTACTGATTCTTACTATCTTCCTGCTGGTAAGGAATATCAGTATGAATATGCGTCTGAGTCGTCTGGAACGAAAATATAAGACGTTTATGAAAGGCTCGGATGCACAGTCTCTGGAGAAAGTATTTGTAAGAAAATTCGCTCAGATAGATAAACTGTATGATGCGAAAGAAGAACATGATCATGATCTCCTTTTTATTAAAAAGAATCTTGATAAGATGTTCAATAAGTATGGTGTAGAGAAATATGATGCATTTGATGATGTAGGCGGCAAATTAAGTTTTGCATTGGCCTTGCTGGACAAGGAAAATACGGGCCTTATTTTAAATGCAGTGCATAGCCGTGACAATTGCTTTTTGTATATGAAAGAAATTGTAAAAGGCGAATCTTATGTTATGCTTAGCCAGGAAGAAGTGGAAGCACTTCGAAAAGCTGTTAATTTCGGCCTGGATAATCTCGAACAGGACTGATTAAAAACAGAAAAGAAAGAGCATACTTAAAGATAAAATAAAAAACAGTGTTACTGGATACGAAGTAAACAGTAACAAAATAGTAACTGTATGACAGCAATATATCCGCCAGGCGGCTGCCAGAATACATAAAAGAATAGTAACTGCCTGGTAATTTGCCAAAAAGCAGATCAATGAATAGTTACAAAATATTTTATGTTACTGTGAATGATGTAAACAGTAACTATTTTATTCAGGAGGAACAAGATGTTAGACATTAAATTTGTGAGAGAAAACCCGGAAGTTGTAAAACAGAACATCCGCAATAAATTCCAGGATAATAAACTGGAATTAGTGGATAAAGTGCTGGAACTGGACAAAGAAAACAGAGAAATCAAACAGGAAGTAGAGGCTCTTCGCGCTGAGAGAAATAAAATTTCCAAACAGATTGGTGCTCTGATGGGACAGGGAAAGAAAGAAGAAGCAGAAGAAGTCAAGAAACAGGTAGCTGCTTCCGGAACACGTATTGAAGAACTTTCTGCAAGAGAAAAAGAAGTAGAAGAAGAACTTCTCAAAAATATGATGGTAATCCCGAATATCATTGATCCGTCTGTACCGATTGGCAAAGATGACAGTGAAAATGTAGAAATTGAGAAATTCGGTGAGCCGGTTATTCCGGATTATGAGATTCCATATCATACAGATATTATGGAAAGCTTTGACGGAATTGATCTTGACAGTGCAAGACGTGTTGCAGGAAATGGTTTCTACTACCTGATGGGGGATATTGCAAGACTTCACTCTGCAGTAATCTCTTATGCGCGTGATTTCATGATTAACAGAGGATTTACTTACTGTGTACCTCCTTTCATGATCAGAAGCAACGTTGTAACAGGTGTTATGAGCTTCGCAGAAATGGATGCTATGATGTACAAGATCGAAGGCGAAGATTTATATCTGATCGGTACAAGTGAACATTCCATGATCGGTAAATTCATCGACCAGATTATTCCGGAAGAGGAACTTCCAAAAACTCTTACAAGTTATTCTCCATGTTTCCGTAAGGAAAAAGGTGCTCATGGACTTGAAGAGAGAGGCGTTTACCGTATCCATCAGTTCGAAAAACAGGAAATGATCGTTGTCTGCAAACCGGAAGAAAGTCCAATGTGGTTTGATAAATTATGGCAGAATACAGTAGATCTGTTCCGCTCTCTTGACATTCCGGTTCGTACACTTGAGTGTTGTTCCGGTGACCTTGCAGATCTGAAGGTAAAATCTCTTGACGTAGAAGCATGGTCCCCACGTCAGAAGAAATATTTCGAAGTAGGAAGCTGCTCTAACCTTGGAGATGCACAGGCACGTCGTCTGAAGATTCGTGTAAACGGTAAAGACGGCAAATATCTTGCACATACATTAAATAATACAGTTGTTGCACCGCCTAGAATGCTTATTGCATTCCTGGAGAACAACCTGAATGCAGACGGATCTGTAAGCATTCCGAAAGCTCTGCAGCCATATATGGGCGGCATGACAAAGATTGAGAAAAAGCACGCTTAATGGAGAGTGAGCTTTTTCAGGGAGGTGTTCTTATGCACAGTTATCTGAGAGCAGTTGGTTTTTCCAAGATCACCAAAAGAAGCAGTATCAGGCAGATCATTACGGATGTGGTTGAAAATTATGATGATAAAACAATAGTAAAGGATCATCCGGAGGGTGTATTTGCTGAGTTTTCCAAGGATTATGGATGCGATTGTGGAATCACTGTCTGTGGACAGTATGATGAAAACAACGTATTTTATCCGGACTATTATTTTCCTTTTTTTCGCGGAACAGGTATTACGACACAGGAGAATGTCATAATAGAGAGACATACAGAAAAAGAGTCTTTTGCCGGTGCCTGTGACGATCTGAGAATAGGAGTTACTTTAATTTTTTATCTTCAGAATGCCGCTGAGTATATGAAAGAAAAATACAAAAGCGGTATGCTTCCTGATGGCCAGCCCTTAACCCTTTCCGGACTGGCCAGGGAAGGAAAAATTCTTTTTCCGGTGGAGAAGGATAAAGAGGCTGTAAAAGCTGAACGGGAACTGACAAAAAACAGAAACCATTTGATTGCGGCAGCCCGCAACGGAGACGAAGAGGCAATGGAAAGCCTCACAATGGAGGATATGGATACATATTCTATGATTTCACAGAGAATTGTCACTGATGATATTCTTTCCATTGTAGATTCGTATTTCATGCCATATGGCATTGAATGTGACCAGTACAGCGTCATGGGGGAGATTATTGATTATATGACTTTTGAAAATATCATTACAGGAGAGAAAATTTGTCAGATTACTATAGAATGTAATGATATGCAGTTTGACGTGTGTATCAACCGGGAAGATCTTCTGGGAGAACTCAAGATCGGCCGCCGATTTAAAGGAATCATCTGGCTTCAGGGTCAGTTACATTATTAAATAAGTGGGAGATATTTAACCAGTTAGTGATGGCATATAAGTATGAAAAACTGGTATGAATATCAGATAAAATATTATGTTTCACGTGAAACATAACAACGATAGTTTAACCGAAACTGCGAAGCAGTTATTTGGTGTAGAGCCACGTAGCGGAAGTGGATTGCAGATATCCGATTGATACAAATCAATTGTGGATGAGAAAATATCCACTTCATAACATATTTGATGAAAACATTTGAATTTTGGGTAAGATTCTAGTTACTGTTCACACGCCACTATCCCGCGAGGTGTTTTGGCATGAGAATGCCAAAATCCCGAGACATACCGCGCGAATTTATGCGAATAGCATAAATTCTGTGCATCGCGAAGCGTGTTACTGAGAACGGAGTGAACAGTAACAGATTCTAAATGTGTACGAAAAGAATATGAAAGATTCTCTTGTAATTCGAATAAAAATATAGTAGAATTACGATTGTGAGTCAAGTGTCCTCGTAGCTCAGCTGGATAGAGCACTCGCCTCCTAAGAGAAAGCCGAGGCATTCCCCAAAGGGAAAAAATGAAAAACAACTTTCAGTTCGAATCTATTCTGAAAAATGCTAATGGTGACAACAAAGCATTTCCCAAAATGGGGAACGTTCTAATGTTACCAAATCAAAAAAATCTGTAGATTGACAACTCGAAAAAGAGTTGATAATCTTATATATGGCCGAAGGGGAAAATCCCAGAAACCCAGTAAAATCAAGGGTTTGCGGCATGTGTCGTCATAGCTCAGCTGGATAGAGCACTCGCCTCCTAAGCGAGGGGTCGGAGGTTCAAATCCTCTTGGCGACGGGCTTCAAAGCGTTCGAAAATGTTAGCTGGATTAGCTGACAGCGAACGCTTTTCTTATTTTCTAATCACGTTCGTGACATGAAATTCCATTCAAAATGATCCATTTCCAGCTAACATTTGGGTTCCGCTCTGTTGTCACCCCTTATTTGGGGATGTAAATAAGAGAAAAGGCGGGAAAAGAAGCAATCTCTCCGAAACCTGCAAACATAAATTAGCTGAAACAGTATTCAATTCTATTAGCTACAGCTAATGGTCAAACGGCAATGTCTGTTTGGAACTTTACTTACAACAAAAGTTCCAGGCAGGCATTTTTTATATCCTGAATCCTAGAGGAAAGGAGTCAAGATGACTGAGACAAACAGACAATTAGGAGAAAAAGAAGAAAGAATCATAGAAATTGAGATTGAACGTCTCCGCCCTTTTAAGGAGCATCCGTTTCAGGTGAAAGATGATAAGGAAATGTTTCTTCTGCAGGAAAGCATTATCCTGTAATTCAAGGAGAACAAATCAATTATCAAAATAAATAGTATTTATAAATAAGAAGTAGGAAGGAAATTACCATGACAAAGGAAGAAGTAGAAAAACTCTGGATGGATAATCCGGAATCAATGCAGTTTTTAAAGAATGCTACAAAGTTTTATAATTTAATGATGATGTATCGTTGTGCTATCCGGGAAATTCAAACCAAACTTGAGGTTTTAGATGATGAATTTTCAGTTGAGAACAATCGAAATCCTATTTCATTTATAAAGACAAGAATTAAGAAACCCAATAGTATTTATAATAAACTGCAGAAAATGGGACATGATTTTACAACAGAGAATATACAAACATATCTAAATGATGTAGCAGGTGTTCGAATAGTTTGTGCATTTATTGATGATATTTATATGATATCTGATTTGATCACACAACAAGATGATATCAAAGTTATTGAAGTAAAGGATTATATAAAAAATCCCAAACCAAATGGCTATCGAAGCTATCACATGATTGTTGAGATTCCTGTATTTTTTGCTAAGGGTAAAACACCTATGCGTGTAGAACTCCAAATCCGAACTAATGGGATGGATTTCTGGGCAACGTTGGAACATCAGCTTCGTTATAAAAAAGGCATTGAAGAAATGCCTGGATATGAAGAGATCAGTGAAGAATTACTTCATTCTGCAAGAGTTGTCATTGAAGCAGATAATGAAATGCAGAGAATAAAAGACAAAATTGGTATGTTCCACGAAATTTAAGCAGAAATTTGATTGAGTAGAAAGGTTGGAATATATATGAAACAAGATACTTTAGAAGGAAAAGCGAAAACAAAAAACGGAGTAAAACGATTGTGTTTTTCCATAATCTGCATTCTTCTAGAAGTAGTTTTTATTATTACTATTGTAACACGCTTAAATGAATATGCAGAAATCATAAATCTATTTACAAGGATTTTAAGTGGAATTTTAGTTTTGAGATTGTATGCATCAGATAAGACATCTTCCATGAAAATGCCTTGGGTTATATTAATTTTAATTTTCCCAATTATGGGTGTAGGCCTATATTTATTGATTGGTTTGAATGGTGGCACACATAAAATGCGTGAGCGATATGCAGAAATTGATAGCAAATTGTTACCAATGCTTTCCGATAATCAGGAGTGTTTAAGCAGAATAAACGAAACGATTCCGAAGGCAGGAAATATTGCAAGTTATATACAAAGAAATTCGCAGTATCCAATCTATCAGAATACGGATGTGATGTATTTCGATGAAGCAGTAAAGGGATTAGAGACCCAGCTTGAAGATCTTGCAAAGGCACAGAAGTTTATCTTCATGGAGTATCATGCTATAGAAGATGCAGAGGCGTGGCATAAGATCCAAAAGATTCTGGAAGAACGAGTAAAAGTTGGAGAAGAAGTTTATATTAGTATGATAAATAAAGCTGAAAAATACTGTTGGTTCATGACTCCATATCTGATTATAACAGACGAAATGACACATGCGTTATGTTTGGCTGCTAAGCGAGGAGTGGATGTCAGAATTATTACACCGGGTATTCCAGACAAAAAATTTATTTATAATATCACTCGTTCTTTTTATCATGGATTGGTTAAACATGGTGTGCGTGTTTATGAATGGACTCCTGGTTTCTGCCATGCAAAAATGAGTGTGGTGGATGACTGTATGGCAATTTGTGGAACAATTAATCTGGATTATCGAAGTTTATACCATCATTTTGAAAATGGATGTTTTATGATAGATTGTCAGTCTGTTTTAGATATAAAGAGTGATTTGATAAAAACCATGGGTGAATGTCGTGATGTGACAGAACAATATTGTACCGGACGCAGTGCATATTTACGATTAGGACAATTATTTGCTGGATTGCTATAAGAATCTGATGTAACGATCTCTCAAAAAACAGTTAATTTAAAAGTCGACTGTTTTTGAGAGGTCGTTTTGTTATATCGAATGATTTGTACAGAATTTCCGTTTAGGTGAAAAAAATAAATTTTGTTGAGGTTGAATTGAGATTGACATTGTATTATATAAGCATAGAAAAAAGGAATCAGGTGATATACAATGAAAAAGCATAAAATATGTAAAATTCTTCTTGTTATACTGGCAGTTCTTCTGTTTATGGCTTGTTATGAATTACTTGGAATCTGCATTGCATATAAAAAACAGCCAGAAATGTCCGAAAAAACCATAAAAGAAATACATAATGAGTCGTGGAACGAATGCAGTGAGAATCCAGAACGGGCAGTGATCATAGAAAAGAATTCGGAAGCTCTTTTACAAAGAGTGCGATTGATTAAGAATGCAAAAGAGGAAATTATTCTTTCTACGTTTGCATTCAAATCCGATGAAAGTGGGAAATTGATCTTAGGAGCTCTTCGTGATGCGGCAGACAGAGGTGTACATGTTCGCTTGCTGGTAGATGGAATGGAGAGTTGGATTGATATGGAAGGTAATCCGTATTTTTATGGATTATCTTCCCATGAGAATGTTGAAATCAAATTATACAATAAGGCCAATCCGTTGAAACCATGGAAAATGATGGGAAGAATGCATGATAAATATTTGATTGCAGATGGTAAGAACTATATTCTTGGAGGAAGAAATACATATAATTATTTCCTGGGCGATTTTCCAGGACACAAGAACTATGACAGAGATGTGTTGGTTATTTGCGATGAACCAAGGAAAGAAAATTCAGTCAACCAGTTGTTAGATTATTTTGAAACGATATGGGAACAAGAAGATAGTGGCTATTTTCATAATGATAAGAAACTTGCAAATAGAAAATCTGTAAAGAAGGCAGTATTAGAACTGCAGGAAGGATATCAGCAATATTTTAATGAAAACAAGGGAATGATTTTCGATACGGATTATACAGACGAAACGTTTGAGACAGAAAAGATTGCATTGGTATCAAATCCTATTCACACAGCTTCCAAGGAACCAGTAGTCTGGTATCAGCTGGGAGAATTGATGAAAAGTGCGAAGAATCGTGTAAAGATTCATACACCATATATTATCTGTAATGATATGATGTACAATACATGGGAGGAGATTGCAGAGAATGTTCCAAATTTTTCAATCATGACAAATTCGGTTGCAAATAATGGCAATCCATTCGGGTCTGCTGATTATGCAAAAAATAGAAATAAGATTTTAAATACAGGAATTGACATCTGGGAATATGAAGGCGGTTATTCTTACCATGGAAAAAGCATCCTGATCGATGATGATATATCTGTGATTGGTTCCTTTAACATGGATATGAGAAGTACGTATCTGGATACGGAACTGATGCTTGTAATACGTAGCAAAGAAATCAATAAACAGTTGGAAGAAGGAATGATGGAATATGAAAAAGTATCCCGACAGGCATTAGAAGATGGCACGTATCATGATCCGTATCATGTAAAACCGATTGAATTAACAAAAAAACGTCAGAGAAATGTGTTTTTGGTACAGCATCTGCTTGGATGGGCAAGATATCTGTTTTAATAGATAACAGGGAGGAAGGAAAACGTGTTTCAGATATTAATTGTAGAAGATGATAAAGAATTAAGCCAGCTATTTCAGAAAGTGCTCGAGAAGAATGGTTATCAGGTTAAAAGTGCACCGGATGGAGCTCAGGCATTAGAAGTATTGGATAAGGAATATATTGATCTGATTATTTCCGATATCATGATGCCGGTTATGGATGGTTATGAGCTGGTGTCGGAACTTCGTTCAGCAGGATACCAGATACCGGTACTTATGATCACTGCAAAAGGAAACTTTGATGACATGCGCCAGGGATTTCTTTCTGGAAGTGATGATTATATGGTAAAACCGGTAAATGTGAATGAAATGGTTTTAAGAGTAGGCGCATTGCTCCGTCGTGCACAGATCCTGAATGAACATAAAATTGTGATTGGTTCAACAGAGTTTGATTATGATGCAATGACCGTTACAACGGATAAGGAAAGCCTTGTTTTACCGAAAAAAGAATTTCTGCTTTTATATAAGCTGGCAGCTTCGCCGGGAAGAACATTTACAAAACAGCAGTTAATGGATGAAGTTTGGGGATATGAGACAGAGGCAGACCCACATACGATAGAGGTGCATATAGGAAGAATTAGGGAGCGTTTTAAAGATAATCCAAATTTCGAAATTGTAACCATGCGTGGAATTGGATATAAGGTGGTGAAAAAATAATGGATCAGAAGAAAGAAAAAAGATTGAAGATTCGGTCCTGTCTGACTGGTGCAATCTGGCTGTCTCTCGTATTTTCAACAGTGATATCTGCTTTATTATTTGCATTTTTAAATCATTTCTTTAAGCTACCGGGGAGTATACCTGTGCTTGGCTGGCTTTTGATTTTTAATACACTGATCGCAGGGCTCATTACTTCTTTTATTAATGCAAAGTTACTGGAGCCAATTACCAGACTCAGTAAAGCAATGAAGGAAGTTTCTCAAGGAGATTTTGAACAGCATTTGGAAACGAACAGTCGTATAGCAGAGGTTGGTGAATCCTACCAAAGTTTCAACGTGATGACAAAAGAGCTTCGTGCAACAGAAGTGCTGCAGATGGATTTCGTATCTAATGTTTCTCATGAGTTTAAGACCCCTATCAATGCCATTGAAGGTTATACAATGCTTCTTCAGGGAGAAGAATTATCGCAGGAGCAAGAGGGATATGTAGAAAAAATCTTATTTAACACGAAGAGGCTTTCTGGGTTGGTTGGAAATATTTTGTTGTTGTCTAAATTGGAGAATCAGAATATACCAATGAAAAAAACGAAATATCGACTGGATGAACAGATTCGTCAGGCATTTCTTTCTTTGGAATCAAAATGGACAGAAAAAGAAATTGGCTTCCAGGTAGAATTGGAGGAAGTCAAATATACTGGAAATGAAGGACTTCTTATGCATATCTGGATGAATCTTTTAGATAATGCAATCAAGTTTAGTCCGGCAAAGGGAACAATTACGATGTTTCTGAAACAGGAAAAGAATTCTGTGAAGTTCATTGTGGAGGATGAAGGACCAGGAATCGAGGAAGATGTAAAGACTAGAATATTCGACAAGTTTTATCAGGTAGATGGTTCTCATAAGGCAGAAGGAAACGGTCTTGGTCTTGCACTTGTAAAGCGGATTGTAGATAGTGCGGGAGGAACGATCAAAGCAGAAAACCGGGAATATGGCGGATGTAGATTTGTTGTAGAACTTCCGATACAGACAAATGAGAATATAATATAAAAGTAGAAGATGGGAGGATTTATATGACATTTTATCAGGAATTACAGTTAAATCAGGCAGGATCGAAAAACCTGTTGAAAAAGAGTGAAACCACGAAAGAAAAAATGTATCATATACTGGTATATCTGATTAAGATAGCTGTTACAATGGTTTTTTGTTTTTTATTTGTTACTGTTTTCAGCATCCTGTTTGGAAATGAAAACAGTATTGTTGGTGTGGTAGTTTTATTATGTCTTATGGTATTTCGAAATGCGGATTTGGGAATCCACACTGGACAATCTACGATGCTTTTGGCTATGTTCTTTGTAATAATGGTCGTATGTCCGCATCTTGCAAATCAGCTTTCACCGGTACTGGGAATGCTGTTAAATATTGCTGCACTGGCAGTGTTGATATTTTTTGGATGTCATAATCCATTCATGTTTAACCAATCTACATTGGTTCTTGGCTATCTGCTATTATATGGATATGATGTTACAGGAACAAGCTATCAGATGCGATTGGCCGGAATGATTTTAGGCGCAGTTCTTACCTGTTTTGTATTTTATCGAAATCATAAAAATAGAACTTTTAAAAGAAATTTGAAAGATCTAATCCAGGAATTTGATATCACTTCATCGAGAACAAAATGGCAGTTATGCCAGATTATATGTGTACCAATTGTCCTTTGCATTGCAGAACTTTGCAATATGCCACGTGCAATGTGGGCAGGTATTGCAGCTATGTCAGCAATTTTGCCGTTTGTGGAAGACATGCAATACAGAGTCCGTAAAAGGATTGTCGGAAATATTGTAGGTGTTATATGCTTCACCGTATTATATTTTCTGCTTCCATCATCCATCTATGCTTATATAGGAATTCTTGGTGGAATTGGTGTAGGATTTTCAGCGCAATACGGCTGGCAGGCTGTATTTAATACCTTTGGCGCTCTCGCAATTGCTGCGGAAAGTTATGGATTAAAAGGAGCAGTTAGTCTTAGAGTGATTCAGAATGTTTTTGGTGTTGTATTTGCATTGGCATTTTGTGCTGTATTTTATTGGTTTATGTCGAAACAAAAGGAAAGTGATGTGACCGTACATGCAGAGTGAAGGAAGTCAGAAAGAAAATTTGAATAGAATTATTACAGTACCCAATTTGCTTTCTTTTTTTCGGTTTTGTCTGATTCCAGTAATTATATGGAGTTATTGTGTAAAGGAAAATCCTTTGTTAGCAGGAGAAATCTTATTGCTATCCGGTCTTACGGATCTCGCTGATGGATATATTGCAAGAAGATTTCATATGATTAGCAATCTAGGAAAGATTCTCGATCCGGTTGCCGATAAGCTGACACAGGCAGCAATGTTGATTTGCTCGTTTACTCGCTTTCCACATATGCTCCCATTGATCGTTATAATGGCAGTTAAGGAACTTTATATGGCGGTTAGTGGATGCCTTGTGATACGAAAAACAGGAAAAGTGCATGGTGCAGACTGGCATGGAAAAATAGTAACCTTTTTATTATATGGAACTGTGGCTGTGCATATTATATGGTTCCACATTACACCAATGGTGTCAGATCTGTTAATTGGTTTGTGTGCTATAATGATGGTTGTATCAGTTGTTTTGTACATTATCAAGAATACCAGAACACTTAGGGGAGAGACTGCATAAGCAATTTGATTATATTGAGATGACTAGTACAGCGAATATTAAGTAACCGCTATATTGACTTGTCTGATTTTTCATCTGCTGCGTTGTCGTCAATCGTCGTAGCCACCGCTACGCCTCATTCCTCCGCCTTGCATATGAAGAAATCATCCTACGTCAATATAGCAGATACTTAATTTTCGCTGTACTAGATAATATTTAGGAGGACACAGACATGAACAGTAAGTCAAACGCACAAGCTATGGAAACAGAAAAAATACCACGTCTTTTGGCCCAGCTTGCAATACCGGCTGTTGTGGCTCAAATCATCAACCTTTTATATAATATTGTTGACCGTATTTATATCGGACATATTCCAGGTGTCGGTGCCGCAGCATTAACAGGTGTTGGATTGTTTACGCCAATTCTCATGCTGATCAATGCCTTCGCCATGCTGGCAGGATCCGGAGGTGCACCGCGTGCAGCGATTTCTATGGGAAAGAAAGATAATAAGACAGCTGAAAAGATTCTTGGAAATTGTTTTGCAATCCTCATGCTTATGGCCGCAGCTTTGACGGTGATATTCTTTACTTTTGCGCCACAGTTACTCACGATGTTTGGTGCTAGCGATAAGACACTTCCTTATGGCGTGGATTATGCAAGGATTTATATTCTTGGAAGTATTTTTGTTTTGATCGTGATGGGAATGAATCCATTTATTACGACACAGGGATTTGCGAAGATCAGCATGATGACAACAGTGATTGGTGCTGTAATCAATATCATTCTTGATCCGATTTTTATCTTCGTATTTCATCTTGGAGTAAAGGGAGCTGCACTCGCAACTGTTTTGAGTCAGGCTGTAGGGGCAATATGGATCCTTCGTTTCTTGTCAGGAAAGAAGACGATTCTGCATCTTAAAAAAGAAAACTTTAAACTGCAAAAAGAAATCATCTTACCATGCCTTGCTCTTGGTATATCTACATTTGTCATGTTATCTACGGAAAGTATTTTGTCTATCAGTTTTACTTCCAGTTTGTCAAGATATGGCGGAGATCTCGCAGTAGGGGCTATGACAATTATTACCAGTGTTAGCCAGCTTGCAACATTACCATTACAGGGAATTTGTCAGGGTGGACAGCCAATCATGAGCTATAACTATGGTGCAGGAAATAGAAATCGAGTAAAAAAAGCATTTTTTACTCAATTTACAGTTTGTACAATTTTTACGGGATGCTTCTGGTTGATTATGCTTCTATTTCCGAAGATGTTTGCAGGTATTTTTTCGAATAATACAGAATTAATCACGTATACGGCATGGGCGTTAAGAATTTACATGGCAGGTATTTTTTCTCTTGGATTCCAAGTTGCTTGTCAGCAGAGTTTCATGGCATTGGGCCAGGCAAAAGTTAGTTTATTACTTGCCTGCTTAAGAAAATTGATTCTGTTGATTCCGTTGATTTTTATCCTGCCGCATTTTATCCAGAATAAAGTATTTGCGGTATTTTTGGCTGAGCCAATCAGTGATATTTTGGCAGCGATAATAACAACTTCAACGTTCTTTAGTCGGTTTAATAAAATTTTAGATAGAAAATAAAGCATTATAAAAAGATCCTGTTCAAACTATGCTATAAAGAACAGGATCTTTGTGTATTTATTTTGCCAGGAAATTATTCTGTATCTCCATTGGCATATGATAAGCCTGGCCTCGTTTTGTTAGGCTGTATAGTTTAAGCGTTTGTTCTTCTACAGTTGCGTACAAAGAAGCAAAAAAAGCATTTCTTGTAAACATTGGGAAGTTCGAATTTAGCTGGTTTATGCTTTTGGCATTGCTGATTCTTGTCGCATCATATATCATATTATATAAGACCAAGTTTGGTCTCCGTCTTATGGCATGTGGTGAGCATCCGCAGGCAGCAGACTCCGTAGGAATTAACGTTTACAAAATGCGATATGCAGGTGTTTTGATTTCTGGAGCATTGGGCGGACTTGGCGGACTGGTTTATATTACAGCCGGTGTCGGTGAATGGAAATTTGAGAATGGTGTTGCGGGATTTGGATTCCTTGCACTTGCAGTTATGATCTTTGGTCAGTGGAAACCGGTGAATATCGGACTTGCAGCACTTCTGTTTGGTCTGTTCCGTGCACTTTCAAATGTTTATACAGGATTTGACGTACTGGTAGCATTAAAGCTTCCAAGTACCTTATACAATATGTTCCCGTATATTATTTCTCTGATTGTTCTTGTATTTGTGTCAAAGAATTCCAGAGCATCGAAAGCAGAGGGTATCCCGTACGATAAAGGACAGAGATAAAGCCGTGTTTGGGTTAAAAGACAATAAGAATTATCTCATCACAGGATAGAAAATTGCTGAACAGTTACGAAAAAACTTTAGTAAAGGATGGAAAGACCATGAAAAATTATTCAGAAGACGCAAGCAGACAGTATCATATTCAGGTGGCAAAAGGCGAAGTAGGACGTTATGTGATCCTGCCGGGAGATCCCAAAAGATGTGCCAAAATTGCACAGTATTTTGATGATCCGGTGCTGATCGCGGATAACCGGGAATATGTTACATACACAGGAACACTCGACGGTGTAAAGGTAAGCGTAACATCAACAGGAATTGGTAGGCCATCCGCATCCATAGCAATGGAAGAACTGTACCGTTGCGGTGCAGATACATTTGTGAGAATTGGTACATGCGGAGGAATGCAGCCGGAAGTAAAGAGTGGTGATGTAGTGATTGCCACAGGTGCAGTCCGTATGGAAGGAACTACCAGAGAATATGCACCAATTGAATATCCTGCGGTAGCAAATCAGGAGAGAGAAGCTTGGTCTGGAGAGTACGGTAGTTCACGACACAGATATGGTTATTCGTGTAGCTGTAGAGGCCATAAGAAGAATGATTAAAGAAGATCAGGCTAAATAGCAGCTGGTGAGTATGAATGAATAATCGCAACGAGCGGAACCGGCAGTGACAGAAAGAAAAGAGGATAAGTAAAAATGGAAATTAAAGAAATCTTAAAACATGTAGATCATACATTACTTCTTCAACCATCCACATGGGAAGAAATTAAGCAGATTTGTGATGATGCAATGAAATATGGAACCGCATCTGTATGTATTCCTCCATGTTATGTAAAAGAAGCAGCAGAATACATGAACGGAAAAATGGCAGTATGCACAGTTATTGGCTTCCCAAATGGAAATACAACAACAGCAACGAAAGAATTTGAGACCAAAGATGCCATTGCAAACGGTGCATCGGAAATTGATATGGTAATTAACATCGGATGGTTAAAAGATAAGAAATATGATCTGATTGAGAACGAGATCAGAACTCTCAAAGCAGCATGCGGAGAAAAAATTCTCAAAGTTATCATTGAAACCTGCTTTCTCACTACAGAAGAGAAAATCAAAATGTGTGAGATCGTAACAGCGGCGGGAGCTGATTATATCAAAACGTCAACAGGATTTGGCGGTGGCGGAGCAACATTTGAAGACATCGAACTGTTTTCCAAACACGTTGGACCAAATGTAAAAATGAAAGCAGCAGGTGGTATTTCTTCTCTGGATGATGCTGAGAAATTTCTTTCTCTGGGTGCAGACAGACTGGGAACGAGCAGAATCATTAAGATTGTAAAGAATGAAGAAGCAACTGGTTATTGATTTAACCGAATCAAGTAAGTCCCCTGCGGAGGTTGCGAAGAGCAATAAACTGCGAAGCAGTTATTCGGTGTAAAGCCACGTAGCGGAAGCGGATGATTTTATCCGATTGACATAATAATTACGCAAGGTAAGTATTTGATAATGAAAAATAAAGACGGTAATTAACGGGGGTGTAGATTATGCAGAACTTAGACAAAACGATGATTGATAAATTAATCGGGACAGCAATTGAACAGTTGAAATTTTCTTATGCACCATATTCCAATTTTAAAGTTGGCGCAGCACTGCTTGCGAAGAATGGAGAAATCTATACAGGGTGTAATATTGAAAATGCAGCATACACACCTACTAACTGCGCTGAGAGAACTGCGTTCTTTAAGGCTGTAAGCGAGGGGATAAAGGAATTTGATGTGATTTGCATTGTTGGCGGAAAAGGCGGTGTTTTGACCGAATACGCGGCTCCATGCGGTGTGTGCCGACAGGTAATGATGGAATTTTGTAACCCGGAGACATTTAAGATTGTTTTGGCAGTGGATAAGGAACATTATGATATTTATACCCTGAAAGAGCTGCTGCCACTGGGATTCGGTCCAATGAACCTGGCATAAAGCCTTTTTCCAAACACTTACTAAAGTATATACGAAATACGAAATGGAGAAACATCATGACTCAGGAACAACTGATCGCATTACCCAAGATAGAATTACACTGCCATCTGGATGGGTCACTCAGTCGTGAATTTATAGAAAAGCGTTTGGGAAGAGAAGTACACCAGGAGGAACTGAGCGTATCAGATGACTGTACCAGTCTTGCACAATATCTGGAAAAATTCACATTGCCGGGACAATGCATTATGGATGAAAAAGGGCTGGAAGAAGCCGGATATGATGTGTTGAGAGGCATGAGCAGAGAAAAATGCAAAGGCCATTTTTTGTAAAAGACATTTTCAATCATTAGTCTTTTGTGCTAAAATAGGAAAAGAGTTTATCTGAATAAATCGCTAAAGCGAGATAAATGATAAAGACAAATCATAAAGATAAATGATACAGAAAGGAAAATGATTTTTATGGAAACAGGGACAATTTTCAAATTTCATAATGATCTGGATACAGACCAGATCATAGCATCACAGTATCTGCTACTTCCGAATCTGGATGAGATGAAAGGACATGCTTTTGAATCATTGGATCCGGATTTCTCAAAGAAAGTAAAATCTGGTGATTTTGTAGTAGGTGGAGAGAACTTTGGATGTGGTTCATCCAGAGAGCAGGCGCCTGGTGTATTAAAAGCATTGGGAGTACAGGCAGTTGTAGCGAAATCTTTTGCACGAATTTTTTACAGAAATTCAATCAATATTGGTTTGCCGGTAATTGTTTGTAAAGATCTTCCGGACGAAGTGAAAACAGGTGATCAGATGGTTCTTCATATGTCAGAGGGAACGGTTGAAGCAAATGGAAAAACTTATTCTTGCACAAAACTTCCGGAGTATATGCAGAATATCTTAAATCAGGGCGGCCTGATCGCATCTCTGAATAAGGAGGAAAAATAAGATGGGAATGACAATTGCAGAAAAGATTATTGCTGCGGCAGCCGGTGTTGACAGCGTAAAACCGGGAGATATCCATACAGTTAAACTTGACCGTCTAATGAGTAATGATGGAACAACACATCTTACCGTTGATATGTACCGCAATAAATTAAAGAATCCGCATATTGCAGATCCAGGCAAACTTGTGTTTATCGTGGACCATAATGTACCTTCAGACAGTCCGAAAACGGCTGCTTCTCAGAAGAAAATGAGAGATTTTGCGAAAGAAAATAATATTGATTTCTGGGAAGGAAAGGGAGTTTGCCATCAGGTTATGATCGAGAACTATGTTCGTCCAGGTGAACTGATCTTTGGTGCAGACAGCCATACCTGCTCTTATGGAGCGCTGGGAGCATTCGGAACAGGTGTAGGCTGCACAGATTTCCTGTATGGTATGGTTACAGGAACATCATGGGTTCTGGTACCTGAAAGTGTAAAATTCAATCTTATCGGAAAACTTCCGGAAGGAGTTCATGCGAGAGATTTAATCCTCACTATTATCGGTGAAATCGGAGCAAATGGATGTAATTATCAGGCTATGGAGTTTACAGGGGAAGGTGCAAAAACACTCAGCATCAGTGATCGTATGGCACTTTGCAACATGGCAGTAGAAGCCGGAGCTAAGACTGGTATTTTCGAAGCAGATGAGAAAGCAATTGAGTATCTGAAAGAACATGGACGTGAGCCAAAAGCTATCTATCACAGTGATCCGGATGCTGTTTACGCAAGAGAATATACATTTGATTTATCAAAAGTTCGTCCTGTAGTTGCCAAACCGGACTTTGTAGATAATGTAGTTCCGGCAGAAGAAACATGTGGAATTGAAATTAATGAAGCTTTCCTTGGCTCCTGTAACAATGGACGTATTGAAGATCTTCGTGTCGGGGCAGAAATCATCAAAGGCAAGAAGGTGGCTGAGGGCGTCAGATTCCTTGTTGTGCCTGCTAGCCAGACTATTTACCGTCAGGCATTAAAAGAAGGCCTTCTGGATGTGTTTATGGACGCTGGAGCCATTGTTATGAATCCGAACTGCAGTGTATGCTGGGGAAGCTGCCAGGGTGTTATCGGCGAAAATGAAGTTCTGATCAGTACAGGAACACGTAATTTCAAAGGACGTGCAGGACATCCAAGTTCAAAAGTATATCTGGGTTCAGCTGCAACTGTTACAGCGTCTGCTATTGCCGGAAAGATTGCGTTAGCAAGTGAAGTATAAAATGTTTCACGTGAAACTTATAATAAATATGATTTTAGGGACAAAGGTCTTTTGCCCCTGATATCATAAATATGCAGATAGAAATAAAGAGGTAAGATTATGGAAAAATTTACAGGAAAGGTATGGGTATTGGATGATGATATTGATACAGATATCATTATTCCTACAGAGTATCTGGCACTGAAAACAATTGACGATATGAAACAGTATGGATTCAGTCCTCTGCGTCCGGAACTGGCAGGTCAGATTCAGAAAGGTGACATTATTGTTGCCGGAAAGAATTTTGGATGCGGATCTTCCAGGGAACAGGCACCGGAAATTATCAAAGCACTGGGAATTCAGTGCGTAATTGCGAAGTCCTTTGCACGAATTTTCTTCAGAAATTCCATTAACAATGGTCTTTTATTAATTGAGCAGCCAGATATTCATGATGATATCAAAGAAGGCGATGAAGTAACTGTAGTAATGAATGAACACGTAGACTATAACGGAAAACAGTATCCAATCGCTTCTCTTCCAGAGAATCTGATGAGTATTATCCAGGCAGGCGGACTTGTAAAAGCCATGCGTAAATTAAACGGACTGGATTAATGAGAAAGGAGAAGTAAATGGGCGAGACAGTTATTGAGAAAATCATAAGAAATAATGTTGGAAAAACAGTAAAGCCAGGAGACATCGTAACGGTCAATGTAGATAGAGTTATGATTCATGACATATTTATTCCATTCGTAGCAGAAAAGTTCGAGGAAATGGGCTTTACGAAGCTCTGGGATCCAGATAAAGTTGTCCTTATCTATGATCATCTGGTTCCTGCAAGTCAGTTGGATGATACAAGACATTTCCATGCAGGAGATGCTTTTGCAAAAAAATATGGTATGAAAAATGTTCACAGAAGTGACGGAATCTGTCATCAGTTAATGACAGAAGCAGGCTATGTAAAACCAGGAAATATTGTATTTGGTACAGACAGCCATACAACTACTTATGGTTGTGTTGGTGCATTTTCTTCAGGTATCGGATATACAGAAATGGCAAGTATCCTGGGAACAGGAACGATGTGGATCAAGGTTCCGGAAACCATCAAAGTAGTAATTGACGGAGAACTTCCGGAGAATGTTATGTCAAAAGACATTATTCTGCGTCTGATCGGTGATCTGGGAGCTGATGGCGCAACTTACAGAGCGCTTGAGTTTACTGGCAGTACAGTGAAAAATATGACAGTTGCAAGCCGTATGACAATGGCTAACATGGCAATTGAAGCAGGTGCTAAATGTGCATTATTTACACCAGATGAAAAGACAGCAGAATATTGCGGGATAGAGTTAAATGATTTCCAGAAAAGCCTTTCAGGAGACACAGATGCAACATATATAAAGACGATTACATATCGCGCAGAAGACTTTGTGCCTGTTATGGCATGTCCTTCTCAGGTAGACAAGATCAGAGATGTAAGTGACCTTGAAGGAACGGAAATTGATCAGGTATTCATTGGCTCCTGTACAAACGGTCGTCTGGAGGACCTTAAAGCCGCTGCAGAGGTCTTAAAAGGCAAGAAGGTAGCAAAATATGTAAAACTGATCGTAACGCCTGCAAGCCGCAAAATATACCGTCAGGCGATAGATATGGGAATTATGGATGTACTTGCAGAGGCAGGAGCTATTATCACACATCCTGGATGCGGATTATGTTGTGGTCGTACAGGCGGAATTCTTACAGACGGAGAACGCGTAGTAGCCACAAATAACAGAAACTTCCTTGGCCGTATGGGAACATCAAAAGTAGAAATTTATCTGGCATCTCCAAAAACAGCAGCAGCTTGTGCTGTGGCAGGTAAAATTGTAAAACCTGAGTAATAAAAGGACTATAAACAGGATTGAAAATATTTACAGTACAATAAATAGTGCCATAATATACTTTAAACACTGAGATTGAGTGAATTTAACCGAATCAAGTAAGTCCCCTGCTTCAATTGCGAGAAGCAATAAGCAGTGGGTGGGACTTGCTTGTATCAGGAGGGGTACAAGCCCCTCCTGATAAACTGCGGAGCAGTTATTCGGTTATGAGCAAGTAGCGAAAGCGGATTGCGAATATC
>ERZ791704.158-NODE-158-length-60402-cov-30.5375_pt1 | contig 60402 bp, 50 predicted proteins | sample MGYA00510045_ERZ791704 | MGnify/ENA primary metagenome ERZ791704 (study PRJEB30046, sample SAMN00715247) | human gut metagenome | study: EMG produced TPA metagenomics assembly of the A metagenome-wide association study of gut microbiota in type 2...
CCAAACCATCTTACCACCACTAGACTTATACGGTTTTCCGTTTTCATCCGGAAAATCAAACTGTACAAACCAATAATCATAAAGTTGTTTTGCCATCGCCTCTAAATTATGATTTAGCTGAGACAGGCTTTATTTTGTTTTGTATTTCAAGCGCAACAAAAGTATGTTTTCAATTAATTAAATCTATTATCGTTAATTCTGTTCTCATCATAGCCTTCTACATTAACCCGTAGACATAAACAGCAAATCTTCAACCATCAGGTCGAATTCTGCCAGATGGATGCTATCCTCTTGATAGTGGAAAATGGCTGAGCAGGATACATACCTGCTTCACACTCGACTCGGCAGTGTATCCGTTCTCACCACTTCCTGGGCATAACCTGCTGCTACCGCCAGGCAGCACAGCGTCACTCTGCTCAAATTCCCCAATCATACTAAGAAAAAGCCACCAAGAATTAACACCGAATTATTCTTCTATTATAAAAGCCGGTGACGTCTTAATGCAGCGAATCGTACGGGATTTGTTTACATTATGTTCTTCCGCCTTGGCTGTAGTCCCTGTATGAGTCCAGCTTTGGTGTCCTCCACTTATGGTTGCCCACAACACCTTTGAAGCAACTGAACTTGAAGAATTATATTGATGACCGAATCCTCCCAAGACCAGATTGTTTTCGTCAAAAGCAATTTGAATGTAATTGGCTGTTGCAAGGAGACCTCCCTCCCACGCTACATTTCCGCGGCTATGGGCTGAAATAACGGCCGGTCTTCCACTACCCGTAGTGTAATTTACCGGTGCGCCATTAAGCGTGTAGCTAATAGTCCCCGACTTTAGCAAAAGCTCAAAATCTCTCGACGTAGGAAGCTGGTATCCTTCCGGACAATGGCTGCTTACCGATCCATTCCCTATGATTGCCGGATTCTGGAGCGCCTCATACGAATCGAAATAGAAACGCGGGACGGATGCGTCATACTTTAAATTCATTCCCTGCGTATAACGCCCTTTGTACTGACTGCCGGTTAAACGTACAAAATCCTCGTCAGAACAAGAGGCAAAATAGGCAGACAGATCACCTATTGTTTCAGATTCACTGACGGTTATCTGGTCGTCGAAACTCTTTGAGTTTCCTCGTAAGTTGAAACGACACCAGTAAGTGTCACCCATAAGGACAACAGGCAAGCCGCGATTCAGCCGGGTAACGGTGTATGTTTCATGTATGCCATTCGGGCCGCTCACGGTGAGCAAACCCTCCTGAGTGCTACCATTGGCTTCCGGATCGTTAGGCTTGTAGCCTGCCTGAATCTCATAAACTCCGTCTCCTTGGGGTATCGCCCTTAGCCAACTGCCACCACTGACACTAACCTCATAGTTCTTAGGTACCTCTATCCGACCTAAAGCACTGTCGACATATTTATTGAAATGAATGTTATAGGGAGGGGTGTTTGTAAGATGATTATACAATTCTCCCTTGAAGGTCGTTGCATTGGACTGGACAATTACCAGCCGGCCACTGTAGTAGTCCGGATGCCTCTTGCTGTGCATATTCAGGTACATATATTCCGTCTTAGTACCCGGTTTTTTCCAAGAATTGCGTACCAAGAACTTTTTCCCTTGGAGGTCGGCACGAGTTTCCGTATACGGAGTAATGGAGGCTGTTGTTCCATCAATTGTGAATTCCGCATCTTCCGGCACCTTATCCAGTACAAGTATTGACGTTGACTCTCTGCTCGGGAGGTAAACCGTATCTTTTGTTGCACTTACATACGCCCCTTCAGCCAAAGTAGAAAGTTCACTATTAACCAGAATATTGGTAGAAGGTTTTGCCGTGATAGTTTCTTCGACTTCCCAACTTTCATTTTCCACGGATATGCTTGCCTGCAAATTAGAACTGTCTCCGCTAAATAACTTTATTTTATAAATGTGGTTTCTATGGATTGTGTTAGGCAGTGCCAGTGAAAGTGTGACAGGATCGCCTTCAAGGGTGCCATGCAGCTCCACAGGAATACCATCCCCCACTTGTTCATACAGGTGGACCAATCCGGCATATTCACCCGGCTTCAACGGGGTATTGAATGTAGTATCTATTTTTGCCAATGCTGCACCGGACGGCGAACTGACCGGGTTTTGCGGAAGCAGGAATGCTTCACGATGTATGTTATCCATACTTATCCTATTGATTTGTATGTCGGCATCGTCAGCTATGTTTAAGTCTACTCTGGCAATGGCCCGTGTAAGCAACACTTGGGTGGTACTCTCCTGGCTTCCGGTTAAGTCTGCCTTTCCGGTCATCACCGGTTTCTCTCCATCTGCCTGAGGAGAGGCAGAGAGTATTGTAGTGGCAAGCAGTTCGGTCTCTTTCAATCGGCCTATTTCCTGTGTGATTCCATTCAGCAGATTACCGGTGTTTACAAAGAAATAGATTTGCTCTCCTTCGGCCAACGAGCTGATTGTAGTGTATCCGTTCTTATCCACTCCCAGATTTTTGTAAACGTCGGACAGAACTCCCTCTTTGAACAGATAAGCCTCTATGTTTCCCGGCAGGTTCGTACTATAAACAGTTTCCGAAGTCGGTGTATAGACCAAAAGCCGGAGCGAATGCTCATTCTGAACATCATTTGTTTTTCCAGTATTATAATCCTCCTTAATGCATCCGATGCAAAGTATTGAAAATAATGCAGATATAATAACAGACAAATGTTTCATAATTATTAGTAGATATTAGGATTACTTCTTGAATTTAATATTGTGTGCGAATTGACGGGAAAATCACTTATGTTATTCTTGTAGAACACATCGGCACATCCCGAAGCCCACTTTCCGTATGTCATGGTGCTATTATGGTTGTACCCTAAACAATGACCCAATTCGTGAAAAATAGTGGTACAACATCCGTCCCTGTTATTGTAATGATAAAGGAAAGATTTCTGATAGACTCCCCATGTTCTGCCCCCACCTAATCCTATTACACCATTGCCTGCATATACAAGTCCGATGTCGAATCCGGAAAGATTTTCCAGCCTGGATATAATCTTTGACGTGTCAATTGCATTCTTATTATTGTCAAGAAGAGTTCCTTGGAACGTCAAAACCCGCTGCTGGAACCTTTCCAGCGTACACATATATCCGATATTCAGATAGAGTGCAACAGCCTCCCTGCAATGTACGGGGCGTATTCCCAGCCAGTTCTTGTAGGGAGTACCTGTTACGGGATTTCCTCCGTTAAGTACGAATTTGATGTTCCATTTCGCTTTTATCCGGGAAATCTTAGTCCAATACGGGTCGTTGCAAGCTATCTTAAAACTCAAGGAAGCCGGCTTCATCTCTTCTGCTGAAAATTGTAGAACTTTCCCTGATTCAGTGCGGTATACTCCTTTCTCCAATACCTTTATCGATGTCTTAATGTCGGCAAATGCCGGAATGTCGTCAATGTAAACGAACTCCACATATTCATCCATAGTCGGACTTTTTGCCATGACTGTAACCTCTTTTATGCCTACGGGAGAATAAAATCTCATGTGCAGACTATCTTTCTCCATATTTATCTGCAAAGGTTCGGTTATACGAAATGACCGCTGATTTGCATTGGTATAGACAGAAGCAGGTTCTTCATCACTTAGAATCGTATAATAATTTAGAGAAGTAAGCTCATCGGCAAGGTTAGTACCCACATTGTCTTCCGGATGTACAGCCTGCACATGTACGGTAGAATGCTTGGCGGCATCTAAGGTTGCCTTTGTATCATACTCCGTGCCAACACTCTCTTTTCGGTGATTTATTGTATTTACTACTACTTGACCGGAAAAACCATCCTTTGCGGTAGGGAAAAATAAGAACTGTTTTTGTTCCGATAAAGAGAAGGATGCTATGCTTCGCTGTCCCGAATGGCTGCCGTCTGCATGCAGGGCAGAATAACTCCTGCTGTCTTCCGAAGGAATAAAATGACAGTCGCGAACCGATTTGCGCACGTAATCGCTTTTGTATTGTACGTCAAAAGAAACCATCCCTACAGCTTGGGGAATGCGTATTTCCTCTATCTTGATTTTTCCGTTTATTACCGAGAATTTGTGATTTGTATAATAATATTGGGCTTTCAGAGGCTCCGCCGGCGTATTTTCAGGAAAGGACAGCCACGGTGAGGAACTTTTCTCTATTTTATGTATCCGGGCTCCATCCTCTTCATAGTTGCCTTTCATGGCTAATACGAGAAGGCTGTAGGTGCCGGTTTCGAGCCCTTCCACCATAATTGTTGCAGGATCGGGGAATTTAACTTCACGGTTAATGTCTATTTGGCCCTCTTTGAGAATATAGGCACAAAGAGTATCGAAAGAGGCGGTCAAATCCAGGGTGCGGGTAGCGGAACCCGTATCGTCAAAAGACTCTGCCTTTAAGCGAAACAAAACACCCGTGCCGTCATATTCGGATAACGGATAACTATTGTCTTCTATTTCGTCCCGGGTGCAAGAAGCCAAGAACGGCAGAAGAAAGCAGCAAATAAAAATTACTCTTGAGATACGCATAAATAATCCGGTTAAAAATGACCTTTACCACAAACAGGTTCGATTCTCACTTTAGGAAATTCTCCTCAGGCTTTATGCACAAACAGCAAATCTTCAATCATCAGGTCGAGTTCTGCCGGATGGATGCTGTCCTCGTGATAATGGAAGTAATGGCTGAGCAGGGTGCGTACCTGCTTCACGCGCGACTCGGCAGAGTATCCGTGCCACTGCCACACGCCTGCATCGAGTGCATGGCGGATGACGCCGACGGCAGGGGTAATCATGCCCCGCACATCGTCGCCGGGATAAATCTGAGTTTTCTCCTGGGGCAGGATAATGGTTACCTCAGGATGGTAAGCACGTACTACGCGCAATGCTTCGGTCCAACGGACGTGCTTGGCTATGACATCACGTGTTTCTTTCTTAGGATTCTTCATTACGGGTTATCAATTATTAAAACTATCAATACTTCTGTTATCTGTCATTCATATATCTGCCGGCTCTCACTCAGCATTCATCTGCCGATTATCATTCATTTGCCGGCGTTCACTACTCTATTTTTCCTGCGTGCCTCCATCCGCTTCTCGAAAAGCTCGGACACCCATACAGGAAAGCCGAAAACGGCTACGAAAATCGCTAAAAACAGGACGCCTCCGCAAGCGATTCCGTAGCATATCCCTCTGTGTGCAAACAAACAAAAACACGAACAAAGTCGGGACAAACCTTTTTTATTCATAACATAGGGATTGTTTTCGGGTTCTATTAATCTGTTATCATTCAAATTCTATCGCCTGATTCTAAATTTCAGACGAATGGGCTATCAATCTCAAAGGTCGCGTATGCAACGGTAAAAATTGCCCGACTCACTTTTGCCAGCCATTTTAATAGTGCCATTATTATCGTAAGTCACATACGGACATGTGGTTCCGTCTCCGCCCGCGTCCGTGCCCGTGCCTCCGGCAGCATTCGTCAGGCCCGCCTTCCTCAGTTCCGGCCACAGGATGTAAATCAGCACTGCTTCCTTGTGGGTGGGCAAGCGCCAGCCACCGCCGTCGTCGGCAAGGTCCTTGCAGCGGTTTACGGCATCCTGCCAAGTGGCGGTGAAGCGGGTTGGCGACAGTTCGAACTTATAATACACTTTTTCGTCGCTTACCACGGAGCTGATATTCGTGGCAGTGTTCGTGCCGCGTTGTGTGTTTGTTCCGTCAGTAGTCCGCGCTTTCTTCACCTGGGTATTCGGTATGGCGGAAGCGTCTATGACAATCTTCCCGTTTTCCACCAATACCTCCTGGGCATAACCCGCAGTTGCCGTGAGGCAAACCAGCATCATACATAGTTTTTTTATATTTCTCATAATCATACTTATTACAATTTCATTCCGATATAACCATGTGCTCATTCCCACACCCTTAGTACAACGCCCTGCAACAGCGGACTGCAAAAGTCTGTGATTCCTTGAGCTGCGAATTGCTGAACACAAAAGGATAAGAATCTCTCATGGAGACCGACACGTAACTCATAGTCCTTGTCCCCAACTCGGTAGAAGACATCATTCCGTTATATCCCGCAAACTGATATTCGCTCTGGGGAAGGGAAATAGCCATCAAGAGCAGCTCATTCTGCGATGGCATATACCAATGAATCTCAGAGGGCTCGAGAATACCGTTGCCGTTCAGGTCGCGATTCTTCTCGTGGCAGTAACGGGCGGCGGAAGTCTTGTATATGGGGTGATAAATTCTCCCAGTGGGGTCGGGAAGATAATAAGGCGCACCGGTAGTAGTTCCGGTATAGGGCGGTATACCCCCCAGTGTACCGTCCAGCCCGTTGCCAAACATTCTCCGGTACGAATTCGGGGCAACTCCGAAATTGCCAGGCTCGTTATTCACCCGCGTAAGATCCGTATATACCGATTCCACTGTCACGTACTTGCCGTTGCGGAACTTATCATTTTCATTATTGATATATACTTTATACTCGGCAAATCCCCATTGCATACTGTTTATATTCTGCACCGAAGGGTCTATACCCGGATTCATCGTCATGCGGTATTCCGGATACCTCTCCAGTACCATGCGCCGCTTGACATCGCTCGGTGTTCCGTCCTTATTGAGGACATACAGTCCGGCATACTGGTTATCATCATCCGTATAGAAAGAGAGATACCCATCCTGGCTGATGGTGAAGCTACGGACTTCCGGCTGATCCGGGTTTCCCCCATCCTTGTAGAACGAGAAGCGCACTATTGCAGAGCGGTAACCGTCTCTCTTCTCAAATTCATCGGCATAGACGTATAGGGTTTGGTTGGTGACCGTAGAGGTATTGCCGAAAGGCAGGTCCGTAATTTTATAGCACATGCGGTAGGTGGCATCGTCAAGGGACAACACATCATCATCCTCCTTACCGGCAGGAACGGTGTTCCAGCCGTCTATGCCTGCTTGAGTCAGCTTCTCCCGGACACTCTTGTGCGGAATGTACTTGGGGCGCACGATTTTACTTTCAGGTTCCGAATCCTGCTGCCAGTCTTTGGCGGGCGACGACGACTGCTTCACCTGGTGATACATCAGGTTCAACGGAGAGATTTTGAGCCAGGTAGCACTAAATGACGGATCGTCATAGGTTCTGCCTTCCGAATCGAGTATCTCCACCGTTCCCGTGCCACCGGCAGCATGCATACGCATGGCGCGGAAGTCGGGGTGCGCGTCCATTCGCAGGTTGTCGCTGTAATCCACGTAGAAATCGCCTGCCTCGGAATCCACGTTTGTATCTATCTTGATATCGTCGATTCCATACACCGTGATGTTGAATTTATAGTGATTCCCGCGAATAATATTGTAATCGCTGTGGTTGTCATTGCCCAGATAGATGTATGCCTTTATCCGTTTGGTTTCGAGGTCGGTCCTGTGCATGGCATGAATGACAACGGCAGTGGCGCGTTGGGGTTTGAACCATGCCTTGCCGCGGTGGTCGGTATCGTTCAGAGCCATATTCGGATATCGATCATCGGGATTATCGGGCAGTGCCTTTGACACACGTCCGCCCCTGCGGTTCTCGAAGAGGTAGAGCGTTTGAGAAGCGCTTTTATCCTGCTCGACCTCGAAAGGATAATCCGTTGTGGTTGTCAGCCAGTATTCGTCTTTATCAGCACTTGTTCCCGGAGCGGGATTGGCATCTTTACTATCGGGAAAAAGATAGCTGCGTACCGGAACGTCCTGTACGTCCCATCCAAGAATGGTGACAGTATGTCCAGCAGGGGTCTCGTCGGTAACCGTGAGCGTGAGTTTTGCCGCAAGGAATTGAAGCCATATCGGTTCACTAATCGTGTTGGAACCCGGCTGCACGTTTACGTTCTCCACAATGGCAGTCATTACAAGAGCCTCGGTGTCGCTCAGACCGAAGTTCAAGCCGGAAGCCGATACCATGAATTCACGCAGATCGTCGTAGGAAGTGACGGCAGCCAGCCGGTCTTCCATATTGCCCCTACTGTTAGCCACAAAGCAGAATGTAAGGTTATTGCCCGACCAGGTGTCTATCTGGAGAGACGAAAGCGATCCGTCGGACTGTGCCGTGTATTTGCGGTTGGTTACTATCTCGCCGCTGTTGTTGAATACCAGTACGCGCAGGCTGTCCAGCCGATTCTCCACATCGGCATCGACAGCGCGGGTGTTGGCAGAGGTGCGGGTATTGCCTGCACTGACTGCGCCGTCCATATCGGGCAGCAGCATTCTCAGACTGACACGTGCAGCAATGCCCTCTTCCACACGTGTAGTATCGAACTCATCGCGCATACACCCCGAAAGGAGCAGTGCACCGAGAAAATACAGAATTATTATCTTTTTCATCTAAATCAACTTTTATTTTTAATTTTATCCGGTTGCTACATCATTATATAGCTATCAAAATTCTTTCCATATCTCCTGCTTGCCCCAGTCGGTGACTCTGATGTCTACGCTTACAGCTCCCTGAAAGTCTACCAGCACATTGAGCAGCCTGCCTTCCGCCACACGCAGGGGGTTACCGTTGCTGTCGGCAATTACGGTGGTTTTCAGCACGTCGCGGTGGTAGATGTCTATCTTGATGTCCGCTTCGGTGGGGAAGATATTGAAAGCAGGGGATACGAATTCGCCGTTATCATTGAATGCCGCCTGAGGGCGGTAGCTTACTTCCGTGCCGTTGGGCCTGCCGTAGAAATCGAGCTTATCGGTGGTTTTGCGCACGATGTAGTAGTACTCGCCTTCGGTGCTGCCTACATACTCTCTGAGGTGGCGCGCCGTAATGGCTACCCCGGAGACTTTGCGGCGCAAGGGGAATTCCTTGGCAGAAGCACCGGCAGCGGAGGTTATATCTATAGTGCCATAGAACAGGTCGTCGGGCGAACCTGCCACGGGTAAGGTTGTCCGGGTTTGGATGAGCGACACGAATGCCGTCTCTAAGTGGTCGCCCTCTTTCAATGCGGGCATCGACTGAGCGCCTTGTTTACCATTGCCCCACGCCACCAGTGTCAGGTTGTCGTGTCCGGGATAGTCCAGGGTCACGGTTTCCGAAAGGAGAACGTTGCGGGTGTCGAGCAATGCTTTATCGGCATCGAATATATAGAGCGTTAAGTCTTTTATAGTCTCATCGCCAAGGCTTCCGCCATCGGCATCGAAAGCCTTTACCTGCAAGGAAAAGCCGGGAGTACCGGGAGCAGGACAATCGCCGAGTTCGTCCTTGATGCAGCTTGCAGATACAAATGCCATAAAGAACAAGATAGGCAGTATGTGCAAGCAATAATGGAATTTGTTATTCTGCATGAATTGTTTTTTTAATTGATGGTTAGTATTGTTTTTAGTTATTGAATTTTATCAATGGCATGAGTGAAAAGAAAGGCGGGCACGGGAAACATACCCGCCTTTCGGTGCAGTTTTAAAGAATAAGATGAACGTCTGCAATCAAATTAATTAAACGTTTTGTCTACGGTTACGGGAGTCCATGAGGCTGCCGTTACAGTAATTCCTATTGATGAAGTAATCAACGACTGTTCAGGATCGGAAGTACCACTGCCTTCACCGGCATTTACGTCACCTCTCAAAGTAAGGGTTACAATGTAACGATTACCCGGCTCGATAGTGTATCCTGCATCGTCTGCCGAGAACTGAATCGGGTAGTAAATGGTTTTAGTATCGTTGCCCACCGTTCTTTTAGACTGAATGGCAAGAATTGTCGGTTGAGTCGCACCGTTGTTTCCGAAAGTATAGAAATGATTGTATGTAGCGCCACCTGTGTTAGTTGTGAAAGCTGGGTTTACCACATCTGCCAAGGCAGTAGATGCTGTGGTATTGCCTGCATTAAAACCCGGATAAGAGACATCACCCGAATAGAAAGCGGTTTGAGCAACCTTTTCGTCTGTTGTTCCAAAGAATTTTCCGCTTTTACCTGCATACAGCAATACAACCTTTTCGTCTGCAATCGTAATATCACCACTACCGCCGGTGAGATTGGTACGGTTGTCCTTAACAATAAGTTCAATCTTGGCTGCAACGAAATCCAATGGTACAGTAACCGAACCGTTTGTACCGTTGAAGGAGACATTGCTTGTGCCGGACATCCAAAGGTTATCTCTGGTCTGGGTAGACGTGTTGTTATTGGTCATCAAGTCACCGGCAACGGCCTTAAGTTCAGCTTCCGTTGTTACACCAGCAAAAGGGCTGTTGGCCAATCTACCGACATTTGCCACTACATAAGCAGTCTTGGCAGCAGTTGAACCGTTGTTTATCGTAACCGCCCCACCAGTAGAACTATAAAAAGGCGGACAGTCCAAAGCACCGCCCTCACGGAAAAGGAATACGATGTAGTTGTTAATCGTAACATCACTTGTAGTAGCGCCTATAGCTCTTGACTGCGCTACGTTATTACCTGCTCCTTCCACCTTAATGGTGAGAGTAGCCTTTTCGCCCGGAGCATTGCTGCCCAAATCGGCTATTTCCTCGTTGGAGCATGAAAACATGGTAAAGGCTGCAAGAGCCACTGCTAATAAATTAATCTTCTTCATTGTTGTTTTAAATAAAATATTAATAAAATTGGTATGTTTACTGTCGTTTCAAGCTTTCAATCTACGGTTGCGCTTCATAAAACACCTTTATATATCCTGCATTACGAAGCTTCGGAAAGAAGTGCCGTTTCATATACTCATAGGTCTTGCCTTGATTCAGTTGCATGATAAGCCCCAAACGGCCGGTGTTCCTGGTGGCATCCCATACCGGAACGGTATCGATAATGTTCAGTACCTGCTGCCTGCCCGCCATATCGCTGTCGGCAACCAGAGCGCGCAGGGCATTCCATGCCACGCCGATATTGCTTATCTCGAACAGAGAGGGAGAAAGGGCGGTGTGGCTCGTAATATAATCGGTCAATGCCTGCGCACGCTTACCGGCAAGGTATTCATTCTGCTTTGCAGAGCCGTCGGGCGAAGCCGCTCCCACCACAAGAATTCTGGCAATGCGTGAGTCCTTCGCTCCGGCAATCTTGTTGAGGACGGACACGAGGTGATCCAAAGCAATATGGTTGTTTTCGTAATCGGGCAGAACCTCCCACTTTCCTATCGGGAAATGAATGGCCAACGCCGTTTCCGTATCGTCGGCAACGGCAGCCTCATCGCTCTTGGTGCTTCCCGTCCACTCTTCGAGGAAGGTGTTCTCCTGCGCCAACTGTTCGGCAACAGTCTCTACAATGGGAGCCGGAACCAATTCGGGCATTACGGGCACGGGCTGTTCGACGGGAGCGATGAGCGCCACATCCGCTGCCAAGAGCACGGGCGGCAGCATTTCTTCGCTGCAACACCCTTTGCTCTTTGCATCCAAACGCAGGGAAGCGCCATTCATCCATTCCCCGTAGGGAAGGGCGAAGGTATAGGCAACCGTTTCTCCCGCCTTGTGGTATGCAGAGACAGATTTCCGCTTTCCTTTCACTCTTTTTTCTCTCCACTCAACAATCTGTGCCGTGCGGCTGCCGTACTCCAATGGTGGAAGCACAGCATGCTGCCCGTCTTTCCCATACAGTAACGGGGTAACTCTCAAAATGTAATCCTTAGTCAATCTTTCTACCCTCAGCCTGAAGGATACGTGCACGCTGTCGCCGCTACGGCTGATGTTCACGCCATCTGCCTGCAACCGTGCCCGTTCCTTAGCCGATAAACCGACTGCCTGCATCAGCAGCAGTCCACATAATAGCACACAATATTTCATAATCTTCGCCTCTCGGTCTGTTACTTTATTATATAGATAAGGGAGATGCCTGCCTTGGTGGGGCCCAGGTAGTTCTTGCTGCCGCTGCCCAGCTCGTCGCCGCAGGTCTTGCACTCGAAGCGGTCGTATCCGAAATGGATGTACCCCACTCCTAACGTGGCTTCCAGGTTCCAGCGCTTGCCCAGCGCCCAGTTGTATCCGTAGCCTATTCCGGCTCCCGTCATCCAACCCTGGTAGCGCTTGCTGCCCAACCCGGATGATGAAGGGGTGATGCCGAAGGGAAGCATACCGCCGTAGTTGAACTCTCCGCCCAGCAGGTGCGCTCCGAAGAAGTGATCGGAGAAACCGCTGCACAGCCAATAGCGCGCTTCGGGCTGGAGCATCCAGAGTTTCATCTTCTTATTGTCCGAGAAGCTCCACGGATTGTAGTTGGCAGACATCTCGAGCGTCCAACGGGGAGCTACCTTATACTCTACTCCGAGATTAATGGTAGAGGTGATGTCGTACAACAAATTACTTTTCACTGCAAAACGTTGCGCCGAAGCCGTTCCGGACAGAAGCGCAATAAATAGGGTAATCATGAAAATCGTAAAATTCTTTCGCATATTCTCTTTCGTTTTATTCGTAATCTTTTACTTGTTTATAGAGGTTAATTTTCCTTTTGCTGCTTTTAGAAATTTCATCTGTTTACATAAAACAGATTATTAATGTACATTTCATTAGTAATCAAGTAATTAAAAAAGGGAAACCGTTTCAATGCTATCCGGCATGAACGATTTTCCTGAAACAAAAAGAAAAACAAGGATGTATCGGGACTTCGGCCTGATACCATTCTGTCCTTAAAATAGACGCAGTAATGAAGAGTTTCCCCCTTTAAACACCAACAAAAGAAACTCAACATGCCGTTATAAATGACAAAATGACAATCAAGCCTTTGCTTCGATACATCCGTTTTTCTGAAACAAAAAATGAAACATGGTAATAAAACAACGAAATTATTAACTTTAAATCGAGTACATAAAATGGAACTGAACTACATTAAAGAACACACCTCATGCGTGAACTACAAGACCGAGGAAGACGCCGGTTTCGCACTGAAAGAAGCTATTTCGGGAGAACATTTCGACAACCGGCAACAAGAGATTAAGGCCAACCACCTGATATTTATTTTGTCAGGCGAAGTCAGCATCACCAAAGACAGCAAGGAAGAAACAAGAGTCCGTGCGGGCGAATTCATCTTCATTCCCCTTTCATCCCATTACACGGGCACGGTTATCCAGCCGGGCACATACATCAGTCTGTCATTCTTTCACGATGCAATCTCGCTGTGCGACAAACACATGCTTAGCAGCTATTTAGACGAAGCCCAGCACACACCCCTATGCTTCGAACCGCTTTCCGTGCGTGCCCCTCTGGACATGTTCCTGCATCTGCTGGAGTCCTATCTCCAGGCGGGCGTCAACTGCAAGCACCTGCACGAACTCAAAGAGCGCGAGTTGTTCATCATCTTCCGCACAGCCTACACAAAGAGCGAAATAATCCAACTCCTCTACCCTATAATGGGAATCGAGGTAGACTTCAAGGCAGCCGTTCTCAAACACAAAGACCGGGTGCGCAGCAAACAAGAGCTGGCGGAATTGTTGGGCATGAGTGGTTCCGAGCTTCACCGCAAGTTCACGCAAGAGTTTGGAGAAACCGTTCAATCCTGGCTTCAGAAACAAAAAAACAAGGAAATACTATCCCGGCTCAATTACGATTTCATCTCTATAAAAGAGGTGGCATACGAGTTGGGCTTCAGTTCCGCAGCCGGTTTCAACAAGTATTGCAAGAATAATTTCGGCTGCTCGCCCAGCGAATTAAGGCAGGAAATCAAAAAAAAGCAGCAAAAATAGGCACTGATATTCAACGTTTTGTAATTTTGGATAACAGATTGGTTAATTTGGATAACTGATTGACGGATTCAGATAACGCAATATCCAAAAATATCCTCTACCTTTGCAGTATCAAAGCACAGGGACAAAGTATATATAGCGAAAGCAAGTAGAAAAGTCCGGTTTATTTGAGTCGTTTCTTAGTTTTTATCTGTGTTATGTAGACAGATGAATTTTTCACCCGCATTTTTAATACAATCCGATACGGCATCCGCCACGTTTTCATTGACCTTGTTCAGGGTATCGACCGCAAAGGAATTCAGGTAGATTTGGGTTGTCTTTTCGGACGTATGTCCCAGTCCCTCACTGATTAAGGATATCGGGATACCTTCATTCTTGGCTATGGTGGCCCACGAGTGCCGCGCCACATAAGTGGTGAGCGGAATGCCTATGTTGAGCAATGTGCCCAAGCGTTTGAGGTAACGGTTGACCGTGCCCAAAGAGTAGCGGTATTGCGTGTAGGCATCTCGCGGTGACTGCCCGTGTATATAAGGAAAAATGTACGGGCCGGATGTCCTGTATTTTTCAATAATCTCCTTCATGGCTGGCAGCAGTCCTATCTGCAACCGTTGCCCGGTTTTGCTGCGGGTGTAGAATATCGTGTCGCGCACAATGCCGTCGTGCTTGAGGTGGATTACATCGACGAAGGACATGCCCCGGCAGTAGAAACTGAACATGAACAGGTCGCGCGCCGCTTCCAACTGGGGATACCGCCGCAGGTCGGCCGAAGCGATGAGCGCTATCTCTTCCTTGCTCAACGCCCGTTTCACCGTTTCCTGCCTGCGCACGTTCAGCCCGGCAAAGGGATTTTCGCCACATACCCTGATGCCTTGCTTGCGTGCCTTATTGTACACCGCCCGGAAATTGCTGAGGTACATGTGGATGCTGTTCTCCGAAATGCCGCGCATGCGCAGATAGTGTATATAGTCCGTGACGAACACATAGTCGATGTCTTTGAAGTTGATTTTCCTCAAACTGCAAAAACGCAACAGCGAGTACAGCCCGCTTGTGTAGGAAGCGGCAGTGCTTTGCTTCCCCTCTTCGAGCAGGGTATCGATGTATTGCAGGATGAATTTATCCACACTCTGGTCGTACTGCTCCTTCCGGTGTTTCAGCATGAGGCGCTCCAGCGTAAAGCCGGGATCGGTTCTCTCCAGCAGACGGTAGTTCCTGACAAGGTCTTCTTTCTCGTTCCTGATAAGACGGTTGACGAGGCTCACTTCCCTACGGGTGAGGATACCCTCGGACGAATAAACCACCCGGTCGGCATCCCGCCGGTAATTCGACTCGTGGACCCGCCACCCCAAAGAGTATTCTTTCTTCTTACGGCAGTACAGCACGCGAATCGCAAGGGAGTAAACTCCCGCTGCGCTCGCTTTACAAGGATGTATGACAACACGAATACTCAACTTTTTCTTCTTGTTTTGTAAGTTCATTTACCAATTAAGCATTACTGCCTGCGTAAAAGTACACATTTTGCACCTAAACACAGAACTTGTTACTAAAATAATGAATAAAAAAATTGTTTTAGCAACAAATGAGAGGGGGGATTGTTTTAATGCAGAATAAAAGCCCCCCATGTGACAAACTGAAAATTCATGCGACAGATAGGGAAAATATCAACCTAATTATTTATCTTTGTTAGCTTGAAAAGTTAGCATACCCAAAAACAATAAGACAATGAAAGATTTCTTGAAATTTACACTCGCCACCGTAACCGGTATTGTTATATCGAGCGTTGTGTTGTTTTTCATCAGTATTCTCGTAGTTTTCAGTATGGTTTCATCCTCGGAATCGGAAACGCAAGTACGTAAGAACTCCGTCATGATGCTGGACTTGAACGGTACACTGGCCGAACGCAGCCAGGAAAACCCACTGGACCTTATTATGAAGGATGATTACAAGACATACGGACTGGACGATATTCTCTCTTCCATTAAGAAAGCGAAAGAGAACGAGGATATCAAAGGTATTTATATTCAGGCTACTTCACTGGGAGCGGGGTTCGCCTCGCTGGAAGAGATTCGCAATGCTCTGAAAGACTTCAAGGAATCGGGCAAGTTTGTCGTGGCCTACGGTGATGCCTATACGCAGGGGTTATACTACCTGTCCAGCGTGGCCGATAAAGTCCTGCTGAACCCGCAAGGTATGCTCGAATGGCGGGGACTGGCAGCTACTCCTATGTTCTTCAAGGATTTATTGGAGAAAGTGGGCGTGGAGATGCAGGTGTTTAAAGTGGGTACATACAAATCGGCAGTAGAACCGTTTATCTCCACCGAAATGAGTGCAGCCAACCGCGAGCAGATAAATGTATACCTGTCGTCCATCTGGGGACAGATTACGAGCGCCGTTGCCGAATCGCGCAACCTGTCCGTAGAGGCATTGAACAAGGAAGCCGACCGCATGCTGATGTTTTACCCCGCAGAGGAAAGCGTGAAGAACGGACTGGTGGACACCTTAATATATAAGAATGATGTACGCGACTACCTGAAAAACCTGGCAGGCATCGACAAGGACGACAACATGCCGATACTGGGCATTCAGGACATGATAAACGTGAAAAAGAACGTGCCCAGAGACAAGAGCGGAAACGTAATTGCCGTATATTATGCGTATGGTGAGATTGACGGCGGTTCGTCCGCCTCTACCGACGAGGGTATCAACTCCGAAAAGGTTATCAAAGACCTGCGTAAGCTGAAAGATAATGAAAATGTAAAAGCCGTAGTGCTGCGTGTGAACTCTCCGGGCGGTAGCGCATACGGTTCCGAACAGATATGGTACGCCGTAAACCAACTGAAAAAGGAGAAACCGGTAATCGTATCCATGGGCGATTATGCCGCATCGGGCGGTTACTACATCTCCTGCAATGCCGATACCATCGTTGCCGAACCTACCACACTGACCGGCTCTATCGGCATCTTCGGAATGATGCCCAACGCCAAAGGGCTGACGGAGAAACTGGGTGTGAGCTTCGATGTAGTAAAGACCAACCCGTATGCCGACTTCGGCAACCTGACCCGCCCCATGAACGACGGTGAAAAGGGATTGATGCAGATGTATGTCAACAACGGTTACGAACTCTTCCTGACCCGCTGCTCCGACGGACGCGGCATCAGTATGGAAGAACTGGACAAGATAGCGCAAGGCCGTGTATGGACCGGAAGCACCGCCAAAGAACTGGGACTGGTGGACGAATTGGGCGGCCTGGACAAGGCGTTGGAGATTGCCATTGCAAAAGCGGGTGTAGACGCTTACACCGTAATGAGTTATCCGAAGAAAGAGGGTTTCTTGGAAAGCCTGATGAATACGAATCCCGGAAATTATATCAAGGGGCGCATGCTGAACGGCAAAATGAGCGATATGTACCGTCAGTTCAGCATCATCGAGAACTTCGACAAGATAGACCGCATACAGGCACGCGTACCGTTTGAACTGAACATACAATAAATTTAAATGAAAGATGCATCCGTAAAAATACATCATTGGCTATATCCCTTGTCCTGGCTCTACGGGACAGGGGTGTGCTTGCGAAACAAACTCTTTGACTGGGGCTGGCTCCGGTCAAGGAGTTTTGACGTTCCTGTGATATGTGTAGGCAACATCGCCGTAGGTGGAACGGGCAAGACGCCGCATACGGAGTATCTGATAAAGTTATTGCAGAATGAGGGCATAAACGTGGCTACACTGAGCCGCGGATACAAACGGAAGAGCAAAGGTTACATACTGGCAACCGCCGAAAGCAGCGTACAGAAAATCGGCGATGAACCCTATCAGATAAAGAGCAAGTTTCCGGATATACGGGTAGCGGTAGATGAAAACCGCTGTCACGGCATCGAGCAGTTGCTTACATTGAAGAGTCCCGCCGTGGATGCAGTGTTACTGGACGATGCCTTCCAGCATCGCCATGTAAAGGCAGGAATGAATATCCTGCTGACCGACTATCACCGGTTGCTGTGTGACGACGCCCTGTTGCCTGCCGGAAGACTGCGCGAACCCGCCTGCGGGAAAAACCGCGCCCAGATAGTCATTGTAACGAAGTGTCCGGATGATATCAAGCCGATAGATTTCAACATCATCACCAAAAGGTTGAATCTGTATCCATACCAGCAATTGTATTTCTCCAGGTTCCGCTATGGCTCGCTGATGCCACTGTTTCCCGAAAAGGCAAAAGGCAGAATTACCTGCACCGGAGACGAACAGGTGCTACTCGTTACGGGCATCGCCTCTCCCGCCCCACTGGTGGAAGAAGTGAAAGTCTACACCCCCAGCGTCAGCCTGCTGGAGTTCGGCGACCACCATGACTTCGGCGAGAAAGACTTGCAGGTCATCGAAAAACAATTTAACCTGTTGAAGGGAAACAACAGGCTGATTATCACGACAGAAAAAGATGCTACCCGACTGAAGAACCATCCCAACCTGAACGAAACGCTGAAGCCGTACATTTATGTGCTTCCCATCGAAATAGAGTTTTTACAAAATCAACAATATATATTTAACCAAAACATTATTGGCTATGTTAGAACGTATTCAAGAAACCGCAGCTTATCTGAAAGGTAAGATGCACACGCATCCTGAGACAGCAATTATCCTCGGAACCGGACTTGGCAGCCTTGCAGGTGAGATTACCGAGAAGTATGAAATAAAGTATGAGGATATTCCCAACTTCCCTGTTTCTACGGTAGAGGGACACAGCGGCAAACTGATTTTCGGCAAGCTGGGTAATAAGGATATTATGGCCATGCAAGGACGCTTCCACTTCTATGAGGGATATTCCATGAAGGAAGTGACCTTCCCGGTACGTGTAATGCGGGAGCTGGGTATCAAGACCTTGTTTGTTTCTAATGCCAGCGGCGGTACGAATCCCGATTTTGAAATCGGCGACCTGATGATTATCACCGATCACATCAATTTCTTCCCCGAACATCCGCTGCACGGCAGGAATATTCCGTATGGCCCGCGCTTCCCGGACATGAGCGAGGCGTACGATAAAGAGCTTATCCGCAAGGCGGATGCAATTGCAGCAGAAAAGGGTATCAAGGTGCAGCACGGTGTGTACATCGGCACGCAAGGGCCTACGTTTGAAACTCCGGCGGAATACAAGATGTTCCGTATCCTGGGTGCGGATGCGGTAGGTATGTCTACCGTTCCCGAAGTAATCGTAGCGAACCACTGCGGTATCAAAGTGTTCGGCGTATCGGTTATCACGGACTTAGGCGTGGAAGGCAAGATTGTAGAGGTTTCCCACGAAGAAGTGCAGAAAGCTGCGGATGCCGCACAGCCGAAGATGACGGAGATTATGAGGGAGTTGATTAACAGAGCGTAAGTAAATAAATGGTTGAAAGTTGATAGTCGGGAGTTGAAAGTTGCCATGCAGTGTAAGTACGCAGTAACTATTCGCTTTTAACTATCAACTTTAACCTTTCAACTAATTAAGATGAGAACAGAAATAGCAACTCTCGGTGAGTTCGGCCTCATCCGCCACCTGACCGAGAGTATCGAATTAAAAAACGAATCAAGCCGGTACGGCATCGGGGATGATGCCGCCGTCCTCTCCTACCCAGCGGACAAGGAAGTGTTGGTAACCACCGATTTGTTACTGGAAGGCGTACATTTCGATTTGACGTATGTACCTTTGAAACATTTGGGATATAAATCGGCCGTAGTAAATTTTTCCGATATATATGCCATGAACGGTACACCCCGGCAAATCACCGTTTCGTTGGGACTGTCCAAACGTTTCAGCGTAGAGGATATGGAGGAATTGTATGCCGGCATCCGCCTTGCCTGTGAGGAATACGGAGTGGATATTGTAGGCGGTGATACCTCTTCTTCCTATACGGGACTCACAATCAGCATCACTTGTATCGGTGAAGGTGAGAAAGGAAAGGTCGTTTATCGCAACGGCGCCAAAGAGACTGACCTTATCTGTGTTTCCGGCGACTTAGGTGCAGCCTATATGGGCTTGCAACTGCTGGAACGTGAGAAGAGCGTCCTTAAAGGGGGTGACAAAGATTTACAACCTGATTTCGCTGGCAAAGAGTATCTGCTGGAACGGCAACTGAAACCGGAAGCCCGCCGCGACATTATTCAGAAGTTGGCTAAAGAAGGTATTCAGCCTACTTCCATGATGGATGTTTCCGACGGCCTATCCTCGGAGTTACTGCATATCTGCACGCAAAGCAAGGTCGGTTGCCGCATCTATGAGGAGCATATTCCCATCGACTACCAAACGGCCGTCATGGCAGAGGAGTTCAACATGAACCTGACGACTTGCGCCCTCAACGGCGGCGAGGATTACGAACTGCTGTTCACCGTGCCCATTGCCGACCATGAAAAGGTTTCCGAAATGGAAGGCATTAAGTTGATAGGCCATATCACTAAACCGGAACTGGGTTGTGCCCTCATCAGCCGCGACGGACAGGAATTTGAACTGAAGGCACAGGGCTGGAATCCGCTTAAAGAGGAATCTGCCGCACAGCAGGAAGAGGTTGAATAGACAAAATGCCCCAAAACCGGGGAAAAGAGGATATCAAATAGAAATCCGAAAATGACAAAACCTCAAGAATAAAATAAAAGAAGAAGGCATAAATAACGGATTTATTCCATACTCTTCTAAAAAAAATATACGCTGATAATTAACTATATAGAGAATTATCAGCGTTTTTTATTTCCTAACCTCTTGCATAGTCCAAAACTTTCACTACCTTTGCAACCGCAAAAGAGATAAAAATGGTGCCATAGCTCAGTTGGTAGAGCAAAGGACTGAAAATCCTTGTGTCCCCGGTTCGATTCCTGGTGGCACCACTTTTACAAAACGAAAAATCATGAAAACCGCTGAAATACAGTTTTTTCAGCGGTTTTTTCTTTATGTACTGTCCGCAAAAATATGCAATCTGGTGCAATAAAAAATTGCTGATTCGGTGGTTTTTTTTGAGTCCCATGAAAAAACCACTGATATGTACCATACTTCACTCATTCTCAACGATTTGCGTGAATCATTTTCAGGGATGAAATTCTACATTTGCATACCCTACTGAATGACGGATGAAACAAAACGTCTGCTACAGGCTTTCTTATCCGATGATAATGATTGTACCTACAGGCGGATAATAGTAAGAGAAACAAAAATCGGTGGTTTTTTAGAGCCGGAAATAATAAAAGCCACCGAATTTAACATTTCTCTCCAGCCATCCGCTCCATCCAGGATTGACGAAATAACCGAATGTGCAACTTCAAAAAGAAAATGATCATGAAACAAGGAACAATGAACATTCTATTTTTCGTTCTGAAAACAAAACTGCTGAAAAATGGCGAGGCTCCAATCCTAATGAGGATTACCATCAACGGGCAATATGAAGAAATAAGAATACAGAGAAGCGTTCCATTAAAGAACTGGAATCCGGCCAAGGGATGCAGCAAAGGAAAAGACAGGGCTTCCATCGAATTGAACAACTATATTTCCGCCCTCACTACACGCGCATACGAAAAGCACAAGGAACTGACCTTTGAATCGGCACTGATAACCCCAAAGGTGATTTTAAAGCGTGTGTTCGGAAAGGATGAGACTGTCCGGACGTTGCTTGGAACAGTCAAAGAAGAAATTTCCTCTATGGAAAAGGTTGTTGACATAGACTATTCTCCCGTCACCATCAACCGTTATAAGAATGTGCTCAGAAAACTTGAAACGTTTGTGCCGCGCTTTTATGAGAAGGATGATATTACATTCCATGAACTTTCCCCTGATTTCATCAAGGCTTTTGATGTTTTCCTGAAGACAGAAGCCGGACTGTGCCGCAACACAATAGTCCGCTACATGAAATGCCTGAAGAAAATCACCAATATGGCAATAGCCAAAGAATGGATGCGGAAAGACCCGTTTTACGGATATAAGATGGAACAGGACGAGACTGATCCGGTATTCCTGACAAACAACGAGCTTCAGGCTATAATGAACAGAAATTTCGATATTCCGAGGCTGGAGCTTGTCAAGGACATCTTTTTGTTTGCGTGCTTCACCGGTCTGGCGTTCGCTGATGTATCCACATTGAGACCGGAACATCTGGAGCAGGACAATAACGGTGACTGGTGGATAAGAAAAGGACGTGTAAAACTGGAGAGAAGAAGAAAATCAAGTTCCATAGCCAATGTTCCGCTTCTTCCTGTTCCATTGGCAATACTGAAGAAATACGAATCACACCCGATATGTCTTAAACAAGGGACTTGCCTTCCTGTTGTCTGCAATCAGAAGGCAAACAGCTACCTGAAGGAAATTGCGGACTTCTGCGGCATCAAAAAGAATCTGACCACACATGCAGCCCGCCATACATTTGCTACGACAGTCACACTGGCAAACAACGTTCCATTACAGGAAGTATCTGCCATGCTCGGACATGCATCCACAAGAATGACACAACATTATGCAAGAGTCATGGACAGGAACCTGAAGGACAACATGAATATAGTAAGGAGCAAGATGGGGTTATAGAGATAAACTTACCCGGGTAAAATTAATTAGTACATATTTGATTCCGTTCTACGGTTTAGTGTTTTTACATCATACTATTAAAGTTGTTAGGACATTATATTGACATAATACTATGTCCTGACACTATTATAATATAGAGGTGCTATGTTATTGCATTATTATGTTATTAGGGTATTATGTTGTTATGTTATTATGTTATTGCAATGTTATGTTATTAGGGCATTATGTTGTTATGTTATTATGTTATTGCAATGTTATGTTATTACGTTGTCAGGGTATTACACTATTGCAATATTACAACAGAGTTCATTTTATACACACACTGATTATCAATATATTACAATTTTTATTAAGCAGCGCATACAACTTTACTATAACAATCTACATACTATTATATGATACAGATTGATATGTAATATCTGTAAATCAGGATGCCATAGTACAATACTGCATAAAACTTTCAATATTGAATATTTAAATTTCGGCAAATAACTAAATATCAGACACTCCATTCACAGGATATTCAACTCTGCATACAGGTTTGTCACAAACAAACTGATATTTACATTTTTCATCAGGTAAATATGACTCTATTTTATAGCTATAAATGGGCATGGAGCCACAATCCACTTTAAGTGGATTTTCTGTTCAAACGAACAGAGCAAGTTGTGTTTTTGTCCGACAGAAAGTATTCTGCCAGACAAAAACCAACTTGCCCTCTCTCACGGTCGGGGGGATTTTCCTCCGAAGTCGGAAATCTATAAAAGGGAATTTTAGTTTATTTTCAATGAGATTCAAGTATCCATAGGTATAATTTCCATATGCCGATTTTATTTTTTACTGTATCGGTTATTGATATAGTTTGCTTATTGAACTAATTGATTTTTTCAGTTTTCACCTATTTCATAATGAAAGCTTGTATTCATATTTTCAGAATAATAGTATATCTGAAAATCATATAGTATAATATCCTCTCTTTTCATCAATAATGTTATAGTTTTCACAATACTATCTAGTTTGTTTTTTAAACCTTCCTTGCTAATAGTACCATTTGATGCGTATATTGTAAAACAATACGAGTATTTTCCCCTGTGTCTATTAAAAAAACTTGCTTTATAAATCTGCCTATCTATTGAATCTATAGGTATATTATACAACACCTTCTTAAAAATACACATCTCACTGACAGCAATAGCTTTATCCTCTTCATGTTGTGCCACGCAAGCAACAGCGAAGAATGAATATGAGATAATAAAAAAAAGACATACGCTTTTGTATGTTAATTCTTTAAGAACGGCACCAAATTCCATACTGTTCCTCCTTTTGTATAAGCATGATTTAATGCATCTGTATTTTTTACTTCAATATAGTGTTCTGGCAACATTTTTTCTATCATATAAGCACAGGAAGAATCCAAATATGGTCTTCTTTTTACCAAAGATATGAAAATGAAAAAAAAGACAACTATTGTTCGCTTAATTTTTTATCTATGATATGTTTAGAAACACAACTTACCTATTTAATTATCTGTTAAATATTCATCTTTATGACAATAAATTTTGGAATATCCCTATTTTTTCCGTACTTGCATTTTGGAACTTTAAATATATTATTATGGCGGCATACAAAACAATAATGAGAACTGGCAGCATTTTTAATACAAATTCTGACGGTACTGCTATCTTCACGGATGTCTTTGAAGTAGAAAGCATGGAGTACTCTTTTGACAGAGGCATCAGCGATAACGGCAAACCTTCCACTCCTATCGTTGGTGGCATGGCTACCGTTGCATTCAGAGGATTTCCTCCCCAATATCTTCATAAATGGATTCTTAAGAGTGAAGAAAGGTTAAATGTACAACTCGAAGTATTGAACTTGTCGGAAGAAAGTATACCAGAAGAGACATTACAATTGCTCAATGCGGCATGTATTTCAATGAAGTTTTCTTATGAAGGGCTCGGTGAACAAGGTCTTGTCACAACCATACTCACATTGCAAGGTGAAGATGTCACATTAGGTTCAGACACGCTGTATTATGAATGGCAGGAAAGCCGGGACAAACCACAACGGCCAGCATCTATATTCGTCTCAACATTTAATGCAAGCAAAGCAATTCCTATTGTCGTCGATCCATGTATCAAGGCATTTATGGAGATTGACGAGGACTGTGCACAGAAGCCGTATAGTCTAGATTCTTTCTCCATAGAATTTATGCAACGTGTGGATCATAAAGGAGAACCCGCCTGGGAAGAAAAAGGAGGCTTGTTTTCAATATCGCTGAATCATCCGTCAAATTATCTGCTTAATCATTGGGCAATGTATAAGCACAAGCAGAAACATTCCGGCTATATAGTATTCAGGAATCCTGACGGGATGTCCAGTGCTGTCCTTTCCATCCGTTTTGAGAACGCATATTGCATAAGCTACAAAAAGTCCGTATCAGCCGCAACCGATGGAATCCTTTTGGAAATGATTATCACACCGGAGTTCCTGAAGTTTGGGAATATAGATTTTAACAATGGTAAATGGGCTGAAGACTGATATGGAACATAAGAATACAAATGACAAGAATGAATACCATTTCCAGCTGCCGGAAGTGGTAGTGAAAGGCAAAATGCCGGGATGGATGCGCAGGCAATTGGGAATAGCACTTCACCGGAATCCTGCATTATTTAGAAAATGCATGAAAAATGCCACTTCAGTAGAGGAAGAACAGTTTTATTTCAATCTGGCTTTCAATGCGGCAAGAGAAGAAGCAGGACAACAGTTTGTTCAGGCATCCTTGACAGTAGCCGGGATTATTTCTGCCATATCTACCGCAGGAGCTTCACTCAGTTTTGCTTCCTGGGGAAAGATCGGTGGCAGATTATGGGGAAGCTCCGTTTCCCATAATACAGCCTTGACTTCACGGCTTGCGACAGCCATGAGGAGTATCGGCACTAAAGGAGTACGTATAGTTTCAAACGCCATAATGAGAAATGCGCCCAAACAGCATACATTATCAAACATTACAGCAAAAATGCTGTATCCCAAGCATACGACACTGAAAATGATGCTAAGGACAGGAGTAGGTAATGCTTCTTGGCAGTATGGTACTAATGTTATTTATAATGCATATTTTAAAGATATGAGTTTTAAAGAAGCAGGGAAAAAGGCAGTAAGAGAGATTAATTTTGTTGAAGTAGGCGCTAATGCGTTAGGACTACCTCTTGGTTTTAGTTCTGCTGTATCAGCAGCCTTTGATTACAGTATAGAAAAGCAAGAAAGTGTTTTTGATTCAATCTCAGCCGAAAAATTTCTTATAAATTGGGGATTGGGATATGCTTTTGGCAAAGTGGAAAGTAAGATTCCTTTTGAGATACAGAACAAAAGAGAAATAATTCTTTCAGTAGGACTGAATACGGCAACCCAAATTCCACATTTAACAGAGACAGTAATGCAGGCGGTTTATCGCGGATTGAGATTTGGAGAAGTAGGAGGTCAAAAGGCTATTAAGCTGGGAACTTCATTAACCCAAGAATATTTTCAGAGCAAGATTGATATTATTTTTCCAAAAACTAATAATAAAGAAACAAATGGGAAATAAGTATATAAATTGGATAAAGGATAATTATTGGATAATAGTAGGTATTTTACTGTCTGGAAATATTATTTACGTCTATTTTTCTGATAAATATTACCTTTATAATTCCCAAAATGTACGTTATACTATTGCCAAGTATGAAGATACCAGTTTTCTGGTAGGAAAAAATTCCAAAATACAATATGATTTTTCTTATGAAGTGAATGGAAACAGCTATAATACTTACACAAGAGCAACTCTTAGCAATTCTAATCTTGAGGAAGATAGACTACTTATTAAATATTCAACAAAAATGCATGGAGCAGGAATTGTTGTAAATACAGTTGTTCCTAAATGGGTATTATCCCCACCCAAAGACGGATGGAAACAGTTCCCTCCCGACATAAACTGGAAGGGTGCGGAACTTGATACCGCCTATATGAAAAAGATGGGTATAGCAATCCCTTAATAAGACAAATGAGAAATAAGATGTTTATGAGAAAGATATTGTTGTCATTACTGCTGTTTTCTCTCTGTGGAAGTATGATCTTCGCACAGGAGCCATTGGAGATTAATAATGTGGAACGTGTGCCATTGGGGAATCTTACATACCAATGGCGAAACATATATGACCGTACCCCTCTACACGGCAAATGTCGGATTATATTAAGCTTCAGCTCATATCTCATAGCCAACTTCAACAAGGACGGTATCCTTGACGGAGCATACGAGGAATATAAGGACAACCGTCTGTTCAAGAAGTTGACCTATGTAAAAGGTAGGGCGAAAGGAAAAGGATACGAGTACTATTATGATGGAAGTCTGTTGAAAGAGTATTCCTATAACGAGCAAGGCAAGCTGGACGGTATAATGGTAGAGTACGGTCATGCAAGAAGAACGGAACGAGACTACAAGAACGGGAAGATTGACGGGCAGGAACGGATATTCGACAGTAACGGAAACCTGATTACCTATGTCTCGTACAGTAACGATATGCGGCATGGTCCTTTCCGCATCTATGAGGAGGGAGGCGATGATATGCCGCCATTCATTAGAGAAGGATATACCTGGGGCTGGAACGGAAAGAAAGGGAAATACAAGGAAACATGGGCACAGAGCGGAAAGCCGAAATGTATAGAGCACTATACGGAGAATGGGGAGAAGGCTGGTCTGTGGCAGGAATGGGACTATAACGGGAAACTCATTAGGGAAGAAAACTATGCGGAAATGCCATACTATACAGTGATGTTTGACAGTAACGGCTATCCGATAAAGCGTTATTACTATAAGGAAGACCTGTCTACAAACAGCGTACAGTATTTCTATCCCGGAACGGACAAGGTAATGAAAGATGAATACAACATCGACTTCAGGAACTTCAAGCGTGATTACCGCCAGTTTTATGAGGATGGTATGATACAGGAAGAGGGACACATGAAAGGAGGTGAAGTGGTGTTTTCAAAAGAGTATTACAAGAACAGGCAGCTGAAATGCGTGAAAAAGATACAAAGAATATACGGATATGATATTCTTACAGTTACAGAACTGTATGATGAAGAAGGAAAACCTCTGCCTATTCCATCAGGAACATTCTAATGGAGGGAAAAAAGATTGTGTTTGAATGTTTAAACAGTTATCCCTTCCATCAAAGATAAATCCCAATCCTGATTTGCCAGCCGCATTTATTCCTTTTTTCAGGAGAATTTTCTTTATGGCTATCGCCATGAAAATTCACCTGAAAAAGAATGCGGCGGCAAACGGATTAGTATTAATGGAAAGATTACAGGGATTAACTGCGACCGACGTGACGCATAGCCGTAAACCAAAGGAGGCTATCCTTATATTCCATATATGACCTCACAAATGCTGTGAAAATCCACCTTCCCAAATAACAAAACATAGTCTGCTTATCAAATCCCAAAATAAGACAGGGATTTCAGCTCCCTCCGATCTGCATAGCATAGTGGCTTCGCCATGACATCTGATGTCATATTATGAACTTTGATAGCTACCTTAATATCTATTAATAATATAATAGTTCCATTCATTCATAAAAATATAAGTTAAACTCATAAATGACAAATTTCATATCAGATACTCCATTTAGTTATAAACTAATTTATGAAATTAGCTTTAGATTAACCCAATCTGCTTAGCTATATCTTGTTTCATTTTGGATAATGGGCGTTTTAAGATGTCACTTTCTTTAATAAAAAATCCATAATAGAGACGTAAGAATTTATCTGATTCGTGAGCAAATAAATTACTAAATGATTGTCTCAATTGTTCCCTATATGAATCGTTATATATTCTTGATTTCCATAGAATTTCCTCAACTTCATCAATATGAGCTGTATAAATCTTTCGAATATGAAAAACTCTGTCATAATCATCTGCGAACCCAGGTGAAGCATCTTTCCCATCAATAATATCAATATTGAGCATTTGGGGATTTGCCGTTAGCCAATATTGAATGATAGATTTAGGATTAACATTAAACTGCAACAAATTTTTACGTTTGTTTACATAAAGAGGGTAGTGAAAGACATCCTGATTACTTTTATGTCTATTACAGCACCCACAACTTGGTATAAGATTAAAAAAAGAAGTGCTTAAATAAGGATATTTTGATTGGGGATAATAATGATCCAAATCATATGAGGCCATAGAATCATCACCATTTATGAAAGTTGTTGCATATTGTGCATTGCAATAACAACAAGTTTTAATATTTAATTGTTTCATAAATGGCAAAAGCCAAGAAGAGCGTACATCATCATACCTCATACGATCACTTACCCACTCATAAAATTTTTTCGTATTAGCTCCATACTGAATCTGTTTTGATAAATCTAAATTATGAGTCATTTCTTCAAAATACCTTCGATGAAACCATTCATAATATTCTGGCTGTAGACGAATAATAACGGAATAGAAACATCTTATCTGCTTAATATAGTCTGCATAATCAGGAAGAAGTAGCACATTACGTAAATAATTTTCGAAATCTATTAGCCTCTTTTCGGGCGTTTGATACCTTCCAACACCTTTTCTACGAAGCACATTACAATAAGCTTTAGCTATATTCCGTATATGTTGTTCTATTACTATCTGTTTCATATGTCTTGGATGTTATTTAGTCTATTAAGTTCTTCTTTCAGTTGTTCTATCCTTTGTATTCTTTTTGCTCCAAGTTCTGGAGTTAACAAATCTGGATGCAGATTAAGATAATTATCAAGAAGAATCTGTAAATTCTGTTTAACAAGTGGTTCACCAATCATATCAATTAGATTTTGAGCGATATTTAAATCTAGTTGTCTATCCTCCTTTCTAGGAGAGGAAAGAAAGGTTGCTAGACTTGTTATTTTTCTCTTTGCAAACTCACCTGTAAAACCATTTTTTAAGAAAAAGCTCTGTTTGAGCACATCATTCACGTTTGCGCCAAATGGATTTATAAACCCTTCATATTCATCTACCATTTTACCTTCCTCAAGATAGATAATATTGCATTTTGGAATATCTGATAATATGAAAGGCGAATGAGTTGTCATAATGATATTAATACTACTCTGACTCTGAAGAATTAATTGCTTGAACAAATCTATTAATCTGCACACGAAAGTTCTTTGCATTTCTGGATGATAACAAATTTCCACTTCATCCATAATCACATTAAAAAAACGATAAGCTGGCCTATGATCGTTTTTGACAGATTTTAAATTAAGCAAGTGGTAGATGGTAGCACTTGTAGTATGCATAAACTGTCTTTCACCAGAACTCATATACCGTAAAGGCATCAAGGCTTTTTTACCATCAATTTGTTCTTTATACATTACCACCTCCGGTGTAAAAAATGGAGGTGGCATAACCATCAATCGATGACTTATTGATATTTTTTTATTATTATCACCTAACAATTCTGCATATTTACTATATGTAAAAGGACGAATCAGGTTTCCTATACCCAAAAGATGTTGTGTGCTTTTTATAAAATGTAATACTCGACTAAGCTTCAACACAATATGTGACTTATCATCACGAAGGGTTCTGCCTAATTTTTTCAACTCACGTTTTTCATCTTGCGATGTAATGGTTTTAAATGTATAGCTTAAGTCTCCCCACTTTGAGTATGCATTATAGCTCGGGTATTTCTGGACTATTAGAAGAACTTTGGCTACCATATATAAGCGAGCGGCCCAATGAATACGATCATCATGTTCAGGTTCCCTTACATGAAAATTGTTGAGAATAATATTTGCTATACTATTTTCTTTATAATATGCCTCCTTAAATGTTTGAATCAAGCGTTCATATTTATGTTTTCTTGCCTCTTTTGGATATTTATTTTCAAATAGATTGTTAATTTTATCCCGATTGAAAGTATAATGAATATCTTCAAGCTCATAACCCTCAATATACTTATAACCTTTATTCTTAAAGTCTATAAGTATTGCTTGAAGACGATCATTTGTAAGACGATCTTCTCTCACCATATCAACTTTCCCATTCTCACGATATGGATTAAGATTTATAGGACACATGTATCCATCATTCTTATGAAAAAGACTGTCAATCCAATTGTGACGAGTGTCCTCAACCCACTTTTCTTTTTCTTCATCATAAACCCAAATATCTTCTCCTTTGTAATCTCGTGAAATATAAGATTGCATCGAATAGTTGGTAACAACCGAATAAAAAATATGTTTACAGATTTCTAAAAGCTGGTTATTATTTATATGAGGATAATATATAAAGTCTTCAAAATCAATGTTAGTTGGTTCATCCTGTATTTTAAATAACCATTTCTGATTATCAAACTTTAGACCAACTTGAAAGCCTCTAACACTTAAAATTCCTATACTTTCATCAATTGTATATTTTACATCAGCATACAAGCCTCCAACATACATTAAGTCGGCTGCTGCATTGATTTTAAAATCCTTAAGTAATACAGCACCTAAATTATTAATAGCTCTGTATAGTATTTCCAGAAGTGACGATTTACCACTTCCGTTCATACCTACAATAGCACATACGTTGATACCTTTTGCAAAAAAACCTTCCCCAATACCTCCCTCAAACTTATACTCTCCAGGCTGTAAAACTTTTCGCAGACGAGACGATGTCGCTTGAAAAATAGTTATCGAATTGATAGAAAAATGAAACATAGTTATTATCTTATTTTGTTCAATATTAATAATATAGGTGAATGCTCAGCATCCTTTCCCATAATATAATTAGATGTCCATAGAAAATACTGTATATCTCAGTTTTTTGAATATATTTTTTGCTATCAACTTATTATAATCCCAATATGTTATCGTTATTAAGATTACAATAAACCATAACCAGTTATATATTCAACAACATATACGGAAGCCTTGCATCAATCATTTCTTTAGGAACACCGCAGTTCTTAGCCATTTCAGGCCATTTAGAAGTCACCTCACAAACCTTATCAATAATTTCATTTGCATTCTTGATATTATTGGATATGGCAAATGCTTGAAGATCTTTTCTTGTAATATCATCAAATTTGCCGTTTATTGACATTTGATGAGTATTTGTCCATGCACCTTTGGGATTGTATGCAAATCCTAAATCATAAGCTGGAGACAATCTCCACTTACCAACATTATCCATAAGAAATGATATATTCTTCGTATGATCATCCTGATTCCTTATCACAACATTGAATACCATTCTAAGAAACATTTCCTCAGCTTGCGAATATGGAAGACGAAGGCGACGCATTACATTAAATGCTTGTTCATATGAATATGCTCTGCGAAGATGAAAATCATAATGAGCTATTCCGCATAATGTTTGCATATGGATCTTATTACCATTAACTCTATCGAATCGTTTGGTTAAAAAATGAGCTCTGCCATTTTCTTCAATCAAGGCACACTCAGTCATTTCTATACCACACTCCTTAGCAAGTAAAGAAAATGAGAATTCAAGTCTTCCAAAGTTCTCCGTTTCTTGAAATCCAGCTTCAGCTGATACACCATCCAGTTTGATTAGATAATAATCAAAACCTGTAGGAGCCTGTACTTGTCCGGATCTCACCTCACCAGTCTCCTTGTTATATGCAATTACAGCTTTCGCCCTTTGTCCTCCAGCAGATGTACCAAGTCGTAAGATTTCTGCAATAGCAGCCTTCCTGTCAGCATCCAAATTTGTTCCGAATTCCTCCTTCTTTGAAAGAGCTTCTTTTGCAACTTCTACCAACGAATCTATTTCTATTTTCATATCAGTAGTAATAGGTCCCGTTGCAGGCTCAAACTCCAGAGCACCCATACAACGCTGTCCCAAAAAACATAATGTCTCAATCGGATTACCACTCGTTCTACCAACCATGGAAAGCCATTTATCGAACAAAGCACGACCGTATGTGTCTGGAAGAGAATCTGCCAACATACCAGGTAAACCATAAAATACGTCTCTATTGAGATTACCAAATGAATATATACGACCCTGCTTCACTGGCATCATCAAAGGTGATGGCTCAAGTCCTTTTCCGACGAAATGCTCATCGTATTCAAAACGTGCCATATCATAAGTGTCATCCCATTTGAATGTTCCGACATTCATACCAAACATTTTAACTCTTGCTACATCTACCATTCTGACTCCTCCTTATCTTTTTTTAAAGTTCCAACAGCTCTCTTTCTTCTGTTCTTTTTTACAGAATTTACCATCTCAAAATATTCATTTGGACTCATCTGTTCTTCTTCACATAGACGAGTAAGTTCGTCAAGCATACCTAGTGTTCTCAATATACGAAGAAATACATCAAAAGATCTGATTTCTCCACTTTCTATCTTCTGCACTGACGAACGTGATATTGATGACAATTCTGCCAAGCTGTCTTGAGTTATATTCTGCTTAAGTCTAACGGCTTTAAGCTTCTCTCCTATTTTTTTCTGAATTTGAATATCAGACAACGAATAAATATCATCCATAATGATTGTATTTTAAATCATTTATATACAAATATATGAATAATGCTTTAATCCGCAATCATTATTTCAATTTATTTTCAGTTCAAACAAATTGCTCTCTCATTAAAGTAGAACACCGAGCTATATAAGAGAATAAAACCAATTTTACATTATTACTAATTTTCACGATGTAAATATCGAAATGAGAATTGATTAACATCATTATCATGACATTTGATGCCACTTGATGAACTTTGATGATAGTCTCTTGTGTTCCACGGCCTTCTATTCTATTTTTGTACCAACCACTTAAATTAATGATTATGGAGATAGTGAACATAGAGGCCAGCGCATTTATAGAAATGAACAACATATTGTTCAAGATAGAAAAACAACTGAAAGGACTGAACTCTTCCAAATCTGAACTGAATGAATGGTTGGATAATCAGGATGTATGTATTTTTATGAATATATCAGACAGAAAACTATTGTCTCTAAGGCAGAAAGGGCTAATCCCTTTCAGTCGTATAGACAGAAAAGTATATTATAATAAAGAAGATATTCTAAACTATATGAGAAATAATCTTAAAAACACATACTAATAATGGAAATGGGACAGATGGTATTGAATAAGGATAGTAATGAAATCAAAAGATTTATTGAAGCCATGGAAGGTATATCCAAAATATTGGATACAAATTCTTTAATCTACAGACCTATATTGGACGGGAACCGTTATGTAACAGAACAAGAGTTATCAAAGGCTCTCAAAATTACAAAAAGAACACTCATTGAATATAGAATGAATGGTAAATTACCCTATTACAAAATAGGAGGAAAGATCCTGTATAAGGAACAGGACATTATAGAAATATTGGAAAGAAACAAAGTATTGGCATTTGAATGATATTTCTTAAAACATTAGTAATCAAAAGCTAAACTTTATACAAATAACTTGTAACCACTTTAAATAACTATATAAATATTTGGAGGAATAGAACCGAACACTTACCTTTGTAAAGTCAAAGGATGATTAACGAGAATCTATCGAAAATTGGTGAATTTGGCATATGGCTGATTCAGTGGTTCGGGGATTTTTCCAAAGATATTAAAGTGCTGCAAATTAGGACTTTGAATTAAAACATTCGATTCCTGGTGGCACCACTTTTTAAGAAGGCAAAACGATGTAAATTCCTGAATTTCAAAGAAGTTCGGGGATTTTTCTTTTCCAAGAATAGGCAAAATTAGTGGGATTGAAGCAAACTATACGTCCTTATTCAAGGGACTGTTTTCAAAAGCCCGAAATGTTCCACTGCGAAGTATTTACTTTATTCTTTTACAGCACGTTGCACTATTTTACATAACAGGGTTCTCGGTTCGATTTCCTAACTTTGTATCATTAAAAATTGAGCCGTATGGAAAGAAAAAGATTCAGCGTATTGTTCTTCATCAAGCGTAGCAAACTGTTAAAAAACGGGGAGGCACCCGTGCGTGTGCGTGTCACTTATGACCGCCTATACGTGGAACTTCAACTAAAGCGGAGCGTAAAAGTCCCACTTTGGTCGCAGGAAAAAGAGAAATCGACAGGCAAAGACCGAAACTCCGTAGAACTTAACCATTACATTGACGCCCTGCGTGTGAAATTCTATCAGATTTACCAAGACTTGGAACTGGAGGGAAAGATTATCTCCGCACGTGCCATAGTGAACCGCTATCAGGGAAAGGACGAAACTTTCAAGACATTGTATAATGTATTCAAGGAACATAACGACAACTGCCGGAAGCTAATCGGGACGGACTATGCCGACATCACCGTAAGACGTTACGACAATTGCCTTAAATACCTCATGGAACTGGTTAAACGGGATTATAAGGTAGATGATATGTTACTGCGTGAGGTAAACGGGGAACTGGTACGCAAATTCGATTTATACCTAAAGACGGAGAAGCATTGCGCACAGAATACCGTTATCCGGTACATGAAATGTTTTAAGAAAGTGATAAACCTTGCCATTGCCAACGAGTGGCTGACAAAGAACCCGTTTGCCGGAATCAAGTTTCACGAGGTGGAGGTAAACAAACAGTTCCTAAGCCAAGCCGAGATAAACCGGATATGGCAGAAAGAGTTCAGGATTGAACGGCTGGAACTGGTACGGGATGTTTTTATCTTCTGCGTATATACCGGGCTGGCATTCATAGACGTGTATAACTTGCGCCCCGAACACGTTTCAGAGGACAGCAACGGCAACCTGTGGATAGTGAAACCCCGTGAAAAGACAAACAACCTCTGTAACATCCCGCTTTTGAGTATTCCCAAACAGATACTTGAAAAGTATAAGGATAATCCTTACTGCATGGATAAAGGAACTTTGTTGCCCGTTCCCTGCAATCTGAAGATGAACAGCTACCTGAAAGAGATTGCCGACCTGTGCGGTATTAAAAAGAACCTGACCGCGCACACAGCCCGGCACAGTTTCGCTTCGGTTATTGCGCTGGCTAACAACGTGTCACTGCCGAACGTGGCTAAAATGCTGGGACATTCATCCACCCGAATGACACAGCATTATGCAAAGGTATTAGACCAAACGATATTAAGGGACATGCAAGCCGTTGACAGAATTTTATCTTAATTATTTCTATCTTTGCAAAAAATATAGAAAAAATGAACGGAATACATGGCATTACAGTACTTGAATCAATTAAAAAGAAATGTGAGTCTATCGAATATGTAAGTAGATTCTATTTATTAATAGAAGCAATAAAATCGGTATTACTAAAATACCAATATGATAAAGAACATCCACTATATAAATACTTAGAAGAAACAAAATCTTATTTTGAATATTGCGAAAAAGAAACCGCAGGAATAGGAGTAAATAGTGCAAAAGAAATAATTATTGATATTATAGATACTATCATTGTTGAATTACAAACATTTTATATCAACAATGATTAAATAGTTCTCAAATAAAGCCAGCAACACAGTTTTCAAAAAAACGTGATTGCTGGCTTTTTTATGGGCTTACTGCCGTGCAAGCCTGTACCTGCCTTTGATACGCCCGGCAAGGCTCGTCATGTCCTCGTTCAGTTTGGTACGGGTTATCTTCGCATAAATGCGGGTGGTGTCTATGCTTTGGTGTCCCAGCATCTTGCTGACCGTCTCAATGGGTACGCCCATTGAAAGGCAAAGGGTCGCAAAGCTGTGGCGGCTCATGTGGTAGGTCAGCCGTTTGTCTATCCCGGCTTTCTTGGCTATCTTTTTCAGTAATATGTCCGCATTGGTGAGGGTACACATCTTGAACACTTTCCCGCCCGTCCCGGCAAAGGGCGTGTCTTGGTACTTCTTCATTATGCGCAGGGGAATATCGGTTAGCGGGATAAACGCAAGCGACCCTGTTTTCTGCCTGTTCAGGGTGACGCACAAAGTCCCGTCCTCCTGCCGCCCGATATTGTCATAGGTCAGATTTTCAAGGTCTGCGTAGGATATGCCCGTGAATGTTGAGAAAATAAACATGTCCCGGACGAATATTTCGGTCGGGTGCTTCAACTCCGCTTTCATCATTGCTTTTATCTCGTCCACAGACAGCCATTTGCGGCGTACCGTCACCTGTTCGTATTCATACTCGAAAAACGGGTCTTGAAAGACAAGCCCCTTGTTCATGGCTCGCATTATCAGGCTGTGGAATATTTTCATGTAGTTGTTCACCGTGCAGGCTGACAACTGCAAGCATACTTTCAGGTAATAGTTGAACGCTTCGAGGAAAGCGAAATCCACCTGACCGAAAAGGATGTCCGATACTTCGTATTTATGATACAGGAAACCTTTCAGGTGCTTGTGTATCGTTATGTATTTCCGGTAAGTGGATGCGGTAATGGCAATGCCCAGCGACAGGCGCTTTTCCTCCACGAGTGCCGCCATTTCCTGCATCAGCGTGTTTTGTTTGAGCATGAAGCCTTGCAGGGCGTTTTTCAGGGTTTCAGCCGTGATGTAGCTTTTGTTTTCAAGCAGCATGTCGTAATGCTTCATCAGGTCGCTGCGGCATCGGGCGATACGCCCGTTCACCTCTTTGGCTTCCGTCATGTTTCCCGTGGCTGCGCCCTCTTTGGCGTTCCATTCTTCCGGGCGGAGTTCCAGCCCGGTACTGAAAGCCGTGCTCTTGCCGTCCACCGTGATGCGTCCCATTACCGGACACTTGCCCGATTTCTTCACCTTACTGGTATTAAGGTAGAACAGCACGGCAAAGGTGCTCCGGCTGTTCTGTATGCCCTTTTCTTTTTTCATGGGATAAAATTAAATTCGTTGGCTACTCTTTCGGCAAACATTTTCATGTCGCTTATTATCTTCCCGTTGTTCAGGCGTGCGTAACGCTGGGTGGTTTGGATGTTGGTATGCCCAAGCATCCGGCTCACGCTCTCTATCGGTACGCCTTGCGACAGGCAGATTTGGGACGCAAAGGTATAACGCCCCATGTGGTAGGTCAGTGCCCGGTTGATTTTGCAATGCCGGGCGATACGCTTCAACCCTACGTTTACCTGTCCCAAACTCATTGCAGGGAACACGCTGTCACCCTCCGCCAGCCCCTCGTAGTAATCCATTATCTGAACCGGAATATCCAGCAGCTTGACGTTGAAAGCGGTTTTCGTCTTTTGGCGGTCTGCCGAAATCCACAGGCTGCCGTCATTCTCCCGGATAATGTCTTTCCATGCCAGTTTTTTAAGGTCTGCGTAGGATATTCCGGTGAAAACGGAGAACACGAACATGTCCCGGATGAAACGCTGGGTAGCCGATTTCAGGGGAGTGGAAAGCAGCCTTTCCAGTTCTTCGGGGGTCAGCGACTTGTCTTGTGCCGTTATCTTCTCCGTCTCAAAGCCTGCAAACGGGTATCGGCTGATGATGTTGCGGTGCAATGCCAGCAGGACGACTTTGTTAAACAGCACGAGCCTTGATTTGACGGTTCTTGCTTTCATTTTGCGCCTTATCCTGAAATAGAAGTCCAAAGATTCGATGAAAGGCAAGTCCAGTTCTGTAAACGGTATGTCGCTTGCGTGGTACTGTATTTTCAGGAAGTCTTTCAGTTGGTCGTGCAGCACCTCGTACTGCTTGTAGGTAGATTCCGCCCGGTCTATGCCCGTCCTCGCCTTGAAATCCCGCATCATTTCCTCAAACAGGGCAATGACGGTCGTCTGTACGGTTGCGACACCCTGAAAGGCGTTCTTTACCTCCACGGCTGTGACTTTGCCCGTCCGCTTCAAGATGTCCTTGTAGCTGGCATGAATGGCAAGGTTTATCCTGTTTATCGCCCGGTTCAGCTCAACGGCTTGCCTGCTCTTTCCGGTCGCACGTCCTGACTTGACGTCCCACAGGCGTTCATCGACTTTCAGCTTACTGCTGAACTGGGCTAACGTACTGCCGACAATGATTTTGCCAATCACCGGATAAATGCCGCAGGCGTTAGCTGCGCTCTTTTCCCTTTTGATGTAAAAGGACACTTTCAGTTCGTTGTTCATAATCACTCATTTTTAAGTTTGTAAAATTACTGCTTTCGTGAGTTTTAGAACAATGTGAAACACAGACAAATAAGGACTTTTCCGGTCATTTTCGGACAACGTTCTGCACCGCTTTTCGCTCCCTGAAACGGGTAACGGATAAGAAACGGAACGTTTGCCTTTATCCGCTTTATTCTGCCAAACCAATGTCGGACAGGAAAGGACTACAAAAGACTTTCGTTTCTGTAAATGAATCAGTTACACCGTTATGCTTTCTTCTTCTGTTTTGTAGTCTTGTTTTTCCGTGCATCCGAAATGTTTTCGGCGTCCCAAAACTACTTACAAGCAATTTCTCCTCCAAAGTCGGGAAATATTCACCAATAATAAACCATTTTGCTTTGAATGCTTAAATCAAATAAAATCATTAACTTTGCTTTTAGTTCAATATAGTGATTATTATGGAGGATATAAATCGACTTAAATTAGTTCTAGTAGAAAGAAAGAAAACAGGAAAGTGGCTGGCGGAGCAATTAGGGAAAAATCCGTCAACTGTTTCCAAATGGTGTTCTAATGTATCTCAGCCTGACTTGGCAACACTTGTTAAAGTCGCTAATCTGTTAGAAGTTGATGTTCAAGAACTGATTATTACTGCAAAACTATAAATTGTAAAATATATGAAAGACTATATAAAAATTGGAATAGAGCAAAATCTCATATCTTTTAATGAAGATATGTCAAGGATTACCTATGTGTTTCAAAATAAAGAACGTAACTTCAATAACCCTGAGGAAAAGGTTCAAGCTGAAGCATTTCTTCGTTTAATATTGGATTACAATTATCCTGTGGAACGAATAAAGCAATTTGTTCCTGTAACAATGGGTCGTGAAACAAAAGAAGCTGATATAGTTGTATTCGAAGATGATATGTGTTTGAGTCCGCATATTTTGGTAGAATGTAAACGGCAAGAGGTTAGTGAGGCAGAATATCAGCAAGCAATAGAACAGGCATATAGTTATGCATTTGCCCTACCTTGTGATGTCAAATATGTATGGGTAACTTCCGGAATTAAATCTGATTATTTTGAAGTTGATAAGAATCAGAATACCAGAAATCAGATGCCAGATATTCCTCAATTTGGAGTCAAAAATGTTGCCTCCTATAAGTATGTATATGAAGCTCAGTATTTGCCTGAAGAAGCAGGAAAACAACGATTCTTTGATTTGGCTGTTATTGACCAGTCTGAACTCACTCGTAGATTCAAACAAGCACATGAAGCACTTTGGGCTGGCGGACAACTTAATCCGTCTGAGGCATTTGATGAATTGGATAAACTCATATTCTGCAAGATTTGGGATGAACGAAAGCCAAGAAGAATGGGAGAACCATATGATTTTCAGATTATAACTGTTCCCAAAGAGGTGGAGAAAAGCGAAACTAAAAGACGGCTTATTGAGAATGATAATCTTTATAAGCGTGTTATGGCTTTATATGAAGAAGGTAGAAAGAAAGATCAGGAAGTATTCCGTGATAACATTCGATTGACTCCAGAAAAAATAAGGACTGTAGTAAGCTATCTTGAAAGTGTCAATTTGGGAGAAACCGATTTGGATAGCAAAGGGCGAGCCTTTGAAACCTTTATGGGTTCATTTTTTAGAGGTAATTTCGGACAATATTTCACACCTCGTGAAATAGTCAAGTTTATTGTTGATGTTCTGCCCATTGAACATGATTCAAAGGTTCTTGATACATCTTGTGGTAGTGGAGGTTTTTTGCTTTATGCGTTGAATAAAGTACGTGATAAAGCAACAGAGTTATACCCCAAATATAAAACAGATACCAGACAATACAAGCATTGGTTTTCTTATTGGCACGATTTTGCAGAAAAGAACTTGTATGGAATTGAAATTAGTGAGCAAATTTCGCGTGCTGCCAAAATGAATATGATTATCCATGATGATGGACACACAAATGTCATTACATCGGATGGTCTTGTTTCTGACGACACAATTATAGACAAAACAAATAATTGGGGATTCAAATATGGAACATTTGATTTTATTATAACGAATCCACCTTTTGGAAGTACAGTCCGACAATCAGAGCAAGCATACCTCAAAACATATCAGCTTGGGAAAAAGGAAGAAGACTGGTTAGCCGTAAGTACTCAACCTGAGAACACGCGTGATGGGCAAAGTACAGAAGTCCTTTTCATAGAACAGGATTATAAATTTTTGAAAGAAGGGGGCTTTCTTGCTATAGTTTTGCCGGATGGTGTATTAACGAACAGTAGTATGCAATATGTTCGTACTCAAATAGAGGATTGGTTTCGTATTGTAGCCGTAGTCAGTATGCCTCAAACGGCGTTTGCTGCAAACGGAGCAGGTGTCAAGAGTTCTGTTCTTTTCTTGAAGAAATGGACAAAAGAACAGACAGATAAATTGACTTTCACAAAGAAAAATATTGAAACCCAATTATTAAATGAGAATAATTACATAATCCAAAGACAGCAATGGGATAAAGAGATAAAACATCAGCAAAAACAAAAAGTCGATGAAATAAAGGGCAATCAAAGAATTACCGCTACAGAAGCAAAGAAAACAGAGGAATACAAATCCTGGAATGTGGATTTGCTGGCTATGTATTCAGATAAGGTTGACGAATTGAAAACAAAATTAACAGAAGAATACCAGTCAACAAAACAAAAGCAATTACCTGACTATCCCATCTTTATGGCAATAGCCGAACAGATAGGATATGATGCTACAGGTAAGAAAACGGCTGTCAATGAATTGGATATTATTGGTGAAGAACTGAAGAAATTTATAAACACACTATAAAAAGTAAATAGAAATGAAACTGACAGGAATAGTAGAGTCTGTTTTTGGGGGATGTTTTATATTTAGAGGGTTTGCTACAATTGCTAATCTTGTCAAATACTCTAAAGCCAATTATACTTATCAAAGACCTCTTGAAGAAAACAGAATAAACAAAATCATTGAATATCTCAGAAATGATTCATATCGCTTTTTCCCCGAATTATTATTTGGATTACAACTTAATGATGTAAATGCGATATACCACCTGAATAAACAGACTATTCCTGGCGGTATAAGATTAGAAGATAATATCAAACTCGTAAAATCCAAGTTTACGTTTAATAACAATATTGGTGAAAATCCAACAACGAAGGTAATTTCTTTAGAATTTGATGATGGTGCTACTATGTTATCTCGAATAGATGGTAATCATCGTCTTAGTGCTATTGAAAAAGTCTTTAGCTCCGATGACGATGTATTGAAGCAAGAATTAAGTAATTTAATCGTCCCATTCTCAATTCTAATCCAACTAAGAAATGATGAATCCGAGAAATTTGAATCGGCAATATTCTATACTATAAATGCTAAATCAAGACCATTAACAGAAGAAGAAAATATAAAATCGCTTTTCAAAAAAAATTTCTTTAGCTCAGATGAATTAAAAAGAATTTTTGATATAGATATAAAAACAGACGTGGTAAAAGAAGTAATAGAACACTTGCCGATAGAGGTTCTACCAAATTTAGGAGAAACATTCTCGAAGAGTTATTATTCATGTGTATTTAATGTAGCAAAACTGTGTGCTGAATACGACATAGATATAAAACTATCTGATTTAATGTCTGCTTTTAAGACTGTGGAAATTGAATTTGCAAATAATGAGGAGTTGATAAAAGGAAATAATAATATTAGTTTAATCTGTGCATTTGTTTTTTATTATTGCAAGGGTAAAACAGTTTATGATGCATTCAAACAATGGACGATTTCCAATAGATTGTACAAACTCAGTGATGTTCAGCTCTATTCTATTATAAAGTTGTTTGACCAGTCCCAAAGTGTAGATATCAAAGTGTTTGTTGCTATGCCATATTATAATGATGAAATTATTCGTTCCACAAATGCAATATACTCTCGCGTGATCAATAAAATCCGGAATGTATACAATATTGATATATCACTTCCAGGAAAGATAATGACCTATGAAGGTTCTACTGTCAATATAGTTAATGACGTTTTAGCCAGAATAGAGAATTGTGATATATGTTTTTGCGACATCACTGGTAATAACCCAAATGTTACATATGAAATGGGATGGGCAAGAGCGTTGAAAAAACATGTTGTAATTCTCAAAGAAGAGTCCTCGGAAAAACCAAAATCTGATTATTTATTAGATAATTATGCTACATTTAAGAAAGATGCATATATAACATTGGAAGAAGCTATAGAGAAAAACATAAAAGCGATATTAAAGAAACATTATTCTATACAAATTGAAAATTAATATATGAACAATCAAGTACCGCAAGATATAGATAAAAATAAAATCTTCTTCGTTAATCGATCGGAGATAGAAGGAAGGTTAGAGCCTGAATTTTACCAACCTTCTATTGCTTGCATAGAGGCTAAAGTTAGATCTTTGTCTTCGAAGAAACTAAGGAATTTCGCATTGTCTTTTGCAGGAGGAGCGACACCCAAAAGATCGGAAGGAGACAATTATTATTCAGACTCTGAAAATGGAGTACCATTTCTTAGGGTACAGAATCTCCAAACAACAGGAGAATTATCTCTTGATGGATGCATATACATAAATGAAGACACTCACAATGGGCTATTAAAAAGAAGCCAAGTTTCCGAAGGGGACTTACTGATTAAAATAACCGGTGTTGGTCGTATGGCGATTGCCTCTGTCGCTCCGAAAAATTTTGTGGGAAATACAAATCAACATATGGTAGTTGTAAAGACAGGTGATGATGCTATTAGTAAATATTTAGCGCATTATCTGAATCTTGACATCATTGAGAAGATAGCTTCCCGCCATTCAACTGGAGGTACAAGGCCTGCATTGGATTATTCGTCATTAAAAAATCTTCCGGTTATTGAAGGAATTGATTTTAGCACTATTGACGATGCTATCAAAATTAAAAAAGAAAAAGAGTACACAGCACAACAACTATTGAATGTTATTGATAGTTATCTTTTGGAAGAGTTAGGAATAACAATTCCTGATGTTGAAAATAGATTAGAGAATCGTATATTTTTAAGTTCATTCAGCAAAATAGAAGGGAATAGAATAGATCCTGTATTTTCTTTATATTTAGGAAAAAATGCTTCGAGCTCAAAATATGAAAATATAAGTCTTCGTTCTATAGCAAATATTTTAAAGGGTAATGCATTATCAAGTTCTAATGTTGAATATGGTGATATTCCAGTTATTGCTGGTGGGCGAACAAGTCCATATTTTCATAATCAATCAAACTTTGATGGAAATATCATCACTGTTAGTGCATCTGGGGCTTATGCTGGATATGTTTGGTATCACGATTACCCTATATATGCTACAGATTGTTGTGTAATCTTTTCTAAAGATGAGTCTCGTTTTATGACTAAATATTTATTTGAGGTTTTGAAGTTGCAACAAAAATCCATTTATAAGTCACAGACAGGAGCTGCACAGCCGCATATATATGCGACAGATTTACAAATGCTTAATATCCCAAACGTATCAATAGAAAAACAACAAGAGATTATATATTATGTTGCAGATATTCGTACTCGTGCAAAAAAACTTCAAGAAGAAGGTAGAATAATTTTAGAAAATGCAAAACGAGCAGTAGAACGAATGATTATTGGAGATTAATATAAATAATTTATAGTATATGAACGGACAGTATTCGATTAAGGGATATATTTATCAGTCATTGGTCGCATTGTTGGATTCCTTTGAATCTGATTGGGAGAGTATTTGCGTTGAGCCTAATGATGAATCTGAAAAGGTTGATATTCGCTGGAATTATCCGGATGGAAAAATCATAGTTGTTCAAGTAAAATCCTCAAAAAACACATTTTGGCTATCTTCAATTAAAAACTGGGCTAAAGAGTTGATAGATTCTACTCCTAATGCAAGTGAATACAAATTAGTCTTAATTGGAAATGTTGCGGGTAGTGTAAACGATAAGATTGGAAACATCGTTATTGAAAATAAGAATATGTCAATAGGTGATTTTCAATCTATCATAATGCAAAAAATAAATAGTTTCTTTGAACATAATGGTAAAACGGTTATATCTACAAAGTTATGTAAACTTTTTGCTCAAGCATTAAATCATAAGATACTTGAAAATTCAGTGGCAGGGAAAGTTGTTACTAGGGATGAATTTAAAAAATATCTATTAGATAGTTTTAGTGCAATAGAGGACCAATTAAAAAAATCGCCATATTCCTTGATATTACCGGATAATCCTGTACAGAATGAGGATGTTAGAACTACTATTATGAATAATATTCTCAAACTTTTTGGGTGGAAAAATATGACCAAAGGTGAGAGCCAATCTTTATATAATGAAAAATTAGGAAAGGATATTGTATATTCTTTGGATTATTGGGCTGACCATGAATCTCCGTTAAAAGATAACAGTAAAGATTTATTGTATATAAATTCTAACTTTGATATTAATCATTCTCAAGATATACATGCAGAGATAAAAGAAGGTTTGTATGGATTTGGTATTGTAAGAGATAAACTTGTCAAACAAAAGAATCTTGCTGTTGATAGTTCTTACGAGTATTATGTTGATTTTATTTTGTCGTTAACAGATAACGACACAGGACAGCCCATTATTAGTTATAATTTGTTTAAGGATAACCTATTAAATAAAAATGTAATTTACTATCTTATAGATAATGTAAGATTGAGTTTTTTGCTGAGTTCAATTATTACAGCAAAAAATTACAGACCTTCGACTCCTGTTAAATTTTTATATCCCATTACCGAAGATAATTCTGATGTACAAAAAATTGGTAAACGTGGTACATACATGCCTCCTCAGTTTTTAAATTCTGCTATTCTTCCTATAATTAAAGAGGACCAAAATAAAATAAGTGTTTTATTGTTTTGTTCGGATGAATTCAATTTGGTACATTTAAAAAAGCAGATTTGGCTATCATTGCGACTTACAAGTGGATTAGCTAACGAATATATTTTGTATTTTCCCGATTATGATTCTTCAAAAGAAAATATTGTTATAGAAGTCTTGAGAAGTTATGGGAATAATGATTTGAATTTAAGGGTTGATAAAATTTCATTTATTAAAATTGATAGTTTGAAATTAATTCCGTCTTGTTTAAATGAGACTTTTATTGACGAATCATATAATGAAAGCAGGAATAAATATATAAGGATAAAGCCACACTTAATAGAGTATTTACCATATGGTGATTCCATGCGACCTTTTCTTGCTTCAGATGCAGTTAAATCCATTGATTTGAAGGTATTTCTATCGAAGAGGGGGATTTTCTTTAAAAGTGCAGATAAAAAGAAGATAGTCCAATTAATGACTAGTATGTTATTTAGTTCAAATGATATTGAAGCTCTAGTTGATATTGTAAATATTAATGAGAAACCTTTGTCAACTGCATCAAAACAATATTACCTATTTGATAGCGCTGACCATAAAAATATAATAAATAAGGTGGTAAGTTATATTCAAATTGATAGTCTTCAAAGCAATTTAAAAGCAAACGTGATTTCATCTGAAACAGTACAGAATGATAATGGCAGTGTTACAATAAAAACATATATTGAAGAAATTAATCCCAATAAACAGGCTTTAGTCAATGCAGTAAGTAGTATATCGCAAGTTACAATTAGCATAGATTCAAGAACTAAAAAACTCGAATTTACAAAAGAATATAATTCCAAACCAGCAAGAGTGCTTTCAGATAGGCTAGTGGATGGAATAGCGAAACAATTGATGCAAAATAATATGATTGAAGATAAAGCAGATGAAGTGTTGTTTTCAAGTTTTTCTAATTTAGAACGAGCAAATTATCTATTGAGTTTTACAAATATTGATTCGTCAAACATTTTTACTGACTTTAATGCAAAATCAATTAAATATATGTTTGATGAAGGTGCAACATTGCCTAAAGAATATGAAGATAAAAAGGGAAAAGAATGTATTACTCAATTAAAAGGCAAAAATTTAGACTCAATTAGAGAGTTACAAGATCCAACACTAAAATCAATTATATTATGTGAAGAAATATCTATAAATTACAAATTTAAGATTCGAGATATAACAGGAAATTATTTTGTAGTTATCAATTTTTCAGATGCATTAAAAAATAAACCAAATCCAGATGGTATATTCATCTACAGTCCCAAATGTTATATAAACAATAATTGCAAGGAAAAAGTCAAAAGTATCCAATCGCTAGAGAAAGAATTGAAAATAGAGTTCAATCGATTGATAAAAGAAAAGTTAAAAACTTTTAACAAGATATAGTTATGATTTCTTCTATAGAGGCAAAAATTAAAGCGTGTGCAATACATCGCGTAGGTAATAAATTAAGAGATGAAGGATATGTTTTGTCTGAAAATCAATATGATGAATATGATAGTGTTCATGAATTTCTTATAGAGTATTTTTTTACACCTTTTAAATCTGGAGAATATTATTCTTTTTATCACAATATAGATAAATCAATGAATGAAGTATATATGTGTGTGCATAAAATTTTTTCAGAGCCAAATACAATACTGCAACAATCTATTAATTTATCAAAACATTTATATGAACAAAGTACACACCCTAAAGTAAAGGGAGGCGAATTCTATGTAGTGTATTTTGAAGATTGCATAGTGGATGGTGTAAATACAAATGCAATTGGTTTATTTAAATCAGAAAATAAAGATACTTATTTAAAGATACTGCATAAATCAAATGGATTTATGATTGAAAGTGAAAAGGGTATTAGTCTAAATAAATTAGATAAAGGCTGCCTGATTTTCAATATTGAAAAAGAAAATGGCTATGTGGTTGCAGTTGTAGACAATACGAATAAAGGAGTAGAGGCGAAATACTGGACTGATGATTTCCTGCATGTACATCCAAGAAAAGATAGTTTTAATCAAACTCAGAATATGCTTTCTCTATGCAAGAGTTTTGTTTCTCAATTACCTGCTGAAAACGGTAAAATAGAGAAAGCTACATATATGAATAGAAGTGTTGAGGCCTTGAAAGAGGAATATGTTAATATAGATACCTTTGCAAAACAAGTTTTTGGGACACCAGAATTAGTCTCAGAATTTAAGCAATACAAAGAAACTTATCAGAAAGAACGAGACATTGAAATAGATGATCATTTTGCGACTGCTTCTAACGCAATTAAGCGCAAGGCTACAGGTATAATGACAACAATCAAACTCGATAAAAATTTTGATATAAATGTTCACGGTGGAGAGCAATATATTGAAAGGGGATATGATGAAGAACGAGGTATGTACTACTATCAGTTATTCTTTAGAGAGGAAAGGTAGATGTATATTCACAATAGTATAAAAAGTATGACAACGATTGACGATGTAAAGAAACTGATAGCCAAGGATGAAACTAGAACTTTGGAACTGAAGAAAACAACTGGCGAACTCTATAAGGGAATGGAGACTGCTTGTGCGTTTCTGAATTCCGATGGTGGCTGGCTGATGTTTGGCATTGCTCCGTCTTTGAAGATTATCGGGCAAAATGTTACTGATAATACAAGGCAGGAGGTAGCAAATGCTCTCCGTAAGATTGAACCGGCAATAGATGTCGAGGTTGAATATGTTGAGTTACCAGACAAGCCTGATAATTATGTTATTGCCATCTACTTCGACTCCAATAATTTCAAGAATGGCCCATATTCGTTTGATGGCAGAGCTTTCTATAAAGTGGAAAGCACGACAGCGTTGATGCCAAGACAAATGTACGAGGAACGTCTGAAAATAAGCAACCCTCAAAGATTCAGTTGGGAAAATACGCCCAATTCCGAAATGACCGTTGATGATATTGACACAGAACTGTTATATCAGACCTTGCATGACGGAATAGGGTCAAGGCGTATTCATGCTTCGGCAATGACTCTGCAAGATCCTATGAAGATTATGCTTAAACTTGGAGTTGCAAGAAAGGATGGTATGATATTGAATGCTGCAAATGTATTGTTTGGCAAAGAGCCTTCCTTATTACACCCTCAGTGTAAAATCCGTTTGGCCCGCTTTGAAGGAATAGATAAAAGAGTGTTTCGTGATCAGACTGTTTGCGAAGGAAACCTGTTTGAACAGTATGATGCTGTTATGGATTTCTGTTTGAAGCATTTGAACCTATCTGGCAGAATGGATAGTAAATTCAGGCAAGATACACTTACAGTTCCTTATGAAGCTATAAAGGAGGCTACAATCAACATGCTGTGCCATCGTTCATGGAATGCTGAAAATACAACTCCAAGCCTTGCTATTTACGACGATCGCATTGTATTCCAGAATCCGGGATCATTTCCTCTGGGTATGAAATGGCAGGACTTTGTGAATGAGTATATTGGTTCTTTACCTGCCAACCCCACTATAGCAAATGTATTTTATCGGCGTGGCACGATGGAAGCTTGGGGTCGAGGTATAGGCCTTATTATGGAGAGTTGTAGAGAGCAGACTCTTCCTACCCCGGAAATCAAAGTTGTTCCACCATTTGTGAATCTCACAATATGGTTTAAGTATTCACTGACTGGAGGTGTAAAAGTTTCTGCACCCCAAGTGAAGGATTCGCACACTCCAAGTCACACCCCAAGTGATGATGATTTTACCTCAAGTCATAACGAAACAAATGATCAATCGAATATCATTGCACCCCAAGATAAGGTGTTTGAATTTTGTAAATCTCCGAAAAGTATCGTTGAAATAGCTGAAATGCTTGGAGTGAATGATAGGAGATGGGTAAGAAAGAAATATATTGCTCCCTATATTGGTACAAAACTACAAATGACCATTCCTGATAAACCCAATAGCCAATACCAGAAGTATGTCATTATTAAAGAATGATATGAAAATAGATCCAATGATTTTGGCTACTTTTGCAGTTGAGTTATTTTACAGTCAAACATAGCGAAACGTTGAAAATTGTACGGTATCTTAATCGCTACGACTTCTTAAATAGCTCGCTAAAAAGTTTGTTTTTTAATTAGTTAAGTTAAACTGCTGAAAAATTAAAATAAGTATCATATGTCCCAAAAACAAAATAATTCAGGAATTGTTTATGTCCTTACTAACCCTGCAATGCCTGGGTTGGTAAAAATTGGTATGACTACAAGAGACAATCTGGATGCTCGAATGAAAGAACTTTATGGTACTGGGGTTCCTGTTCCATTTGAATGTAAATATGCTTGCAAGGTAAAATCTTCGGATTGTGCAAAGATTGAAAAAGCCCTGCATACTGCATTTGCTCCAAATCGGATTAATGCGAATCGTGAATTTTTCCAAATAAAACCGGAGCAGGCAATGGCGATATTGGAATTGTTTAATCGAGAAGATGTGACACAAGAAATCACGGAAGAGATAGACAATGACTTGACAACAGAAGATAAGTCTGCTACGGAGAAAATCAATTCGTCTCGTCGTCCTCCCCTCAATTATTTTGAGATGGGAATGAAGAAAGGTGATGTTTTAGTATTCATAAAAGATCCATCTACAGAAGTATCTGTAGTTGATGAAAAGAAAGTAAAGTATCAAGGTGATGTCTATTCATTGACTGGAATTACTAAGAAATTACTCAATATCACTCATGCCATTCAACCTACTGGTTATTGGATGTTTGAAGGCAAGAATTTGAGAGATATTTACGATGAAACTTATACATTGGATGATTAAATATACTGAATAAAATATGAGAGAAATTAGTCCATCCCAATTTATCGAAGCTATATTAGAGAGTCAGAAAATAAATTCTGTATCTATAACGGAACTTAAAGTAAGAACTTTTAATAAGATGGTTGACCAATTATACGGTCTTAATATACGTGTACAATTTGGCTTTTCTGATTTGATTGAGTTTGTTGAGGATTTTGAAACAGCTTTGCCGTATGAAGATTTTGCGATTCGTATATCATATACGGAAGCTCTTTTGAATGAAGTGAAAAGATATAATCAAATTTATGCATCAGTTAGAGATTTTATTGAAATAGATGAAGTATGGAAAAACTTAATGAAGTAAAACGAATACTAGATAGTGTACATGGTCAAATAAAGATACCTAAGGACTGGTGTAAAAAGATTATTGATACACCTTATTTTCAACGCTTAAGAAGAATTGAGCAAAATTCGTGTCGAACGGTCTTCCCATCAGCACGCCATGACCGCTTTATACATTCCTTAGGCGTTTATCATATCGGAACATTAATTTCTGAACATTTGGAAAATGAATTGGAATTACCCGAATATGAATATTCTATCTTAAAAACTTATAGGCTAGCTTGTCTTTTGCATGATGTTGGTCACACTCCATTCTCTCATACTTTTGAAATTTATTTCAATGAAAAGGATATCCGTAAGGCTTTAGTGAATGTGCTGAAAGACGAAAATTTTAAGTCAGATCTTCAGGCTCATCACAAGAAATTAACCGAACACGAATTACTTAGTGCATATGTAAGTATTTATATATATAAGGAATCCATCTCTGATAAAGATATAAATTGGTCTTTATTGGCCAGAATGATTATCGGGTTACCATTTCTTGATGCAAATGATCAACGAGATAACTCTCGTTTTGAAAATATAATGATTGATCTTATCCATGGAACAATAGATGCTGATGGCCTTGATTATGTATGTCGTGATGTTTGGGCAGGAGGATATCATAATTTTTCGGTTGATCTCCAGCGTCTAGTGGATTCCATTCATATCACACATAAAGAAGGTAAATATCAACTTTCATTTTTAGCTAAAGCACTTAATGAAATTGAAGGCGTTCTCAATATAAAAAATTTTCAATTTCTTTATGTCTTTAGTCATCATAAAGTATGCCTTGAACAGTACTATTTAGTAGAAGCAATGAAAACTGCTGCAGTTTTTCATATGAATATTCTTGATCGAGATGAAGCTTTAACAAATCTCTGTAACTTTAACGCATTCTTAAAAGATGATATTAAATTGCCCAAACTTAATTATCATTTTTTTAGACCGTGTGATGATGATTTCGTGGCCTTAATGAAACAGACTCCTAATAAAGATGTTTATATTAATGGCTGGTTTAACAGGGAATTTTTGCATAAACCACTATGGAAGTCGAAAATGCATTTTTTTTATTGCTTTTCTGAAGAACTTTATAATATAAATGTCCCGATAGAAGAACAAAAACAAAACAAAGCTGATTTATACTTAAAAAAAATTAGAGAAAAACGGATTGATGCAATTTGTGATATCAAATGCAAAGACATTGTATTGAATGCATTACATTTGGATAAAGATGACATATTCCAAATACCTATTGAGCCAAAAATTCGCAGAATTAATCCAAATGAAATCTTTGTATCATTAGGTGATTCAATTCAAAAATTTTCAGAATTAGCACATGATAGTTTTACGGTGATGGGAGAACCATCTAAATACTGTTATTGGTATGTGAATTTAAAAAAGGTACCCGGAGAAAATGACACTGATAAACGCAAAAAAATAATAGATGAAATCAAAAGGTATATAAAAAATATTTTTTAGAACAAGTTCATATGCTTTACTCCTTGTAATCCCAAATAAAGTACTACCTTTGCAATCAAATAGGGAATCTAACCACGCAAAACTGTGCAGAATGTAGTTGCAATTTGGTGGAGCAAAAGGTGGAGATTACGTTTTTAGTTTATTCTTAAAGCAAAGATATTAAGCCATTTAGGATAAAATCACATTTCCTGGTGGCACCACTTTTAAAAGACTTCAAAATCGGAAAATCCCTGAAATACAGACGTTTCAGGGATTTTTCTTTTCTACTAAATCCCACTTTTTTAGCAAAATCTGCATTTTTTTGTAGGTGACAGAAATAAAAAAATCCCCCGAAATTGCTGAATTTCAGAGGATTTCAAGAGTGAAAAGTTCTTTCGAGTGGTGCCACCAGAAAGTGAACGCTTCACGTATCACCATTGACAATCACCGACTTATCTTTTCTTTCATCGGAAAATCCACACGATTTAGCACACGATTATTTCTCATCGTTTTGCCCGTGATTTAACACGATTGTTGTTGCAAAGTTAAGAAAGAATATTAAATCAATCCATTATTTACCTGAAAACTTAAAAACAATTAAGGTTAAATAGTATCTTATTAGTGACTTCACTTTTTCGAAATATACGAATAACTCAACACATGCATTTCTGCACATTTGGCGATAGTAGTTTTGGTGAAGTTGTCGCCTTTCTTGATCGCTTTCGTGATTAAATTGCATATATAAATTAGTAAGGCCATTAACAGCATTACCCAGATATATTACAGAGTTATTAACTCGCCTTATTTTATCCCGTAGATTATCATTAATAATCTCAGTACGAGATGGCACTGGAGGAACTTTGAAGTATATTGGTGTAAAATGAATATTTTCTATATTCTGTTCACAATGAAATGTCAGAAGCTCTATATTAAAATATGATAGCGAAACAGCATTCTGATTATAAGAGTTTAATAAAATGTTATTCATATCTTACTCATTATTTAATAATTTGCAAATAAGTCTTTATTTTGGATATTTAACTATTATCTTGTTAGCGAATCTACAAATTCCCCAAACCTCAAAATCTTCTCACTATTGGCTTTATTGAAAAGTAGGTGCTCAAAATCCTTTTGCTTTTTCTTCAAATCGACTGTTTTTAGCAGTTCGGCTGTCGCTTGCTTGAATTCTTGCAAATTATTCACTCCGCAACGCTTTGAAAGAAAATCGTAATCCGGTTTTGACTGTGCCAGTAAAAACATCAGGTCATAAAAATCACGTCCTTTGGCGCGGGCTAACATGGCAGCTATTTTCATACTGCACAATACGCCATCGGAAGGAACGGGAAACGGGAAAAAGAATCCACACCCTTTGATATTTGTGATAACAGGGGGATAAGCAATTCCTTGGTCTTGGCTTTCGACCTTTATCAAAAAGCGTTCTTCCTTATGTCCGCTCAATCCCAAATCGAATAGCAGTTCAGGGAAATGGATATTGCGCCGGAAGGCTGTTAGCTTCGGATTATCCTTATCCTTCGCTTCCACCCTCAACCCTGAACGCTCTAAAAACTGGATTACTCCGTTTGTCATTTCAATAAACTCGTCTTTCGACAGGTCTTTACAGTCGAAATCCAAATCTTCGGAAAACCGGTCTATCCCTTTCACCAAACGCAGGTTTGTTCCACCGATAAAAGCCATTTTTTGGATGCTTGGAGTAGAAGAAAGGTAATCCAGAATCATCAACTGCAAATACTCTTTCAAGATGTGCTTATCGAAACTCGAATTTCCGCGGATTTGAGCCGGAAAATAATTTCTTATCTGTTCAATCTGTATCATAAATCGTAAGTTTTAAGAAGTAGCCTTACCCGATGGTCAAGAGCCTTGCTTTGAAACTTGGCGCAATACTCCATCAGTAAATCCTTGTTTAAATCATCTTGCAGGTAATCTTCATCCAAACGCAACTCTTCCAATTCCTGCTCGCTATCATAGAACGGATAAAGATACAGCAAATCAAGCAATGCCTTCTCGGGTGTGGCAAACTGTATGGTGCGATTGTCTGCCATTGGCTTTAAATCGTACCCGAATAGTAGGTTTTCTTTGACGTTCTTATAAGAGTATTCGCCGAAGTCATTGAAGAATGATGCTGTTTTCAGGGTTGTCACACTGGTAATCTGTACCACCGCTTCCGGTATCATCCCGTAGAACGACAATGCTGTGTGCAGGCTGATATAGGACGGACGGTAAATCCGATTGGCGAAATAAAGGGAATAATCTGGCTTGCTCTTATATTCCGAAAAAGCAAAATAGCCCTGCCTTAACCGAATAAGATACCCTTTCTTCATCCAACGGGTAAGATTATTACGGTCGAAATCCGGCTGCCATGCATATACCTGATAGATATTGAAGCATGCCAAATCAAACATTTTAGTCTTAAATTCCAGAAAGGTCATTTCTTTTTTTGTTTCTATTACGCTGCAAATATAGTGTATTTTGGAAACAAAACAAAATATTAGGGATAAGTTAGAGGTATTCTTGTTCTGTCGACAAGACGAAAATAGGTTATTTTTGTTTTGTTTGCAAAACAAAAATGGCTCATTTCAGTATTAGCATAGAGCTTTCACTCTATAACCGCCGTTATTATAGAAATAACACATTGCTACACAAAGTATTTTGATGTCTTATCTTGGATTCACAAAAGACAGTCATTTTATTTCTGATTTATGAAATTGGAAAGTTCACTAATCAATAAAAATTCAATATCATATTCCGTATGGTAAGCAGCAAAAATACGTTTATCTACAACAAAAGCTTTTTTAACCTGCCATTGTTCGTTGTATTCTAATCCAAAATACTGAACGAACTTTTCAATATTGCGACTAACGAAGTCATATTTTTTATTCAACTTATTGTAGTATCTCTTCCCTTTTTCTCCAAAAAAATCATTAAAAGTTTGCTTGATACTATATGGCCTATTTTTTTGCAAAACAGACTTAGCTTCGAAAACAAACAGTTTTTTATTCTTGGGATCAACACATAAAATATCAATCTCACCACAAGGGGCGTCTTTAGGTAGGCTGGGTGAAATATTGTTAAATTTCTTTAGGTTTAACAATACATATTTGTCTCCAAGCAAGTTTTTCAAATGATTTGCAGCATCTTTCTCTAATTCATTACTGTTTATTTTATGTATTTCGTCCAATTCTTTCAGTATATCCTCATCACTTTCTTGATATGGAAAATCCCCGTCAATAAGTTCATTCAGCCATATATTATGTGAAAATTTGCACTGTTGGTTTCCAAATATATATTCATCTTCATTCAATTTTATTAAAGGACAAACATTTAGCCTGTTTTTACTCCGAAGTAGTTCCGTCGGAATAAGTTTGTTTTCTTTCTTGTATGTAGTAAACGAAAGAGAAGCATTCTCTATGATTTTTATTATTTCCTCATTCTCTATTTCAGGAAAAATCTCATTTATGTATGAAATAATATCATCAATCGTCACAATAAATACAGGGAAGAATAAATATTTCTTGAAATTCGAACGACTCAAAGCGTAAATTATCCGTATAGAATTAATCAATGAATAACCGTTTTTAATTTGAAATGTAGCATCCAATTTATCCATCTGCCTTGTAAGCACATTTGGGGATGGTTCAATATCAGAGTTTTCTTGAGCTTCCTTCTCAACTAAGGGCTTCTTTGCTTTTTCATATGCATTCTTAGAACTTTCGATTTGGATTTCAACAAATTCCGACTCCCATTTTTCATGATTAATTTTATCTGATATTTTTTCAGTAGTAATTTCATATAAATCAGAAATAATCATTTTATGAGGGCTCAAATCATAATTTATATATTCATAGATTTGTGCAGTTTCCATTAAAGCTGCTACAATTCCTAATAAAAAAGTCCAATCCGATTCCGTGATATATTTTTCTCCTGTTGGATTTATTTTTAGTATAGTATGAATAATATGTTTTGAATACGCCGACAACAAAATAATGTCACGGATTTCTTCACTGGCTTTTTCTTTTAAATCATATTCGATATCCCTCTGTGAATTCATTCCATGTTTTAAGCGATTTTTTTCTCGTTTTCCTTCGGAGAACTCTAACTGTTGGTAGGCATAAAAAATGATATTTTCATCAAATTCTTTTATTGTATCCTCTAAGAGATTTTGAAGAAAATCAAAAATATCTCCATTAATTTCTTTTGCTTCGTTTCCAATATATTCTCCGGAGCGTAAGTTTTTACTTGCTAAATGTTCCGCAAATAGTTTATTAACCTTTCCTATATCTGAAGAATTAATTTTTACAGGGGAATCATATTTTTCCAAATGTGGATTTTCTAATGTGAGTTGGTTAAATGAAAAATTTTTCTTTGAAAACGGTATATGTTTGTCTATAAAATCACTTGATAGTTTTTCTTTATCGTTGTTCTTATTAAATTCAAAAATGCTCTCAATTAGTTTTTTTATACAATACCTTTCTGCCGAGTTGTTTTCTGGTTCAAACAAATCAAGTATAGTATTGATTTTCTTCGTATTTGCAATTACAAAAGTCCTCACACCACCATTTTGAAGCCTTTTCGTGGAGAACAATAACGGTTCTTCATCAATATGTTCAACTAATGGTAGTAAATAAGGTAGTTCATTTTCTTTTTGTTCTAATGAAGCATTTGAGACTATTAATAAACTATATTCCAAAGGAAAAATATTTCCATTTTTCAAAAGAGAGATAAATTCATTACTTAACTTATCAATATAAAATCCTATGAGTTGAGGGAGTATCGAAATTAAGAATTTCTTGTCTATCTCATTAAGAGCAGATATTTTTTTAGGTGGATATATAAAAATTGGATATTGAGGAATATTCACAAAGAATATCAAGTTAATAAATGCAGTGTCAACACCACGATAAAATTCACCCCCGATATGCTCTAATATATTAAATGCATCTGGAAATCTTCTTTCAATAGCCTCATATGCTTTATTTTGAAATTTTTCATAGTAATATTTACTCTCATAGGCGTTTCCTTCATAGGGTGCTATATTTATAAGGTCTGGACTTTTGCCATACTTGAAGTAAAAATTATGTCCACTCATGTATATAGCGATTCTATCAACGTAATTTGTTGTTAGCAGACGATTAGGTGAGTTCAGCAGGTCTCTGTCATTTTGAAGAAACTTTAAGAACTGTATTGGGGCATCAGCTCTAAACTCAAAGAACTTATCAAAAAGGAAAGCCAAATCTCCAATTTCAACAAGATGCTCATTTACATTGTTCTTTTCAAACATCAAGAAGTCTTGTTCTAATGAAATAGTTTCATTGACGAAAATATACCATATTTCCAATATTTCTGGATTTATACCGAAAATGTGTTTATATGAATATTGGTCTAATCCGATTTCTTTACTTCCTTTTATTGCATTATCTAATCCTTTAATTTCATTTTTTGCAAGTTCATAGGATGAATTTCTATCAGCAAGGTTCTTATTTTCTTTATGCTTTGTTGACTTAAAAACAAGAAGCTTATTTTGGTCAATCCGAAAACAACTTGCCACATTATATTTCTCTAACAAATTTTCAGATGACTCTCTATTCGCATATATTCTCCCAATTCTTGCATTGATATTGAAGAATCTTATACATAGAATATCAATCCGATTATTTAGCTGCTCATCAATATTTCCCCAGACTTCTTCGTTATTCTTTAAATGATTTATTACCTCTTTAAAATAATATCCAAAACACTCGATATGCATATGAGGTAAGATGATGTAAGCCGTATTGTTAATAGTTACAAAAGGGCTATTAAATAGATATGGAACTTTGTAATTAAAGCATTCCTCAATAATATTGTCTTTCTTGCTATTGAGAAATCCAAGTTTACAAAAATCTATATTCGTTTTATTTTCTAATTTGAGCAAAGGAGAAAAAGAATCGAAATAGTTTTGAGTAGGAATCAATATATTCTCATCTTCGTTTAACTGAAAATTCTCTTTATCCTTAGTTGTATTTTCTAAAATGTTGGTTTGAACGATTAAGCTTTGAGTAAAAGTATATTTCAAGCGGAACAATTCAGGCCTATTATTCGCTTCTAAATCGTTAATTACTTTAGACAATGTATTGATTCTTGTATAAGGGTTCTCAATTAGTCCATAAAAAAAGAAATATTTATTTCCTTTAACAAATAAAGGAATTAAGTTATTTTGATTGAAAGGCTCATAATCTTCAACCCAATGGAAAGTAGTATTAAAATCATCATTAATTTCTTTAAAGAAATCGACAATATCATTTCGTGTATTCTTCCGACCTGAAAATTCATCCTCTTGAATGGAGAAAAATGCAGATAAGATTAGTTCAAACCTCATCAAATACATTTGATTTGCAGGATGAATTGAAATAATATTTATCCATTTGAAAAATAATTCAGGATTAAAAAGTTTTATTTTCTCTGTTAATACTTCCAGTTCCATATACTATTTCTATCTGATTCAAATTAAAAAGTTGTTTTTTTACAAAAATAGGCATAAAAAAAGACCTGCATGAAATTTTTAAGGTCTTTCTTAGAATATTGTTTTCTATAGCATTGCGGCTATCATGTTGCCGTTCAACTGCCAAAAGTTATTCTCGGACAATCGGTTATTCTCGTGGGGCTTCCGCCCTTCAAAACGGGCAGGAAAGCCATGAGCGGGAAATAACTTTTGGCACAATATAAGTCTAAACTTTATCAACTTAATCTTGGTCTTCGTTTCTTCTTTTTCTTGGATTTTAGTGGTTGTTGCTTATCTGTGGGATTGATGTCTGTCTCCGATGGAAGTATCGAAAACAAAGAAGACAAAGCGTCTCCATAGCTTGACTGACCAACTGAATTATTGGTTGATTGATTTACTGACGTACTGATTTGCTGTTGTATTGAAGTATCTGAAAACGTTTTTACATTTTTATTTGTTTGCATTTTTATATTTTCATCTGTTTGTGCATCTACAATCTTTTTCTTTTCACCGGCAAAATTTTGTTCGGGGGTATTTAGTTCCCGTTCCTGCATTTGTAGTTTATCTGTGACTGTGCCGTTTTTCATCGTATTGCAATACTCGAACGTTTCGGATAACTGCCGATTGTAGCCGAACAGTTTATCAAAACCTTTTTCCGCATTCTCAAATAAGGCGGTACGGTCGAAACCGCCCGTAATAACGCCTTTTTTGGTATTTCGGTGGTTGGTTAGCGGACTTATCTTGACTTTGTTCGATTGGTCTTTACGGCTTACAATCAAATGGCAGTGCATGTTCAGGCGGTTGTCGGAACGATCGCGGCTAAAATGGATTTTGCCGTAAAACTTAATATCCTCTGCCGATAGTCCTTTATTGAAGTTTGTGGCATATTCGGGAATGAACACTTTGCGGATATACCGTTTCATGGCTTCGGCTTGCTCCTGTTCGGTGCTTCCCATTGCTTGCAGTTCCTTTTCCGACGGGCTGACGTGGACGGCGTAAAACTTGGCATCGGTTTTTAAGAGTTGCCCGATATTTCCGTCAATGTCCTTTACAACTTGCGATTTATAGACATTATCATTCGTCAAGTTGAAAAAACCTTCGGTATAGATTCCCTGCTCCATCCGTTGCAAATCCTCATGCTCGCAATAATCGGCTAACTGTCGGCTGCTGCCTGCGTTATTATACACTCCGTTGGATGGTGGTGGGAAATCTATGTTCATGCTTAATTCTCGTTTATCAGGTTCGTTATTTCGGCTTTCAGGCTCTCTTTGCGCTTGCCGTCCATTACTCCACATGTTGCCAAATCAGCATAAAGGCTAATCAGCTTCAAAAGTTTTGCACTGTCTTTTTTCTGCGTGTCTTTTAATGCGCCGATGTGTTTACCCTGACCGTTTATCACGTCGGCATGCTCACCGAATTTGTCGCTGATTCTTTGCAGCACGGCATTGTATTTCTCTTGGTTCTTCTCCAACTGGGAAAGGACAAGTATTTCCAAAGCCTTTACTATTTCATCAAAGCGAGCGGCTATCGAATTGGTCGCCCGTATCATCGGGTTTAGTTCCTTTTCCTCATAGTGTTTAATGAAGCGGATAATATCATCCTGCCGTTTGTTGATTTTGGAAAGTTCTACTTTTACCGATTCGGGGGCATCGGCGGGATTGATATTTACCTTGTCGATATACTTGAAAGCCAGTTTCACTACTTCCGCTTTTTTCAGCGAATAGCGTTTGCATATCTTTTCCACTAAGCTGCCTGTTTCCTTGTCTATGGAAACAGTGGTGAATCCGGTTTTTCTATTGTTATTTTGCATGAGTAATTACAATTTTATAGAAATTCGTTCTATTAATCACCTGATAATAAGCAATAAACTAAAATTGATTATTACAGGTGTCATTACAGCGGTTTAGTTTAAATCGCTAAAGCCGAAGGCTTTGCCCCGCAGGGCAAGAGGGAAGAACAGGACTTGTCCAGTTCCCTCTTGCTGAATTTAGCAAAACAAACAGAGCCGTGAGGCGATGTTGTTTCTGCTAAATACGGAGCCATTGCACAAGGCGGTTAACCGAATATAGCCTTCGTTATTCCGCTTCGGATTGCTCTTTCTATGGATTATCCTTTTCAAACTTCTGGATAGTCCGATTTAAGGGGTCAATGTAAAAACCTGAGGGGTAAATTTATAAATTGTTATCTTTGTCTCCAAATTCATAGCTTATGGAGTTAAACGGTTATCGCCTTCTTCTTCCTGAAGGC
>ERZ791704.190-NODE-190-length-54852-cov-5.66221_pt1 | contig 54852 bp, 59 predicted proteins | sample MGYA00510045_ERZ791704 | MGnify/ENA primary metagenome ERZ791704 (study PRJEB30046, sample SAMN00715247) | human gut metagenome | study: EMG produced TPA metagenomics assembly of the A metagenome-wide association study of gut microbiota in type 2...
TAGCATCCAGATATTCAGCCATCTCATAAAGATTCCCACATCCTGCTTCATAAGCACTGATCAGACCGGTAAGCCCAATCTTTAGATTATACCCATAAAGCCGAGCTCGATATTCCTGCTTTCGGCTTTCTGCCTTATTCTGGTCTAAAATGTTTCCGGAGCTGGTGCGATAATGCCCGATTTCTTCGGCAAGCACACAAGATTTTTCTGCTTGTGTTTCTATATCCTTTCGGATTGCTATGCGACTGCCGCGGATCAGGCCGTCATGCCCGGTAAGCGGCTGCTCTTTGACGCACAATCCTTCCTGATCGGCAGCAGTCAGTAACTGTTCATAGTTCAATTGGGATCACCCATTCAAGTAAATAATGCAGATTAGCAATAATAGCTGATCTGATGAAATGTTGCATACCAGAGGTCAAGAACATCTTTGCTTCGAGCTTCTATAGTCTGCATGATAAATCGTAGTTGCTTAGCGGGAATCTTTGATTTATTATGGCAAAGAAGAGATCCACCGTTTCGAGTAATCCATATTTTGGTTGCGGTAGGAGATGGAACTCCCTCACATACATGGACATGTACTGGTTCTAAAGGGTCATTTTCATTTACCCAGAAATATATGATATAAGAACCAATCTTAAAAACTCGAGGCATTATCCATACCTCCTTCAAATCCTCCTTCGCGGGCTAACTGCATAATAATGTGCGCAACAGATGCCAGATAATCCTGAAAATATTTAATTTCTTCATCAGAGAATCCATCAATATTTTCCCATTTATAATCAGGCAACCAACATGAAGCGGAATGGAATCCGCCGTAAACAGGTTTTTCGATGCGAACTTCAACCTGCTCTTTACCGTCCTTCTGAAGAGATTCAGAATGAACAATCTCTGTATTGTCGTTTAGTGTCATAAATGGATAAAGCATAATAACATCTCCCTTCTATTACCATTTACTATCATCATTCATAATATCCAGATCATGCTGAACACCCTCAGGAGTCTGTTCTACATCCGTCCTGGCATGAGCAGCAAGAAGATCTTCTTCCATCTGCTGAGTGGAGAGAAGGTTCTTAGAGTAGGCGAGAACCTTTCTCTGGTTATGAGGAGACAACTGATTACATACTTCTATGATCTCCTTACACTGAGCAGAGACGGAAGAACTCTGAACAGATTCTGCCTTATTGGGAACTCTTTCCATAGGAACATCAAAACCCATAAGCCATGCTTCGCTTACGTTCAATGCTGATGCAATAGCATCTATATTATTTTGTCTAGGCTTATATTTTCCTGATATATATGAACTAAGTTGTCCTTTATCAATATTGGCCCTTGCTGCCAACTGAGTTTGAGTAATTTCACGAATTTCCAAACCTTGTTTTATTCTTTCTTTTATATCAACCTTGTCCAAAGCAAAACCTCCTTAAAGATTTCTTTAATAGAATTATAAAACAGAGTTGAGAAAATATCAATGATTATTTATAAAAATTGAGAAAAACTTAAAAACGCCATTGACATATTTACATGACAATGGTATTATACAGACAGTTGAGAAAAGCTCAACTATAGGAGGTGAAAGAAAATGTCTTACGACTATAGAAAATTGCGCGGGCGCATAAGAGAAAAATTTGGCACGCAAGCTGAATTTTCAAGGAATATTGGATTATCAGAAGTGTCTGTTAGCAATAAATTAAACAATGTGGTGGACTGGGGACAGGATGAAATGGAGAGTGCAATAGTTGCATTAGAGATTCCTCTTTCCGATATTCATTCTTATTTTTTTACCCATGCAGTTGAGAAAAACTCAACTAAATAATTAAATACCCAGAAAGAGGTGAGAGAAGGATACCAACCATTGATACAGAAAGCGAGGTGAGAAAGACGATGAGAAAATTAAATGAGTTTCTTACTAATATTGTTGAGAAAATTTTAAAAAAAATCCGCTGGCAAAACACAAAGTTTAACCAGCAGACAATCAGCACAATTTTGGGATGGACCTTTGGATGCAGTTTGATTTTAATTTACAAATTTATATTTGCTTAACGAAATCACCAATCTTGGGATTATCAAAAGCAATATGTTCTCTTGACACGGTTTGTTCCTCTGTAGTCCCAAATCCATACATTGGATTTTTTCGGATTATTTTGGTTGGCTGCGATGTTTCATATACGTCAGATTCAATGGTAGCCATTTGCTCTTGCACATGGACTACTTTACCAGTCCCTTTTACTATTTCGAGAAAACCGAGAGAAGCTTTAGTGTCTGGATCCAAAATTTCGTGATCAGATAAGGCATAAACAAGAAAACGTTGTCCTGTTTTGATACCTTTATTAACACCTGCATTTATAACAATTTTATAGTCGTCATCCATGACGCTGACTACTTTGTATTGAGACATATGATACCTCCTAAATGTAATTGGTTATTTGATTGATAGCCTCGGTGGTAAGGGCTGGGCGTATGAGAATATTTTCTTTTTCATTGTTTATGTACTCTAAGATATTTTGAGTTCCTGAATCAATGGCGAATACTTTTATTTGTATAGCACCACTTTGAGTTATTGTTTCAACATTGCCATAAGCAATCACATGTTCATAATTTCCAGAACAATGATAGAAAGTAACCCATGATGCATAAGAAATCAGATTGTTAGGTTTACAAATACATACATTATGAGAACATTCGATAATTTGAATGTGAGTATTGGGAGACAAGTCCTTTAATTCTATCCGAGACTTCACTAAAAGCCAAATGGTAATTGTGAGAAAGAAAACAACAATCAGTAAAACCCATATAGGCACCTTCATCTCTTTATTGAACATAAAAAATATAAAAGACATTATTGCGCCCAATGCAAATGAGATGAGGTTACTTGTGTCTTTAAAATATTTTTTCAAACATAGATCACATCCTTTCAAAAAAGATTCTATCACGAAAAAATATTACATTCAATAGTTTTCGAGTCAGAGCTTTTACAATATCAGAATAGGAGAAGCACAAATAAAAGCCAATGGGGATATCCGGAAAGAGGTGAGAGAAGTGTCAAGTAATCCAGTTATGGAAGCAGCATGGTTTCCAAAATGGGAAAAACAAACCGAACCAGAATATAAAGATACATTATCGGACGCAATGTTCTTTGAACCTGAGTGGACAAAGAAAATAAAACAATGCGAAGCATTTCTTGATTTTATTAAAGAAATGGAAGGGAAGGACCTGGCTCCTTATCTTTCGGGCGTCTCTGTATCAGTAGGAGATGCAGAGACGCCTGCTTTGACTGTTAAGTTAAAGATTCCGCTACAGACTCGCCTTTTGAAGTCAGATCATACTCATACTTCAAAGAAAGTGTAGAATCGAAAAAGTTATCAGAAATAGGCTTAATATAACCTTCTCTGGCCAATGAACGGAGAGCATTGATATACACAGCGAATTCAGAATTTTTCATTAAAAATGTGTTTCTATGTGTACTGTTTTCCGAGAGGTTATTGTAAGCCAATTTCAATATATCTTTTTCGTTTTTAGAAAAGCAATACATGATACTATTTACTCCTTTCTGTAAAATCAGGCACCACAATGCCTGTAATACCAGAATAGGAGAGCAAAGAGGAAAAGTCAATGGAGATACCCAGAAAGAAGGCGAAACAAACAATGCCAAAAGTAAAATTAAACCGCGATGCTCCACTCAATGAAGCTGCAAAAAGATTTTATCACTTTTTCAGAGCTGGAAAGAGTAAAACCCAGATCTGTAAATTGATGGGATACAGTGATGCGACAGATTGCAACAGACTCAAAGCCCCGGAGTTCTTTACCCTCCGGGAGCTGAGAATCCTTTACAAAGAAGCACAGTTACCCGATGAAGAATTTATGAAGATGATCCGAGAGGAGAAATAAATGAAACAGTACATAATCATAGCCCTCTGCATCCTTGCAGGGAAGTACGTAGATATTCCGATCTGGTTAAACGTCCTCTTTGGGATATCCGCATACTGGGCGGTAAGCCAGATTAATAGAGAATGGGAGTAGAAATGACAGAAGAAGAGAGGAAGAGAGAAGTAGAACGAATTTCCAGAAAAACTCAGAAGTCCGTAAAAACTCCCTCAAACGAACAGAGAATCATCCGTATTGTTCGATTTAAAGCCGGAAACCTTGCAAGTTATATAGGCACTCTGGAAGAAGCAACCAGAAAAGCAAAAGAGATGGAATGCCTGTACGGTCCGATCGAACATATTGAATAAAAAAAGACTCATGTAATGCAAATACATGAGCCGGGGTGACTTTCTGCCACTTGGATAATAAAACCTATAAAAAATATAACACCCAGGTGTCAGAAAGTCAATATTTAAGCAGGAAAAACCTGCTATATTTTTAACTCTTTTTCAGGGGGCGGAAAGCCTCTTAGAAACTCGATTAGAAGTATTAGACTTACGACCTGAGGTGAGACATGAAGTGTGGATACATAAGGGATACATGGGATTGCGGAGAGACCATGGAGATAGAGGAAAAGCATACCGGGAGGTATGGAGCCAGGGGACAGAAGAGACAGGAGAAGAAAAAGGCAACCCCCAAAGATATAGAGAAAAGAAACCAGTGGAAAAAGGAAAGAGACCTCCGCCGATTGATCAAATGGAATTTCTCACCAGGGGATTACTGGTACACCCTGACATTCAGAAAAGATGAAAGACCGGGATGGGAAGAGATGATGAAGATCATGGCAGACTTCATACGGAAACTCCGGAGGGAATACAAAAAAAGAGAATGGGAACTGAAATACATCTACCGTCCTCAGATCGGAGAAAGAGGAGCTGTCCACATACATTTTCTGGTAAATGCAGAATCCTCAGATAAAGACAACCGCACCGACAAAATGATTGCAGGATTGTGGAAGTATGGGAAAGCATACCCAGAAATCGTATACGAAGTCAATGACGGAAAACTTGCAAACTATATAGCAACACCTAAAAAGGAGTGGGAACCGGAAAAAGCAAAGGATTACCACCCATCCAGAAACCTGATCAGAAAAGATCCAAAGAGAAAAGAAGTCAAACGCCGGAGCCTGGTGGACAAGCAGGGACAACTGATCTATCCTGCAGTACCAAAAGGATATTACATAGACAAAGATTCTGTACGGATGGGAATCAACCCGATTACCGGTTACGCATACCGTCATTACACACTTGTAAAGATAGACAGGAGGATTTAAAGATGGGAGAACCCAGGATGGCAAGAGTAGATGTTTCCATTCTTGTCAGAGAAAAAGGTGCAAAAGTAAAGAAAGGTAAATACCTGTACATAATTGCCAGCAAGGATTTCCCTAAAGGTCCTGGGAATCCTATCAGCGGATCAGCGTATGTAGAAAACACAACAGTAAACCGAATGGCTCTTCAATGCCTGGTGGATGCCTTGCAGAGAATACATAGACCATCCATGGTCACAATCCACACAACCAGTGGGTACCTTCAGAACGGATACCGCAGCCTTCCGGAATGGAAAGAAAACAGATGGACCAGAAAAGACAAGAAGGAATTACGCAATGCAGACCTCTGGCAGCAGGCGGACAAGCTGTTAAGTAACCATGCAGTGCGATTCAAAATGCAAATATAAAAACGCGAAAGGAGAACATGATGTTCGAGAAATTTGGAGAAATGAGTTCGTACAAAGAAATCAATGAACTGGCAGCCAATCTTCTACAGGAAGGAGATATTGACAGCTTAAAAGAGCTGGCAAAGGAAAATGGCATTTCAGATGACTATGTAGAAATGTATCTGGAAGAAATGATCCCAGCTCTCTGTGATGCCACATCTGCCGCTATTGGCAAGATCGACATGGAGTGCGCAGAGTTAAAACCAAAAGAGCTTATGCTGGACTGGGTGGAATATATCAAAGGACTCTGCATGGAAAATGAGATGATCGCCCATCAGGTGCGAAAGAAAGGAAAGACTCTTAAAGGGTGCATAGCAGTCCTACTGTCATATTCTTTTAAAAACCAGATCAAAGTAGGCGATTCAATCGTAAAGGTAGCAGGGATAAATGCAAGCAAAGTAACTTTCGGTGTTCCTGGCATGGCAAACGCGAAGAAGCTGATCAGAGACTATTATCTGGGAGACAACAGGAAATGAAAAAGAAAGCGATTGAGAGGATTCCCTTCAAAGGCAGCAGGAGAAAAAAAGAAAGGTACTCAAATATAGTCAGTGTATTTACCAAAGAGATCGAGAATTCCCCGCACCTGTTTATAGAAATCTACAAGAATAAGCGTAATGAACGGGAAATTCCGTGGATAAGAATGGTATTTACTGCCACAGACTGGGGCTTATATTATCCGGAAAAAGGAACATGGTCCAGTGCAGGCTTGGAGGAGATAAACAGACAGCTGGGACATTGCAAAAAGGACATAGAGGCGAAGAATTTTATTCAGAATAGAGATGTGGACACAATCTGGGATTTTTGCCGGGGAAGATATGGGCTCAAAACGAAAGAGTACGATGCCTGGACAGGCGCACTGGAAAATCTGATCGGGCGCATTAAAAATGAACGCTGGCACAAAAGAAACAATAACAGACGCATACGCCTTCAGGAACGGCAGCAGAATACCCCCGCTCTTCCGGAAGATCTGGAAAAATGGGCGGATAGAACCTTGTTTAAGAAAGAACACTTTATGTATTATAAACGGCACGGAAGATATGTAGATATTGCTTGCTCTGCCTGCGGACATGTTACTACGACAGCGACAAAACCGACAGAAGGATTTGAAAGCCAATTTGAAAAGATTATACCGGTACCGCGTGCCAACACCACAGGATACTGCCCGTATTGCAATACAAAAGGAACATATAAAACAAGCGGGACTGTAAAAGGTCCATATATGCTCAATTCAAAGTGCTTTGTGGCACAACCCTACAAAGAGACAGGCGTCGTAGTCAGATATATAAATGTGGACAAGATATACTCCTTAGATTTAGCACTGGAAGGAATCTGTGAAATCATGACAGGGGCGAAAGAAAGAATTTCCATTACGGAACTTACAAGAACGTACTTTGAAAAGGGAAAAAGACCGCAGACAGATTACCACAAATATTCAGCTATAAGCGGTGAGTTCTGGGATGACTGCAATCTGGATGGCTACCGCAACATAAGAATCGAACCAGCGAAAATATATGAAAAAAGCTTCGAGATGCTAAAAGATACGTTCCTTCAGTACTCCGGAGCGAAAGAATATGTCAATTATAAAACATCCTGCAATTTAGAACAATACCTCACACGATATATGCAATATCCACAGATGGAGATGCTTTCAAAGATGGGATTATACAGGATTGTGGAATTCATGACAAAATGTGAACTTGGAATCATAGCGGACCGGGCAGCGGCCAGACCTGAAGATTTTCTGGGAATACGAAAAGAACGCCTGAAAGATTTAATCACCGTTCAAGGCGATATAGCATATTTAAAAGTGTGGCAATTTGAAAGGCGAAATTCACTGAGATTAACGGAACAGGAGAGCGTATTCATCAGAGAGTACACGAGCGCTACAACAGACATTACGGAAATCCTGGATTATACAACAGTCACAAAATTAATGCATAAGATAGAAAACTATTCAGGTGTAAGTATACCAAAGACCCTGGAAGGTGAACTATGCGGCAGGGCAGCAGATGTCTTCCGAACCACGGCGCAGCTCTATGCAGACTATATACATATGAGATTACAGAGGGGATATGATTTGCACAATCAGATATTCCTGTTCCCAAGAAACCTACAACAGGCACACGACCAGATGGTACTGGAAACACGTACGGAAGAACAGAAAAAAAGGGAGAGGGAAGTGGCAGAAAGATATCCGGACATTCGCAAAAACTACAGAAAACTCAGAAATACGTATTTTTACGAAGATGAAACATTCCTGATCCGTCCTGCCAGATCTGCAGAAGAGATTGTAACAGAAGGAAGGTTCCTACACCATTGCGTGGGTGGAAACAACTATCTGGAGAAACATAACACAGGTAAAACAACCATTCTCTTCCTACGGACAAAACAGAACCCGGAAACTCCGTATATCACAGTTGAGATACAGGGAACGAATATCCTGCAATGGTACGGCATCAGGGACACAAAACCTGATAAAAAAAGAATCGAAAGCTGGCTAGAAAAATACACCCGGTTTTTATTCTTGGAAAAAGAACAGAGGATAAGAGCCAACATAGCATAAGGAGGACACTATGGAATATATGCAGTTAAGCATGGATGATTACATCCAGAGCAAAAACGAGATTAAACAGGAATTGGGCGGAATCGTAAAGAGCTTCGTGCGGATTGGCTGGCAGCTGACTAGAATCAACAAGTCAGAAGCCTATAAACACGATGGCTATAACACGATCGCAGAATTTGCCAAAGCAGAATACGGCATGAATGCATCCGGAGTCAGTCGTTTCATGAAAGTTTATGAGAAGTATTCTGTCCCAGGCGATACCCCAGAACTGCAGGAGCAATATAAAGACTTCGAGTTCAACAAACTGGTAGAAATGCTCCAGCTTCCGGAAGAGGACCAGCAGATATTCAAACCAACGGATAAGAGAGAAGACATCCGAGAGTTAAAAGACTTCAACAAGGAAAACGAGAACAACCCCATGAATCTCTTAGACTGGAAGTCAGCCCAGAGCACCGAGGACAAGCTCCGCGCCACAATCCAGGAATTCTTCCGAGAAAAACAAGGTGTTCTCAATACTCTTTATGCCAGTGAAGCCTATCAGACCGGAAACATCAAAGAAATGTCCCAGATCATCAACCCCGGTGACAGCATGAGCTATCGAAAAGGAACCGTGTTCTTGATGTTTCATCAGGAAGATATCACGGTAAAGATCTTCAATGGAGAGATGAAGAACATTTCCTGGGAACAGTTCTTTACATACGTACAGGAAATATTTGCAGAGGCGGCAGCAGGAGCCAGAACATATGAGAATTACTTCGGGATCCCAGAGGAAACTCCTGCTCCAATACCAAAAGAGACTCCAAAACCAGTTCCGAAACTGACTCCAAAGCCAGCACCCGAACACAGTGTTCGTCCTGAATCTGGAATTGCGCCGGCGCAACAGCCGGAACCTGTGGAAAGAGTGGAAAACTCTGTGGATAAAAGTCAAAAAACAGCAGTTGATATAAAAGAAGAGGATAGCAGAGTAAATACAGTGCAGGAACAGCTATCAGAAGAACCTAAAACAGAACCAAAAAATGTAGAAAAAAGTCAAGAAACAGCACTTTCAGAACCAGAACCTCAGATTCCAGGACAGGACAACATCATAAATCACCCGGAATATATGCCAAAATCTGCAGGAGAACCAGCTGATCAGAAAGAAAACGAACCCAAAACGGAATCCGAACAGCCACCAGAACATGAAAATATTGACACCAACAAAATCGTAGAGAAAGAACCAGAAATTGCGCCGGCGCAATCCGAACCAGAGGAATGGGCAGCAGAACCTATGACCAGAAAAGAATACATAGATACCCTGACATCTTATGGAACTGCAGAATACATGGCCAAAGCAATGAAGTCTTTCTCAAATGAGACATATAACACGCTTCTGCATACTATTTTCTGGCATGAATGGCTACAAGGAAAAGTAGACCACAACGGAAGGCCGTGGGAAGAATAAGGGTACTCTAAAATCCACATAGATATGCCTGCTCCCAAGCCTGTCAACGGGAGCAGGAGAAAGGAGACGTATGAATCTCAGACAGAAAAAGAAATTATTCAAGAAAGCGATCGGCCAGAATCCGCCAGGATGGATGCATTATACCGGCCGTCGGTTCCACAATTTCCTTCACAAGCCCTGGGGCGGTCTGAAAGAATTAAAACGACAGGAAGCTACCAGAGCAGTAGAAAATTTTAACCGGAATATTCAGGATAGAAACACTCAGATCAGAACATCACGGAGGTACACCAGATGAATCAGGAAGGATTATTATTTCCAAAAGGAATCATCAGAAAAAAACGAAAGAAACACCATAAAAGCATCATAGACAGAGACACAAAAGGTCGGTGTTTCATCTGCCAGAAACGAGGCTATACCGAATGCCATCACATCTATGGCAATGCAAACCGAAAATACTCGGAACAATACGGTTTAACCGTATATCTTTGCCCGGAATGCCACAGGACCTCAGAGATTGCCGTACATAGAAACAAGGAAGTCCGAACCACCCTGCAGCGGATCGGCCAGAGGACCTTTGAAAAGAAATGCGGCAGCAGGGAAGAATTTGTAAAACTATTCGGTAAGAATTATCTGGAGGATGAAAATGAGCACAAGAGCAGAAACATGTAAACATAGTACAGGGCACATCGGAGCTGTAGCAGTATATACCCGTCCCACCTGTCCGAACATGCACATCATCAAAGGCAAATATGTTACAGCCAAAATGAACTGCAAGGACTGCAGATTCTATGAGGAGAGGAAATAAATTTATATGAGATCACAGACATAAAGACAGGAAAGACTATAGAACCGGCGGTTACGCTGAAACAGGCAGCAGAAAGACTAAAGTGTTCCAGAAGTGCAGTATCAGGAGCTTATTATGGGAATTATGCGATTGGGCATAGATATGCAATAGAAGTGGTAGATACAGCCATTGCAAAACAGGATCCAATATGGACCGAATGGGAAATGAGAAGAAACTGGTTTTTAAAATTATGTGGGAGGACATAAGAATGACAGGAAAGAACAAAGAAGGCTATCCGGATCCAACAGCCAGCAAAGCAATCTGGGCAGCAGATCATATGCCAGAGCATACATATAAAGACTATTGCATACTCAGAGCAATGGCATACCGCATGGGATTGAAGATAACCAGAATAAAAGATTTAGAATCTGGAAGGGAATGGAGCCGATAAAAAGAAGGAGGCCGGGAACTCTCAACAGCTCCCGGCTAAAAGTATGAAAAAGAAAAAAGTTTTATTTGCAATTACTCTTTACTCTGTACAGGTAATACTATACCCAGAAAATGTGAGTAATATGTGATACGGATTTGAAGAATTTGTGAAAGGGGAGCGATACCGATGGACAAGAATATCTTAAGCCAATACATAGACGCCTGCGAACTGATCAGAGAGACAGAAGAGGAGATTAAAAAGCTAAACCGAAAGAAAAAGACAGTAATACAGACCAATGTATCCGGAAGCAACCCTGATTTTCCGTATAACCCACAACATTTTAAAATCCAGGGAACAACATTTAACTATGCAGATGAAAGCCGGCTTCGATATCAAAAGAAGATTTTGGAAGAAAGAAAATCTCAGGCAGAGCAGTTAAAAACAAACGTGGAAGAGTGGCTAAACACAATTCCTCCAAGAATGCAGAGAATTATAAAATACAAGGTGTTTGAGGAACTGACGTGGCAGCAGGTAGCCCAGAGAATGGGAAGAAAAGCTACCGAGGAGAGCATCAAAAAAGAATATCAAAGATTTTTCAAAGAAAATTAAAAAATGTCCCGAATGTCCCAAATGTCCCGATTTAATATGCTATAGTATAAACTGAACTCAGTGGAAGATCATTCAGAGTTCTCCTTCCCTTGAATGACTGCCAGTGTCCACCTGGCAGATCGCCAGAACATCTCACCGAGAGGGAGTGAACGTGAGCTATGGAGCCGCAGGTTCGAATCCTGATGTTCTGATTTCTCATACGGAGAACTCCAAACTGCATACATTTTTAAAACGTCCTGTAGAAATATGGGACGTTTTGTAATATAATATAAAAAAATGCATGTTGGAGGGGAACAAAAATATGAGCGGTAAAGTTGTGTCCTTTATTAATATGAAAGGTGGAGTTGGAAAAACAACATTATGTATTGGAATTGGAGAATATCTTGCAAATTATTGCAATAAAAAAGTTTTATTTATAGATTTAGATCCGCAGTTCAATACAACGCAAAGTTTAGTTAATGAGTTTAATTTAGAAGATGAATACCTGAGCAATTATTCTGAAGGAACAAATCAAAAAACAGTAATGCGATTATTTGAAACACAACAAACAATTGCTAAACGTTTAGATTTACCAAATCCAGAAGATATATTGGTGCATCTTAATGATAATATGGATCTGTTACCTGGAACCATTGATCTTATTTTAGTTGAAACAGATAAGGATGGTTCTAAGGCTAAAAAAGTAAAAAAATTTATTTTAAATAATAATTTAAAAGATCAATATGATTTTATATTTCTTGATTGTCCTCCAACTATTTCTGTATATACAGATGCGGCGTTAATTGCGTCAGATTTTTATTTAGTACCTATTCGCATTGATCGATATTCCATTTTAGGAATAAAATTACTGAAACAAGTTATTGATAGACTCGATGATAATGAAAGTATAGGAATAAGACCGCTAGGAATCGTATATACAATGGTAAAAGACTTAACTCATAAAACATTACAATTGAAGGCTACTTTTGAAAGTACGGAAATTGTACAAGAAATTGGATTGTTTGAAAATATGACATCAAATGTAAATGATTTATTAGTCGGTCTTCAGGGAAATATAGCTTCAAAATACAAAAAATCAAGAGAAGACATAAGCGCTATATGTAAAGAATTTCTGGAGAGGATAGAAAAATATGATGTATGATGTAAAAAATATAAAATTATATTTAAGAAAGAATGATGTAAGCAAAGTAGAATTAATGGGAGTAATGGGGATAATTATTATCTCAAAAGATGTAATAAAAAGAAACACAGATGTAGGAGAATTTATTGAGTATGTTATGAAGATAAAATTTCCTGAATATGTGATAAAGTCTAGAACATTAATGTCTGCAAGAATAAATCGTATTTTGATAAATATAGAAGATAATTCCGAAATAAGAAAAATCAGCAGAAATATATTGGACTATTTAGACAACATTGAAAATGAAAATAAATCCAATGAACCAGAAAAAAATATTAAAAAAGTAAAAAAAGAAAATGAAAATGATAAATTAAAAAAGTGGCTAAAGGGATTATGACATGCTTAAACGATATAGAGACATTGAGATATGCAAAAAGGATATAGAATTTTTTATTGAATTGGTACAAAAAGACGTTGGAAATGCACCAGAAGTAAAACTTAAATCTATCGCCAAAGGAGTTATATTTTTCAAAAGAGTATTTTTATACGAAGATTCCGTACATTGCCATTATTCAAAATGTTTAATTTCAGATTCTTTAAATTTAGTACATTCATTAGGAATAAAATCACGGAAATTATATTATACAACTTACAGATCTTTGATAGAAAATTTTGTACGCGTTCTGCTGAAGTATGATAATTTGAATGATACGGGCGTACGAAATATGGTTACGGAATTACGTGATAAATATGGGGATGAAGGAAAAATTTTTATAGATTATTTGGAAGGCGAATATGGGAAATGTTGTAAAGTTATTCATAGTAATATAAAAGCTGATCTTCAATTATATTCTTATTACGAGGAACTTCTGGAAACTGATGAAATGAGAGACGCGATAGATTACATAAATATATTTGAAACATTTTGCAATAAATGTAAAACGTTTGTAATTAAACAAGAATCTTTGTTAGTTAATAATTGTTTTTATAATCATAAAGAATTATTATCATTTTTAATTGGACGTAAAAATTATACGATTTTTGAATCGATATGTGATTAGCTTTTTGTAATTAAGCAGCCTTCGGGCTGCTTTTTTATACTCAAAAACGAAACGAATGAGAGGTGGTGAGGCTTGGCCAGAGCACCAGATAAAAGAATAGAAGAAGCCAGACAGTTATATCGACAGGGAATGAAATTAGTTGAGATTGCAAGTCAACTAAATCTGCCTGAAGGTACCGTTAGAAGATGGAAATGCACCCATAAATGGGATAGCGAACGTTCGGATAAAAAAAGCGAACGTTCGGAAAAGAAAAAGACGAAGAAAAAGAAAGCGGCTGAGAGCGAAGTTGAGCAGGTGATAGAAAATCCTGAATTAACTGATAAACAGCGGCTTTTTTGCGTTTATTACATTCGCAGTTTCAATGCTACAAAAGCATATCAGAAAGCATATAAAACAGATTACCTTACGGCAGCAGCAAGCGGTCCGAGGATGTTAGGAAATGTTAGAGTAAAAGGAGAAATTCTCAGACTGAAGCAGGAACGCCTGAACCGAGAATTTCTTTCAGAGTCGGACATCTTCCAGAAGTACATGGATATAGCCTTCGCAGATATTACTGACTACATGACATTCGGTACGGAAGAGGTACCGGTCATGGCAATGTATGGACCTGTGAAGATAAAGGATCCTGAGACCGGCGAAGAGAAGCAGCTTACAAAAATTGTGAATACAGTCCGGTTCAAGGATTCTTCTGAGGTGGATGGTACTATCCTGTCAGAAGTGAAACAGGGAAAAGACGGCGCCAGTATTAAGTTGTCTGACCGGATGAAAGCCCTGCAGTGGCTGTCAGATCACATGAATATGGCAACGGAAGAACAGAAAGCAAAGATTGCACAGATGAAAGCTCAGACAGAACGCCTGGCAGCGGCGCCGACAGATGGAGAAGAGGATGGAGTTGAGATTATAAACGATGCGGACGAAAAAGCAGGTCAGAATATCAGAGATAGTGATACCGAAGTATCTTCCGGTGTTCAATAATAAATCATATAAACACATCATCCTAACTTCTGGACGTGCCGGCACGAAATCCAGTTTTGCTGCTATACGGACAGACTACCAGATCATAGCAGACCCTCATGGATCAGCTGTAGTCTTGCGCAAACACCACAACAAGCTTAGAAAGACGGTATACAAAGAAATGCTTCGAGGTATTAACCGCCTTCAGGTACCAAAGAATCGGTTTTATATAACCAAAAGTCCGATGGAAATCACATATAAGAAATACAATACAACCATTTACTTCTCTGGATCCGACGGCATAGACGACACCAAAGGTATCATTGATGAGGATAAGCCGATCAAGCTGGTTATCCTGGATGAGCTGACAGAATTCTTTGATGATGGAGAAGGCGAGGACGAGCTTGCGAACATAGAAGCAACATTCGTCAGGGGAAACAAGGCAGGATTCCAGATGATTTACCTGTACAATCCGCCTAAGAATCCGAATGCGCCAGTGAATACATGGTGCAAAAAGATGGAGAAACGCCCTGATTGTATTCACATTCATACGGATTACAGAGACGTACCGGTAGACTGGTTAGGACAGGATCTGATTGATTCCGCAGAAGCCATGAAAGCCGTAGATCCGAAGATGTACCGCTGGACATGGCTGGGGGAACCTGTCGGAGTAGATGAGCTGATTTATTATATGTTCTCAGACCGAAACCGAAAGAAACCGGAAGAAGGAAGAACATATGAAAGGGCATATATCGGTGGAGACTATGGACAGCAGAACGCAACAACCTATCAGGCGTTTGGGCTTGACACATACAGGCGAAAGTTTCCTGGACTTGGAGAGTATTACCACAGTGGCCGAGAATCCGGAACGCAGAGAAGCCCTTCAGAATATGCACAGGATTTAGTAGACTTTATGAATGATCTTCATGAAGAATATGGAATCAGAGCTTTTTACGTGTGCTTGGACCCGTCGGCAAAAGGCTTACAGGAAGAAATCCGAAGAGCTACCAGAGCCGGACTGGATTACAGTGTTCTGATCAGAGACGCAGACAACGATGTAGCACTTGGAATCAGCCGTGTGCAGAAAGCGTTTATATTCGATATCCTCAGTATTTCTCCAAAACAGGAGAATCTGATCAGAGAGCTGGGGACATATGAGTACGATAAAAAATCAATCGAAAAAGGCAAGGAAGTACCAGTCAAAGAAAACGATCATGGATGTGACGCATTGCGCTATGCAGTAATGACTGCATGGAGATATTTAAAGACGTGGCTCCCTGCCGAGATAGAAGAAAAAGAATGCATCGTTGATATAGCAAGAAAGGAGGTAGAGGAAGATGGATATATTTAGTTACCTGCAAAGAAAAGGAATCGACACGGTAGACAGATCTTTTTACCGGATGATAGCCATCTGGGAGAGCTGGTATAAAGGTAAAGTAAGAAATTTTACCAGATACAGAGTATATTCCGGTCAGGGAACGTATTCAATAAAGCACAGAAAAAGCCTGGGAATGGCAAAGAAACTGTCGGAAGATATCGCAGATTTGCTCTTAAATGAGCGCGTGCAGATTACACTTTCAGATGAAACCACAGGAGACTTCGTGTCTAAAGTTCTGAGACAGAACAGATTTCTGGTGCTTGGCAATGATTACCAGGAAAGAAAGGCATATTCCGGAACAGTTGCATATATTCCATACCTGCAGGATGCAGAAGCAGATGAGGAAGGAAGAATCATTCCTGGTACTGGAAAGATAGGAATTGATTATGTGAGCGCGAAAGATATCTTTCCGATCAGCTGGAACAATGGAAAGATTACAGAATGTGCATTCACATTCCAGAAGACCGTAGTAAGAAGAAAATACGTACAGGTTCAGATTCACCAGATGGAAGAAACAGAACAGGGTTTGCAGTACGTCATCGAGAATAACGTCCTGGAATGTCAGGCCGGCAGCAGGGAAGGGAAAGAACTCAAGGAAGAAGAGTGGAAACAATTAAAACCTTTCAGAAACCTTTCTGCGAGAGTAGAGACCGGATCATCGGAACCTCAGTTCACGATAGATCGCTTAAATATCGTAAATAATGCAGACGAAGACGAAAGTAATCCCATGGGAATCGCAATATACGCGAACTCTATTGATATCCTGAAAAAACTGGACATTGAATATGACTCATACAACAACGAGTTTGACCTTGGAAGAAAGAGAATATTTGTTGCTCCGGAAATGATAAGGAATATAGATGGAAATCCGGCATTTGACCCAGAAGATACAGTGTTTTATCAGCTTCCGGATAATTACGATAAGGACAAAGAAGGACTGATAAAAGAGATCAACATGGACCTTAGATCGGAACAACATTCGAAGGCTATTAATGATGACCTGAATTATCTTTCTTTGAAGTGCGGATTTGGAACAGAGAGATATAAATTTGACAGCAGCGGAGTAAAAACTGCAACAGAAGTTATTTCAGAAAACTCAGATATGTACCGCATGATTAAGAAACACGAGATTATCTTGGAAGATGTTCTGAAAGAACTGATACAGATTATTATCCGACTCGGCATTGTACTGGGAAATCCATTAAATCCGGATACTGAGATCACAATTGACTTTGATGATTCGATCATTGAGGACAAACAGGCCGAACGCCAGTCTGATCGTCAGGACGTAAGCATGGGAGCAATGCCATTATGGGAATACAGAGCCAAGTATTATGGAGAGACCGAGGAAAAAGCAAAAGCTTCAGTCGAACAGCCAGAGGATACGGTGATTGAATGACACAGGGAGAAATTGAGAAGCTGACAGCAAAGACCGAAAATATCTTTTCGGAACTGGAGATCCGGATCATGTCTGATATCGTCCGTCGTATCAAAGAAAACGGAGTTTCTACAGCATCTGCAGACTGGCAGTTGACGAGACTACAGCAACTGGGAATGTCGCAGGAAAAGATTGAAAAGTACATTCAGTCAGCTCTTGAAGCTTCTGAAAAGGAAATGGAGAAGATCTTTTCTGATAAGGCATATGAAGAATATTATGGACATGAAAGATTCTATAAATTTGCAGATATGCAGCAGATACCTTTTGAAGAAAACATTGTTCTCCAGAGACTCATAGAAGCAACAAAAGAACAGCTACAGGACGAATATAAGAATTTGACCGCTTCCATGGGATTTGCAATCAGAGATCCTGCGACTGGGAAAATCAAATCAGCTCCGCTTATGGATTTTTACAGATCCACAATGGATAATGCGGTTCTGGATATTCAATCAGGAGCTTTTGATTACAACACTGTTTTAGGAAGAACAATCAAACAAATGACCGATTCGGGCATTCGATACATAGATTACGATTCTGGACGTAGAGACAGAGTGAATGTGGCTGTCAGGAGAGCAGTTCTCACAGGGTTTATGCAGGTGCAGGGAAAGATAAATGAGCAGGTAGCAGCAGAATTTCACACAGACATGTATGAGGTAAGCTATCATGTCGGTGCAAGACCTTCACATCAGCCGTGGCAGGGAAGGGTGTACAGCATGGAACAGCTTCATTCTGTGTGCGGTCTGGGAGAAGTAACCGGTCTGAAAGGGGCTAACTGTTATCATGACTACAAACCATTTCCGCCCGGATCCGTAAGAACTTATACAGATGAACAGCTAAAACGGATGAACCAGGAAGAAAATACCCCGAAGACCTATAACGGTAAAGAATACACAACCTATGAAGCACTTCAACAGCAGAGAAAGATGGAACGGGGGATGCGTGCCCAGAGGCAACGAATAAAACTTTTGCAGGCAGGCGAGGCAGATGAACAGGATATTATTCTTGCAAAAGCCAGATATCAGGGGCAAATGCAGGCTTATAAAGACTTTTCAAAGAAGATGAAACTGCCAGAACAGAAGACACGGATTACCCAGGACGGGCTGAGAGGACGGTTTATGCCAACGAAGGCGGAACAGAAAATCCTTGAAGAATCTGCAATAAATGATAAAATAAAGACAGAGTTATCAGAAGCGAAGATAAAAGGTGTACCGAAGATAAACCCAGAGAAAGTGGATGTTTCAGAATTTACATTTGATACAGTTCACATTAATACAGAAAGAGAACACGGAGTTACCAGAGCCGAGGCAGAGAAGTTCATTAAAGAAGCAGACATTTCTCTGACGCGTTGGAATGGCAGGTTTATAAACTATTATGGACCTAATGGTGCAACATACGTGGATATGGAAAATAATAATATCCGAACAGCCTTTAAGAAAGAACAATTTGACGAACCGACGTTGAAGATTAGGGAGGTGGCAGAAAAATATGGAACCAATAAAGGTTAATTGTCCATTAATGGGAATGGAAATCGAAGATGGAATATGTTTTGATATTCACATGAATGTCGAAGGTCTGGCACCTGATTGGACAATTCCGGACAAGGTGTTAAAAATTCCAGACTATAAAAAGATTTGTTTACAGTGCAAAAATCACAGAGAGGATTGAATACCATCAGTCAGAAATGGCCGGTGGTATTTTTATACCCATTTTCAGAAATTGCGCCGGCGCAATAAGGAGGATAACATGATACAGGTAAAAATCTCTTCTACAGGAATACAGATGAATGGTCATGCGTGCAGATCAGTAAATGGACAGGATATCGTATGTTCTGCCATCTCAGCTCTGACCTGCAGCCTGATTAATTCCCTGGAAGACCTGACGGACAACCGGATCAGAGCAGAGACAGCTCCTGGAAAGACCACGATAAAATGGAAAGACTTGGACAACAGGGGAAAACTTTTGATAGATTCCTGGTTTCTTGGACTTACAGCCATTAATCAGGAATATAACTGCATAGAGTTTGCTTGACCAGTCCGACAAGGCTGGTTTTATTATGTCCAAAACATGAAGACAGATAAAAGCTCTGGGAATATGGAGGAAAACAATGAAAAATAAATTGATGAACTTACACATTTTCGATGAAGGCGGAACTGGGAATCCGAACGGAAATGGTGGGACTGGCAGCAGCGGTCAGAACGGAAACGCTGGGTACACATTTGAACAGGCAGAAGAGATTGCAAATAGCAGAGCGCAGAAGGCAGAAAGAGCTGCTTTAGCGAGCTTTTATAGGCAGCAGGGTTTAAGCGAGGAACAGATTACAACTGCAATCGCAGATTTTAAAGCAAAGCAGAAAGCAAACCAGCCGGATGTCGATGCAATCACAGAAGAAAGAGACACATATAAACAGGAATTACAGCAGTTGAAAAATGAAAAAGTTCTGTCAGCTAAAGGCGTAAGGACAGAAGATATGGATTATGTTCTTTTTAAAGTCAACAAGCTTGTGGATGACAAGACCGATTTCACAAAGGCGGCAGATAAGTTCCTGAAAGAGAATCCGCGATACGGAAAAGGAACATACAGAGTTTCTACATCAACAGGATCTGACAATCAGAACACTGGAGGAAACGTTAATGCGTCAATCAATGACCGGATCCGTGCAGCAATGAGAAGATAAGGAGAGAAACATGAACAGAAACAGAATGAACTTAAGACTTTTTGATAACGATGTAAACATTATTGACAGAACCGGAGCTGAGTCCCTGATTCCGGTGCAGGAGTCTAATGAGATCATCCAGGGAGTTATTACTCAGTCTGCGGTACTTCAGAGAGGAAGAAAACTGGCAAACATGACGTCAAGACAGTATAAGATGCCGGTGCTCGATATGCTCCCGATCGCATACTTTGTAAATGGCGATACTGGACAGAAAAAAACAACAAAGCAGGCATGGGATAAGAAATTCATTACTGCAGAAGAGATTGCAGTTATCGTACCAGTGCCGGAAGCAGTACTGGATGATTCAGAATATGATATCTGGGCAGAAGTAAAGCCAAGAATCATTGAGGCATTCGGGAAAGTAATTGATGCAGCAATTTTATTTGGAGTGGATAAACCAGCATCTTGGAGAGATGATGTCGTAGCCACTGCAACTACAGCTAAGTCAGTTGTAAATCTCGGAGCTGACGACAACCTTTATGATAAAATCATGGGCGTAGATGGTGTAATCGCTAAAGTTGAGAACTGTGGTTACTTCGTAAATGGACACATGGCTGATATTTCCATGAGAGCAAAACTGAGAGAACTGAAAGACACAACTGGAAATCCTCTTTTCAAGAGTGACATGCAGAGCGGAACAAATTATTCTCTTGATGGAAGCTCCATGAATTTCCCGAACAATGGATCCTTTGATAAAAGCAAAGCCCTGATGATCTCTGGAGATTTTTCACAGCTGGTATATGCTATCCGTCAGGACATCACTTTCAAGCTCTTTACAGAAGGCGTGGTACAGAATCCTGATGGAACTATCGCATACAACCTGATGCAGAACGATATGGTAGCTCTCAGAGCTGTTATGAGACTTGGATGGGAGATTCCAAACCCGATCAACAGTGTAGAGAAGGACAAAACAAAGAGATGTCCGTTCTCTATTCTGAAATCCACTGTATGACGTAAGGATGTGGTAATGAATGTATGCTGATCGCAAATATTACGAAACAGGGTATCTTCTGGGAAGATCTCCTGTGATTCCGGAAGATATATATCCATACTGGGAGAAACAGGCTGAGCGTGTATTGAATCAATATACGCTCAGCCGACTGGTAGCTGATTTCAACCTTATTACAGATGAGGTGAAAGATTGCACCTGTGAGCTGGCAGAGTTGCTGTATCAGGCAGATACAGTGTCACAGAAGGCAGCAGAACAGGGCGGCGGACTTCTTTCTTCATACAGTAATGATGGACAGTCGGGAACATTCGACCTGTCTCAGTCTTCATACACAGAAGATGGAAAGAAAAGGAAAACACAGGAGATTATTTATAAGTATCTTGGGAATACGGGCCTTCTTTACAGGGGGATGCAGTTATGAATCCAAACTATGTACATACGATCACTTTATATCATAAGGTACCGGCAGCAGGAAAGGAGCACTGGGCAAAAACAGTGTTCCATAACTGCTTTTGGAAGTCTGTTGTAAATACCGGATTTAACGGAACACAGGCAAGCGTACAGAATACGTATGTAGCCAGAATACCAGAAGAAAGTTGTCTGGAACCTCTTTCTGTACTTCAGGGAGATATTATAATCCTTGGAGAATGTAAAGAAGAAATTACTGGTACATCCGGACAGACTGCGGCGCAGGTTTTGAACCGGAATAAGCCCAATGCATTCAAGGTGACTACGTTTTCAGATAACACAAGCTTCCCTGTAGACAGACATTATCGGTTAGGAGGTTAAAATGGATTTCCATTGGAATGATTCGCCGGGAAACATAGCCAGAAGAAAAACAGGCGGGAAGCGTGGAATGTTATTCCTTGCCAATTCCGCTGCGAGACTCATGGATCCATACGTCCCTGCTGATAATCTGGTACTTGCACAGAACATCAGTATTACAGCAGAGGAAAACTGCGGGCATGTAACTTATAACAGCCCATATGCACATTATCAGTATACAGGTGAGGTATATGGACCGAACTATCCACTTGTTGACGGTGGTGAAATCATGGGATTTTATTCTCCACCACATAAGACACCGACTGGCGGAAAGCTGAAATATAGTAAATTCAGACACCCACTCGCAACTGATCACTGGGATAAGGCTATGATGACAGCAAGAAAAGAAGACCTTATAAGATCTTATGAGGCATATCTGCGAGGATGACAATATGAGTAAGCATGATGCAGTAAAAGCATATTTCGAGCCAAAGATTGAAGAACTGGCCGGAAGTATGCTTAATTTTAACTTTTCCCCGGAATCACCGGATAAGTTTTCCCTTATCACGAATTATTCCGACAAGGTGAGAAAGTCATACATTACCGGGGATAAAGAGAAAGAGTATGGATTCTCAATCATTATCGTAAAGCCATACTCCTCCGATGAAGATGATCTGAATATCGAAGCCATGAATTTCGCTCAGGCGTTTATGGACTGGCTGGATGAGCAGAACGACAAGGGAGAATATCCGGATTTCGGAGAGAAATGCACGATTGAAAAGATGGAGAATCTTCAGAATATGCCAAACCTGAGCGGAGTTAATTATGAGGCAGGTCTGGCACGTTACATGATCCAGGCAAGGATTATCTACAGAGAAACAGAATAAACAGTCTTAATGCAGACAGAAAGGAACAGACATGGGAAAAGTTACAGGAAGAATTGACCGTAAATATATGGCTCATTTCATTGATGCTGGTTCTCTTTGCAAAGGAGAAACGCCAAAGTATGAACGGCTGGGAAAAGATCTGGAAGAGTACAATGTTGAATTGAATCCAGACACAGAGACTGCCAAGAACATCAATGGAGAATCTACATTTAAACATAACGGATATGAGGTATCTTCGGATGCGGATCCGTATTATGCAGATACAGAATCAACGCTGTCTGATAAGTTACAGACAATCATTGATGAGAGATTGAAAGACGATAACCTTAAAACAAATGCGGTAGAAGCTCATTTGTGGAAAGAGACTGCAGATGGCAAATATGAAGCATACCAGCAGGCTTGCTATGTTGTGCCGACATCTTACGGCGGTGATACATCCGGATATCAGATTCCATTTAGCGTTAATTATGTCGGAGAGCGCACAAAAGGTACCTTTGACCTTGCTACAGCAACATTTACGCCTAGCGTCTGAAAGGAGAGCTTAGATGTCGAAAACAATTAACACGAAGATTGATGATGGAATCCTCACGTTTACATTTACGAATAATCAGAATGAAATATTTGCATCTTTCAGATTAAACCCGACAGATGTAAATATTGCTGCCAGGGCAGAAGAAGTTTCTGCGTTTTTTGAGAAGACGGAAGAAACGGTTAAAAACGTTACATCTGCAAAAGAAGCAGCAAAATTGAATGAACTGATTCAGGATAAGATCAACTATCTGCTTGGATATGAAGCATCAAAAGATCTTTTCAGGGAACCGATCACAGCAACGACAGTATTTGGAAACGGACAGATGTTTGCAAATATCGTTCTGGACAAGGTAGCTGATGCGATTGCACCGGAAATCGAAAAGAGAAGAAAGAAAATGCAGGCAGAAGTTGATAAATATACGGAGAAGTACACAAAATGAATGCCTATGAATTACCCACCTCGCTGAATATCGGCGGGGTGTCTTTTTCTATACGGACGGATTTTCGAGCGGTCCTGGATATCCTGATCGCACAGAATGACCCGAATCTGGACGAATACGGAAAGATGGAGGTAATGCTGAAAGTTCTGTATGAGGATTGGCAGAGTATTCCTGAAAACTGTCTGGAAGAAGCATTGAAGAAAGCCAGTGAGTTTATTGACTGCGGACAGAGAGAAAGTAATCCGAATAAGCCAAAGCCTCGTCTGATCGACTGGGAACAGGATGGTGACATGATCGTTCCGGCAGTAAACAAAGTAGCCGGAACCGAGGTCAGAGCGGCTCCTTATATGCACTGGTGGACGTTCTTCAGTTATTTCATGGAAGTGGGAGAGAGCCTGTTCAGTGCTGTACTTGGAATCCGATCGAAGAAAGCTCATGGAGAACGTCTGGATAAGTGGGAAAAGAAATTCTACCACGATAACAAAGACATCATAGACATGAAAACAAAGCTTTCCGATGAAGAACAGGAGCACAAAGATGCGCTGAATGAAAAATTGAACAGGTTAGGAGGTGGATGATATGGCAGCAGATGGTTCGATCATTATTGATACCAGAGTTGATACATCAGGTATACGAAGCGGAATGTCGGGAGCAGAACGGACGGTCAACAGAAGTGCCGATAAAATGAAACTGTCTCTTAATGGACTTGGCAGTGCGGCGAAGAAAATCGGATTTCTGATTGGAAGCGCACTTGCAATCGGAAAGCTTACACAGTTCGGGAAAGAATGCGTAGAACTTGGCTCTGATCTGACAGAAGTTCAGAACGTGGTTGATGTTACATTTACAACCATGTCAGAAAAGGTCAATGAATTTGCCAAAAGCGCCATGACATCTGCCGGACTCTCCGAAACAATGGCAAAGCAGTACACTGGTACTTTTGGAGCTATGGCAAAAGCCTTCGGATTCTCAGAGGAGCAGGCGTACAATATGTCTACTCAGCTGACTCAGCTTACAGGCGATGTTGCATCTTTCTATAATCTCGATCAGGGAGAAGCATTCACGAAACTAAAGAGTGTCTTTACTGGTGAAACGGAATCTTTGAAAGACCTCGGTGTTGTAATGACTCAGACGGCTCTCGATCAGTTTGCACTGGCAAATGGTTTCGGAAAGACTACATCTGCCATGACAGAGCAGGAGAAGGTTGCACTGCGACTGAAATTTGTAACAAGCCAGTTATCGGATGCTTCCGGAGACTTCGCCCGAACGTCCGGATCCTGGGCGAACCAGGTCAGGGTGATGCAGCTACAGATCCAGTCCCTGAAAGCTACAGTCGGACAAGGACTGATAAATATCTTCACTCCGGTCATAAAAGTGATCAATATCTTGCTGGCTAAACTTGCCACAGTTGCAAACGCCTTTAAGTCCTTTACGGAGCTGATAACCGGGAATAAATCATCTGGGCAGACGGGAGCTGGTGGAGCGGGACTTACCGGAACTGATCTGTCAGCCACAGAAGATGCTTATGGCAGTGCTGCGGATGGAGCTAATAGTCTGGCTGATGCAACGCAGAATGTAACAGATTCCACGCAGGACAGCACAGGGGCGCTGAAAAAGCAGAACAAGGCATTGAAGAAGAACATTGCATCGTTTGACGAGCTGAATGTTATAGGCAAGGATAGCTCAGATACGTCCGACTCAACAAAAACTCCGGCTATAGCAGATACAGGAATCGGGGATATTGGCAACGTGGACTACGGAAAGCTTGCTGATGTGTCAGACGAAGCAGACAAGGCAACCAGCGCAGTAGGAAGACTGGCAAAAAAGTTAAAAGAACTTGGAGACATCTTTAAGGGCGGGTTCTTTGAGGGGCTTGGAGACTACAAACCGATGCTGAATGAGCTAATCAGTGACCTTGGGAACATTAAGAAGTATCTGATAGATATCTTTACGGATCCTGATGTTGAGAAAGCTGCTTCGGAATTTGCAAAAAAGGTAGTTAAGAATCTTGGAAAGATAACCGGATCAATAGCGAAGGTCGGACTTACCCTGGCAACTGCGCTTGTTGGGGGAATAGAATCTTACTTATCGAAGAACGTTGACCGAATCAAGAAATTCATCATCAAGATGTTTGATGTTGCAGGAGAAATCGCAGATGAAATAGGAGATTTATCAGCAGTTTTTGCAGATATATTCTCTGTGTTTGGCGGACAGACCACGCAGAATATCATAGGAAGCGTGATACAGATCATATCAGATACCATTATGACGGCAATGACGTTATCCGGGCAGATGCTTAGAGACTCTATCAATCTGCTCCTCACTCCACTACAGGAGAATGCAGAGCTGATTAAGCAGACTATTGAGAATACATTACAGCCAATAGAAACAGTGATTACAGCTATCGCAGATGCGTGGCAGATTGCTATGGATGAGCTTATCGCCATGTATGATGCCCATATCAAGCCTTTCTTCGATTCTCTTGCTAACGGACTATCTGAAATACTCACAGTATTTTTGGATGCCTACAACAGCTATATAGTGCCTGTATTAGACCAATTGGCAGATAAGTTTAGTGAGATCATGGCAGGACCAGTAGGTGACGCCATACATAATGCAATCGAATTGATTGGAAAGATTGTAGATGTGCTGAAGCTGTTATGGGAAAGCGTATTAGCACCTCTTGTTAAGTTCATTATTGGCAATGTGGCTCCACAAATAGCAAGTGCTCTTAGCATCATTGGCAATGTATTTCTGGAATTGTTTGATTCGGTAAGTGAAGTAGTTGCTGGAATACTGAAAGCCCTTGGTGGTGTGATCGATTTTATTGTTGGCGTATTTACAGGCGACTGGAAACGCGCATGGGAAGGTATAAAGAACATCTTCAAAGGCGTGTTCGAAGCACTGGTAGGAATTGCGAAAGTGCCGATCAATGGAGTTATTGCACTGATTAATGGAATGATTCGAGGAATTATCTCAGGCGTCAATACAGCTATTGGAGTTTTGAATCATCTGAAGATAAAGGTTCCGAACTGGGTACCTAAGATTGGAGGAAGTACCTGGGGATTTACGATTCCGACCATGACAGCACCACAGATTCCATACCTGGCAAAAGGTACAGTTGTGCCACGAAATGCTGGAGAGTTTGCAGCAATCCTCGGTGATAACAAACGTGAGGCAGAGGTTGTATCTCCTCTTTCAACGATGAAGCAGGCAATGATGGATGCTCTGAGGGAATCCGGAAATAATGGTGGAAGTTCTCCTCAGTACATTGTACTGAATATTGACGGAAATGAATTTATCCGCTGGCTTCGCGATCAGAACGGACAATACAGGAACCGGACAGGCTTCGGGATCTTTGAAGGGTAGGTGAATATATGGGCGAGTTTAGTTCAGGATCTGCTTCGAATTTCGATGGCTGGCTGCTGAAGTTCGGTGGACAGGTATTCCCGCATGAATATATAAAGAAAGGTGGCTGGAAGAGCACCCCAAACCAGAGGCTTGAAAACGACCCTTGGTCAGATACAAGAGGATATCTGCACAGGGACGTAATGGATCACAAGCGTACAAAGATTGAGTTCGAGACAGTAGATGATCTGACACTCGAAGAAAAAATCCAGTGCCAGAGCATCATGAACGCTGCGATCACAAACAAAGCAGAGCGAAAAGGGAAGATCACTTACTGGAATGACGAGACAAATACTTACGAAGACGCAGAAGTATACATCCCGGATATAGACTTCACAGTAAACGAGATCGACAAGAAAAGAAACATGATCTTTTATGCGAGCATCAGAATCGCACTGATCGAATATTAAATCAGGGCGCATGGGTGTCGCAGCTCATGTGCTCTTTATTTTAGGAGGCAGAGATGGCGAAGGTATATAAGCTTGAAGACATATTAAATACAATTGATGGCATGGACGTAATTTCAAAAAATGTTTCTATTTCAAGAGAAATTGGCGTCCCAGGCGTAAACTGGTTTACTTATGCGGGAAAAGCGGCAGATACAATATATGTTGGCGCATACAATTCTATTGGGTTTGGGAAAAAAGAAAGGCAGCTAAAACTGTGTTTTGTATACAAAACTATCAGTTATGACATTTATCGCCAAGAGGGAACTTTAGTATCTGGAAAGAGATTCTTAAAGATAAGAGTCTACGGACATTTTTCACAAGCAAGTGGCTCAGGTTTCCATCTTTATTCCTTAGAGTATGAAATGTTCTTGATCGAGGGGCAGATGATATTCATTAATGTTATACGATTTCCAGATAAGGATCGTGGGACTTCCAGTATTACTGACGGAACCAATACTGCGAATTTGAACATAACAGCTAACACAAAAGCACCGTTTTACATTTGTGTAAAAAATGCAGGGGTTTCGCAAAGAATTTCCTATGAAAAATATTCAGACGCAGCCATTACTGGTTTATCGGTGACTACATTGCCAAATAAAACAACGTATTATCAAAAAGAATTGTTTGACAGCGCAGGAATGGTAGTTTCCATTAATGCAAGTAATGGAAGTTCTACGCCAATTTCTGATTATGAATTATCTGGTTTTAACAGTAATTCAGCTGGTACTAAAACAATAATTGTTGTTGCATTTAACAAAACTGTATCATTTAAAGTTAATGTATTGGATGCAGCTATTACTGGGATATCAGTAACCTCTCTGCCGGATAAGGTAACATATAAGATTGGTGAAGATATTGATCTTGCGGGGATGGTAGTTTCGTATAGATACCCTGACGGAAGTTTATCTCCTGTCACTGAAGGATACACAGTATCTGCGTTAAATAGCGCAACTATTGGAATTAAAAACCTTACTGTAGAGATAAATGGATATACCGATAGTTTTAATGTAACCGTAGTCGAATCCACGGGGCTTACTACCTACACTGAACAGATAGGATTAGAAAATGCGTCCGATGTAGTGGCTACGCTTTACAAAGAGATAAATACGATTGTTATTGCTGGAAAAGGAAAAACCAAAAATTTTGGTTCCGCTCAAAACCTGTTTAATACCCTTGATAATTCTGACAATAAGTTTCTGCCGCGCAAAATCCAAAGAGTTGTTATTGGAGAGGGAGTTACACAAATAGGAACTTGTACGTTTTATTATTATGCGAAACTCCAGAATCTTGTTATACCAGATAGTGTTTCTCGCTTTTCCGGACTTGGATTTTCTGGAATTAAAAGTATACATCAGACAACAAAATGTCAATATTTAGACATTGTCAGTTCAGATGTAGAACGTGTTATCCATGATGATGATTCTGCACTGCTTTCGATAAATTGTGCGAAGCTAAAAGTATTAAGACTCCCCAATAATATTACATCAATCTCTACGTTATCCGCATCGCAGCTTGAGAAGGTTGATTTCCCATTGTCATTAACACAGGTTTCGATGAGCTGCCCTAAAATAAAAGAAGCATGGTTCCCCAATCTGACTGGGACAATAAAAGTCGGAGCTTTTGTTGGATGTAATTCTTTCACAAGTTTTTACATACCTAATGGGGTTACAACAATAGCTAACTCTGCCTTTGAGGGGCTTCCAAAGATAGAAGAATTGGTCATTCCTAAAAGTGTGACCAAAATAGATGGGTACTCCCCGCTGAGAAAAATGGCAGCACTGAAAAGAGTATATATCCTGAATCCTGATACGTATATTTACGGAAACCAGTATGCAATCAGCAATCAGGAAACCAGTGATCCGCATCCATATATTACAATATACAGTTTTGCGGGTTCAGATGTTGAAACGTGGGCGAAGAAATACAGTTATAATTTCGTAGCACTTGGTGATTTTGTAAGTTTATCCCTTGATAAGGAGCCGTTGAAAACCAAATACCAAATTGGAGAACTACTGGACATAAAAGGCTTTAAACTTAATGCATTATATTCTTCCGGAGAGAAAGTATCTGTTCCTCCGGATACAATAGAAGGATTTGACAGTGACACAATTGGCGAAAAGGTTGTTACATTAACGTATGAGGGGGCATCGGTATCATTTAAAGTTAATGTGGAAGACATCCCTCAGAAGATCCTTGATTATATACAGATCGTCAAATCTCCAGGAAAAAGAGATTTCCTCGTTAACGATTCTTTTGAGAGCAACGGGCTGATTGTAAATGCTGTATATGACGATGGATCAGAGGAAGCCATAGATTATTACTCTATAGAAATTCCAAGTACGGCAACACCTGGTGAGAAAACAGTAACCATATCTTATAAAGATAAAAAAACAGGTTATAAGATAAAAGTAAATGGCATAGCATCCATTGAAGTATATGAGCGGTATGGATCCAATGGAAATTTCTTTATCGGAGATACTAATACCGGAAACTATAGATACGCAGTCAGCAGTATTAAAGTGATTTATGAAAATGGAAGCCAGGCTCTTATTTCCGCTTCTGAATTTAAAGAAACTGAGGTAGATACATCAAAGGCAGGAAACTTTTATACGACATTAAGTTATGCAGGGTTTGAAATACACTGTCCTTATACGGTGTATGGGGACTCGTTTACAACAACAACAGGATATCCAGACAACAATTCTGCTACCCTGACTTTTGACACTAACACAGGATTATGTATAATTTCAGGAACTGGACAGCTTGGCTCACCGAAAAACGTCCCTAGCTCATTTGGAGGGAGAGTAAAAACCCTTCAAATTAATGAAGGCATAACCGGGATTTATACATTTAGTTATTGTTCAGAGATATCAATTATTACAATTCCGAGCAGTGTTGAAGAACTCTATGTCAGTGGATACTCATATGGTTTGAACGGAATACTTGGAAGCGGCGACTATTCAAACGCCATACTGAAAATAAATGCAAAAAAGGATTCGATCTCAGGTGCACCATGGGGTCACACAAAAACCACCATTGTGTGGACTGCAAAACCAGAAAAATTAAATATAGTATCATTACCTACACGAATAAAGTATACAGCAGGCGATACCTTCAGTAAAGAAGGGCTGGAATGCAATGTCCTATATTCCAATAATAAAGCATATCCAATTAGCGGAGAGCTATCAGTTTCTGCACCTGATATGTCAAAATCTGGAAAAAAAGCAGTGGACATTTCATATACAGAGGATGGAAATACAATGACTGCAACCTTTCAGATTGAAGTTGTTGCTGAAGTAACGGGAATCCGGATTTCAAAATTTCCCCAAAAGGTATTTTATAAAGTAGGGGAGCCACTTGATCTGACAGGACTGGAAGTGGTTACGGTAAGTGGTCTTGGAGATGAAAAAACTGTAACTGATTATGAAGTGTCTGGCTTTGACAGTTCTAAAGCTGGCTCAAAAACTATCACGGTATCTTATAACACAACCTCTGACGGCACTACTAAATTTATCGGTTCCGATAGCTTTCAGGTTAAAGTCACAAACGATGGTAAAAACCCATTTGACAGCAACACAGGTGGGGGCGATACAGGAGAAACCGAAGAAGATTCAGAACCGGTTTACGTGACAGTACACTGGATAGACGGGGAGTTTGAAGACCTGACCCATGAAAATGGCGGTATCAAGGCAAATACCTTTGTCCTTCAGGAGTCCCTCTGTTCTGAACAGTACTTTATCTTTGGCGGCTGCATCTCCAATCAAGTAACCTTTGAAACAGGGCATAAACAGTTCTGGGGAACCGATGAAGATTCGTATCCGTCCGGTAGAATTGAGGTGTATCTGGAATGCAACAAAACAAGAATCAAGGTATTCATCGGTAGGATCGCCAGTGCGGAGAGAACTTCTATCTATTCAACAAGGAAGATTGTAGCTTACGACTATCTGTATGATCTCAGAAACACAGACATAGCAAGGTGGTATAAGAATCAGACCACAGACAAAAAGAAGAAACTCACACAAAAGCAGTTCAGAGACAAGCTGTTTGCGTTTATCGGGCTGGAACAGGTAGAAACAAAGCTGCACTGGGATGATGCTTACGTGCCAGATACGAACAATGCTAATGAGATGAATGTAGTAAACATCTTAAAAGATTTGTGCCTTCAGAATGATCGTTTCGGCTGGATGAACCGGGATGGCAAGTTTGAGTACCTGAAACTTCGCCAGAATAGTCATAAGACGGGAGAAACCACAACCGGAAAGAAGATTTATCAGTATTATGATAATGCCGAAGTACATCTTGATACGTTCAAAAGCTTCTGGGCGAAAGAGGGGAGAATCTGGTTTCCGCATACGATTCTCACAGATCCAGATCCTAACAGGGCATTTGGATTTACACAGGGTGAGCCAACTGCACAGGAAGCATATGAAAACAATGTCTTCTATAACCGGAACAGCTTTTTTGTGGGTAATGAAGACTGGATGGATTATGCATGGAATACAGATGAGTATGGTGGTATTTCAAGGGCTGAGCCGATTATAAATATTTGTTACGGAACTTTTGTAAATCAGGATTTGAAAAAGTATTATCGGGCACAAGCCTACACAGCGGAAGTTATCGGAAATCCGCTCAATACAGTCGGACAAACAATAGAGCTGCGCAACACGAAGCAGATGGAAGATGGCACGGAGTTGGAGTGGTATGTGCATTCTTATATCATGAGTAGAACCCTGAAGCTTGGAAACAGCCAGTTGATTGATACTTACAGTGCAAATAATGCACCATTCAATTCAAATAGCCGACAGCTTGGAAAAGATACACCTGAGATATCTGCGACCGTAAACCGCACCCGATCAGAAATGCCTGTGGTAAGTTACGAAGAATTTACCGACGGTACAGATGAATTTACTCCGGCAGCTGCTGATAGTTTCGGAGGCGATGGTACAGTAAAACAGACAAAAAAGGTAGCTATGCGCTGTATGAAACAAATAAAAAAAGAAGATTACGATAAACTTCCAGATGCAATCAAGACAAGAAAAGATACTGTGTTTATGACATATAAGGAGGTTTAAATGGCAATAGAATACAAAGCTTTTGCAGCGGGAAAAGAAGTTGACAGTTTCTATTCTGGTGGAAAAGAGATACAGGAAATATGGGGCGGCGATACGCTTTTATGGAAGAAAGGTAGCTCGTCTGTGAGCTTTGATTTAACAGTGACAGAAGGGTTAGATTACTTTGTTCCACCGTCTTCATTTTTTACAGCTATTAAACAGATTTTTTTAAATCCATTACTTTTAGATGTGCCATTAAATCGTGACAATATTGAATTCGGGTTTTATGGAGAAGACGAAATAACAACAAGCGGAAATACAAGAAGGGTTTCGTCATACGCCTATCTATTGTGTAAGGCAAAAACGGAGGAACTGAAAAAGAATATAGATAAAGTCTTTTTCTATACTTGCGACGTTGACGGAAAAGGAGCTGATTTGCCTAATATATGGGGAGAACCGGACAAGTACAAAAAAGTCGGATCGAAAATTATACTTTCTGACAATGTATTTAGTTTGGATACTTATTATACTGGCAGTATTGGAAAGAATGGAATACAGTTTTTTAACAACAAGAATTTTAATCCATCTACAATGTACAATCCTGGTATAGTAGCAGCAATATCTGGAACAAATGCACCCATACTCCATCAATTTAAGACAAAAGCAGAACTGATGACATGGGCGGTATCATAAATCAAGGAGGAAAACAAAACATGAACATTCGAGCAGAGCCGTAACAGGCTCTTTTGTTTTACGCAAATTGCGCCCGCGCAAATAAGAAAAAGGAGGAAAGCAGAATGAAATCAAACGGATCAAGCCTCGTGGACGGACAGGCTTACAAAGATGGCGAAGAGATATGGGATCTCGGAAGCCTGGTATGTACAAACGTTCCACTCCGTGGAGTAAGGAATTATGAGGGATTAAGTAAGGACGCAGATAAGCTTCCACATTACAAAGACCTGTCAACCGGAAGCTCCTGCCTGATGCTGGATACAGGAGACTTCTACAAATATGAAAAAACAACAGATACCTGGTATCTGATTTAAGGAGGGATGAAAAATGCGAGGAGACGACGCATATGCAATCCTCAAAAAGAAAATGCAGGATATGCAGGGTGAAAAGATACAGGAATCTGTAAACAGATACTTTGATGAGCATCCTGTCCAGGCAGGAGCTACTGCGGAACAGGTACAGCAGATTGAGCAGAATAAAAAGGATGTTAATTCGCTAAGGGAAGATATATCCACCAAAATCACCAAATTCTACGCCAGTTCGCAAGGTGAAAATCATCTTGCCGATTCCGACAATGGCAAGATTCAAGATATGATGCTGTATGGGAAGTCTGAGCAGAAACGGTATTCGGGGAAGAATTTGCTGAATGCTACGTTGCAGACTACTACACAGAATGGTGTTACTTGTACCGCGAATGGCGATGGAACTTATACTATAAATGGTACAGCTACGTCGGATACTCTCTTTCATATAGGATATTTCATTTTTGAAAAAGATACAAAATATAAAATTGTCGGATGTCCTCAGGGTGGTAGCTTAAACACATTATATAGATTAGACGGTTCACTGAATGCTAATTCAGATACAGGAAACGGGATTGTATATTCCGGAGATGGAAACAAAAGAAATGCCAGAATTGTTGTGTTCAATGGGGCTACAGTAAACAACCTCCTCTTCAAACCAATGATAACCACTGACCTAACCGCCACCTACGATAATTTCGAACCCTACACCGGTGGTATCCCAAGCCCAAACCCTGACTATCCGCAGGAGATTAAAAGCGTGGCGAATCCGACAGTGAAGGTGTGCGGGAAGAATTTATTGAATTCAAATAATATTTCTACAGGTATCATCAATCCAAGCGGCATTATTGAAGAAAATAATGAATATTTTTATACAGATTTTATTCGTGTAAAAGATGAAATAACTATATCTTATAATATTACTTCGGATTATATCAGAATTGCAAAGTATAATTCAGATAAAACATTTTTAACTAGACCTTTATTGCCACCTAGTCAAAAATATATTACGATTAATGATTGTGAGTTTATTAAGCTTTCGGCAAAAAAAGACGTTATAAACCAAATTCAAATCGAACTCGGTTCCACCTCAACCGCCTACGAACCCTACCACGAACAGACCGTCACCCTCCCATACACATTAAATGCTATCCCAGTAGAATCAGGTGGTAACGTCACAATTGATGGTCAGCAGTATATTGCGGATTATGTGGATGTGGAGAGAGGGAAATTGGTGAGGATGGTTTATGTTCTTGATGCCAGTGCAAATGCTGACATGTTTCGCAATTATTGGGAAGGCGAAACAGACGGAAAACAATATTTAATTCGTACGGATTTTGCATCTCCTCCATTTTCAATAGAAGAAAATGCGCAAACATGGTGTAACAAATATAATTTGCTGTCGAATAATTTTGAATATACACGTTTTGATGGCTGTTTAGGTAAAAAAAGTTGCGTTTATATAGGGAATCCTAGAAGCATACAGATTTATTTGAGTTTATACAATCAAAAATTATCGACCATCAAAGAGCAAAGAGAATGGCTGAAAAATAATCAAACATATATATATGTTCCTTTAAACACTCCCGAAGAAGCTGACCTCACCACAGAAGAAATCGCTGCGTTCAAAGCACTTGCAACATATTATCCAATCACAAATATATCTATCAATTCAGAACAGCTTGACGGATATGCAGTATTCAACTATCCAATTTCAATGGAGAACGGTTGGAACTATGTAAAACAGCAGATAGGCGATACGAGGGAGTACATCTATGACATGGACGCACGTGCTCAGGATACTGATTTGCAGGCGGCAGAAGCCTACGTCAACAGTGAATACGCAGTAGCATTAACAGAATTGGAGGTATGATTATGTTATATAGAACATTACTGAAACTTAAAGAGAGAAACGGTCTGACAGATGATTTAAAGAATAAGATTGATATTTTCTTTGCAACTGGCAGGATTACCGAGGAACAGTATAATGAGCTGATGGACGTTAACAAGGAAGAAGAACCGAAAGCGGAAACTAATTAACTAAAGAGGGCTTTAGTTAATTATTGACTATTGGACACCAATAATATATAATGATTATAAATTCATTATATGGAGGTGAGTTCGATAAAAGTAGAAAGAAATATCATGATTAACAAAGCTGGTGGAAACGCAGGAAAAGAATCTGTCAACTATAAAATATCACTTCCGTCAGAAGCAGTTCGGATGATAGGTGTTACCAAAGAAGACAGAAAAGTAATTCTCGAATATGATGAAGAGAAAATAACAATCAAAAAAGCATAATAAAAAAGGAGTTAGGTTCCCGACTACCAATCAAAAAAACCTAACTCCAACACCACAAAGGGTACAGGTATATTATAACACGGTACCTTCCCTTTGTGAACCCAAAAGGAGGGTATTTTTTATGAGAGAAAAATTCGTGAATGGGTTCATGACAAATCTGTATGAAGAAATTCCGGAAGAATATCTTGAAACAGTCAGAAACAAACTGGCGTTGTATGTAAATGATTTTGATATCAGTCAAAGAGAAACAGCAGTTGTAAAGTATACTGGATATTTGCCAGATTTTTACAAAACTTACATTGTAAGCAGGAAGATCGAGGGTTTGAGTAAAAAGACTCTCGAACTCTACAATCTTTATCTGGATGATTTCTTTTTCACAGTCAATAAAAAAGCTGAAGATATTACCGCAAATGACATTCGTGTATATCTGTATAATGCTCAGGAGAGCAGAGGGTTGAGTAATCGAACACTTGATAGTAGAAGAACTGCCATACACGCTTTCTTCGAGTGGGCTGCAAATGAAGGATATATAGGTAAGAACCCATGTAGAGTTATCAAAAATATCAAATACGAGCGTATTGAAAAGCAACCTCTTACAGATATGGAGTTGGAGAGAATCAGGCAAGCTTGCGAAACCGTACGTGAAAAAGCACTAGTTGAATTTCTGTACAGTACCGGAGCTAGGGTTGCAGAAGTGTGTGGTGTAAAGAAAACAGATATAGACTTCTACAAAGGTGAAGTGATTGTTTTGGGTAAAGGCAATAAGCATAGAACAACGTACCTAAACGCTCGATGTAAATTACTTTTGAAACAATATTTTACAATTAGAGATGATGATTCGGAATATCTTTTTGTAAGCGAAAGAAAGCCGCATAAGGCACTCAAAAAAGAGGCAATTGAAAGAATTGTACGAATAATTGGTGAGCGAGCGGAACTGGATAGGCCGCTAACGCCACATTTATTCAGACATACCCTTGCGACACTTATGCTTCAGAGAGGAACACAGATTACGGAAGTACAAAGAATATTAGGGCATGTCAATATTAACACGACAATGATCTATGCAAAAGTATCAGATGAGGATGTGAAAGCATCACACATGAAATATGCGATTTAAAAAGCAGAGAGGGCAGAAATGTCCTCTTTTTGTTTAGGAGAAATTTATGAGAAGAATCAGAGCGGAGCCAAGAGGCTTCTTTTATTTTATCTAAAATTGCGCCGGCGCAATTGCCAGAAAGGAAAAAGAGATGGAAACAATCATTTCAGCCTGCATCAGTGCGGCGGTTACATTAATTGTATGCGTGATCAGCAATAATGCACAGCAGGAAAAGACGCGAACTCTTATGGAATACAAGCTGGAAGAGCTGACTAAAAGAGTAAATGAACACAATAACCTTATCAAAAGAACTTATGCTCTGGAAGAAAAAATGAGTGTACATGAGGAACAGATCAAGGTTGCGAATCATAGAATAGAAGACCTGGAAAGAAAAGGAGAATGATTATGGAACAGATTACAAATTATGTAAAACCGGAACTCATCGTAGTAGCAATTGCCTTATATTTTGTAGGCATGGCACTCAAACAGGCGCAGGCAGTAAAAGATAAGTATATTCCGCTTATCCTTGGCGAAATCAGCATTGCAATCTGCGCGATCTATGTGTTTGCCACCTGCACCTGCGGTACCGGACAGGATATTGCAATGGCAATCTTTACAGCAATCACACAGGGAATCCTGATTGCTGGTCTTTCTACATATGTGAACCAGATTGTAAAACAGGCAAATAAAGACGAATGATTCAGGGGATGAGGAATCATCCCCTTTGGAGGAAATGCTTATGGATAAGCAAAATATAACTGTGTTGAGAAAAATACTGTACGCAGTGGAATCCGGAGATCAGGTATATGGTAAGCAGGATTATTCCTGCTTTGCCGGGGTCGGAGCGAACTGTAGCAATGAAAAAGCTATTACGATCGGTGCGGGGCAGTGGTACGCAGGAGAAGCAAAAGAACTGTTATACCGGATTCAGAGAGCAAACCCGAAGCTATTCAAAGACATGGATAATGCAGGTATGGAAAAAGACCTGCTGATGAAGAGCTGGGATACATACGCCGTAACAGCGGAATCTGCGAAAGGACAGTGCATTGTAAGTATCATCAGCACTGACCTCGGGAAGAAATGCCAGGACGAGTATATGGAAGACCAGATACGAACATACACCCCGACTATCGAAAAAGCCTACGGAACCATGCCAGACACCGCAATGATGGAATGCATCAATATTCTACATCAGGGTGGTTTTGATGCACTGAAGAGGATCTTGTCTAAAACTCCGGAACCATATACCGCAGATAAGATTTACACAACACTGCGTCAGGATCCTGCAGACCCGACACCGAACCAGGTTGGTGACTATGAAGGCAGACAGAAAGCGGTAATCAGCATGATTCGGAAGTATGCTGTGACTGCGGAAAGAAAGGAAGATACGACAATGACAAAAACAGAAAAAGCAATCAAACAGATGGAATCATGGGCGGCAGACAATTCTCATGGATATGATCAGATATACAGATGGGGAGAAAAAGGAGATTACGACTGTAGTTCAGCAGTGATCAGCGCATGGCAGGCAGCAGGCACCCCAGTCAAGACAAAAGAAGCAACTTACACAGGCAACATGAAAGCGGTATTCCTTTCCTGCGGCTTCACTGACGTGACCAGTAAGGTTAACCGATCGACTGGCTCAGGACTCCAGAGGGGAGATGTGCTGCTGAATGAGACGCATCATGTTGCAATGTACTGCGGAAATGGAAAAGAAGTAGAAGCATCTATAAACGAAAAAGGTACTGCGACAGGCGGACAGCCGGGAGATCAAACCGGAAAGGAATTCCTGGTAAGAAGTTATCGAAACTATCCGTGGGATTGCGTTCTGCGGTACCAGGAAAGCAACTCTGGAAGTACAACAACCACCGAAAAAGTGGCATATGCAGCCAGAATAAGCAAAGACACCAAAACGTTCGTGGACGCCGGCAAGACAAAATCAACCCTGTGGCCGAAGATAAAAAAGAACACCTTGGTGGATGTGATCAAAGGAGCAACTATCAAAGACTCTGCCGGAAAGAAATTCTACCTTGTTCGACTCGGACACCCGTCTGAGGGATTCGTACGAGAATACGTGCTGGCAGGAAGTTTTAAGAAGATAAAATAATCTTCTAACTGAGTTTATTCTGAAAACTACCAAGTCAAGAATTGATATGAATATAATGAAAAAGGTCAACGAAGCTTAAATTCGCTGACCTTATTTTTGAAATATTGTATCATCTTCATATAATTTTCGTGTTGCATTTTGTGTTGCATAGGTATATAATACGTTAAGTCGAAGCTGATTTTATTACACATGCAAATAATAAAATATGCAGTAAAAACAAGGGCTTCGAGAAAATGTAGTAAAATAGCGGTTTACGGGAAATGCACCAATACGGGTTCAAATCCTGTTGCCCCGACTGATGATAATAATATAAAGTAATGCTATAAAGTAATGCAGAAGTTTTTCTTGACGAGTGCTTCGGCTTTATGTTAATATCATCTTCAGAGGTTTTATTAAAAATATAAGAGAAATGCACGGATGAGGAATAGTACACATGGACCAGAGCACAGAGAACTGCTGGGAGCTGAGAAGCAGTGGAAGGAAATTGTGGAACTCGCCTTTGAGCAGCTGCCTGAAACCTTCTGAGAGTAGGTGCAGACGGTGTCCACCGTTATATGGAGAGGATATAAGGACGATGACTCGTTCCGTATCCCATGAGTGTATGACGTAGTTCATAAAATAAGAGTGGTACCGCGTAAGATAATAGTATCTTTCGTCTCTTGCAGATAAGTCTGTGGGGATGAGAGATTTTTTTTTATGTCAATTTTAGCTGGATCAGATAAATCGTCCGTTTCAGTCCGCTTCAATAAAAACAGGCAGAGGATTTATATTCAATGATCAAAACGGTAAGATTTCAGCCCACAGGAAAAACATAATATTTACATAATGGAGGAAGAGAAAAATGATGAATCCAAGCAAGTATCAGAGACAGTATTTCATGCCGCCTGTTAAATGCATGAAATGGGCAGAAAAAGAATATGTAGACAAAGCACCAATCTGGTGTTCTGTAGACCTTCGTGATGGAAACCAGGCACTTGTAATCCCAATGAGCCTGGAGCAGAAAATTGAATTTTTCAAACTTCTTGTTAAAATTGGTTTCAAAGAAATCGAAGTAGGTTTCCCTGCTGCTTCTGAGACAGAATATGAATTTCTGCGTACTTTAATTGAACAGAATCTGATTCCGCAGGATGTAACTATCCAGGTTCTTACTCAGGCAAGAGAGCATATTATCCGTAAGACTTTTGAAGCTGTTAAGGGTGCTCCCAAAGCAATCGTACATGTATATAATTCCACATCTGTTGCACAGAGAGAGCAGGTATTTAAGAAATCTAAAGAAGAAATCTTAAAGATTGCAGTAGATGGAGCTGCATTATTAAAGAAGCTTGCTGATGAAACAGAAGGAAATTTCCAGTTTGAATACAGCCCTGAGAGTTTTACAGGTACAGAGCCAGAATATGCACTGGAAGTTTGTAATGCAGTTCTTGATGTATGGCAGCCGACAGCTGACAACAAATGTATCATCAACCTGCCTGTAACTGTACAGCACTCCATGCCACATGTATACGCAAGTCAGGTAGAGTATATGTGTGAGAACCTGAAATACCGTGAAAATGTAATCGTATCTCTTCATCCGCATAACGACAGAGGGTGTGGTGTTGCAGATTCTGAGATGGGCTTACTTGCAGGTGCGGACAGAATAGAGGGTACTTTATTCGGAAATGGTGAACGTACCGGTAATGTGGATATCGTCACACTTGGCATGAATATGTATTCCCAGGGAGTAGATCCGAAACTTGACTTCTCCGATATGCCACATATCTGTGAGGTATACGAAGAATGCACAGGAATGAAAGTCAGTGAAAGAAGTCCATACAGTGGTGCCCTTGTATTTGCTGCATTCTCCGGTTCTCATCAGGATGCGATTGCCAAAGGTATGCACTGGAGAGATAACAAAGATCCGGATCACTGGAATGTACCGTATCTTCCAATTGATCCGAAAGATGTTGGCAGAAACTATGACGCAGATGTAATCCGTATTAACAGTCAATCCGGTAAGGGCGGTGTCGGATATATCCTTGAGACAAAATTCGGCCTGAATCTTCCACCGAAAATGCGTGAAGCAATGGGATATGCAACAAAAGCAGTATCTGATCATAAACATAAAGAGCTTCATCCGGATGAGATCTTCAGCCTGTTTAAACAGACATTTGAAAATATTGTGGAACCATACAGTATCAATGAAGTCCATTTCCAGCAGAAAGACGGCGGTATTGTGACACAGGTTACTTCCAGTTTCCAGGGAAAGACAATTACAACAGAGGCTACAGGTAACGGACGTCTTGATGCAGTCAACAACGCATTAAAGAAAGCATATGAGCTGAAATATACACTGGAGACTTATCAGGAGCATGCTCTGGAACGCAGCTCAAGTTCCAAAGCTATCGCTTATGTAGGTATTAAAAAACCAGACGGAACTCTTGCGTGGGGAGCAGGAGTAGATGCGGATATCATCAAAGCCTCTATCGATGCTCTTGTAACAGCAATAAATAATCGATAATCGTTACTTTAAAATGAAAGAAGTAAACGAAATTGATTATATTAGCAGCTCATTGAATGTGAAGTAAGTAACAATTTTGTATTCGTATCTTAGAAAGAAATTCAAAATTCAGATTGACATAAGATAAAAAATATCGGGTACTTGGCAGGATGTGTGATGGATATCCTGCCAAGTATCTTTTTGTATTTTTATATGTACAAAAATCCTTTAAGTACAGGATAAAGTACATTCAAATGGGAAATCCTGAATAAAAATGAGAAAGATTGTATTTAATTAAAATCATAAGCAAAACCAATTGACATAATGCCTGTGTTTACGTATACTAACACCGTGGACAGAAAAGTGTCCTAAAAAAGTATAAATTACATTTTATTATCTCACATCAGGCTAGTGAGAAATGCGCGGAAATATTTTAGAGAAAGAGGTAAAAGAATGAAAGATTTTGAACAGTGGAATGGCTTTAAAGGGAACCGTTGGAAAGAGAAAATCGACGTTCGTAACTTTATTAAGCTGAACTACACACCATATGATGGGGACGATTCCTTCCTGGAAGGACCTACTGAGGCAACAAACAAACTTTGGGGTAAACTTCAGGAACTGCAGAAAGCAGAGCGTGCAAACGGCGGAGTTCTGGACATGGAGACAGAAGTTGTAACCTCTCTGACTGCTTATGGTCCTGGATATATTGATGAAGACCTCAAGAATCTGGAAAAGGTTGTAGGACTTCAGACCGACAAACCTCTCAAACGTGCATTTATGCCATACGGTGGTATCAAAATGGCAGAGCAGGCATGCGAAACCTATGGATACGAAGTAAGTGATAAAATTAAAAATATTTTCAACAACTATGAATTTAAGACTCATAACCAGGGTGTATTTGATATCTACACACCAGAGATGAAAATGGCCCGTCATAACAAGATCCTTACAGGTCTTCCGGACACATATGGCCGTGGACGTATCGTAGGTGACTACAGACGTGTAGCTCTGTATGGTATCGATGCTCTGATCGAAGGAAAACAGAAAGACTTCGCAGCAAGTGACCGCCAGGGTATGAGACGTTACGACTTCCAGCTTCGTGAGGAAATCGCAGATCAGATTCGTGCACTGAAAGGCATGAAAGCAATGGCTCAGGCATACGGTTATGATATTTCCCAGCCGGCTAAAGATGCAAGAGAAGCATTCCAGTGGTTGTATTTTGGATATCTGGCAGCTATCAAGACACAGAACGGTGCTGCAATGAGTGTTGGACGTATTTCCACATTCCTTGATATCTATATTGAAAGAGATCTTCAGAATGGTACTCTTACAGAGTCTGAAGCTCAGGAACTCGTTGATCACATGGTAATGAAATTCCGTATGGTAAAATTTGCACGTATTCCTTCTTATAACCAGTTATTCTCCGGCGATCCGGTATGGGCAACTCTGGAAGTAGCAGGTATGGGAATCGACGGACGTCATATGGTAACAAAGAGTGACTATCGTTTCCTTCATACACTGGAAGATATGGGACCGGCTCCGGAACCAAACCTTACAGTACTCTATTCTTCAAGACTGCCTGAGAACTTTAAGAAATATGCTGCAAATATTTCTGTTACAACAAGTTCTATCCAGTATGAAAACGATGATGTTATGCGTCCGGTATGGGGCGATGACTACAGCATCTGCTGCTGTGTATCTGCTACAGAGACAGGTAAAGAGATTCAGTTCTTTGGTGCTCGTGCAAACCTTGCAAAATGCCTTCTTTACGCTATCAACGGTGGCGTTGATGAGAAAACAAAACAGCAGGTAGGACCGGAATACACACCAATCACTTCTGAATATCTTGACTATGACGAAGTAGTTGCAAAATATGACAAGATGATGGACTGGCTGGCTCACCTCTATGTAGGTACTCTGAACATGATCCATTATATGCACGACAAATATTACTATGAAGCAGCAGAGATGGCTCTGATCGATACAAAAGTTGATCGTTCTTTTGCAACTGGTATCGCAGGTTTCTCTCATGTAGTTGACTCTCTTTCTGCTATCAAATATGCGAAAGTAAAAGCTATCCGTGATGAGGATGGAATTACTACAGACTTTGAAGTTGAAGGTGATTTCCCACGTTATGGTAACGATGATGACAGAGCAGATGAGATCGCAACAACACTGCTTTCCACATTCCTTGAAAAACTGAAACATATTCATACTTATCGTGATTCCAAACCAACCACATCTATTCTTACTATTACTTCTAACGTAGTATATGGTAAAGCTACAGGTTCTCTTCCGGATGGAAGAAAGATGGGAGAACCTCTTGCACCTGGTGCAAACCCATCTTACGGTGCAGAGCAGAACGGACTTCTTGCTTCCTTAAACTCTGTTGCAAAACTTGACTATGAAGATGCGCTTGACGGAATCTCCAATACACAGACAATCAATCCGGATGCACTGGGACATAGTAATGAAGAACGTACAGAGAACCTTGTTCATGTACTGGACGGATACTTTGATCAGGGTGCTCATCACCTCAATGTAAACGTATTTGGCAAAGAGAAACTGATCGATGCTATGGAACATCCGGAAAAAGAAGAATATGCAAACTTTACAATCCGTGTATCCGGATATGCTGTTAAGTTCATTGACCTTACAAGAGAGCAGCAGCTGGATGTTATCGCAAGAACTTGCCACGACAGAATGTAATCAGAATGGATGATAAGCAGATGAAAGGTTATGTTCATTCTCTGGAAAGCTTCGGGTCCGTAGACGGACCCGGAGTAAGATATGTGATTTTCTTAAGTGGCTGTGCTATGAGATGCCAGTTCTGCCATAATCCGGATACCTGGAAGTTGAATCAGGGACAGGAGTATACGGCAGATGAACTTCTAAACAAGGCATTGAGATATAAGGGTTACTGGGGAAATAAGGGTGGTATCACTGTAAGTGGTGGAGAACCATTGCTGCAGATTGATTTTTTGACAGAATTGTTTAAAAAGGCGAAGGCAATGGGGATAAATACAACTCTTGATACCAGTGCGAATCCTTTTACAGATAAAGAACCGTGGCATTCCAAGTGGCTTGAGCTTATGAAATATACAGATCTTGTGCTTCTGGATATCAAGCAGATTGATGAGGCGGAGCATATTAAACTTACGGGGCATTCAAATAAGAATATTCTTGAGATGGCGCGTGAGCTTTCAGATATGAAGAAGCCTGTCTGGATCAGACATGTGCTTGTGCCGGGCGGCAGTGACAAGGATGAATATCTTCATCGGCTGGCTGATTTTATTCATACGCTTTCTAATGTGGAGCGTGTGGAGGTGTTGCCGTATCATACACTTGGGAAGTTTAAATGGGAGAATCTTGGGATTCCTTATCCGTTGGAGGGGGTTAATCCGCCGCCGCAGGAGAGGGTTGATAATGCCAGGGAGATTCTTGGGGCAATTTAACCGAATAACTTGAAAAAGATGATAAGCTGTTATATGGGTGAGAGGCCTGTATAGCAGCTTTTTAATTGCGAAGGGGACGCTTGCCAGAAAAAATATTTATTTCTGGCAAGCTGGTGATTGGCAAAATTGAATGAATTTGTATCCCCCCTATGGGCTTGTTGGGGAAGGGACGGTTTGTTATAATTCAGGTCATGATGAATTTGTAATCATATTGTATGGTGCAGGTGAGGGCAGGAAAGCTGTTGGTAACTTGTAAGATACAATTACTGTATAGAATTGAGATTGTTATAGAAAGCGGAGGAAGATATAATTGAAGGATTTATTGTCGGAGATTGAGAGCTATTGGACTACCCGCGCGGAGGGGTATTCTGAGGTGAATCATAAGGAATTGAATGGGATGCAAAAGGGGGCGTGGCTTGAGGTTCTTGAGAGTCAGTTTCCGAAGAAAGCGAAGGAGGAGCTGAAGATTCTGGATATTGGTACCGGACCGGGCTTTTTTCCTGTTATTCTGGCTGGAGCGGGGTATAGGGTTGCTGCGGTGGATTATACGCAGGAGATGCTGGATACTGCGAAGAAGAATGCAGGGGAACTTTGCAGGAATATTACTTTTTATAAGATGGATGCGCAGAATCTGGAGTTTGAGGATGATGTGTTTGATGTGGTAATCAGCAGGAATCTGACCTGGAATCTGAAGGAGCCAGAGAGGGCTTATAGGGAGTGGTGTCGTGTTCTGAAGCCGGGGGGAAAGTTGCTTAATTTTGATGCGAACTGGTATGGCTGTCTTTATGATGATGAGAAGCGTCAGTCTTATGAGGAGGATAGGCGGAGTGTAGAGAGTAAGAATCTGGATGATCATTATCTTTGTACGGATATTGACCGTATGGAGAAGATTGCATTACAGATGCCGCTTTCTGCGATTAACAGACCATCCTGGGACAGGAAGTTTCTGAAGGAGAATGGGTTTTCGAGTGTGGCAGTTGATACAGGAATCTGGGACAGAGTGTGGAGTCAGGAGGAGAAGCTGAATTATCATTCTACGCCGATGTTTATGGTTAGTGCTGTGAAAGAAGTGGGAAATAACTGGAATAGTAAAGAGTTAAAGCCGGGAGAGGATGATGCGCAGAATTATGTGGAGAGTTCTCTTATGACTGCACCAGGAACTAAGAAAAATGGTTTTCTGAAGCTTGGAGGAGGGGAGTTTGCTCTTCCTTATACTGTGATCTGTGGAAGTAATCCGGGGAAAACGGTTTTGATTACGGCAGCAGTTCATGCAGGGGAGCATGTGGGAATTCAGGCTGCCATAGAACTTGCAGAGAGTCTGGAGCCTGAAAAAATCAATGGCAGCGTGATTATTGTAAAAACTGTCTGTCGAAGAGAATTTGAGGAACGTGGCGGCAGTATTTGCAAGGAAGATAAAAAGAATCTGAATCGTGTTTTTCCGGGGAATCCGGATGGAACCAGGATGGAACGTCTGGCTTATGCGGTTGTGCAGACATTGCAGAGCAAAGCGGATTTTTATATAGATATTCACAGTGGTGATGATTTTGAAGAACTGACACCGTATATTTATTATGCCGGAAAGGGAGATGCGGATGTTGTTGCTATGTCAAAGAAGATGGCTGAACAGGCAGATGTACCGTATATGGTGAAATCTGATGTAGCTTCGGGAGGTTCTTATAATTATGCGGCGTCCTGCGGAATTCCGAGTGTACTGATTGAGAGAGGACAGATGGGAGGATGGACACAGGAAGAGGTTTATTCTACAAGAAAGGATGTTCATAATATTCTTTGCTGTCTTGGAATTTATGACGAACTCAGAAGCTATAGTACGTATTATCCGATGGAGATTGATGAGATGCGCTATCAGTCTGCAAGCGTATTTGGTCTGTGGTATCCGGAAAAGAAACCAGGAGACCTTATTAAGGCAGGAGAATTTCTTGGATGTACACGTGACTATGAAGGGAATATTCTGGAAAAAAGTTATTCAGATTTAAATGGCGTGATTCTTTATCAGGTTGCCAGTCTTCAGGTATTAAAAGACGGACCAATGATCGCTTATGGTAAATTCAGTTCCAGGAAAGATGAGAGAAAAGAAAAGATTACGAATTACTGGACGAAAAGAAGTGACAGCTTTATGGAACAGAGAAGGGCCGAACTTCACAGTGATATGGCGGATAAGTGGATGAAAGAAATCAGTACTTTTCTTCCGAAAGGGAAGTTGAAAATTCTTGATGTGGGATGTGGGGCAGGATTTTTTAGTATTCTTTTATCGAAACTTGGACATGAAGTTACAGGAATTGATCTGACTCCGGACATGATCACTCATTCCAGGGAACTGGCCAAAGAGGAAGGTGCTTCCTGTACATTTAAGGTGATGGATGCAGAAAATCCAGATTTCACAGACGAAAGCTTTGATGTGATCGTAACCAGAAATCTTACCTGGACGCTGCCAGATGCCGCACGGGCTTACAAAGAGTGGATTCGTGTGCTGAAAACAGGCGGTGTATTGATTAATGCGGATGCCAATTATGGAGCTGATAACTTTACTGATACAACGAATCTTCCTTCTAATCATGCGCATTTCACAGTTGGGGATGCAATGATGAATGAATGTGAGGAAATCAAACGGCAGCTCCCAATCAGTTCTTATATCCGACCTGCCTGGGATGTAGAAATATTAGGAAAACTTGGGGTAAAGAAATTTTCGATTGATACAGGTATCAGTGAAAGAATTTACACGAAGAAAGATGAGTTTTATAACCCGACACCTATGTTTTTACTTTGTGTGGAAAAGTAGGCAATTTGGAATGAATTTTGGTTGCATTACTGAGAACGGAGTGAACAGTAACCGGAGTGAATAATAACGAATTATTACGTATAGATTTTATTGACGGGGAATAAAGTGACTTTTATACTTAAGATAGATATGGAAATTCTAATATGGTTGTAGCTTTTGATAAGGTCAGGATACATTAACAGTAACCATGCACAGTACAAATGTTACAAAAATGTAAAAAAAGCTTGACAAAATTAATTATATTAAATATAATTTTCTTATAAATTACAGAAATGTTACGAAAATAAAACTTATAATTAAAAAGCGCAAGGAATGAAAAGTATGAAAGTTCAAAAAAGTTTAAGCCACCCCGGTAAAGAAGAAAAAAAGAAACAATCAGGTGATTCGGTGCGTAGTCTGGCATTGGTTGCAGTTTGTACATGTGCGGCGGTTGCATTCGCGGCAGGCGGCAGAGTGGCAGACTATAATGGGAAAAATAAAGTATATGCTGCGTCGGAGAATGAACAGGAAACTTTTTCTTCACATTCCGCTGGAAATGATATAGTACCTACAGGAATTGCCGGTGTAGTGTCGGGAATGAAGGGTACAACTTTTCATAAGAAATCAGTAACTCGTATTGGAACCTCCTGTGAGCAGGTCATGGTTGGTCAGAGAATCAAAGTGATAGAAGATAATGTTGCAGAATTTGATGTCAGTTCATCAATGGAAAATAAGATAAATGATCTTGATGCGAAGACAATGACACTTTCTGAGAAAGCCCAAATGATGTCTGATGAAGATTATGATACTTTACTGCATATTGTAGAAGCAGAGGCTGGAACAGAAGATATCAAGGGACGTGTTCTGGTAGCTAATGTAATCATGAATCGTACAAAAAATGATGAATTTCCGGATACAGTTACCGAAGTGGTCTGGCAGCGTACCAATGGAGTTCCACAGTTTTCACCAACGTATGACGGTCGTATATATGAAGTGACAGTTACCGATGAAACAAAGGAGGCTGTCAGACAAGCTCTTGAGGGAGTTGATTATTCAGAGGGAGCTCTGTTTTTTATCCAGAAATCTGAGGCTGAGAAACATAATGTTTCATGGTTTGAAAAAGATTTGAAACGATTATTTAAATATGGTGTACATGAATTCTATACATATCCAGACACAGATGAGAATTCAAAGGAATCTTAGATGATGTATTCTGGAGATATGAGTGTATGTAGTAAGTAAAAGAGGTGCAGATAACCATGCAATGGAAAATCTGTACCTCTTTTTCAACCTAGTAATCAATGACAAAAAGAAGAAGCAAAAGAAAAATAATTTAGGATGGTATTTTGTTAAAGCATATGCTATAATGTGTTCAATTGGCAAAATGAATACTTTGGAAAGGCAGGAAATATCATGCAGGTATTATACAAAAGCACAAGAGGAAAAGAAGAAACCGTAACAGCTTCTATGGCTATTTTAAAAGGGCTGTCTGAGGATGGCGGCTTATTTGTGCCAACAGAGATTCCGAAGCTGGATGTTCCGATGGATAAACTGGCAAAGATGAGTTATCAGGAGACAGCATATGAGGTGATGAAACGTTTTCTCACCGATTTTACAGAAGAAGAATTAAAGAACTGCATCAACAATGCCTATGATGACAAATTTGGTACAAAAGAGATCGCACCTCTTCATGAAGCAGACGGAGCTTATTTCCTTGAACTGTATCATGGTGCAACGATCGCATTTAAGGATATGGCGTTATCGATCCTTCCACATCTTATGACTACAGCTGCAAAGAAGAATCAGGTAAATAACGAGATTGTCATTCTTACAGCTACTTCAGGAGATACAGGTAAAGCGGCTATGGCAGGTTTTGCTGATGTTCCGGGAACTAAGATCATTGTATTCTATCCGAAACATGGTGTAAGCCCGATTCAGGAGAAACAGATGGTGACTCAGAAAGGCAACAATACTTATGTTGTAGGAATCACCGGAAACTTCGACGATGCGCAGACAGCTGTAAAGAAGATGTTCAATGATAAGGAACTTGAGGCAGAGCTTGATGCTGCAGGATATCAGTTCTCATCTGCAAACTCCATTAATATCGGACGTCTTGTACCTCAGATTGTTTATTATGTATATGCATATGCGTCACTTGTGCGTCAGGGAAAGATTAAAGACGGACAGGAAATCAATGTAGTAGTACCTACAGGAAACTTTGGAAATATTCTGGCTGCTTATTATGCAAAACAGATGGGACTTCCGGTTCACAAATTAATCTGTGCATCCAATGATAATAAAGTTCTGTATGATTTCTTCTGCACCGGAACATATGACAGAAAACGTGATTTCATTCTCACAACTTCCCCTTCTATGGATATTCTGATTTCCAGTAACCTGGAACGTCTGATTTATCGTATTGCAGGTGGCGATGCAAAGAAATGTGCTGAATTAATGCAGTCTCTTACTGCGGGCGGCGAGTATACAATCACAGAGGATATGAAAGCACAGTTAACAGATTTCTATGGCAACTACTGTACAGAAGAAGAGACAGCACAGACAATTGCAAAAATTTTTAAAGAAAGCCATTATGTAATTGATACTCATACTGCAGTTGCAGCAGGCGTATATGATAAATATACAGCAGATACAAAAGATACCACACCGACAGTCATTGCATCCACTGCAAGCCCATATAAATTTACAAGAAGCGTAATGGAAGCTCTTGGAGTAAGCGTAGATGGCAAAGATGATTTTGCATTAGCTGATGAGCTGAGCAGCCTTTCCGGAGTAAAACTTCCGCAGGCAGTTGAGACTATCCGTACAGCACCGGTACTTCATGACAGAGTTGTAGATGCTCCGGATATGCCACAGGCAGTAAAAGAGATTCTTGGAATCAAACAAAAAATTAATTAAATTGCGCATTTTATGTTGAAAAAGAGTATATACTAGAGTATAATAAAAAACAGTTAAGAACAGTGAATATCCTGAAATGTGCGAGACCCCTTCTTTTTTTGAACCTACATCGACTTTAACGGGAATCCAACATCGCATACCGGATGTCAGGCCGTCATTACGCAGCGGAAGACAGAAAGCCTGTTGAGGATACCCACCTAGCTACGGCTAGGCGTCAATGGGAAGGGAACGGCATTTCGGGAACTGTAAAAAATGAGCCATGGACAGGCTCTTTTTTATTATTGTAATTTTGCACATGGGAGGTTAGAAACGATGAGTGTTTCTGAAAGAAAATTTGGTGTATTACAGACTGGGGAAACAGCGAAGATTTTTCATCTGGAGAATAATTCCGGGGCATATGCAGAGGTAAGCAACTTTGGAGCACTTCTGGTTAAAGTGTCTGTGCCGGATAAAAATGGTGCCATGACAGATGTTGTACTTGGATATGATGATCTGGCATCTTATGAAGTGAACGGATGCTTTTTTGGTGCAACGATCGGAAGAAGTGGAAACCGTATCGGAGGAGCGAAGTTCTCTATTAACGGTAAAGAGATAGTTCTTGCCCAGAATGAGAATGACAATAATCTTCACAGTGGTCCGAATGGATTTGAGAAGAAAATATGGAATGTGGCAGAGATTTCCCAGGATAAGAACAGCATTGTATTCAATCGCATCAGCCCGGATGGGGAGAATGGATATCCGGGAGAATTTGATGTATCTGTAAAATATGAGTTTACAGAAGAAAACGAACTGAAGATTCATTACCAGGGAGTTTGTGATGAACCGACTATTGCAAATATGACAAATCACTCTTACTTCAACTTAAATGGTGAAGGAAGCGGAACTGCCATGGAACAGTATCTTACGATTCATGCGAAATATTATACACCTGTAGCAGATAGTCATTCTATACCAACAGGTGTTTACGAGGAAGTTGCCGGAACTCCTATGGATTTCAGAACTGCCAAGAAGATTGGACAGGATATTGAAGCTGATTTTGAACAGCTTAAATTTACCGGTGGATATGATCATAACTATGTAACAGACAATTATGCAAAGGGAAACAGAAGACTGATTGCCACAGCATACAGTGATAAGAGCGGAATTGCTATGGATGTTACTTCTGATTGTCCATGTGTACAGTTCTATGCTGCTAATTTTGTGAAGAATGAGAATGGCAAGAATGGTCATGTATACAATAAACGAGATGCTTTCTGCCTGGAAACACAGGTAGAACCGAATGCAGTTAATGTGGAAGATTTCCATTCCCCTGTGCTTAATGCAGGAGAGCAGTACGACTCTATGACAAGTTATCGTTTTTATATCAAAAAATAAGTTACATATTGATCTGGTTTCTCTCATATATTTATGTGTGGGTGAGACCAGATTTTTTTATGGGAAATTTGGTGGAGATTTCTTTAGCGAGTTTTTGTATTTGTCATAACAGTAGTTTCATGATATGATATTGGACAAGGATATTCCATTATTAGAATAACAGAATGGAGAAAATTATGGAGAGGAAAAAGGAAAAGCAGTCAGTTATAGGTCTGCTGCTTGGATTTATGGATCGCGTATCCGGAGATCATGTCGGGGCATATGCGACTCAGGCAGCATATTTCCTGATAATGTCTTTTATCCCGTGTATTCTGTTTTTGACTACACTTGTACGATATACACCGTTGACATATAATGTGGTCAGGGATGCGATCATTGCATTTATTCCGGAGAATCTGCAGAGTTTTGTGCTTGGAATCGTGGTGGATGTATATAGAAGAAGTACGGCAATTGTCCCTCTTTCGGCATTCGTTGCACTATGGTCTGCAGGAAAGGGATTACAGTCAATCATAAATGGCCTGAATACGATCTATCATGTAAAAGAAACCCGTAACTGGCTTCTTACCAGAATCTATGCAGTATTTTATACATTATCACTGGTGATTGCATTGATTATATCTTTGCTTATGTTGGTACTTGGAAATGAAATTCAGGCAGCAGTTTCAAAATATGTACCTTTTCTTGGAAGGATCATCGCACGGATATTAGGCGCGAGAGCAATGCTGGTATTTGGCGTGTTGTTTGTGGTATTTCTTATGCTGTATAAAGTTCTTCCAAATAGAAAGGCAACATTTAAGAGTCAGATACCGGGGGCGTTTCTTATAGCGATTGCGTGGTCAGTTTTTTCATATGGTTTTTCTTTTTATTTTGAAATTTTTCCAGGATTCAGCAACATGTATGGGAATCTTGCGACGATTATCATGGTTATGGTATGGTTGTATGTCTGCATGAATCTACTTTTGTATGGCGCAGAGATCAATGCATATTTTGAAAAAGAGTTCAGGCTTGCGCACAGATCGGTGAGAGGACTGATCATTCATGAAAAAGAACGCAGACAGCCAGGATTGTCTGCGCAGGCACCTCTGGAGCCATTGCCTGAGCCGGAGAAGAAAAAAGAAAATGATACTTGACATATTTTTGAGTCTGTGGCATGATTATAAATGTTGATAATCATGAAAAGCATAGAAGGTGTTTATAGGGAATTATTTTCCATCAGAGAGAGGAAGTCATCGGCTGGAAGCTGCCTCAGGTTCAGATATTTCCTGAATTTCCCACCGGAGCTGCATTTCTGAAGTAACAGTAGGAAATGACGTTACTGCGCGTTAAGCAGACCGAGAGCCTGTAGAAGATACAGGAAGCAGGGTGGTACCGCGGATATTTTACTCCGTCCCTTTACGAGGGACGGAGTTTTTTTATATCGTAGGAAATTGCTACGTAATATTCCTTCGATAATAAAAAGCCGTCCGGGCAGGATTGCACTGCGGCGGAGAAGCCTGCAAGCAGGATTTTTTCTTGTGTTCTGAGCAGCATAATATTTGTGAAGAGATATGCTGGATGAACGTAAATTCTTCGGATAGACCTTGCTTATTATAAGATAAAGGAGAAAGAAAAGACATGGATATGAAAGAAAGACTTCAGGAACTGGCTGAAGCAGCCAGAAAACGGATCGATGAATCTGAAGGCCTGGATAAACTGAATGAAGTACGTGTAGCATACCTTGGTAAAAAAGGTGAGCTGACAGCAATCTTAAAAAGCATGAAGGATGTTGCTCCGGAAGAACGTCCGAAGGTTGGACAGCTTGTAAATGAAACAAGAAGTAAAATCGAGGCATTACTTGATGAATCCAAGCAGAAACTGGAAGAAGCAGTTCGTGAAGAGAAGATGAAACAGGAAGTCATCGACGTTACTTTACCTGCAAAGAAAGCTAAAATCGGGCATCGTCATCCGAACACTATCGCTTTGGAAGAAGTAGAGCGTATCTTTATCGGTATGGGTTATGAAGTTGTAGAAGGACCGGAAGTAGAGTATGCAGATTATAACTTTACGAAGCTGAATATTCCGGAAAATCATCCGGCACGTGACGAGCAGGATACTTTCTTTATCAATGATTCTATCCTTCTTCGTTCTCAGACATCACCGGTTCAGGCGCGTACAATGGAAAAAGGCAAACTACCGATTCGTATGATCGCTCCGGGACGTGTATTCCGTTCTGATGAGGTAGATGCAACACATTCTCCGTCTTTCCATCAGATTGAAGGTCTTGTTATTGATAAAAATATTACTTTTGCAGATCTTAAGGGAACTCTGCAGGAATTTGCGCAGGAATTATTCGGACCTGAAACAAAAACAAAATTCAGGCCACATCATTTCCCATTTACAGAGCCAAGCGCAGAGGTTGACGTTTCCTGCTTCAAGTGCGGTGGTACGGGATGCCGTTTCTGTAAAGGTTCCGGCTGGATTGAAATCCTTGGCTGTGGTATGGTTCATCCAAATGTATTAAGTATGTGTGGAATTGATCCGGAAGAGTATACCGGATTTGCATTCGGTGTAGGTCTGGAGCGTATCGCACTTCTGAAATACGAGATTGATGACATGAGACTGCTCTACGAAAACGACATTCGTTTCCTGAAACAGTTCTAATTTATAATAGTTTATTATTCGTAACTGTTCAGTACCTTCACAGTTACGAGTCAAAATCCATTAAAAATCGCCTTC
>ERZ791704.222-NODE-222-length-50383-cov-34.3326_pt1 | contig 50383 bp, 45 predicted proteins | sample MGYA00510045_ERZ791704 | MGnify/ENA primary metagenome ERZ791704 (study PRJEB30046, sample SAMN00715247) | human gut metagenome | study: EMG produced TPA metagenomics assembly of the A metagenome-wide association study of gut microbiota in type 2...
CAATGCTGACCACCCTGTTTTTGTGTCATCGGCAGAGCTGCGTCCCCGGGAAATAGTGGGTGAGGATGGCTTCGTAGGTCCAGCCCTGCTCGGCCAGCGCTTTGGCACCCCACTGGCTCAGGCCCACGCCGTGGCCGTAGCCTTTTGTCGTGATGAGGAAGCTGCCGTCCTGATACCGGATGGTGAAGCAGGCGCTCCGCAGCCCCAGAGCCCGCCGGAGGGCTGTGCCGGAGACGGTCTGGCCGCAGACGGGCAGAGAGGCCGCATAGCCCGAGGCTGTCAGGGTCGTCTCACCGAACCAGCGTTCCGGCGCGGCAGAGTCGGCGGCGATGCCCAGTCCTGAGGAAAGAAGCTGCTGCACCTGCGGGGCAGAAAGGGTGAGGGTGACTTCGTAGTTGTCGGCGGAGAGGTCGGTGCTGCTGTCCACCGGGACGAGGTAGGGGAGGGCGCTGCCCCAGACGTTCTCGCTGGCCTCGGTACGGCCACTGGAGATGGCAAAATAGCTCGTCCCTGCCGCCGCACCGCCATAGCAGAGGACATCATTGAGGACGGCGTCCGCGAGGGCCGAGAGACGGGCATAGTTGGCCTCGTAGTCGGTCCCCCAGTAGCTGTGGAGGACGGCGTCGGTCAGATAGCCCTGCCGCCGCGCCGGGTCGGCAGAGAGCCAGCTGCCGTTGGCTGCGGAGGCGTGGTCGCGGCAGTAGAGCGCGTAGCTGTGGGCCGCGACGATCTGCGCCTTGAGGGCCTCGTCCGGCCATGTGAGGGGCATTTCAGCCGCTGCGGCCCCGATGAGATAGTCCCGCTTCGGCACCTGCTGCACCTCGCCGGTGCTCAGGTCTTCGATGAGAAAGATGTCTGCGTCGCCCTCGAAAGCGGCGGGCGCGGCTTCCGATACGGCGGAGGTGCTGGACGCCGGGGCAGGGGGAACGTCCGCCCTGCGGCCCAGCACGGCCCGGGCCAGCCGGTAGCCCGCCAGCGGTAGGGCGCTGCCCAGCGCGAGGAGCAGGGCGCAGAGGAGCAGAAAGGCTTTTTTCATGGGGCATATCTCCCTCCCGGACAGACTTTTGGACTCAGTATACCGGCCGCTGTCGGCAAAAAAGCGCACAAGAAGGGAATGCCTTGCATTTCTGCCCAAAACGCGCTATCATACACTTATGAGATTTTCCCCGAAAAAAAGGGGATCAAGATTTGAGGATTACAGATGAACTTTTTTATCATGGTTTCGCTTTTCCTGAGCGCAGCGCTGGGCGTTTTCCGGGGCATCGACCTGGCCCTTCTCACCGACGCGGAAACGGGCCTGTGCATCGTCGGCCCGGTCTGGCTGCGGTACGGTGCGCTGGCCGTGGCCGTCGGTGCTGGGCGTCGTGGCACTGGCGGCGGCTGTCTGCTATGGTGAGGCCGCTGTGCTGCGCATCCTCTGGATGGGGAGCAGCGTGGTGATGCTTATCCGGGCCGCACTGGAGGCGCTGTGCGCGTTCTGGATGATCGGTCTCGGCCTGAGCTGGCTGCGGAGGGACTGGAAGACTCCCACCCGCAGCCTGACGCCCGCCGTGCTGGGCAGCGCCGTGTTCTACTGGTGCGTGCTGGCCCGCTTTATGGAAAACAGCTCCAGCTGGCACCGGGTGGCCCCCACGGCGATGGTCTGGCAGCTGCTGGCGGGGCTGATGTTCCTCTCGGCACTGGCCCGGGCGCTCTACCTGCCCGGCACGTCGGATGGGCGCACCCTCTGCGCCGGCGGGCTGGCGGCGTTTGCCCTCTGCCTGTGCTGGGAGCTGCCCACCGTGCTGCAGACCCTCGTGCAGGAGGGCGGCGGGGCTCTGCTGACGCCGACGCTGCTGTTCCGGCTGGGGCTGTGCTGTGTGGGCGCTTTGGGAGCCTTGAGCGCTGTGCGCTGCACAAGGACTGAGCAGGATGCATAAATGCGTCAGCAGCCGCTTGGTTGAATTGCTCAAAACAGCACCCCATTCCCCGAGAAAATAGTACAAAAGCAAAAAAGTATGAAAACGACTTGTTAATTTTTTGGCAGGCACTTGAAAGTTTGGCCGTTTTGGTCTAAAATAAGAGTACCGTGAATTATCCGAATCAGGGTAAGAACATTTAGGAGGTACTATTAACATGGCTGTTAGAGTTGCTATCAATGGTTTTGGTCGTATTGGCCGTCTGGCTTTCCGTCAGATGTTTGATGCTGAGGGTTACGAGGTCGTCGCTATCAACGACCTGACCAGCCCCAAGATGCTGGCTCACCTGCTGAAGTACGATACCGCTCAGGGTTCCTTCTGCGGCAAGATCGGTGAGGGCAAGCACACCGTCGAGGCTACCGAGGACTCCATCATCGTGGACGGCAAGGAGATCAAGATCTACGCTGTTAAGGACGCAAAGGACGCTCCCTGGGGCGAGCTGAACGTCGATGTCGTTCTGGAGTGCACCGGCTTCTACACCAGCAAGGAGAAGAGCATGGCTCACATCCAGGCTGGCGCCAAGAAGGTCGTCATCTCTGCTCCCGCAGGCAACGACCTGAAGACCATTGTCTACTCCGTCAACGAGAAGACCCTGACCGCTGAGGATCAGGTCATCTCCGCTGCTTCCTGCACCACCAACTGCCTGGCTCCCATGGCCGACACCCTGAACAAGACCTACCCCATCGTCTCCGGCATCATGACCACCGTTCATGCTTACACCGGCGACCAGATGATCCTGGATGGTCCTCAGCGCAAGGGCGACCTGCGCCGTGCTCGTGCTGGCGCACAGAACATCGTCCCCAACAGCACCGGTGCTGCTAAGGCCATCGGCCTGGTCATCCCCGAGCTGAACGGCAAGCTGATCGGCTCTGCTCAGCGTGTGCCTGTTCCCACCGGCTCCACCACCCTGCTGGTCGCAGTCGTCAAGGGCAAGGACGTCACCAAGGAGTCCATCAACGCTGCTATGAAGGCTGCTACTTCTGAGTCCTTCGGCTACAACGAGGATCAGATCGTTTCCTCCGACGTCATCGGTATGCGTTACGGCTCTCTGTTCGACGCTACCCAGACCATGGTCGCTAAGATCGACGACGACACCTATCAGGTCCAGGTCGTGTCCTGGTACGACAACGAGAACTCCTACACCTCTCAGATGGTCCGTACCATTAAGTACTTCGCTGAGAACTGCTAATTACAGCTCTACGCTCAAAAGTGCTTGAGGTGTCCTGCTGAATAAGCGGGAAGCCTGATCCGTGAGTTTGACACCCTTCCTTCTGCGGTACGCCGCAGGGGAAGGGTGTTTTTGTTTGTCGATACTTGCCACCTCATCCGCTTCATGATACAATTAAAGTCAATACCGCAGTTTATTGCATTTGTGTCGCAGGACAAGGTCTACACCCGCGACCTGTTCCGTCGGGATTGAAGTGGATCGTTTTAAGCGCCGCAGGAGGGGAGACCGCCTGCGGCGTTTTGGCAGCCGGGCCGGACTACTGTCAAAATAGACACAATTCCCGAATATCACGGGAAAAGTTTGTTAATAAATTATCCATCTCCCGTCCTTGCAATACACACATATTTTGTTTATAATAGTGTCATAGGGGCTAAGACCCCGAGAGTGAGCGAATTCGATTCCGAAGAACGAATTGAGAGGAGAATAATCACTATGGGTTTAGGTAAAAAGACGATCGACGATCAGAACTACTGCGGCAAGAAGGTCCTTGTCCGCTGTGATTTCAACGTCCCCATGAAGGACGGTGTCATCACCAACGAGAACCGCATCAATGCGGCTCTGCCCACCATCCAGAAGCTGGTCAATGACGGCGCGAAGGTCATTCTGTGCAGCCATCTGGGCAAGCCGAAGAACGGCCCCGAGGCAAAGTTCAGCCTCGCTCCCGTTGCTGTGGCTCTGAGCGCAAAGCTGGGCAAGACCGTTGTCTTTGCTGACGACGACAACGTCGTGGGCGAGAACGCAAAGGCTGCTGTCGCTGCCATGAACAACGGCGACGTCGTCCTGCTGCAGAACACCCGTTTCCGCAAGGAAGAGACCAAGAACCTGCCTGAGTTCTCTCAGGATCTGGCTTCTCTGGCAGACGCATACGTTGACGATGCCTTCGGCAGCTGCCACCGCGCACACTGCTCCACCGCAGGCGTCACCGACTATATCAAGGACACCGCTGTCGGCTACCTGATGGAGAAGGAGATCAAGTACCTCGGCAATGCCGTGAACGATCCCGTCCGTCCCTTCACCGCCATTCTGGGCGGCGCAAAGGTCGCTGACAAGCTGAACGTCATCTCCAACCTGCTGGAGAAGGTCGATACCCTCATCATCGGCGGCGGCATGGCCTACACCTTCATCAAGGCTCAGGGCTATGAGGTCGGCAAGAGCCTGTGCGACGACTCCAAGCTGGACTACTGCAAGGAGATGATGGCAAAGGCTCAGGAGAAGGGCGTCAAGCTGCTCCTGCCCGTCGATACCGCCTGCGTCGAGAACTTCCCCGACCCCATCGACGCTCCTGTCGAGACCACCGTCGTCCCTGTCACCGCTATCCCGGCTGACAAGGAAGGCTGCGACATCGGCCCCGAGACCATGAAGCTCTTCGCCGACGCTGTCAAGGCTTCCAAGACCGTCGTCTGGAACGGCCCCATGGGTGTCTTTGAGAACCCGACTCTGGCTGCCGGCACTCTGGCCGTGGCCAAGGCTATGGCTGAGAGCGACGCTACCACCGTCATCGGCGGCGGCGACAGCGCAGCAGCTGTCCAGCAGATGGGTCTGGGCGACAAGATGACCCACATCTCTACCGGCGGCGGCGCTTCTCTGGAGTATCTGGAGGGCAAGGAGCTGCCCGGCATCGCAGTCATCCAGAACGCATAATCATCACAGCATCATGAACGGTGCGGCGGCTGTTTCGCCGCCGCATCTTTTATTTATAAAGGTAAATAAGGTAAGGAGAACGTATCATGGATAAGGCAAAGCGCAAGGCCATTATTGCTGGCAACTGGAAGATGAACAAGACCGCCTCCGAGGCTGCTGTTCTGGTGGACGAGCTCATCCCCGCCGTCAAGGACGCATCCTGCGAGGTCGTCATCTGCACTCCCTATACCGACCTGGTCACTGCTGTGGCAAAGACCAAGGGTACCAACATCCATGTGGGTGCTGAGAACGTCCACTTCGAGAAGTCCGGCGCATTCACCGGCGAGATCAGCGCGGATATGCTGGTGGATCTGGGCGTCGAGTACGTCATCGTCGGCCACTCCGAGCGCCGTCAGTATTTCGCAGAGACCGACCAGACCGTCAACAAGCGCGCTCTGGCCGCTCTGAACGCCGGCCTGAAGGTCATCATCTGCGTGGGCGAGAGCCTGCAGCAGCGTGAGGAGGGCGTTACCGAGGAGCTGGTCCGGATGCAGACCAAGATCGCCCTGCGCGATGTCACCGCCGAGCAGATGGCAAACGTCGTCATCGCCTACGAGCCCATCTGGGCCATCGGCACCGGCAAGACCGCTACTGCCGACCAGGCTGAGGAAGTCTGCGCTCAGATCCGCAAGGTCATCGGCGAGGTCTACGGCGAAGCTGTGGCCGAGGCTACCACCGTCCAGTACGGCGGCAGCATGAACGCCAAGAACTGCGAGGAGCTGCTGAGCAAGAAGGACGTGGACGGCGGCCTCATCGGCGGTGCTTCCCTGAAGGCTCCTGACTTTGCTGTCATCGTCAACGCTGCCACCAAGGGCTAAGCCCTGAGCGGTAAAAATCGTTCTCTCTGCGCCCGGCTGCGCCGCATTTCCGGCAGGGAGCCGGGCGCTGTTTGTTGAATTTTCAAAGGAGATCCTATTTTATGTCCAAGAAACCTGTTCTGCTCTGCATCATGGACGGCTTTGGCTGGACCCCCAACGAGACCTACGGCAACGCCGTGGCCGCAGCCAAGAAGCCTTTCATTGATTCTCTGATGGCAAAATATCCTATGACCACCATCGACGCTTCCGGCATGGCTGTGGGCCTGCCCGACGGCCAGATGGGCAACTCTGAGGTGGGTCACACCAATATGGGCGCCGGCCGCATCGTCTACCAGCAGCTGACCCTCATCACCAAGTCCATCCGCGACGGTGAGATGCTCAAGAACCCCGTCCTCGTCAAGAACATGAAGGCTGCCATCGACGCCGGCAAGGCGATCCACCTGATGGGTCTGGTGGGTACCGGCGGCGTCCACAGCCACGCTGACCACTGGTTCGGTGTGCTGGAAATGGCAAAGCAGATGGGGGCAAAGGAAGTCTACCTCCACTGCATCACCGATGGCCGCGACACCGACCCCCACTCCGGCAAGGGCTTCCTTGCCGACCTGCAGGCCAAGCTGGATGAGCTGGGCATCGGCAAGATCGCCAGCGTCTCCGGCCGTTACTACGCCATGGACCGCGACAACAACTGGGACCGCGAGGAGAAGGCTTACGCTGCCTTCGTCTACGGCGAGGGCAACCACGCCGCCAACGCGCAGGAGGCCATCGAGGCATCCTACGCCGACGACAAGACCGACGAGTTCGTTCTGCCCTGCGTCACCTGCGAGGGTGGCCGTGTGCAGGACGGTGACACCGTCATCTTCATGAACTTCCGCCCCGACCGCGCCCGTCAGATGACCCGCATCTTCTGCGACGACGCCTTCACCGGCTTCGAGCGCCGCGGCGGCCGCAAGCAGGTCCACTACGTCTGCATGGCCGAGTATGACGCCACCATGCCCAACTGCGAGGTCGCTTATCCTCCTGTGGAGCTGAAGAACGTCCTGGGCCAGTACCTGTCCGAGAACGGAAAGACCCAGCTGCGCATCGCCGAGACTGAGAAGTACGCTCACGTCACCTTCTTCTTCAACGGCGGTGTTGAGGCTCCCTACGAGGGCGAGGATCGCTGTGTCATCCCCAGCCCGAAGGTGGCTACCTACGACCTCAAGCCCGAGATGAGCGCCCCCGAGGTCGCCGACGAGTGCGTCAAGCGCATCGAGAGCGGCAAGTACGATGTGGTCATCCTGAACTTCGCAAACTGCGATATGGTCGGCCACACCGGCGTCTTTGAGGCTGCTGTCAAGGCCGTTGAGGCTGTGGACGCTGCTGTCGAGAAGGTCGTCACCGCTGTGCTGAACGCTGGCGGCTGCGCTTTCCTGACCGCTGACCACGGCAACGCCGAGAAGATGAAGAACCCTGACGGCACTCCGTTCACCGCCCACACCACCAACGTCGTGCCTTTCGTGGCCATCGGCTGCGGCGATGTGAAGCTGCGCGAGGGCGGCTGCCTGGCCGACATCGCACCCACCATGCTGCCCTATATCGGCCTGCCCGTCCCGGCAGAGATGACCGGCAAGAGCATCATCGCCGAGTAAACCTTTTCTGAAACAAAGCAAGCGCCCCGCAGCTCTGTTACGAGCTGCGGGGCGCTTTTTGTGCTGTTTGGCTTTTCAGCGCTCGACCCAGATGGACATCTTCGCACTGGTAGCGATGTCGCCGAGAAGGATGGTGTCCATCCTGATGCTGCAGGTCACGGCCAGCGCTTTGCTGGAATCGCTGCCGGTGAGCACCGAGGCGGGCAGGTTCTTGAGGGTCAGCACGGCGGTGCCGTCGGACAGGTCGCCGCTCAGAGTGCCGTCATAGTTCACCTCGCCGATGGCGATGCCGGTGAGACTGCCGGTCATGTTCATGGAAGAGAGCTGCTTGACCGGGAGCTCGAGGGTGAAGGTGCCGTTGGGCTGGCGGGTAAGGGTAGCTTCGCGGGTGGTGTCCACGGCACTGTCGGCCATCGACTCCTTGTCCCCGGACTCCCGCCAGAACCGGACGCCCACCGTCATCTTGACGGCGGCGGCACTGGCACTGACCGCCAGCGTCAGGAGCAGCAGCAGCGAGACGAGGACCGCCCCGGTGCGTCTGCCCATATGCTTCAAAGATTTCGTCATATTCAAGAATCGACCTTTCCAGCCGCAGAGACGGCTCTGTGCGTTCCAAAACGGAACGCGAAGGAATTTGTCACCGCAAAAATAACATATTCAGAAGAAAAAGTCAATCTAGCTTGTGAGGCTTTCACAAAAATGTTTCACATAAGACACATCTTGTTGGAGAAAAAACGCAGACTTTGCCGAAGACACAAAAAAGCCGCCTCCCGGCAGACGGGAAGCGGCAGAAGTCAGGAAAACTCAGACCTCAAAGTTGGGGTCGTCCTTCAGCACGTGGATGCTGGTCATGAAGGGGCTCTGCTCGGGGTCCTGGAACGGAGCCTCCTTGACGTACTTGTTCAGCGCGACAGCAGTGCGGGCGGGGTCGGCGATGGTGCCGGCGCCGCCGATGCAGCCGCCGGGGCAGCCCATGCCTTCCAGCAGGTAGCCGTTGTACTTGCCGGCCTTGGCCAGCATCAGCAGCTTCTTGCACTCAGCGAGGCCCTGTGCGGACGCGATCTTGACGTCCATATCGGGGTGCCACTCCTTGACCTTGTCGGCGACAGCCTTGGCGACGCCGCCGGACTGTGCAAAGCCGCGGCCTGCGCCGGAAGCGTGGACCAGATCGATCTCATCGGGGTCGACCTCGAGGTTAGCCACGTCGATGTCCTTAGCCTCGATGATGCCGGCCAGTTCCTCGAAGGTCAGCACGAAGTCCACATCAGAGCGGACGGTGCGGCGGGAAGCTTCCAGCTTCTTGGCGGCGCAGGGTCCGATGAAGCACATACGGGCCTCGGGGTCGGCCTGCTTCATCATGCGGGCGGTGAAGACCATGGGGGTCATGGTCATGGAGATGTTCTTTGCAAGATCCGGGAAAGCGGTCTTTGCCATCATGCTCCATGCCGGGCAGCAGGAAGTAGCCATGAAGTTCAGCTTGTTGGGAACCTCCTCCAGGAAGTCGTGGGCCTCATCCACGGTACACAGGTCGGCACCGATGGCGACCTCCACGACATCGCAGAAGCCCAGAGCCTTCAGCGCAGCCTTGAGCTTGCCGGTGGAGGCCAGGCCCGGGAACTGGTTGATGAAGGCGGGAGCGACGAGGGCGTAGATGCGGTCGCCGCGGTTGAAGCCCTGAATGAGCTGGTAGATCTGGCCCTTGTCGGCGATGGCACCGAAGGGGCAGTTGACCAGACACTGGCCGCAGGACACGCACTTGCTGTAGTCGATCTCGGCGCGGCCCAGCTCATCGGAGTGGATGGCGCCCATGCCGCAGGCAGCGGCGCAGGGACGCTCGGTCTTGACGATGGCGTTGTAGGGGCAGACGCCGACGCAGCGGCCGCACTTGATGCACTTTTCCTGGTCGATGATGGAACGGCCGCTCTCCCAGGTGATGGCCTTCTTGGGGCAGACTTCCATACAGGGGTGTGCGAGGCAGCCCTGGCACAGGTCGGAGACCTTGACCAGCTTCTCGGGGCAGCGGTTGCAGGCAAACTTGATGACGTTCACCAGCGGGGGGTCATAATACTTATCGGCGATGGAAGCGTCCTCCAGACCGGAGACGACGCTGTTGTGCTCGTCCATGCGGCGGGTGGGCAGGCCCATGGCCAGACGAACGCGCTCCTCGACGATGGCGCGCTCGAGGAAGATGTCCTTGCGGAGCTTGCCTTCCTCACCGGGGATGATGGTGTAAGGGATCTTGCGCATCAGGTGGTTGGCCTGCTCGCCCTTGACGTTGGCGTAGGCCATCCGTGCCACCTCGGTAAAGACCTGGCGGCGGATCTGGATGACCGTGGTGTTGATTCCTCTGAAACTCATTCCAATCTCTCCTTGCTTTGAAACAACAGAACAAAAAACCGCTCTGACGCGGCTTTTCTCCGGGGCCTTTGATACTGGGCTGCTGCAAACAGCCGGATGCCCCGAATAATCCACTTTTATTGTAGCATAAACCCTTCGGGAAGAAAAGGGAAAAGCCTAAAATTTGTTATGAAATTCACAACTGATATATCTTGCACAAATGCGAACAAATGGATTTGTACAAAACGGCAAAGAAACGGCTAAGATTACACCATCTCGGCCCGGACACGCTCGCCGTCGTAGCTGCCAAGCCGGACATGGACGATCTCGCCGCTCTTATGGCCCGGGGCTGAGACCACGACGGGAACATACAGCCGGGTGTAGCCGGTGAAGAGGGTGCCGGAGAGGGGGGTCTCCAGCAGAACGTCGTCCTCGCTGCCCTCGCAGCCGGCCAGCACCTCGCGGCGGATGTCCTCGGCGATGGCGTTCATCTCCCGGCTGCGGGCCTGCTTTTCGCGCTCATGGACCTGGTCGGGGAAGTCGTAGGCGGGGGTGCCGCTGCGGCGGGAGTAGGGGAAGACGTGGACTTTCAGGAAGCCGATCTCCTTCAGGAACTCGCAGCTCTCCCGGAAATCTTCCTCCGTCTCGCCGGGGAAGCCGCAGATGCAGTCAGTGGTGAAGCTGACCGGGCGGTCACCGTAGGCGGCGCGGAGCTGGCGGACCACCTCGGCGTACTGCTCGGCGGTATAGACGCGGCGCATCCGGCGCAGGGTGGCGCTGCAGCCGCTCTGCAGGCTCAGGTGGTACTGGGGGCAGAGCTTGTCCACTGCCGCCAGCCGGGTGATGTATTCGGGAGTCAGCATATCGGGGTCAAGGCTGCCCAGCCGGATACGCTCGATGCCCTCCACCCGGGCGCACTTCTCCACCAGCTCCACAAGGTTGGTGCCGGTGTCGAGACCGTAGCTGGGCAGGGAGATGGCGCTGAGCACCACTTCCCGGTAGCCGGAAGCGGCCAACTGGCGCAGCTCGGCGAGGATGCTCTCTTCCGAGCGGCTGCGCACCGGGCCGCGGGCGCGGGGGATGACGCAGTAGGCGCACTGACGGTTGCAGCCGTCCTCTACTTTAATAAAGGCGCGGGTGTGGGTCTCGAACCGCTCCACCGGCAGTTCCTCGAACCGCTCGCCCTTCGCGTGGGGGGCGATGGCGACGATGCGCTCGTGGCCGTCCAGCAGCTTGAGCACATTGTCGAGGATGGCTTTCCGGTCGCCGTTGCCGCAGACCAGGTCGGCCTCCATGAACTGGGCCGCTTCCTCGGGGAAAGCCTGCGGGTAGCAGCCGGTGAGGACGGTGACGGCGCCGGGGTTCTCGCGCTTGGCCCGGCGGAGCCACTTGCGGCTCTTCTGGTCGCCGAAGTTGGTGACGGTGCAGCTGTTCACCACAAAGACGTCGGCCTCTTCGCCCTCCGGCACGATGGTGAAACCGGCGGAGCGGAACATCTGTTCCAGCGCGCCGGTCTCGTTTAAGTTGACCTTGCAGCCAAGGGTATAAAAACAAACTCGCATGGGGTGTCCTTTCAAGTTGATATACATTATAAACCATCCTATTATAGCAGATTTTTCCCGGGGAGAAAAGAGCATTCCGGCCTCTTTTTTTGCATAGAATGCAATCAGACAGACATTGCGGGGAGGGACAAGGGATGGAACGAAAGAATTTTGCGGTGCTCTGCGCAGCCGTGCTCTGCTTCTGGCTGTTTGCACTGGCCCTTGGGACGGCGGAGGGCGTGGGCCTGCGGGCTGTCATGCACCCGGAAGAGCGGGCCGTCAGCGCCGACGTCGAGGAAGCGGCGGAAGGAATTCTGCTGCCGGCCGCAGCTGCCGCGCCTCAGCTCGACCTCAACTGCCGCGCTGCCATCCTTATTGAGCAGGGGAGCGGACGGGTCCTCTACGAGAAGAACGCCGACGAGCGGGTCCCCATCGCCTCCATCACCAAGGTGATGACCCTGCTGCTTGCCTTCGAGGCTATCCACGACGGGCGGCTGACCATGGAGACGCCGGTGCCGGTGAGTGAGCACGCCTACCACATGGGCGGCAGTCAGATCTGGCTGGAGCCGGGGGAGCACTTTACATTGGACGAGATGATAAAGGCCATCTGCGTTTCCTCTGCCAACGACGCGGCAGTGGCCGTGGCTGAGCTGGTGGGCGGCAGTGAGCCGGCCTTCGTGGAGCAGATGAACGCCCGGGCCGCCTCGCTGGGGATGGAGCAGACGTCTTTCCGCAACGCCTGCGGGCTGGACGCCGAAGGCCATCTCTCCACGGCCCGGGACGTGGCCGCCATGAGCCGCACCATCCTGAACACCTGCCCCGAGGTGCTGCACTACACCGGCATCTGGACAGATACCCTCCGGGGCGGGGCGACCCAGCTGATCAATACGAATAAGCTCCTCCGCCGGTATGAGGGGATCACCGGCCTCAAGACCGGCACCACCGGCGGCGCGGGCATCTGCATCTCGGCCAGCGCCACCCGGAACGGCCTTTCCCTCATCGCGGTGATCTTGGGCGCACCGTCCAGCGCCGACCGCTTCGACGCCGCCACGACCCTGCTGGACTACGGCTTCGGGGCCTATGAGGCCGCGCCGCTGCCAAAACTCGAGGCACAGCCGCTCCAGATCACGGTCAGGGGCAGCGCGGCGGGCAGCGTCCCGCTGGATTACTCGGCCCTGCCGGAGACGGTGCTGGTGGAGAAGGGGAGCGGGGCGTCCCTGCATACCGAGCTGACCCTGCCCGAGGAGCTGGAAGCCCCGGTGGAGCAGGGCCAGACGCTGGGCAAAGCCGCCGTCTATCAGGGCGAAGCACTTCTGGAAGAGTACGAAGTGCGTGCTGCCGCCGATGCGCCGAGAATGACCGTCCGGGATGCCATCGGCCTGCTGTGGCAGAGCCTCACCGGCGCGGCATGACCGAAAACTGCGCACTACCGGTCAAAAACGGTCAGCGAGGGCAAAAAATGGCTTGGACGTTTGTATAAAAGATGTAAGAGCATACAAAACAACACTATTAAAATTGTATGAAAAGCGAGGATTTTGGCCTTGACTTTGCCCGGCGGGAACGGTACACTTATACCAAGAAAAACCCTCGCCGGGCAAAGAGCCCGTAAAATGTTTTGGAGGTTTTGATAGAATGAGTCTCGCTCTGAATACAAAGCACCTCTCCAGTTTCATCAACGAAGAGGAATACAAGGCCATCTACCCCCAGGTAGAGGCCGCGCACAAGACGCTGGAAGCCAAGAACGGCCCCGGCAGCGACTTCCTGGGCTGGATGTATCTGCCCCGTGATTATGATAAGGAAGAGTTCGAGCGCATCAAGGCAGCTGCTGCCAAGATCCGTGAGGATTCTGACGTTCTGGTGGTCGCCGGCATCGGCGGCAGCTATCTGGGCGCACGTGCCGTCATCGAGGCCGTCAAGGGGATGTACCACAACGAGCTGGACAACGGCCTGAAGATCTACTTCTGCGGCAACAGCATCAGCCCTACCTATCTGAATGACATCATCGCGCTGTGCAAGGGCAAGCGCTTCTCCATCAACGTCATCTCCAAGTCCGGCACCACCACCGAGACCTCTCTGGCCTTCCGTGTGCTGCGCAAGCTGCTGGAAGACGAGATGGGCGTGGAAGAGGCCAACAAGCGCATCTACGCCACCACCGACCGCGCCAAGGGTACCCTCAAGCAGCTGGCTGACGCCCAGGGCTGGCCCACCTTCGTGGTCCCCGACGATGTCGGCGGCCGCTACTCCGTCCTTTCCGCTGTGGGCCTGCTGCCCATCGCTGCTGCCGGTATCAGCATCGACGACGTCATGAAGGGCGCAGCCGACGCGATGGAGCGCTTCTCCGTGCTCAGCCCCGACAACGACGCCTACAAGTATGCGGCCATCCGCAATATCCTGTACCGCAAGGGCAAGAGCATCGAGATCCTCGAGTGCTATGAGCCGAACTTCACCCTCATGAACGAGTGGTACAAGCAGCTGTTCGGTGAGAGCGAGGGCAAGGACAACAAGGGTCTGTTCCCCGCAAGCTGCATCTTCTCCACCGACCTGCACTCCATGGGTCAGTTCATCCAGGAAGGCTCCCGCACCATGTTCGAGACCATCGTGGATGTCAAGAAGCCCGCACAGGACCTCTTCATCGACAAGCTGGAGGGCAACTTCGACGGCCTGAACTTCCTGGCTGACCAGAACATGAGCGTGGTCAACCGCAAGGCCATGGAAGGCACCATCCTCGCCCACACCGACGGCGGCGTGCCGGAGGTGGTCATCGAGGTGGACGACCTGTCCGCTTATAATGTGGGCTACCTCATCTACTTCTTCTGGCGTGCCTGCGCCTGCAGCGGCTACCTGCTGAGCGTCAACCCCTTCAACCAGCCGGGCGTCGAGAGCTATAAGAAGAACATGTTCGCTCTGCTGGGCAAGCCGGGTTATGAGAACCTGACCGCCGAGCTGGAAGCGAAGCTGAAGTAAGAGCAAGCGGAACAAAAAACGATCTCCCGCCGTGAGGCGTGGAAAATACAGGAGGACAGAACTATGATTAAACTGATTGTTGGCACCAAAGGCTCCGGTAAGACCAAGGCTATGATCGACATGATCAACGATTCGGTCAAGACCTCCAAGGGCAACGTCGTTGTCGTCGAGAAGGGCATGAAGCTGACCTATGAGGTCCCCAACGCCGCCCGTCTCATCGACCTGGACGAGTACAAGATCGCCGGCGGCGAGATGCTGTACGGCTTCGTGGCCGGCCTGCTGGCAAGCAATTATGACATCACTGACCTGTACATCGACGGCATCCTGAAGGTGCTGGATCACGACATCAACCGTCTGGGCGTCGTTCTGGACGAGATCGCTGCCGCCGCTGGCGACTCCATCAAGGTCACCGTCACGGTCAGCGCTGATGAGGCTGCTCTGCCCCACGATGTGAAGAAGTACCTGTAACATAACTCTGAAATTTCTGATTTGAAGCATCCCAGACAGGCAGGAAACCGGAGAATTTGAAATTTTTTCGGTTTTCTGCCTGTTTTGGTGTTGACAAAGGGCTGTGTTGGCGCTATACTAACAAAGCAGCCTTTTATGAGGTGTACTATGCAATTTGACCTGAGAAAGTTTATCGTATCCGGCACGAAGCCTTACGCCGCAGAGTTTCAGTGTGATTTGTCTGCAAAGGATTTTGCCGGTGCAAGGATCGAGCAGCCTGTGACGGCCCGCTTTGAGGCGGTGCCGGATGGCGAGGAGATCCGGATGACGCTGCGGGCAAACGCATTGGTGCACGGAGAGTGCGCCCGCTGCCTCGACCCCGTCGAACGGGAAGAGACGGTGCAAGCAGAGTGGACGGTCAGGGAGCGCGATCTGGATGACCCGGATTTCGACCTGCCCCTCAACGAAAAAGGACATCTGGATGTGGACGAATGGCTCTGTCAGGAATTCATGTTCCAGATACCGACGGTGCTGCTTTGCAGCGCTGACTGCCCGGGCTTGTGTCCCCGGTGCGGGAAGAAGATGGCCGAATGTACCTGCCCTCCGGCAGAAGCTGAGGCCGAACCCGCAGACGCAAGGCTAGCGATACTCAAATCACTGCTGAACTGAGAAACCCATCAAGGAGGTGCAAAAATATGGCAGTACCTAAGAGACATCTTTCCAAGGCCCGCCGCGACAAGCGTCGCAGCAATGTTTGGAAGCTGGAGGCCCCCGCACTGGTCAAGTGCAGCAACTGCGGCTCTCTGAAGCTCCCCCACCAGGCATGTGGCAACTGCGGTTACTACAAGGGCGAGGAAGTCATCAAGAAGGGCTAATTTGCGCAGAATTGGTGGCACATTGGTGTTATGTACAGAAGGGGAGGGCGCAATGCCTTCCCCTTCTTGCTTTGTCTTGAAAACGAAATTGTGAGGTGAAAGCATGGCCATCAGGATCGACCGCGTGGACGCGGGCAGCGAGGCGGAAGCCCTCGGCCTCGCCGGCGGCGACGAGCTGCTGAGCGTGGACGGCAACGAGCTGAACGACACGCTGGACTATGATTTTTATACCGACAGCAAGAGCTTCCACCTCAAAGCGAGAGTGGCGGACGGCATCCGGGAGTGGGATGTCCGGCGGGAAGAGCGCGGCCCCTTCGGCTGCGACTTTTCCACCTATCTGGGCGACCAGAAGCACTCCTGCTCCAACCACTGCATGTTCTGCTTCATCGACCAGCTGCCCCCGGGAATGCGTGAGAGCCTTTACTTCAAGGACGACGACGAGCGCCTGTCCTTTTTGTTCGGCAACTATATCACCATGACCAACATGCAGGACCACGAGATCGACCGCATCATCAAGATGCACATCTCGCCCATCAACATCTCGGTCCACACCACCAATCCCCAGCTCCGGGTGCGGATGCTGGCGAATAAACGGGGCGGCGAGGTGCTGAAGTACCTGCCCCGCCTGGTGGAGGGCGGCATCGCCGTCAACTGCCAGCTGGTGCTCTGCCGGGGCATCAACGACGGCGACGAGCTCCGCCGCACCCTCACCGACCTGCTGGAGCTGACCCCGATGGTGCAGAGCGTGGCGGCAGTCCCCTGCGGCGTGACGGACTACCGCCAGAACCTCTTCAAGCAGACGCCCTACGACGCCGAGACCAGCGCCGCCGTCATCGACATCATGGAAGAGTTCGGCGACGAGTGCAAGCGCCGCCACGGCAAGCGGATCATCTACCCCAGCGATGAGTGGTACCTCAAGGCCGGCCGCCCCATCCCGGAGCCGGAGTTCTATGAGGACTACGACCAGCTGGAAAACGGCGTGGGCATGATGAGCCTCTTCCGGGAGGAATTTCTGGCCGAGCTGGAAAAGCCCCACCGCATCTATGGCACCAAAAAGATGGATGTCGTCACCGGCACCATGGCCGCGCCCCTCATCACCGAGATGATGGACGAGCTCCACCGCCAGTACCCCATGATAGAAATAAAAGTGCATCCCATCAAAAACAACTTCTTCGGCGGCAACGTCGGCGTGGCGGGCCTCGTCACGGCGACCGACATCATCGCCCAGTGCGAGGGCCGGCTGTCCAGCGGCACCCTGGGCGTGCCTGCCGTGATGCTGCGGGAGGAGAAGGACACCTTCCTCGATGATATGACCATCGAGCAGCTGGGCCAGCGGCTCGGCGTGAAGGTGGAAGTCCTGCCCACCGGCGGCGGCGACGAGGCCAAGGCCCTGCTGCGCAGCGGCCTCCATATCGCCCGCCGGAGAAGACCGTAATTTTACCCCTTTTGTGAAAGGAGGAACCCCCTATGAGCAAACCGATCGTTGCTGTGGTGGGCCGCCCCAACGTGGGCAAGTCCACCCTGTTCAATAAGCTCTGCGGCCAGCGTCTGGCCATCGTGGAGGATACCCCGGGCATCACCCGCGACCGCATCTTCGCCAACTGCGAGTGGAGCGGCCACGAGTTCCTGCTGGTGGATACCGGCGGCATTGAGCCCAAGGCCACCGAGGGCATTCTGGCCCACATGCGCGAGCAGGCCCAGATCGCCATCGATACCGCCGACTGCATCATCATGGTGGTAGACGTGCGCAACGGCCTGACCGCCGCCGACGAGGACGTGGCCCATATGCTGCGCCGCAGCCACAAGCCCATCATCCTCGCTGTCAACAAATGCGACAACGTGGGCGAGACCCCCATGGAACTCTACGAGTTCTATAACCTCGGCTTCGACGAAGTCATGCCCATCTCGTCCGTCCACGGCCACGGCACCGGCGACCTGCTGGACGCCGTCTGCGCCCACCTCGATTTCAGTGAGACCGTCGTGGAGGAAGACCGCATCCCCGTCGCCATCATCGGCCGCCCCAATGTGGGCAAGTCCAGCCTGACCAACCGCATCCTCGGTGAGAACCGCATGATCGTGGCCAACGAGGCCGGCACCACCCGCGACGCCATCGACACCCCCGTGGACAACGCTTACGGCAAGTTCATCTTCACCGATACCGCCGGTCTGCGCAAGCGCAGCAACATCACCGACGGCCTCGAGCGCTACATGGTCGTCCGCGCACTGGCCGCCGTCGAGCGCAGCCGCGTGGCCCTCATCCTCGTGGACGCCACCGTCGGCTTCACCGAGCAGGACAGCAAGGTGGCCGGTTACGCCCACGACCAGGGCAAAGCCTGCATCATCGTCGTCAACAAGTGGGACGCCGTGGAGGGCAAGGAGACCAACACCATGGAACTGCAGCGCCGGGGCTATGCCGAGTGCTTCAGCTTCATGGGCTACGCTCCCATCATCTTCATCTCGGCCCAGACCGGCTACAACGTCAACAAGCTGATGCAGCTCATCCGCGACGTGGACAGCCAGAACGGCGCCCGCGTGCCCACCGGTGTGCTGAATGAGATGCTGGCTCGTGCCACCGCCCGGATGCAGCCGCCCAGCGACAAGGGCCGCCGCCTGAAGATCTTCTACCTGACCCAGGCTTCCACCCGGCCTCCGACGTTCGTGGCCTTCGTCAACGCAAAGCACCTGTTCCACTTCAGCTATCAGCGGTATATCATCAACCAGATCCGCGAGAACTTCGGTCTGGAGCACACCCCCATCCGCCTTGTCGTGCGTGAGCGCGGCTCCGGCGAGGTGGGCGCGAAGGACGTATAAGGAAGGGAGACTGGTTCGATGACCGCATTTCTCATTGTGCTGGCGGTCGCTGCCGAAGCCTATCTGCTGGGCAGCGTGGACACCGGCATCCTCGTCAGCAAATACCTGTACCATGACGACGTCCGCACCCACGGCTCGGGCGCTGCCGGTATGACCAACATGCTGCGCACCTTCGGCAAGAAGGCCGCTGCCCTCACGGCGGTAGGCGATGTGCTCAAGGGCGTCGTGGCCGTCTGCCTTGGCCGGTGGCTGTTCGGCCATCTGCCCGCCGATGCTGCCGTCTCGCCCTATCTGGGCGTCTATCTCGCCGCCATCCTCGCCGTGGTGGGCCACTCCAAGCCCATCTACTTCGGCTTCAAGGGCGGCAAGGGCGTGCTGGTGGCTGCCGGTGCCATTCTGGCAGTCCAGCCGGTGCTGCTGCCGGTGCTGGCACTCATCTTCCTCGTCTGCCTGGTCCCCACCGGCATGGTGTCGCTGGGCAGCATCACCATGGCAGCAGCCTACCCGGTGCTGACGCTGGTGTACAGCCTCATGCGCGGCCTGCCGACCCGGGACGTGGTGGTCTGCACCGTCGGCGCTGCCATCATGGGCGGCATGGTCATCTGGATGCACCGTTCCAACATCCAGCGCATCCGGGACGGCAAGGAGTACCGTTTCGGCCAGAAGCACAAGAGCAACTAAGCATAAAAAGATGCCCCGCAGGCAGCTCTCGACGAGCGTCCTGCGGGGCGTTTTGCTGTTTGGCAGAGTTATTTCGCGTCGGTCTCCAAGAGGGTATCGGTGTTGTCCTCATACGCGGGGTCTTCGATGGCAATGGTCTCTTCCCGTTCAGCAGACTTACGGCTGAGGTGTTTGCGCAGCCGGGTGGCAAATTCATCTTCCGGGATGCCGCTCTGGGAAGGGGTGAGGTCGGGTGCGGGGTGGCCGTCGGGCAGATGAGCGCCGAAGGCCGGCACGAAGAAGAACCTCCGCACGATGAAGATGAGGGCGATGGCGCTCACGCTCAGCAGGTTCTCCATGGCGGATTCGTGACCCACCACCATGTGGCGTGCGATGGCGTAGAGCAGCACTTCGAGGCTGGAACCGGGGCTGTGCTTGGCCAGCATCTTGATGAACTCGATGCCGATGACGATGTCCAGCGCCCGCTGTAAGAAGATGCTCACCTCGACGTCGTTGCCGTCGAACAGCAGGCCGGGCATCCACTTCAGCAGCGGCACCATCGACAGCAGCAGGCCGATGAGGACGAGGCCGGACAACAGGATCTCGAGCAGGGTGGCTGTGCTGATGATCCTGTTGCGCAATTCGGCGCGGCTGTGGCTTTCAACACGGGAATTGGACATGGGCAGGGACCTCTCTTTCAAATTTGACCGGAAATCTTTTATAACAGTTTGATTCTATTGTAACAAAAGCGAAAAACGAAGTCAATTTCTCCGGCTAAGAAAGCTGGCCAGCATGAAAAACTGGAATCGAAGACAGACAAGAGGGGCCGTCCGCACCCGGAATGGAGTGCAGACGGCCCCTCTTTGTGCTGAAAAGGCGGCTTAGGCCTCAGCGATGGCTTCGATCTCGCAGAGCACGCCCTTGGGCAGGTCTTTCACGGCCACGCAGCTGCGGGCGGGCTTGGAGGTGAAATACTTGGCGTACACCTCGTTGAAAGCGGCAAAGTCGGCGATGTCGGCCAGGAAGCAGGTGGTCTTGACCACCTTGTCAAAGCCCACGCCGGCAGCTTCGAGGATAGCGCCCACATTGCGGCAGCTCTGGTCAGCCTGTGCGGCGATGCCCTCGGCGACTGCGCCGGTGGCGGGGTCTACCGGGATCTGGCCGGAGGTGAAGACGAGACCGCCCACGGTGTAGCCCTGAGAGTAGGGGCCGATGGCGCCGGGAGCTTTTTCGGTGCTGATGATGTTCATATCGATTACCTCACATATCATAAATAGGGGAGTCTCCCGCCAAAAGGGGAGCCGATAAAAAAAGTCTACCACCAACTGTCCCTGACGTCAACGGCCAGCAGGGAACGGTCACGGAATTTCCGGAAAAAGGGAATGTAAAATTATTTGGAAAAATCTACGCAAATCATCTTGACAAGAAATAAACTTTTATGATAAAAATAGAGCATGAAAGTAACATTTTTGCAGAAAAACGCAGGCGCAGCGCAGGCAGGAAAGCCAGCTTTGCGCAGGCGCGTTTCTTTTTTGCAGAAAAAGCGAATTTCTGAACCCTCGGAAGGGGCAGAAAGGATAAGATATGTCGATTTTGGTAGATGATTCAAATAAAACAGCCTGCCGTGCAGCGGAGGCTGGACTGCAGCAGAAAAACTGTGCTGCGCTGGTGCGCCCGGCGGGTACGGGCAAAGGCTGCATCGTGTGGGAGCTGCTGGACGCCCACCCCGAGATGCGCGTGCTCTGGGTGGTGTCCTGTGCTGCCCGTCTGGAGCTGCGCCGCGCCCTGACAAAGCGGCTGGGCCGGACGCTGGGCGGCCGGGTGCGGCTGATGAGCTGCGAGCAGCTGGCCGTGCAGAATGCGCTGGGCTGGGTAGCGCTGGCTGAGTTCCGGCCCGGCCTGCTGGTACTGGACGGCTGGAGGGAGATGAGCGCAAAGGACTGGGCCGACTGTGTCCAGCCCCTGTTCCGCCTCTGCCCGGGGGCAAAGCTGCTGGCTCTGGGGGAGCCGGACGCCCCGGGCGACAGCTGCCGCGCTGCCGAGGAGATGCTGGCCGACGCCATCGTGGAGCCGCTGGCGCTGGGTGGGGCGATGGCCGAGGGCCTGCTGCCCATGCCGGCCTCCTATACGGCCCTGCTCTGGCCGCTGGAAGATGCGATGGCCCGCCTCCGTGCTGAGGTGAAGAACCTCCATCTGCCGGGCTGCCCTGACCCCAACGCCGAGAAATATCAGGCTCTGAGCCTCGCCGTAGAGAAGCTTCCGCCGGTGGAACAGCTGCTGGCGCAGTGGCTCCCGGATGCTGCCGGGCGCTGCCTCGTCCTCTGCGAGGATGATGCAGCGGCGGCGCAGACCGCAGAGCAGGCCGGGAAGCTGTTTGGTGCAGGAACACATATTTATAAGGATGCAGAAGGCTTTGCGGCCGACGAAGCGGCCACCCTCCGGCTGCTGGTCTGTGCCAACGGCCCGGCGGTGCAGGCTCCTCTGGCCGGGATCTCGGGCGTGGTGCTGGTGCGCCGCAGCGCTGGACCGGCCGCATACCGGCAGATGCTGGCACGCGCCCTTGCAGCCTGCGGCAGTGTGCCGGTGGCAGAGCTGAGCGCGGCCTTTGAGGCGCTTACCTGTGTGCAGCAGCTGCGGAAGGAGTGCAGCGCGGCGGGGGCAGAAGCCTTCCCGCTGGAAGAGCCTCTCTCTGCCTGCCGCCGGGCTTACCGGCAGCTCCGCCGCGCGCTGGACTCCGACTGGGAGCGCTATTATGCCGCCGCAAAGCAGATGACGGCAGAGGGAAAGACGCTGGACGTGCCTCGCTCCTACCGCTTTGGGGGCGTGGCTGTGGGCCGCTGGCTGGAAAACCAGCGCCTTGTCCGGGCCGGAAAGAAAAAGGGACGCCTCACCGCCGAGCAGGCCGCCCGGCTGGACAAAATCGGCATGAACTGGAAAAAGCGGCTCGAGCTGGCGTGGGAGAACGGCTGTGCTTCGGCCCGGCGGTACCGCGGCAGCCACAGCGACCTGCTGGTGCCGGTCCATTATAAGGATAAGGACGGCTTTGCACTGGGCGAGTGGATCGTCTATAACCGCCAGCGCTATCTGAGCGGGAACCTGCCGTCAGACCGCGTCGAACGCCTCGAGGCACTGGGCATGGTCTGGGACACCGGCAGCATCCTCTGGGAGAAGAGCTATGCCGCCGCCGTCCAGTATTATCTGGAAAATCACACGCTGGAAATTCCCGTCAAGTACGTCACGCCGGACGGCATGGCGCTGGGCGTCTGGCTGGGCAGTCAGCGTGCCGCTTATAAAGAAGGTGTGCTGACCGACGCCCAGATCGAAAAGCTGGAAGCGCTGGAAGTGGACTGGACGAACCGGAACGACCGCAAGTGGCAGACCGCCTACGAGGCCGCTGTGAAGTACCACGCCGCCCACGGGAACCTCGACGTCCCCACCGAGTACACCGACGAAGACGGCATCCTGCTGGGCAAGTGGGTGTCCCGCCAGCGGTACGCATGGCAGAACCCCGAGCGCAGCAGCGCCCGGGTGACGCCGGAGCGGAAAGCTCTGCTGGACGAGCTGGGCATGAACTGGGAAAAGACCGACTCGTGGCAGCACCGCTACGAGCTGGCCGTGGAATACAAAAAGGAGCACGGCAGTCTGGCCGTTCCGGCCCAGTACCGGACGGAGGACGGCATCTGGCTGGGCAGCTGGCTGTCCCGTCAGAAGCAGATGCTGCGGGAGGGCAAAAAGCTCTCCGCCGAGCGCCGCGCGGCCCTGAAAGAGCTGTTCAAGGGCGAAAAAGGCCGACGCCTCAGCGCCCCGGTGCCGCCCGCGTGCAGCGTGCGGGAGCAGAACTGGCTGGATAACTACCAGAGCGCCAGGCTCTACGCCGAGAAGAAGGGCAGCCTCCTCGTGCCTGCCGGATATGTAGACGAGAACGGCTTCCGTCTGGGCGTCTGGATCTCGAACCTCCGGGCTGCCCGCAAGGCCCGGCCCGGCTCGTTCCAGGTGACGCCGGAGCATATCGCTCTGCTGGATGCCATCGGGATGCAGTGGGACGCCCGGGAGGCCAAGTGGGCCGGGGCGTTCCGCCGTGCCGAAGAGTACTGCGCCGCCCACGGCAATCTGCTGGTGCCGGTGAACTATAAGACCGAAGACGGCTTCTGCCTCGGCGACTGGGTCCGCCGGATGCGCGAAAACTACGCCTGTGCCGAGAAAAAGCTGACGTCAGAGCGCATCGCAAAGCTCGAAGCGCTGGGCATGGTCTGGACCGTGCCGCAGGAGGGCTGAGATATTGCATTTTAGGGCGGAGTGTGGTATACTTCACCTCGTCTGAATAGAAAACAGCAGGTGCCTGTCGCCGGGGCTTCGTCCCCGGCCGGGAGGGTAAAAGGGAAGCGGGTGCGAGTCCCGCGCGATCTCGTCACTGTGATAAGGGAGTCCGCTGCCTTGGCGCTCAGCGCCGGTCACTGGAGGCTTTGCCTCTGGGAAGGCGGCAGCGGGCGATGAGCTTTCAGTCAGGAAACCTGCCCGCTGTTGGTACAGGAGCGTCCGGCTCCGGATCACGAGGAATTGGTCGTACCAAAAAGCCCGAATGTTCAAAGGGTCTTTTTGCTGTGCCTTCCGCGCGGTGAAAAGGCTCTTTTTTCGTTTGAGCTGGCCCCCGTTTCGTACCCTTTCTATCGGAAACGTACATTCCACACAACAGAAAGGACTCAAACAATGCGTAAAGCAACCAACAAGAACTGGCAGCGCGTCACCGCCGCTGCCGCCGCACTGGCCCTGTGTGCCGGTGTGCTCACCGGCTGCGGTGCATCTTCTTCCACTGCCGCCGGCAGCACCGCCGCAAGCTCTGCCGCCGCCAGCGAAGTGAGCAGCGAGGAGGCTGATGAAATGGCAGCAAAGAATGTGGCAGACCTCATCGACGCCATCTATGTGCAGGAGCGCAACGAGAACACCGACGCCCAGTGCGAGGCCGCCAAGGCCGCATGGGACGCCCTGACCGACGCCCAGAAGGAGATGGTCGAGGGCGAAGAGGCAAGCCCCGAGTACTTTGGCCGCGACACCGGCGACGCCTCTAAGGACGACGCCCGCAACCAGGACAACATCGGCGACAAGGAGATCCTGGTCGTCAGCTTCGGCACCTCCTTCAACGACAGCCGCGCAGCGGACATCAAGGGCATCGAGGACGCCATCCAGGCCGCATATCCCGACTGGTCTGTCCGCCGCGCCTTCACCGCACAGATCATCATCAACCATGTCCAGGCCCGTGACGGCGAGAAGATCGACAACATGGAGCAGGCTCTGGAGCGCGCTGTTGCCAACGGCGTGAAGGATCTGGTCGTCCAGCCCACCCATCTGATGCACGGCGCGGAGTACGACGAGATGATGGAGATGGTGGACAGCTACCGCGATCAGTTTGAGTCTGTCGCCATCGCCGAGCCTCTGCTGGGCGAGGTGGGCAGCGATGCCACCGTCATCAACGCCGACAAGGAAGCTGTCGCCAAGGCCATCACCGCCGAGGCCGTCAAGACCGCCGGTTTCGACAGTCTGGACGCCGCTGCTAAGGACGGCACCGCTTTCGTCTTTATGGGCCACGGCACCTCTCACACCGCAAAGGTGAGCTACAGCCAGATGCAGTCTCAGATGAACGCTCTGGGCTACAAGAACGTCTTCATCGGCACCGTCGAGGGCGAGCCGGAGGAGACTGCCTGCGAGAACGTCATCGAGGCTGTCAAGGCCGCCGGTTACACCAAGGTCGTCCTGCGTCCCCTGATGGTCGTTGCAGGTGACCACGCCAACAACGATATGGCGGGCGACGACGAGGATTCCTGGAAGAGCCAGTTCGAGGCCTCCGGCGAATTCGACTCTGTCGAGTGCCAGATCGCCGGTCTGGGCGAGGTCGCTGACATCCAGCAGCTCTACGTCGCACACACCAAGGCCGCTGTCGATTCCCTGAACGGCTGAGCATAAGTTTATGATTGCCCGGAAAGGAGTGCCTTTTCGGGCAATTTCTTTTTCGGCCTGCTTTGAATTCGGGCCATTGCGTGTTATAATCTTTTCTGTAAAATAGATACTTCGAGGTATATCATCATGAAACTGAACCATAAATTTGCTCTTCTGCTGGCCGGCGCTGTGCTGGCTGGTTCTCTCACCGGCTGCGGCGCATCCGGCGCCCCGGCCAGCTCTGCCGCGTCCTCCGAGGCGGCGGCCTCCTCCGCCGTGAGCGAGGCTGCTTCTGTCTCCGCTGAGTCGGCTCTGCCCGACGGCGTCTACACCGCCGACTTTGACACCGACAGCTCCATGTTCCATGCCAACGAGGCCAACGACGGCAAGGGGACCCTGACCGTGAAGGACGGTCAGATGACCTTCCACGTCAGCCTCGTCTCCAAGAAGATCGTCAACCTCTACGTCGGCATGGCCGCTGACGCCGAGGCCCACGAGGGGGACTGGCTCCAGCCCACCACCGACACCGTCACCTACTCCGACGGCCTGTCCGATGAGGTGTATGGCTTCGACATCCCGGTGGAGGCTCTGGACGAGGACTTCCAGCTGGCCATCCTCGGCTCCAAGGGCAAGTGGTACGACCACACCGTCCGTGTCGCCAACGCCCAGCCTGCTGCGGCGGAAGCACCTGCCGACGGAACCTACACCTGTGACGTGACCCTCGAGGGCGGCTCCGGCCGCGCCACCGTGGAAAGCCCTGCGGCCCTGACCGTGGCCGACGGCAGGATGACCGCCACCATCGTCTGGTCCAGCCCCAACTACGACTATATGCTGGTGGACGGCGAGAAGTATCTGCCCACCAACACCGAGGGCAACTCTACCTTCGAGATCCCCGTCGCGGCTCTCGACACCCCGCTGGATGTGGTGGGCGATACCGTCGCCATGAGCACCCCGCATGAGATCGAGTATACGCTGACCTTCGCCTCTGCATCCCTGACCGAGGCAAAGTGATGATGAAACGCCGCAATTTCCTGAAAGCCCTGCCTGCCGCCGCCCTCACCCTTGCGGGCTGCGGGCAGAATAAGACTGCCCCGGCCAATACAGCATCCCTCGTGTTCGACCACAGCTATCCGCTGGACTATGCCGCCCAGTTTTCCGCTGACTGCTATGAGGGCGGCTATGTGATGATCGACATCCCGGACGCCGGGCGGTTCCTCGTCGTCCCCGAGGGGGCCGCCGAGGTGGACGACCTGCCCGAGGACGTCGTGGTGCTGCGCCAGCCGCTGGATCATATTTATCTCGTCTCCACCTCGGTGATGGACCTCTTCGTCCATCTGGACGCGCTGGACAGCATCGCCCTCTCCGGCACGAAGGCTGAGGGCTGGTATGTGGAAGAGGCCAGACAGGCTATGCAGGAGGGCCGCATCGCCTACGCGGGCAAGTACAGCGCCCCGGACTATGAGCGCATCCTTGCCGCCGGCTGTACCCTCGCCATCGAGAACACCATGGTGCTCCACGACCCCGAGGTCAAGGAGCAGCTGGAAAAGTTCGGCGTGCCGGTCCTCATCGAGCGATCGAGCTACGAGAGCGGCCCGCTGGCCCGGATGGAGTGGCTCAAGCTCTACGGCATCCTGCTGAATAAGACTGAGATGGCGGAAGAGGTCTTCCGCCAGAAGGTGGAGCAGGTGGCCCCTATCCTCGAGCAGGAGAACACCGGCAAGACTGCGGCCTTCTTCTCCATCACCACCAACAACCTCATCACCGTCCGCCGCACCAGCGACTATGTGGCCCAGATGGTGGGGATGGCCGGCGGCGTCTACATCTTCGACGACCTCGAGGGGGAGACGTCGGCCCAGTCCACCATCAAACTGCCGCTGGAGACGTTCTACGCCCGGGCCAGGGATGCCGACGTCCTCATCTACAACAGCACCATCGAGGGCGTCATGGAGACCCGTGACCAGCTCATCGAAAAATGTCCGATGCTGGCAGATTTCAAGGCCGTCCAGTCCGGCGACTGCTGGTGTACGGCCCAGAGCCTCTTCCAGCAGAGCATGGAGCTGGCCGACCTCATCTCGGATATGAACCTCGTCTTCACCGAGGGCTCGCCCGACCCGGCGTCCCTCCGTTTCTTACAGCGCATCGTATAAAAGGAGCTTTGTCATGACCACCACCCGCCGCCTCAGCCTCGCGTACCTCGCCCTCACGGCGGGGGTCGCGGTGCTGTTTGCACTCAATCTGTTCTGGGGCAGTGTGTCCCTGACGCCCGGCGCGGTGGCGGCGGCTCTGCTGGGCCGGGGCGAAGATGCGCTGGCCGTGGGCATCGTGCTCCAGCTCCGTCTGCCCCGGGCGGTCATGGTCGTGCTGCTGGGCGCGGCCCTCTCGGCGGCGGGCTACCTCCTGCAGACCTTCTTCGCCAACCCCATCGCCGGCCCCTTCGTCATGGGCGTTTCCAGCGGCGCAAAGCTGGCAGTGGCCCTGACGATGGTGGTGTTTTTACAGCAGGGGCTGCTCACCGGATCGGCCACCCTCATCATCGCCGCCTTTGCAGGCTCGATGGCGGCGATGGCCTTTGTGCTGGTGGTGGCCCGGCGGGTGCCGCGGATGAGCATCCTCGTCATCTGCGGCATCATGATCGGTTATATCTGCTCGGCTGTCACCGACATCGTGGTGACCTTCGCGCAGGACTCCAACATCGTCAATCTCCACAACTGGTCGATGGGCAGCTTTTCCGGCATGACCTGGGCCAATGTGGGTGCAGCGGCCTGCGTGGTGCTGCCCGCGCTGGCGGCGGCGTTCCTGCTCTCGAAGCCCATGGCGGCCTACCAGATGGGCGAGAGCTACGCCAGGAGCGTCGGCGTGCCGGTGCGGGCTTTCTCGACGGCCCTCGTGCTGCTTTCCAGCCTGCTTTCCGCCTGCGTGACGGCCTTTGCAGGCCCCATCTCCTTTGTGGGCATCGCGGTGCCGCATCTGGTCAAGAACCTGCTTGGCAGCGCAAAGCCCCTCCACGTCCTGCCGGGCTGCTGTCTGGGCGGGGCAGCGTTCTGCCTGCTCTGCGACCTCATCGCCCGCAGCCTGTTCGCGCCCACTGAGCTGTCCATCAGCTCGGTGACGGCGGTTTTCGGTGCGCCGGTGGTCATCTGGCTGCTGGTGCGCCGCCAGACACAGGAGGGCCGGGAATGAGCGATCCGAAATTCTACTGTCGCGCCGAGGACCTTGCCATCGGCTACGGCAAAACGCCCCTGATGGAGCACATCGGCCTCGGCGTCGGGAAGGGGAGCATCCTCACCCTCATCGGCCCCAACGGCGCGGGAAAATCCACCCTGCTCAAGACGCTGGCAGCGCAGCTGGCCCCCCAAGGGGGCGCTGTCCTGCTGGACGGCAAAGATCTCGCGGACTGCTCCGGCCCGGAGCGCGCCCGCAAAATGGCCCTGATGGTGCCTCACACCCGCCGCACCGAGCTGACCACCTGCTTCGAGATGGCGTCCGCCGGGCGCTACCCCTACACGGGGCGGCTGGGTGTCCTCTCGGCAGAAGATAAGCGTCAGGTCTATGCCGCGCTGGCCCTCGTGGGGGCCGAGGCGCTGGCGGGCCGGGACTTCAACCGCATCAGCGACGGTCAGCGCCAGCGCGTCCTGCTGGCCCGAGCCATCTGCCAGCAGCCGGAGCTGATATTATTGGACGAGCCTACGTCTTTCCTTGACATCAAGGGCAAGGCTGAATTGCTGGCCATCCTGAAAAGCCTCGCCCGGGACAAGAAGATGGCTGTCATCCTGAGCCTCCACGAGCTGGAGCTGGCGCAGAAAGTTTCCGACAAGGTCGTCTGCGTCTCGGCAGCGGGCGTCTCGGACGTCATGACGCCGGAAGAGGCCTTTGCCCGGGAAAACATCTGCAAAATTTATGCTCTGACCGATGAGCAGTACGCATTTCTCTACGGCGAAGAAAAAGCGCCGGAGGAAAAGCGCCCGCTCTTTGAGCACTACGTCCGCAGCGGCCAGAAGCTCCTGCGCTGCGGCTATACCACCGGCACCTGTGCGGCGCTGGGCGCGGCGGGCGCGGCACGGCTGCTGCTCACCGGCCGCACCCCCGAGACGGTGGCCCTCCGTACCCCGAAGGGCATCGTGGTGGAGGTGGAACCCATCTTCTGCCGCCTGTCCGGTGAGGGGGCTGAGTGCGCCATCCGGAAGGACGGCGGCGACGATGTGGACGTGACCACCGGTCTGCCGGTCATCGCCAGTGTCGCCCTCCGGCCCGAGCTGGCCGGCGAGGTGCGCATCCACGGCGGTGAGGGCGTGGGCCGGGTAACAAAGCCCGGTCTCGACCAGCCCGTGGGCGAAGCTGCCATCAATCACGTCCCCCGGGCCATGATAAAGGAAGCGCTGGAAAAAGAGGCCGAATCTGCCGGGTACGCGGGCGGCTTTGACGTCACCATCTCCATCGAGGGCGGGGCTGAGACGGCGAAGCGCACCTTCAACCCCCACATGGGCGTGGAAGGGGGACTCAGCGTTCTCGGTACCAGCGGCATCGTCGAGCCCATGAGCCAGCAGGCCATCCTCGACACCATCCAGCTGGAAATGGGGCAGGCGGCGCTCCGGGCCGGAAGCCCCCGGCGGCTCATCCTTGCCCCGGGAAACTACGGCCTCGACTATCTCCACGAGAAGATGCCCGCCCTGAAGAATATCCCGGTGGTCAAGACCTCGAACTTCATCGGGGATACGATGGATATGGCGGCGGCGTCAAAATTCGAGCAGGTGGTGCTGGTGGGCCACATCGGCAAGCTGGTCAAACTGGCGGGCGGCGTCATGAACACCCACTCCCGCACGGCCGACTGCCGCACCGAGCTGCTCTGCGCCCACGCCGCCCTCTGCGGTGCGTCCCGGGACGTCTGCGCGGCCCTGATGAACGCGGCCACCACCGACGCCTGTATGGAGATCTTAGACGGAGCAGAGATGAGAGAGCCGGTGCTGTCCAGTCTGCTGGACGCCATCCAGCTCCACCTCGACCGCCGCGCCGCCGGGGCGTTCCGGGTGGGCGCGGTGCTCTTCTCGAACCAATATGGCCCGTTGGGCCAGACCAGGACTGCAAAGGAGCTGCTGGACGAATGGAAAAACGGATAGGCACTTTTTACGGCGTCAGCGTCGGCCCGGGCGACCCGGAGCTCATGACCCTGCAGGCTGTCCGCCGCCTCGAAAACTGTCCGGTCATCGCCGCGCCCCAGACCCCGAAGGGCGGGATGCTGGCGCTGGACATCGCAAAAGGTGCGGTGGAGCTGAGCGGCAAGACCATCCTGCCGCTGCGCTTCGCCATGAGCCTTGACCCGGCGGTGCAGAAAGCCGCCCACATCGAGGCGGCCCGGGCCGTGAAAGAATATCTCGACGCCGGGCAGGATGTCGCCATGCTCAACCTCGGCGACGCGTCCGTCTACGCCACGTTCGGCTACCTGCAGGAGATCCTGGAGGCCGAGGGCTGCAAGACCGTGATGCTCCCCGGCGTGACGAGCTTCTGCGCCGCTGCGGCCCGGCTGGGCCAGTCCCTGACGGGCGGCATGGAGCAGCCGCTGACCATCGCCCCGGGGCGATGCGCCGCTGAGGTGCTGGCCGCACCGGGCGCAAAAGTGCTGATGAAATCGGGCCGTCAACTGCCCGAGACGCTGGCCGCGCTGGCCGACGCCGGGCTTCTGAGCCGGAGCGCGATGGTCTGTAACTGCGGCCTGCCGAACGAGGAGGTCTGGCCCGACCTGACCGATTATGACCCGGCCCGGTCGGCGGGCTATTTCGCAACGATCTTGGTGAAGGAGGGGTAAGATATGGTCCATTTTGTAGGAGCCGGGCCGGGTGCGCCCGACCTCATCACCCGGCGGGGCGCGGCCCTGCTGGCCGATGCCGACTGCATCATCTACGCGGGCAGTCTCGTCAACCCGGCCCTGCTGGGGCTGGCGAAGCCCGGCTGTGCCATCTACAACAGCGCCGAGATGACGCTGGAACAGGTGCTGGACACCATCCGCGCCGCCGAAAAGGCCGGAGGCACCACGGTCCGCCTCCACACCGGCGACCCCTGCCTCTACGGGGCCATCCGGGAGCAGATGGACGCGCTGGATGCTGACGGCATCCCTTATGACGACACCCCGGGCGTGTCCAGCTTCTGCGGCGCGGCGGCGGCGCTCTGTGCCGAGTACACCCTGCCCAACGTCAGCCAGACCGTCATCATCACCCGGATGGAGGGCCGCACTCCTGTCCCTGAGACCGAACAGCTGGCAAAGCTGGCTGCGCATGGGGCTACCATGGTCATCTTCCTCTCCATCGGGCTGGTGGACAAAGTCCGGCAGGCCCTTCTCGAGAGCGGCGGCTACCGCCCCGATACCCCTGCCGCTGTGGTCTATAAGGCCACCTGGCCCGAGCAGAAGGTGGTGCGCTGCACCGTCTCCACACTGGCCGAGGAGACCCGCAAAAACGGCATCACCAAGACCGCCCTCATCGTCGTAGGCGACTTTCTGGGCGAAAACTACGAGCGCAGCAAGCTCTATGACCCCGCCTTTACCACCGAGTTCCGGCAGGGGACGGAGGCCGGGCAGTGAGCCGGGCATATCTGGCCTTCACCGCAAAAGGCGAAGCGCTGGCCCATCGGCTGGCGGAAGCTCTGCCCGGCAGCGTGAGCCGCTGCGGCGGAGACGTGACCCTGAAAGGCTGGACGGCGGAGCATTTTGCACAGGACGAGGCCCTGATTTTTGTGGGAGCTGTGGGCATCGCGGTGCGGGCCATCGCGCCCCACTGCAGGAGCAAGGCCGCCGACCCGGCGGTGGTGGTCGTGGACGAGGGCGGGAACTTCGCCGTGCCGCTCCTGTCGGGCCATCTGGGCGGTGCCAACGCGCTGGCCCGGGCGCTGGCAAAAGCGTGCGGCGCGGTGCCGGTCATCACGACGGCCACCGACGTCAACGGCCTCTTTGCCGTGGACCTCTGGGCCAAGGCCCAGAACTGCGCTGTCCTTGAGCCGGAGCGCATCAAGCGGGTCAGCGGCGCCCTGCTGGCCGGGCAGACGGTCCGGTACTGGTCGCCGTGGCCGATGGCGGGGGAGACCCCCGCCGGAGTGAAAAAGGCTGACGCACCCGAAGCCGCCGACTTCGCCCTGACCCTCACGCCCCAGGGCGGGGCGCTCCACCTCGTCCCCCGCATCGGGGTACTGGGGGTGGGGTGCCGCCGCGGCACGACGGCCCAGCAGCTGGAAGAAGCCTTTGCGGCGTTCTGTGCCGCGTCCGGCCTCAGCCCGGCGGCGGTCTGCGCCGCCGCCAGCATCGACCTGAAAAAAGAGGAGCCGGGGCTTGCAGCGTTCTGCAAAGCCCACGGCTGGCCCATCACGTTCTATCCGGCCGACGAACTGCGGGCCGTGCCGGGACAGTTCACCCCGTCGGCCTTTGTGGCAAGTGTCACCGGCGTGGACAACGTCTGTGAGCGCTCGGCGGTAAAAGCCTCGGGCGGGACGCTCCTTCTGCCCAAAACGGCAGGCGGCGGCGTGACGCTGGCGCTGGCCGTCCGCCCCTTTGCACCCGATTGGAGAACAGAGCAATGAGTGAGAGTAAAAAGACCGTGTTCGTCGTGGGGCTTGGCCCCGGCGGCGGACAGTTTCTGACCGTGCAGGCGCAGAGCGCCTTGCAGCAGGCCGAGGTGTTGTGCGGCTATACGGTCTACATCGACCTTGTGCGCCCCCTCTACCCGGAAAAAGAGTGCTACACCACCGGCATGACCCGGGAGATCGACCGCTGCCGCTGGGCGCTGGACACCGCCCGGGCGGGCCGGGACGTGGCGCTGGTCTGCTCCGGCGACGCCGGGGTCTACGGCATGGCCAGCCCGCTGCTGGAGCTGGCCGAAGAGTACCCGGACGTCAACGTGGAGGTCGTCCCCGGCCTGACCGCCGCCCTCAGCGGCGGGGCGGTGCTGGGTGCGCCGCTGGCCCACGATTTCTGCGTCATCTCGCTGTCGGACCGCCTCACGCCGTGGGAGGTCATCGAAAAGCGGCTGGCCTGCGCCGCTCAGGGCGATTTCGCGCTGGCGCTGTACAATCCTTCGTCCAAGGGCCGCCCGGACTATCTGCGCCGGGCTGTGGACGTCCTGCTGGCGAACGGCAAAGCCCCGGACACCCTCTGCGGTTCTGTGCGGAACATTGGCCGGGAAGGGCAGGAAAAGCACATCCTGCCCCTCAGCCAGCTCCGGGATACCGAGGTGGATATGTTCACCACCGTCTTTGTGGGCAACGCCGCCACCCGCGCGCTGAGCGGGCGGATGGTCACGCCGCGGGGGTACCGCCGATGAACGTCGTCGTTTTCAGCGGCACCACCGAGGGGCGGGAGCTTTCCCGCCAGCTGGCGGCGCTGGGCATCGAAGTCACCGTCAGTGTGGCCACCCCGCTGGGGCAGGAAGAGCAGGGGAGCGCCCCCGGCGTCACCGTCCGGTGCGGGCGGCTCCTGCCCGATGAGATGGCCGTGCTCTTAGGGGATGCCGCCCTCTGCATCGACGCCACCCACCCCTACGCGGTGGAGGCGACCAAAAACATCAAAGCAGCGGCAGAAAAGGCCGGGGTGGAATACCTCCGCCTGCTGCGCCCGGCCAGTCCGCTGCCGGAAAACTGTCTCGTCTTTGAGAGCGCAAAGCAGGCAGCCGAGGCGCTGGCTGCAGAAGAGGGAAATCTTCTGCTGGCCACCGGGGCCAAGGAGCTGGCGCAGTTTGCGGCCATCCCGCCCGAGCGGCTCTACCCCCGCGTCCTGCCCACGCTGGAAAGCATCGCGGCCTGCGAGGCGGCGAACATCCCCCACCGCAACATCATCGCCATGCAGGGACCCTTCAGCTTTGCCCTCAATCAGGCCATGATGGAGCAGTTCCATATCCGCTGGCTCGTCACAAAGGACGGCGGCGCAGCCGGAGGCTTCGACGAAAAAGCCGCCGCCGCCTCTGCCGCCGGGGCGCAGCTGGTGGTCATCCGCCGCCCGCCCGAGCAGGGCGAGACGGCTTCCGAGGTGCTGAAACGCTGCAAGGAGATGATAAGATGAACGTGACACTCATCGGCATGGGCTCCGGTCAGCCGGAGAACCTGACCCTTCAGGGCCTGGCCGCACTGCGGCAGGCCGACCTCATCCTGGGCGCACGGCGTCTGCTGGCAGTTCTGCCTGCCGGCTGCACCGAGAACCGCGCCGCCGCCTACCGCCCCGACGAGGTTGCAGAGCTGCTGCAGACCTCCGGCGCAGAGAACGCCGTGCTGGTCTACAGCGGCGACACCGGTTTTTACTCCGGCGCGTCTGCCATGATGGAAAAGCTGGAGGCCCTCGGCGTCCGCGCCCGGGTGCTGCCCGGCCTTTCCAGCATCCAGCTGCTGGCGGCGGCGCTGGGCCGTCCGTGGCAGGGGTGGAACCTTGTTTCGGCCCATGGCCGCACCTGTGACCCGGTGGCCGAGTGTATGCAGGGCAGACCCACCTTCTTTCTCACCGGCGGCAGCGAAGACCCCGCCACCCTCTGCGCCCAGCTGGAGGCAGAGGGCTTCGGGGACGTGCAGGGCGTCGTGGGCCAGTGCCTCGGCACGCCGGAAGAGAAGCTCTTCCGCGGCAGCGTCAAGGAGCTGGCCGCAGGCCGCTTCAACAGCCTGAGCGTCCTTCTCGTGGAGGCGGTGGAGGGACTGCCCCGCCGCGCCCCGGGCCTGCCGGACGAAGCCTTCGAGCGGGGCGACGTTCCCATGACCAAGCAGGAAGTCCGGGCCGCTGTGCTGGCGAAGCTGGCCGTCCGCCCGGAAGACATCCTGTGGGACGTGGGGGCCGGGACGGGCAGCGTCAGCGTGGAGCTGGCATTGGCCGCGCCCCGGGGCCGGGTCTACGCGGTGGAGTGCAGGCCGGAGGGCTGTGCGCTCATCAAAGCCAACCGCGAAAAATTCAGGACCCGGAACCTCGTCCTCGTGGAGGGGCTTGCCCCCGACGCCCTTTCGGACCTGCCCGCGCCGGACGCTGTCTTCATCGGCGGCAGCAAGGGCAGCCTTGCCGCCATCGTGGACGCCGCGCTGGATAAGAACCCCGACGCCCGCATCTGTGTGTCGGCCATCGCCCTTGAGACCCTTTCGGCGGCGGTGGCCGCGCTGACGGCCAAAGGCCGGACCGTGCAGGTGAGCCAGATCGCCGTCAGCCGGGCCAAGGCCGTGGGCGGGCTGCATCTCATGATGGCCCAAAACCCCATCTACCTCATCACAGGAGAATGACATGATACAGTTTCTGCTGGCGGCGCCCCGCTCGGGCAGCGGCAAGACCACCATGACCTGCGCCCTGCTCATGGCCCTCAAACGGCGGGGCTGTGCGCCCTGCGCCTTCAAGAGCGGGCCGGACTACATCGACCCCATGTTCCACCGGGCCGTGCTGGGGGTGGAGAGCCGCAGCCTCGACCTCTTTTTCTCTGCGCCCGAGACGGTGCGCACCCTCTACGCGAGGGGTGCCGCCGGACACGGTGCGGCGGTGTGCGAGGGGGCTATGGGCTTTTATGACGGCCTCGGGGGCGTCAGCGACAGGGCCAGCGCGTGGCATCTGGCCGACACACTGGACCTGCCGCAGAGCTGAACGGGCTCGTAAACTTCCGCACCCCCAGCCATATCGCAGGCATCCTGCTGAACAACTGCACGGCCCGGATGCACGCTCTGCTGGCCCCGATGCTGGAAAAAGAGACGGGTCTGCCGGTGCTGGGCTTTCTGCCGAAACTCCCGGAGGCCGTCATCGGTTCCCGCCATCTGGGCCTCTACACGGCGGCGGAAGTGGAAAATTTACAGCAGAAGCTGGCCCTTCTGGCCGACGCGGCAGAGGAGCACATCGACTGGCCCCGTCTGCTGGCCCTCTGCGAAAAGGAGCCGCCCGCCCTGCCGGTGCAGCCGGAGACGCCTCCGGCCCGCGTCCGTATCGCCGTGGCGCAGGACGAGGCGTTCTGCTTTACCTACGCCGAGACGCTGGAGGCCTTCCGGGACGCTGGGGCAGAGGTGGTCTTTTTCAGCCCCCTCCGCGACACGGCTCTGCCGGAAAACATCGGCGGGCTGTATCTGCCCGGCGGCTACCCGGAACTTCACGCAAGAGAATTGAGTGAAAATACCTCGCTTCTGCGCGAGATAAAGCAAAAAATCGAGTCCGGTCTGCCCACAGCGGCCGAGTGCGGGGGCTTCCTCTATCTGGGGCAGAGCCTCACGGACGCCGAGGGGCAGAGCTGGCCGATGGCGGGCGTTCTGCCGGGCGAAGCAAAAGATGCCGGACGTCTCGTCCGCTTCGGCTATGCCGCGCTGAGCGCAGACTCGGATAGTATGCTCTTCCGGGCCGGGGAGAGCTTTCCCATCCACGAATTCCACCACTGGGATTCCACCGCCAACGGCACGGCCCTCGCGGCAAAAAAGCCGGTGGGCGGCGCAGCGTGGCGGTGCGGATTTGTAAACGAGCATTTCTATGCGGGCTTCCCGCATTTGTACTGGGCGGGTACGCCCCTGCCGCAGCGCTTTGCCGCCGCGGCTGAAAATTACAGGAGAGACCATGACTGAGACAGAACTCGCCGCCCTCTGTGCGGCCATCACGCCGCCGGACGAAGCCGCCCGGGCGGCGGCGCACGCCCACTGGGCCAGCCTTGCAAAGCCGCTGGGCGGGCTGGGCGGATTGGAAACGACCATCGAGGACGCCGCCGCCCTCACCGGGAGCGCAAAGCTGGATATTTCCCGCCGGGCGGTGCTGGTGCTCTGCGCCGATAACGGTGTGGTGGCCCAGGGCGTCAGCCAGACCGACAGCAGCGTGACCCGCGTCGTGGCTGAGAACCTCGCCGCCCGCCGCACCAGCGTCTGCCGGATGGCACAGACCGCCCGGTGCGAGGTGGTGCCGGTGGATATGGGCATCGCGGGCGACCCGGTCCCGGGCGTCCTCGACTGCCGCATCGCCCCCGGCACAGCAGACTTCACCCTCGGCCCGGCTATGAGCAGGGCTGAGGCTGTGGAGGCCATCGGCAGGGGCATCCAGCTGGTGCAGGAGCAGAAGAAAGCGGGCGTCGGCCTGCTGGCTACCGGTGAGATGGGCATCGGCAACACCACGACGTCCAGCGCCGTGGCCGCTGTACTGCTGGGCCAGCCCGTCGAAGGGATGACGGGCCGGGGCGCGGGCCTTTCGGACGAGGGACTTGCCCGGAAGATCGACGCCATCCATCGCGGCATCGCAAAAAATCAGCCCGACTCTGCCGACGCACTGGACGTGCTGGCAAAGCTGGGCGGCTTCGACATCGCCGGGCTCTGCGGCGTCTTCCTCGGCGGTGCGCTGGAAGGTGTGCCGGTGCTGGCCGACGGTTTCATCAGCTGTGTGGCGGCGCTCTGCGCTGTCCGGCTCTGCCCGGCGGCGGCCAAGGCTGTTTTTGCAAGCCACTGCTCCACCGAGCCGGCCGCAAAGTTGGTGCTGGACGCTCTGAACAAAAAAGCCCTCATCACGGCGGGCCTGCATCTGGGCGAAGGCACCGGCGCGGTGGCCGCCATCCCGCTGTGGGATATGGCGCTGGCCGTCTACGATGGCTGTTATTCCTTTGAAGAGGGCGGCATCGAAGCCTACACGCCGCAGGGGGGTGCGGGATGCTGACGCTGGTGCTCGGTGGCGCGGCCAGCGGCAAGAGCGCCTGCGCCGAGAGCCTTGTGCTCAAGACCGGCCTGCCCCGCTATTACCTCGCCACCATGCAGGTCTGGGATGCCGAGTGCGCCGCCCGGGTGGAAAAGCACCGGAAAATGCGGGCGCAAAAGCAGTTCGAAACGCTGGAATGCCCGCTCCACCTCGACCGTCTGGCTCTGCCCGGCCGGGGGACCGTCCTGCTGGAAGACCTCGGCAACCTCGTCGCCAACGAGCTTTACAGCCCCGGCGGGGCAGGAAAGCACACCGCCGAGGCCGTTTTGGTCGGGCTGGAACGCCTCGCCGCCGGGTGTGATAACCTTATCGTCGTATCGAACGAGGTGTTCAGCGGCGGTGCCGACTACGCGGGCGACACCGACCAGTATTTGCTGGCGCTGGCGCAGGTGAACAACGCTTTCGCCGCCCGGGCGGACAACGTCTGCCGGGTGGTCTGCGGCCTGCCGGTGTACTACAAAGGGGGAGAAAAGCTGTGACTGTTTTGCAGACCATCGCGGTGGCCTTTGCGATGTTTTCGGCCCTGCCGGTGCCGCAGTTCGAGTGGAACGAAAAAAATATGCGGTACGCCATGTGCGCCTTCCCCCTCATCGGGCTGGTGTGCGGCGGGCTGTGGTGCCTCTGCGGCGTCCTGCCCCTGCCGGGGCTGGCCCGGGCGGCGGCGTTCTGCCTCGTGCCGGTGGCTGTCACCGGCGGCATCCATCTCGACGGCTACGCCGACACCTCGGACGCCCTCTCGAGCTACGGCGACCGGGAAAAAAAGCTTGAGATCCTGAAAGACTCCCACTGTGGGGCCTTCGCTGTCATCCGGCTGTGCTGCTACTTTGTGGCTTACTTCGGTCTCTGCGGCAGTGTGCAGTTCACACCCCGGGCGGGCCTGTGCTGGACGCTGGCGCTGGTGCTGGAGCGGGCGCTGTCGGGCTTTGCCGTGGCGGCGTTCCCGCTGGCGAAAGACACCGGCCTCGCCCACACCTTCGCCACAGCGGCCGACAAGCAGACCGTCCGCCGCTTCCTCTGCGGCCTGTCGGCTCTGCTCATCCTGGGGCTGACGGCGCTGGGCGGCGGCGGGCTGGCGGCAGCAGCGCTTCTGGCGCTGTGGCGCTATGATTTCGTGGCAAAAAAGCAGTTTGGCGGCATCACCGGCGACCTGGCCGGGTGGTTTTTGCAGCGGGCCGAACTGTGGATGCTGGCGGCGCTGGCCGTCAGCCAGTGGGGAGGAGTGCTGTAAATGATGTTCATCACAGGGCCGCTTTACAGCGGCAAGCGCACCTTTGCGCGGAACTTCCGGGGCAGCGTCATCGCCGATGTGCAGGACGCCGCCGCCGAGACTCAGACCCCGGAGCAGCTCGAAACGCTGGCCCGGGAGCTGGCGGAATATGATATTGTCATCGCCACCGAGGTCGGCGGCGGTGTTGTCCCGATGGATGCTGAGGAGCGCGCCGGGCGGGAGGCCGCCGGACGGCTGGCCTGCCTGCTGGCAGAGCGCGCCGACTGCGTGGTGCAGATGTTCTGCGGCATCCCGACGGTATTGAAAGGAGAATTACCTCAATGTTGATCTATCTGCTGCGTCACGGCCTGACCGAATACAATGCCCAGAAGCGCTATCAGGGCCAGCGCGACATCCCGCTCTCGGCAGAGGGCCTAAGCCAGCTGCGCCGGGCCGACATCGACCCGAAGGTGGTCTATATCACCCCGCTGCAGCGGACGGCCCAGACGGCCCGGGTGCTCTTCCCGGAGGCAGAGCTTGTGGTCGTGAAGGACCTGCAGGAGATGTGCTTTGGCAGCTTCGAGGGCAAAAACTACGTCGAGATGGAGCACGACGCCGATTATCAGGCGTGGGTGCAGGCCAACTGCGAGAGCAAATGCCCCGACGGTGAGCGGAAGGACGACTTCTCGAACCGTATCTGCAACGCCTTCTCTGCGCTGGTGGACAAGGCGCTGGCCGACGGCGAAGAGCTGCTGGTCATCCTGGCCCACGGCGGCACCCAGATGGCGGCCATGGAGCGGTACGCCCTGCCCAGGCGCGATTATTATGCGTGGTGCGGCCCCAACGCGGGCGGCTATGTGCTGGACGCCGCCGACTGGGCCGAGAAGCGCCAGCTCCACCTCGTGAAGACTGTGCAGTACACGAAAGACGCGGAGGCCGGCGTATGATGACCGCCTGGGCTGTGCTGGGAGGCTTCGTGCTGGATGCCATTTTCGGCGACCCGGCATGGCTGCCCCACCCGGTGGTGTACATGGGCAAAGCCATCTCCCGGCTGGAAAAATTTCTCCGCGCCCGCCTGCCCAAAACGCCTCAGGGCGAGCTGCTGGGCGGCGCGGTGCTGGCGTTCTGCCTGCCGGTGGGGACGCTGCTGCTCACGGGCCTTGTCTGCTGGGGCGCGGCGATGCTTCACCCGCTGCTGGGGCTTGCCGTCCAGATGTTCTGGTGCGGGCAGGCACTGGCCGCGAAGGGACTGGTGCAGGAGAGCACGATTGTTTACTGGGAACTGGTAAAAGACGACCTGCCCGCCGCCCGGAAGGCCGTGAGCCGCATCGTGGGCCGCGACACGGAAGCCTTGACTGCCGAGGGCGTGACCAAAGCGGCGGTGGAGACGGTGGCCGAAAACGCCAGCGACGGCGTCATTGCGCCGCTGCTTTATATGCTGCTGGGCGGTGCGCCGCTGGCCCTGACCTACAAGGCCATCAACACCATGGACAGCATGGTGGGCTACAAAAACGAAAAATATCTCTACTTTGGCCGCGCCGCTGCAAAACTGGACGATGTGGCGAACTATATCCCGAGCCGTCTGGCGGCGCTGCTCTGGATCATGGCGGCGGCGTTCACCCGCAATGACGCCAAGGGCGCGTGGCGTATCTGGCGGCGGGACCGCCGCAATCACGCCAGCCCCAACAGCGCCCAGACCGAGAGCGCCTGCGCGGGCGCGCTGGGCGTCCAGCTGGCCGGGCCGGCCTATTATTTCAGGGAATATTATCCGAAGCCCACCATCGGCGACCCGCTGCGGCCCATCGAGCCGGAGGATATTCTGCGGGCAGATCGGATGATGTATGTAGCCAGCGCGTTTGCGCTGGCGTTTGGATGTGCGATACGGGGGTTCTTGGGATGAAACAACTGGTCCACGGCGGTGACTGGATGGGCTACCGCGAACGCTTTGGCCGCGACGCGCTGGATTTTTCGGCGAACGTCAGCCCACTCGGTCTGCCCGAAGGGGTGGCGCAGGCCATCCGGGACGCACTGCCTCTGGCCGACCGCTACCCCGACCCCCTCTGCCGCACCCTGCGGGCGGCGCTGAGCCGGGCCGAGGGTGTGCCGCAGGAGCATATCCTCTGCGGCAACGGCGCGGCGGACCTCATCTTCCGGCTGGTCTGGGCCGTAAAGCCCCATAAGGCGCTGGTGACTGCCCCGACTTTTGCCGAGTACGCCTCTGCATTGGATACGGTGGGGTGCGAAGTGAAACGCTTCTTCCTCGATGAAACGAATGATTTCGCCCCGACGGACGCCCTCGTGGACGCCGTGGACGAGAGCATCGACATGGTGTTCCTCTGCCAGCCGAACAACCCGACGGGGCAGCTGGCCACACCCGAGCTGGTGAAAAAGCTGCTGCGCCGGTGCGGGGAGTGCTGCACGATTTTGGCCGTAGATGAGTGCTTTCTGGACTTTCTGCCCGACGCCGACGGGTGGACCGCGAAGCCTCTGCTGGAAAGTGGGAACCTCGTCATCCTGAAAGCTTTCACCAAGCTCTACGGCATGGCCGGCGTCCGGCTGGGTTACTGCCTCTGCGGCGACGAAACGCTTCTGGAAAAAATGCAGACAGCGGGCCAGCCGTGGGCCGTGTCCAGTCTGGCCCAGGCGGCAGGCGTCGCGGCCCTGAAAGAAACCGCTTATGTGGACGAGGTGCGCGCCCTTATCGCCCGGCAGCGGCCCGTTCTGACGGCGGGCCTGCGGGCGCTGGGCCTGCGGGTCATCGACGGAAAGGCGAACTATCTGCTCTTCCGCGCGCCCGCCGACCTGAACGAAAGGCTTCGCCCGCTGGGAACACAGGTGCGCAGCTGCGCGAATTATCCGGGCCTCGGGCCGGAGTGGTACCGCACGGCGGTGCGCACGGCCCCCGAGAACGCCCGGCTGCTGGAACTTATGAAAGAGGTGCTGGGATGAGCAGGGCAAAATGCATCATGGTGCAGGGTACGATGAGCGGTGCAGGCAAAAGCCTGCTCTGCGCGGCGCTCTGCCGCATTTTTGCGCAGGACGGCCTGCGCGCCGTGCCGTTCAAGAGCCAGAACATGGCTCTGAACAGCTTCGTCACCAAAGACGGCCTCGAGATGGGCCGGGCGCAGGTGGTGCAGGCGCAGGCCGCCGGTGTCGAGCCGGACGTGCGGATGAACCCCATCCTCCTGAAGCCCAGCAGTGACGTGGGCAGTCAGGTCATCGTCAACGGCGAGGTGCGGGGCCAGATGAAAGCGTCGGAGTATTTCCGCACGAAACGGCAGCTGGTGCCGGACATCCTGAAGGCATATGACAGCCTCGCCGAGGAGGCTGACGTCATTGTCATCGAGGGCGCGGGCAGCCCGGCAGAGATCAACCTCAAGAGCGAGGACATCGTGAACATGGGCCTCGCCGAGATGGTGGACGCGCCGGTGCTTCTGGTGGGCGACATCGACCGGGGCGGCGTGTTCGCCCAGCTATACGGCACGGTGGAGCTGCTGGAAGAAAAAGAACGCCGGCGCATCAAGGGGCTCGTCATCAATAAATTCCGTGGAGACGTAGAAATTCTCCGCCCCGGCCTTTCGATGCTGGAAGAAAAGACCCATCTGCCCGTGGTGGGCGTCGTACCGTACCTGAAGGTGGACATCGAGGACGAGGACTCCCTGAGCCAGCGCCTCGAGATGCGGGACGGCAAAAAGCCGCTGGACGCGGCGATCATCCGTCTGCCGCATCTGTCCAATTTTACGGACTTCATGCCGCTGGAACAGCACCCGCTGCTGGGTGTGCGGTATGTTTCGAACGCTCATGAGCTGGGCACACCCGACCTCATCCTGCTGCCGGGGACGAAAAACACGGTGGACGACCTGCTCTGGCTGCGGCAGTGCGGGCTGGAAACGGCTCTGCTCAAGCTGGCCGCGAAAGGCACACCGGTGCTGGGCGTCTGCGGCGGCTACCAGATGCTGGGCCAGACCCTCGACGACCCCACCGGCAGCGAGAGCGGCCGGCAGCAGACTCTGCGGGGGCTGGGTCTGCTGCCCACCCGGACCGTGTTCAGCGAGCAGAAGCGCCGCGCACAGGTCAAAGCGACCGTTGCCGCCGCCCCCTTTGCGGGTGCAGAGCTGGAAGGCTACGAGATCCACACCGGCGTGACCGAGGCGGAGGGCGAACCTTTCGCCCACTACCCCGACGGAGGCCGGGAAGGCTGTGTGCAGGGCAATGTATTCGGCACCTACCTCCACGGTCTGTTCGACACCGGTACGCTGACCGAGGCGCTGGCGGGCTGGCTCTGCCGCCGGAAGGGCATCGACCCCTCCGACGCGGCCCTCATCCCGATGGAAGAGTACCGCCGCCAGCAGTTCGACATCCTGGCCGACGGCGTGCGCGGGGCGCTGGATATGGACGCGGTGTATGCCGCGATGGGAATGGAGAAGCGCTGAATGGAACAGGGACTTTTGCATCTGTACTGGGGCGACGGAAAGGGAAAGACCACCGCCGCTATGGGTCTTGCGCTCCGTGCGCTGGGGTCCGGGAAGCGGGTGGTCATCGTCCAGTTTTTGAAGGGCGGGAACAGCGGCGAGATCCCGCTTCTGGCCCAGCTTGGCGCGGAGATCTACCGGGGCAAGGCCGGGCAGAAATTCGTCTTTCAGATGACGACGGAGGAAAAGGCCGCGACCCGGGAACTGCAAAACCAGAACCTCGCCGCCGCCATAGCACAGCCTGCCGACCTGCTGATACTGGACGAAGCCGGGAGCGCAGAAGAGCTGGATATGGTGGACGTCGATCTATTAAAAAAGGCTGTTCTGGAACGGCCTTCCGGGTGTGAGTGCGTCCTGACGGCCCACACGCCGCCCCAGTGGATGCTGGACGCCGCCGACTACTCCACCGAGATGAAATGTCGCCGCCACCCCTACCAGAAGGGGATAAAAGCACGAAAGGGGATAGAATATTGACGCCGCAGCATCATTTACCTGCCGACATTGAGCGGACGAGCTTCCACATCATCACCGAAGAACTGGAAATGATGGGCCTGACCCCGCCGCCCGAGCACGAAGCCGTGGTCAAGCGGGTCATCCACACCACCGCCGACTTCGACTATGCGCGGAATCTCCACTTCACCCCCTGCGCGGTGGAGCAGGCCGTCAAGGCCCTCCACGCCGGGGCTGTCATCGTGACCGATACGAATATGGCGCTGGCTGGCATCACCAAGCCCGGTCTGGCGAAGCTGGGCGGCACGGCCTGCTGTTATATGGCTGACCCCGAGGTGGCCGCCGCCGCCAAAGAGGCTGGCACTACCCGGGCCGTCGCAGCGATGAAAAAGGCAGCGCAGGAGCATCCCGGGGCCATCCTCGCCGTCGGCAACGCGCCCACGGCTCTGCTGACGATTGCAGAACAGATCGAAAGCGGCCTGCGGCCCGCACTGGTCATCGGTGTGCCGGTGGGCTTTGTGAACGTGGTGGAGAGCAAGGAGCGGCTCTTCGCCGTCTGCGAAAAGCATGATGTACCGGCCATCGTGGCGATGGGCCGCAAGGGCGGCAGCAACGTCGCTGCGGCCATCTGCAACGCCCTTATCTACTCCGCCGCCGAAATGCTCGACCCCTCGGCGCGGGGGTGGAAGTGAGCGATAAGTTTTGGAGGAGCGCAATGAACCCTACAAGCAAGACCGATGAAAGCTTTTACCGGCTGTTTTCCGCGTCTCACACCGTTTCAGAGCATCTGACCAAGCGGGAAGACAATGAACTGCGCGATAAATACGACCACAATGCGTTCTGTTATTCCGGCCAGCCCACGGAGGACGAGCTCCGGGCCGCGCTGGCCTACCAGAAAGCGCGGGGAGATGCCTTCCTCAAACTGGAAGGATACGAGCCGCTGGCCAATGCATTCGGCATGGAGTGCGAGGAGACTGTGACGATGGTTCTGCCGAAGGGAACAGACATCAGCGGCTGGAAAGCGAATCCGGAGGTCTCGATCAAAACCCCGGACTTTGACCAACTAGAACAGCACGAGCTGAAATACTACGGGCCGTTGTACGGGGAAGATTTCACCGTGCGGAACAACCGGCATCTCCGGGAAAAACTGACCTACCTTGGAGCGTATCTGGACGGGAAACTGGCGGGTGACTGCTATATTTTCGCATCCGATGGGTATGTCTGCATGGACGGCCTGCTGGTGGACGAGGATTTCCGGCACCAGTACATCGCCATGACTCTGATGAAGCACATTGCCGAAAAGGCACAGGAACGCGGGGCTGTTCTGTATCTTCATGCCGACCCCGAGGACACCCCGAAGGAACTGTATGCGAAGATGGGATTTCAGGCCGTTGACAAGCTCTATGAATATCTCTGCACTGATTTCTCGAAACTGAAAATATGAACGAATGCGCGCCGGATACGGCGATGGGCCTCCCAATGCGGGAGGCCTTTCTGTTACACCGTCGCCAGCACGGCGAGGATGCTCTGCCAGCGCTTGTTCTCGACCACAGGCGCACGGCGGACGGGCCGGGACTGTACAGACTGAGGCCGCTGAGCCGTCTGGGGCAGGGGAGCGAAAAGCGCGGCCTGCCATGCGGCGGCAAGCTGCATGGCCTCCGGGCAGCTCTGCAGGGTGCGGCGCTCTGCCCCGGCGAGGTAGTCGCCCAGCCAGCAGAGGATGGCTGCGATATTCAGCTGTTCGGCGGCGCGGGTGCTCCAATAGCTCCAATGGGCGGGACGGCCCACGAACCGCTCCACCGTGATGAGCGCACCCTCCCGGGCAGCAGAGGGGGCGACGGCCCCACAACCACCGGCAGTATGGGCCAGAACGTCCAGAATGCGCGCCATCCGGCCGCTGTCGAGGGCGTCGTCCCGGACAAAAGCAGAGAAATCCGTCTGGGCCAGCAGACCGTCGGCGGTGGCGGGGAAACGCCCCGTCAGCTCGCCGGAGGCGTTGTGGCAGCTCTGCCACCCTTTGCGGACGAGCTGGAAGTTCAGCTTCTGACGTCCCATCGTGGAATAGAACACCCGGGCCTTGCCGCTGACCGGCTCCTGCCGCAGCTCGAGATAAGCGTCTGCGCCTCCGAGGTCTTGGACCTTGACGCTGAGCACAAGGCGGTACTCAGGCTTCTGGCTGGACATGGCAAGATGCATCTCTTCAAAATAACGTGCGGCATCCATAGCGGTTCTCCTTCCTGTGGGCGCGGGGTGGTGTGTAGGTGTGCGGCCCTTCGTTGGTTGTAGTATATCATAAATTGCGCCAGAATACAACTATAAGTTTGCAAATAAACCAAAAAACTTTTTGATTCTTCCACGACGTAAAACAAGATGGTTGTGAACGACAACAAAAATACGGGGCCGCTGGCAGCAGATACAACTGCACAGCGGTCCCGTACATTATTATGATTCAGTCGCCCAGCTCCCGTATCTCGTTCTGGATGAGTCGGCCTGCGGCCCGGGCCAGCTGGTCCATGCCCCGGATGCGGGCCATGTTTTTGCCGTAGATGCGGGAGGCGTCGGCGGCGCTGGCGTCTTCGCCCATAAAGACGGCGGAGACCCGCAGACCCTTCCGCTGCAGCGCCCGCACCTCGGCGGCGGCGTCCTCCACGCCCGCGCTGCCGCCGTAGTCGCGGCCCAGCGGGTCATCGGGAGAGGGTGGGATGCGGCGGCTGTCGTTGGGGGAAGCGTCCGTCAGGAGGATGAGCAGGTGCCGCGCGGCGGGGCCGGGGTCGAAGTCGATGAGGTCGCCTGCGGCCCGCAGAGCCAGACCGTCCCGGTTCCAGCCCGAGGCGAAATACTGGCAGATGCCCTGTAAGCTCTTCTCCTTGAAGCCCTTGAGCACCCGCAGGACGGTGTAGCCCCGCAGGCTGGAAAAGCAGCTCACCCGCACCGGGATGCCGCAGGCCGCGAGGCTCTGGGCGAGGATAGACCCCTGCGCCGCGATGACCTCCTGACAGTGGAGGCGGGAAGCCGAAGCATCCAGCAGCAGGTCAACGGTGAAGGACGGGTGATTCTCTTCCTCGGCACAGCGGAACACCCGGTCGTCGTCCATGACGGTGCGCCAGACCCGCTCCGGGTCGAGGTTGCCGCTGCGGGCGACCCGGGCGTTGGGCTGCTGGTGGACGAGGATGCAGTTGCGGATCTGTTCGGTCAGCCGCAGCACGACGCTGCGGTGAAGCTCGAGATTTTTCGAATCGTACGCCCGGTTCCGCTCAGCCTGAAGCTGGGCCTGTTCGGCCAGGTGCTTTGCCTCGGGGGTAGGGGCCTGCTCCGGGCTGGGGACGCCGGAGGCAAACCAGAGGTGACAGCCCAGATGCTCCCCGGTGCAAAGCTCCTGCTCGGCCTTCCGCAGCCGTTCGGGCGGGTAGAGCGACCGGCCAAAGCAGCTTTCGATGTAGGCGCGGTCTTCCTCGGCGCGCTGGCGCAGGGTGATGTGGGCCAGCCGCTTGTCGGCATGGATGCCGCCGCCGGAGGCGTCCACCGAGCCGGAATGCTCTACCGTGACCCGGTCGGTCTTTATCATCTGGGTGGGCATGGTGCGGGTCATGAGGGACGCCAGCAGGCCGTCCAGATGGAGATGCAGCCCGGCCTTCTGATGCACCGTGCCGTTGAACAGCTCAAATTTGGCGTAGACGGCCAGCAGTGCGGCCTTCAGCTCGTCCGGCTTCGGGGGCGTCTCGGGACTGAGGGCGGCGTCGAGAGCCTTTTCGTAGGGGGTCATGACCGGCGGCGTGCGCCCCTGCACAGCCCGCCAGCGCGCGGCCTGCATGGAGTAGACCAGCTGGTTCTTCGCCATCCACTCCTGCCGCGAAAGCTTGTACTGGATGCCGAAAAAGTAGTCCGCATGGGCACGGCGAAGGGCCGAAAGCACCGGGCGGCGGGGCAGTTCCAGCACGTAGGCCGCGCTCTCGAGGTAGAGCCAGGTCAAATCGTCCAGCATGGCCTGCCGGATGTCGCCCTCCCATGCGTCAAAGAGGCTGCGCACCAGCTCGTCGCCGTAGTATTTGTGGACCAGCCCCACGACGCAGTTCATGTAAAAATCGATCGTGCCGTCGGTGTTCCGGGCGAGGAACAGCGGCTCGAAGCCGTAAGCTCCTGCCGCTGCCCACACCTGATTGGCGGCCCGCCGCTCTTCGGCGGTGTAGCTCTGCGCTTCCATAAAAACGCCCCTTTTAATCGAAGAGCTTTGCGGCGGTGAGCTGGGCCGGGATGCGGGCGGCAATGGCGTCCCGGATGAGGCCCTGTTCGTAGGAGTCGAAGGCTTTGTTGGTGATGCCCATGTCCAGCGCAGCCCCGGCAGCGACGCCCCGGCGCATCAGGCGCAGAGCGTCCAGCATACCGCGCAGGTCGAGAGCTTTGGTGGAAATTTCCGCGCTGTCGCACTTTTTCTGCAAATCGAGGAAGAGCAGGGCGAACTGCCTGACATACTTGCTGTTCAAATCGGGGAACTGGGTGCGCAGGAGCTTTTCGAGGTTCTCCTCGGTGATGGTGGGCATCTGGATGACCACGAAGCGGGAGGTGAGGGCCTCGTTCAGCTCACGGGTGCCGGCGTAGCCGTAGTTCATGGTGGCGATGAAGCGGGTCTCCTCGGCCAGCGGGATGCGCTCGTAGCCCGGCACATCGATGGCGCGGCGGAAATCCAGCACCGCGTGCAGGACGGCCAGCGCCTCGTTTTTGGCCATGTTGATCTCGTCCAGAACGCCGAAGCCGCCGCTCTGGGCGCAGCGGTAGACCGGGCCGGGCCGGAACTTGACCTGTCCGCCCTCAAAGGTGTCCATGCCGATGAGGGACGCCGCGTCCATATTGACGTGGAACGAGATGTCCCACGCGGGGCGTCCGAAGGCGGCGGCGAGGTTTTCGGCCAGCACGTTCTTGCCGGTGGCCTTGCCGCCCGCCAGCAGCAGGTTTTCGCCGCAGAGCAGGGCAGCCAGCGCCTGCTCCCACACCTCTCTGCCGTAGTAGACGAAGGCAGGGGAGGGGATGCGGGGGCGCAGGGCCTCCGCCAGCGGGTGGGCGGTACGGTATTCTTCCACAGCGCGCAGCAGGTCGGGACAGACCCCTTCCTGCCGCAGCGTATCCATCAGAGCAGATGTTTCAGACATCCATGACATCTCCTTGCGGTTGGCAGTGCCAAACCGAAATTTCACCCTTATCATAGCACAACCCGCGCGGTTTGTGTAGGGCTTTGGCGGGCAAAAAAGCGGCAAAGAAACAGAGAAAATAAAGGGGAAGCTATTTTAACAAGCTTTCAGCCGGGACGTGCAGATTTCACGTTCAAAGTAAATTGACAGGCCGCTTAAAATACGATAAAATAATTTTCGTTGTGTCAAAGTGAAAAAGAAAGGCGTAAAAGTATGCTCGAAACCATCACGGCCGTCAATCAGGCGGTCAACAGCTTTATCTGGGGCATCCCGGCGATGGTCTGCATCATCGGTGTGGGCCTGCTGCTCAGTGTGCGGACAGGCTTTTTGCAGCTCCGGAAATTCCCCTATGCCATCAAAACGATCATTGGCCGCATCTTCCGCAAAAAGGACGCCTCCGACGGCGCGATGACTCCGTTCCAGGCAGTGTGTACGGCGCTGGCTGCTACCGTCGGCACCGGCAACATCGCCGGCGTGGCGGGCGCGATCGCCATCGGCGGGCCGGGTGCGGTGTTCTGGATGTGGTGCTCGGCTCTGCTGGGCATGTGTACCAAATTCTCCGAAGTGACGCTGGCCGTGCATTTCCGCGAGCGGAACAAAAACGGCGAGCTGGTGGGCGGCCCCATGTACTATATTAAAAACGGCCTCGGCAGCCGGTGGCAGTTCCTCGCGGTGCTGTACTCGCTGTTCGGCGTGCTGACGGTCTTCGGCACCGGCAACGCCACCCAGGTCAACACCATCGTCACAGCCATCGACTCGGCCCTGCTGGCCTACGGCAGCAGCCTGAACAGCATCCTGCCCACGGTCAACCTCGTCGTGGGCGTGGTGGTGGCCATGATGGTGGCCATGGTGCTGCTGGGCGGCGTCAAGCGCATCGGCAGTGTCACCGAAAAGCTGGTGCCGTTCATGGCGCTGTTCTACGTCGTGCTGGCGCTGGGTGTCGTAGTCATCAACTACCGGCGCTTCCCGGCGGTGCTGGCCTCCATCGTCGGCGGTGCATTCGACCCGCAGGCCTTCACCGGCGGTGCCATCGGCAGCATCTTCCTCAGTATGCAGAAGGGCGTTTCCCGCGGCATCTTCTCCAATGAGGCCGGCCTCGGCACCGGCTCCATCGCTCACGCCTGCGCCGACACCCGCAAGCCCGTCAAGCAGGGGATGTTCGGCATCTTCGAGGTCTTCGCTGATACCATCGTCATCTGCACCCTGACCGCCATGGTCATCCTGTGCAGCGGCGTGCCGGTGGGCTACGGCAGTGCGGCGGGCGCAGAGCTGACCATCTCCGGCTTCACGGCCACCTACGGCGGCTGGTCGTCCATCTTTACGGCGGTGGCGCTCTGCAGCTTTGCATTCTCCACCATCATCGGCTGGGGCCTCTACGGCTCCCGGTGCATCGAGTTCCTGTTCCACACCGACAAGGTGGTCGGCCCCTTCCTCGTGGTCTACTCCTTCGTGTCCATTCTGGGCGCGACGGTCGATCTGGGCCTGCTGTGGAGCATCGCCGACACCTTCAACGGACTGATGAGCATTCCGAACCTCATGGCCCTGCTCCTGCT
>ERZ791704.266-NODE-266-length-44004-cov-4.00102_pt1 | contig 44004 bp, 55 predicted proteins | sample MGYA00510045_ERZ791704 | MGnify/ENA primary metagenome ERZ791704 (study PRJEB30046, sample SAMN00715247) | human gut metagenome | study: EMG produced TPA metagenomics assembly of the A metagenome-wide association study of gut microbiota in type 2...
TCCGTAACATACTGCGTAAGCTTTTCAAATAGTGGAATCTGTGTTTTTTGAGTAGTTTTCGTGGAAAAGATATCGGAATTTATCTCGGCAATATCTACCATTGTCGCATCAAATATTAAGTCAAAATCCCCCTTAGCTTGTTGATTCCATAAATTTGAAATTAGGTGTTCCGGCTTAAGCCAAGGAATATCCGGTGACAATTCATCTAAAAGGTTTTCACGTTCTCCTGCGGTCATATTTGCATAAGCAACTTCCCACTTTTCGGATGCAGCAAGTTTGGGGCTTAATTCCTTAATTTCATATCCAAATTTATCATTCAAATATTTGTAAAGGAAAACCTGAGTAATAATTTTATATTCATTTCCATCATTACCTAATCCATATTTCTGACAAGTAGCCTTCAGGCTATCTATTAATCCATATGTTTTCTCTTTAATATCCATTCTCTAATAATCCTTTCTTATACGGCTTCGTAGGTATCATGATACTGATCCAGGTATTGTTTAGCAATCCTTTTCTGTATGAATTCCCTATCAGGCCTATCACTAGTAATATTTAATTCATCCAAGCCTTGCTTGATTTGTACCATAACAGTTTGATCAAAATAAGCATCCTTCTTTAAGATATCATTTCTGTCATATACTTTTTGGTCAATAACACCTTTTACATGGAGTAAAACATCCATAACCTGACTATCATATAAGGAGATAATTGGCTTTTTATGTACTTTAGTTCTTCTCATATTTTCTTCATGTATTCTTTTATGCACTCTTGCAAATTTCGCATCTCCGCGATATTTGTGTAAAAGTGCGGTATTCTTTTTTTTCAACTCATCAAGTTTTTTCAAAATATCATCAAGAGCTTTAGCATTTTCTTCGAAATCCTCAACACTATCGATGACAAAGCCATGTTCTTTAAAGCGCTGCATAAAGGCTTCTCTAAGTGTAATATATTCAGGGTCTTCTTGGTCAAAGTTTTCTGTAAATGCATGAATCGTTCTATTCCATTTATTTTTTAACTCTTCTCCATTTGCAATTATTTTTAACTCTTCCGAACCCATGTTTCTGAACTTGAATCGAATGTCTGCCATCGCTTCATTGACAAGCTGCTTTGTGCTATCGTCTTGCGAAAAAGCTTCCTTCTCATTAATACTATTAATGTGATGTTGAACTTCAGAAATCATTTGAGGTAACTTAGTAAATTCCAAATGTGAAAAAGCTTCTTTAAGGTCCTCATCACCGAAAGTTCGAACAACATTGCAGCAATCACGTGCTGAAATCAATACCTTTTTCAATTTCAATAGCTCCTGCTTATCCTCAATAGTTGAAATTTCAGAGCTAAATATTTCTACATTATCCATCGTATATTTAAAAAGGACCTGACGTACTTCTTTCATCTGCTGTAACAAAGCATCTTTATCTTCAATAACCTGCTGATAAGTATCAGTTGCATTTCCATCGCCCACCTCACTTGGATTATTAAACCTATCCAGTTCTCTCAAATAAGCAGTATTTGTCTGCTCGAAATTCTTCTTTATATCAGCAAAATCTACAATATAACCATAACGATTGTCCTTATAAGGCCTGTTTACACGTGTAATAGCCTGCAATAAATTATGATCTTTTAATTTTCTTCCAAGATACAAGCGCTTTAAGCGAGGCGCATCGAAGCCAGTCAAAAGCATATTAAACACAATCAAAATATCAATGGTCATATTCTTCTTGAAACCCTCGATAAGCTGTTTTTGTGTCTCTTTATCATTGCTGTCATATAAAATCAGCGCCGCTTTCATGTGACTCTTATTTGAGGAGGTCCGATTCAACTCTTCTTGTATTTCATCAAAGTAGGCGTATAGTTTTCGTGCTCGTTCACTAGTCTCACAAACTATCATTCCACCCAAAGTATCATCTCCTTGAATAAGGCGGAATTTTTTCATGTCGCTGATAATGTAACGAAGAAGCTCTTTTACATAACTATCGTGCTCAACAATTTGTTCCTTCCGAATATCTTTTTTCTGAACAAGTGTTTCTAGCTTTTCATAAATTTGTGATAATTTTTCTTTGTATGATGTTTCTATATCCTCACGAATTATTTTTAAAGTGTAGCCATCCTGGATAGATTTATCATAATAGTATGTATGTAAATATTCACCAAATACCTTCCAGGAGGCCCTTTCTTTTTTAAGCAAAGGCGTTCCCGTTAACGCAATCTTAATAGAATTGGGGTCTGCCTCAAAGAGTTTTGCCAAGAAAGATCCTTTGGGATTATATCCACGATGAGCTTCATCGATAATAAAAATTCGCTGTAAATTAGTTGCATAGGAAGGAAGGTCCACCCTAGTATGATCTTCTTCAAAGCGCTGAATATTAACCACTGTAATTTCTGACTTGCCGCTATGCCCTTCAAGGGCTTGATTTGTACGGAATTGTTCCATAAGTTCACTTCTTGAATTAGCAGTCTTTACCTCAAGCCCACGAGCTTCAAATTCCTGAGCTGCCTGTTCCAAAAGATCTAGCCGATCAACGATAAAGTAAAATTTAGCAACTTTATTATGCTGAGAAAAATAGTCTGAGAGTACATGGGTCAAATGAAAGGAAAGAGCCGTCTTACCACTTCCCTGTGTATGCCAAATAACGCCCGACTTTTTACCTTCATCAATTTTCTTCCTAACCGTCAGCGCGGCAAAAAACTGCTGATATCGCATTATATGCTTTTGATCAATAGACTCCACTTTTCCATCTACTTCGCGGTCCATTCTTACATATGCAATGCCGTATTTAAGCATGAAAAGGAGACGTTCTGGAGAACACATAGAGGTAAGAATTCTATTTGTCGGAGTGTTAATATTTAAATTTGTTTGATACTCAGGCGTATGGTGAATAACCTGACAATTAAAATCACTCAAAATTCGTTTTTCGACGAATGAATCTATTCTCTTGTATGCATAATCTCTTATAAAAGGAGCTACATCTAAATTTCCCGGATTTTCTTCTCTAAAACAGTTAAAAGGCGCAGAATCTCTTGCTGCCGTACAATAAAATGCTCCCTGAATCGGTACAATGCCCCCTTCGGCATCATATTCCATATTATTTGAGAAAATCATTAGCTGTGTAATGTTAATAAAGCGTCTAAACTTTTTATTTGGAAAACGCTGACGATTCATACGTTTACTCTCAGCAACCATTCCGCCAGCATTATACGGCTTCTTCACTTCAATAAAAACAAGAGGAAGCCCGTTAATGAATAATGTTATATCAGGGCGGAAACTGTCTTCCTCTCTCTTGCAAGTAAACTCCGCAGTACAATGGAAAGTATTATTCTCCGGATTATCAAAATCAATTAATTTGACAGGAGATATTGCACTTAAGCGTCTATAAAAGCTCCTGCCTAAATCATCATTGTCAAGCTCATGTCTAATATCCTTTAATAACTGTTCCCCCATTCCTGGGATTTCTGGATTTAATTTATCCATTTGCCGCTTGAAAACATCAATCAGAATATTATCATCTGGGTCATAAACAGTCCCTGCCATATCTTCAGTAATTTTACCATAATATTTATATCCCAGCCTTGTAAGATGAACAAGAGCCGGCATCTGAACGCGTGTTGCTTCATTAAATTTGGTAAATCCTCTTCTTGGCATATGCTTACCTCCCGAATTTCTCATAAAATTCAATTCTGTGGTTCCATCGATACAAATTGTAGTTCTTATCTGATTTTCATGATATCCTTTTCAATTACATTTCTTTCACCAGTAATCTGACCAGCTCATCCAGCTTTTCCTTGAACTTACGGTCTTCCGCATAATTATATGCCAAAAGGCGAATTTTGTTGATTAGCTCTACTGCTGAGTTTGCCAAAATAGCAAAGGAGTACTCCTTCTCCCCGCAAAAGCAGAAATGAAGGCGCCCCTCTTCTAAACTGACGGCCCAGCCGAGTTCACCAGCTATATTCCTTACATCTTGATAGGTCATACAGCACCCCTAATGATATGAATCATTTCCGTCCTAATAATTCTCGATTTGCATATCGAAAATAGTCGTAAACTTCATTGCTTTTTATATAATCTGACTCTGGATATCTGATTCGTAATACCAAAACCTTACCATTACCTATTTCTCCATAAATCAAACAAGTTTCTCTTCGCTTAGTGATTTGATTGTCCGTCCTAAAAGCTGCCATATAGCCATCTTTGTAGGCTCCCATTGTGTTAATATGAATATTTTTCTGAGAACTAAGAGCCTCTTGCAAGAGTTGCTCAGACGAATTTCTATCATCATTACTTAAAGTTACTGAAACCTGATATTCATATCCAGGAGAACTAAAAAATATACCATTAGACAAATACCACGGGACCGAGCAAAAAATAGGTACCTTAACATTAAAGCCCAATCGTTCATCATGGTAATAAAAGTATGGTTCAGTGAAATGGGTATAAATATTGTCCTTAGTTTCTACCTTCACGGAAAATTGCTTATAACCATCTAACTTGTTCATCATTTGGGAATTTAACGGATACACTGAACGTAAATGCATTACCCCAGACGTTTTTAAATATGGCTCACTAGCCAGGCAGTCATAAGTATTAATACAGGAAAATATGAGCAAAAACAGAAGACTAATTTTTGCGTGGCGCTTAACCAATTTATAGATTTTCATTTCGCCCTCCTTTGTTTAATCCACCCAACTACAATCCTATCCGCCGGAAGCCAATCAACATCTTCTAGGTGGTACTTATCAAGCCACCTGGCTGCCATATGCTCTAGCAGCGTCAGGTGCCCTGATGTCACTGTGCAGATATAGCACCTCATGGACAAGTGAAACGAAGGATAGTCATATTCAACGGTCCCCAGGTACTGGCCCACAGAAATTTCCGTTGCAAGCTCCTCTTCGATTTCACGTTTCAGAGCCGCCTCTGGGGTCTCCCCTTTTTCTATTTTACCACCGGGAAATTCCCAGCCGCCTTTAAACTCTCCATATCCGCGTTCAGTCGCATAGACTTTACCATCATGCACAATGACCGCAGCTACCACATTAACTGTTTTCATTTGTCTTCACCATATGTTTAGAAAAGCCTTCACTTACATAGTTTCTCGTATGCCTTCTTTACAATCCCGGCCATCAATTTTCTACGCTTTTCCAAGAAGTCTCGATAATCCATTTTTTCAAACCCCTCTGGTAAAGCATTTTCAGAACATGACTTCTTATATTCTTCTTCGCCAAGTTGCTGACGATAATAGCTGACGTATTCTTCTGGCGGCCGGTCAGCAATATTGATATTGCTGTTATAGTCCAAATATGTAAAATTAGCAATTTGGTTTCTGTCGCGGTCGCTACTCTAATCCAATACTCATCATCGCCATTCGAGTTTGCATAATTAACAAATGTCGTTTCCCATTTACCATCAAGAACATCATAAACATTAAAAGAAACTGCCGTATCACTTTCTGGCTCAACATAAAATGTATAAGCGAATACCGACGGCATAGAAAGTACCGTTGCCAACCCTAATGCGACTAAAAACTTCTTCATGATTAACTCCTCCCCATTATTAAGAATTCACAAGCCGATGCTGAAACTATCACGAAACTTTTGAAGCATCCAATCATAACTGTTTCTATCCTTAACTGGGTATCTAAATTCCATACTGCCATAGGTATTTCCCATAACGACACCTTCTATGTAAATGGCCGTGCCATCTTTAACAGCAGAAACAATATACCAACTCCAATAAAGATCATTGCCAGGAGCCGCTAAAAAAATAGTAGCAGGCCCCAAGGATTTGACTGCCCTATCTAAAAGGTCTTTAACCGTAGTCCCTGGCGTATTATACGAACCTGAAACTCTAAATTTTACGGAGCCATTATCATTTTCAAACGTTGCTCTATCTCCATTAGCGGGTAAATAAACCTTCGTAACGCATGAAGGCACTAGAGTATGTATTTTGAATTGCGCATTGTGATAAGAATAAAATTCTGGGGTATTGGTAGTAACAAGATGAACATAACCGCCATGTTGCCCCCACTGATTTGGCATATAAATATCTTTTGCAAACACTGCCGGCATTGAAAGTACCGTCACCAGCCCCATTGTAATTAAAATCTTCTTCATACTGTTTTCCCCCGCTCTTCATTGGTCATATCAATATATTCCTGTATAAGTGCCCTTATGACAGAAGCACTGTCATTCCCGTTTCGTTCGCATGCTTTTAAAAACTCATTTTTCATATTAATAGATATCCGTATCCTAATGCTATCGTTTTTCACATCAGCCTTGGCTAATTCATTAATTTTTTCAAAGTCCTTTTTTTGCATATAAATTCGCCTCCTAAAATTGGGTTCCGATAAGTTAGGATTATCGGAAGTAAACAATTCAAAATATATCGCTGCTGCCAACCAGATAATCAATGGTGCATCCATAAAACTTAGCAAGCTTTATCAGGAAGTAAACAGGAATGTTGTGCGGCTTCTTCTCATATCCCCCATAAGTCATAATATTAATGCCTAAAAACTCTGCTACATCTTTCTGCCTTAAGTTATTTGCAAGTCGTATTTCTTTTAACCTAAAATGCTGAAGGCAATATTTGTGTATTTCATTTTCTGTAGTTGCACACATACTCTCCAAATGAAGCTTCTTCCTTATGCGAATAACTTCTGCTGTAGGTAAGGGAATTCTCTTATGTATGCCCCTTTTATGAGGAATAAACTCGTCTGTTAGATGAAGAAGGTAATCTACAGAGGTTTCAAGCAAATACGCAATAAGCACGATGTCTAAAATCGTAAAACTCAATATTTCTGGATGGAGCTCTTTACTGCAATAGCCTCCTTTACTGATATCCAAGCGCTCCGCCATAGCTTTTATCGTGATACCATGATTTGTTCGATATTCTCTGATTCTTTCCGTTGTAAGCTGCTGCGGCATCTGAAGGCTTGGAGAATACGCTGCCGGCTCATCGGTCAACCCCATAAGATAATCTGCAGACAACCCCGTCAAAATAGACATATCCATAAAAAGTTCAAGAGGGAGTTCCGTAGTCCTATTCTCTTCATATCCTAAGAATGTAACCTCATCAATATGCAGCAATCTGGCCAATGTGGCACTCCTAATGGCAAGCGCTAATCGTACATCTTTAATTCGAGAGTAGTATTTTGGTGTTTCAGAAAAATAGACATTGTTAATTTTTCTATCATACCAGCGCGGCATACTTTTCCCCCCTCTTATTAGAATCGAACAGTTTTTCTCAGCACTTGATATTTAATCCCCTGGTGAACATAAACAACACTAAGTTTTGCCGATACTGCCCCTATTTCCTTAAAATGCCGGGTATCAAAAGCATAGAACGCTGTGCCAAACTTAGATAGCAAAATAGCCCATAGAGTCTATTTCTCTACAGGCTTTTTGTTTTTCCACTCATCAACTATTGGGCGCACATACTTCTCTTCAGCGGCCTTTCTAGCCTTTATGGCATCCTGTATATTCACAAACATGCCAAGCTCATGTGTCTTCCTTCTGAAACAACATTTTACTGCTTATTCACCAATTCTTGATATTTCTCAAATTCGGCTTTAGCTACTTTTATCACTTTACGGTAAAGGTCCTGATACTGACCTAAATCAGTGTAATGGACAACTTCACCCGTCCGGTCAAACGACCGAAGGTCCGCGCCAAATACATCTCCATGTCCAGCATGACCACCTCTGCCGATGATTAAGCAATCATGGTATGGGTTAACATAGAATGTATAGTAAGATCCTATTCTGCTACCACCAGAAGAACAATACGCCACAGGAACCAATCCAAAGTCACGAAACATCCGCATAGAGTAAGAAGCAGTACTGGAAACGACACCATTCTCCATTGACATGTCCGCCACAACGAATCCATGATACGGACCATACCCTTCGTTAGGAGCTATTGATTCCGATGTTCTAGCCTGACAGCTACCTGCTAACGATAATGTAAGTAAAGCTGCTGCCAGTAGACTTTGTACTTTTTTCATTTTGTCCTTCCCCTCTCCATAATAAATATAAGTTTCTATGTATTAATTAGTAAAAAAACTGATTATAGTATTTATAGAAAACTACGTCAGCTATAGTTGCACCAACAGTATTTGGCGAAACCTCAAAAGAATATGGCTTATCAGAATTGAATATTAAACTGCCATCACTCGAATAGCAAGAGACTCCATTATAGTTTAAAATAACCTTTTTAGTATTATAATTATACAAAATTATTGCTTTACTTTTTGTATATGTGTTATCAGAATAATACCAGTCTATATCTAAGGCGCTCATTGCATAATATGGTGGATCATATCTTGTGCAACTGATAGAACTTAAATCAACATAAGATGATCTTTTTTCATCCTCACCATATTTAAAGTAATTGGGATCATTATCAAAAGGATTAGCATAAACCTCTGACCCTAAGCTAAACACAAGAATTAACAACATTCCAACAATAGAAAGCAGCCTAATAATTTTTCTCATGTTAAATCCTCCCCTTTCTGTAATAAACAGCCCCCTAATTACAAGCATTAATATGGTAACCACTGTCGTTTTTCGAGATATCTTTCTATATCTTTATTCTATCGCCGCTTAAATCCGTAGTATACCCCTGTTCCTATTTGGCATAAGCCACTATACCCGCTATGATTTATTGTAATAAAAAAAAGGCCGTTTTCCGGCCCTTTGTGTTGTTTACCTGAAGGTTATGCTAAGCATCCCCTCGCCCATCCACCAGCTGGTTTCTTCCAATGGATCCTCCGCGAAAGCTTTCTTTGCTTCGCGAATCATTCTGTCCATTTCCTCTTTCCTGAATTTTTCGCTTGCTGCCTTCTTGCTGATTTTTCTTCCGTCCAGTTCAATGATAGTTCTCATCTTGTTTTCCTCTCTTTCTTTGGGGTGTTTCCCCCTTTTCTTGTGTATATATATCACTCTAAAGTCAGATAATAGCAAGTCAATTATCAAAAGAAATAGAAAAAAGCCCCATAGAGGCCATATACCTCCATGGGGCTACTTCTATTTCTTTATATAGGCCGCGGCGGCCAGGATGGCCACACCCCACCCCAGGTCCCGCTGCAGTCTAAGTCTCTCCTTTTCCTTCTTCTCCTCTTTCGCGTATTCCGCTAAGGATTGATTGGCTTTCTCCAATAAGGCTTCCCGCTCTGTCGCTGTTTTCTTCAAGCCGGTCAGCTGTTCGCTGAGCCTCACTGATTCCGTTTCTGCCTTCCTCAATTTGGTCTGTGATTCCGTCAGCTCTGTCTTTAGCGTTTCCGAGTTCTTCTTCTGTTCTGCGTTCACTTTCTGCAGCTCGGTTAAGTTGTTCTCTAGCTGCACCAATTCCGTCTCCGTCACCCGGTACGTTTTCTCGGAAGCATAGGAAGCCCCCGGCAAAGCCAAAAGCAACGCCAAGCACGAAGCAAAGCATATACTTTTTAATTTCTTCATAGGTCCTCCACGTCATAGCACATAATCTCCATCAAAAATTTCTCCACCAATCACCAGCTCATTTGTATCCTGCCAAAGCGTAGCCCTATCAAAGGAGCAGCTATCACTCCACTCTGCGCACCAGATGGGAACGTAATCGGCAAAGACGCTGGTATCGATACGGTTTAAGAGCCAATCAAGGCTGGCGTAAACACCGCAGTTATAGCCCTGGCGATTGCACTCCAGGATAAACTGGAAACACATTTCTGTAATCACATCATCACCCGGGTTACCGTGACGAGCCTTATAGCCATCAGCGTCCTCCATATCGAACCAGCAGCCCATGGCAAGGTCCTCCGGTGCGATACCTGCGTCTCTTAAGATTTCCAGCATGTACCTGGCTTCTGCCTCTGCTGCCGCCTCGTCTAGAGCATAACTGTAATAGTAGACGCCTACCTTGAGGCCGGCGGCCAGGGCTCCGTTGTAGTTCTCGTAAAACATAGAATCTAGATGGCCCCGTCCGTACCCCAGGCGGATGATAGCAAAGGAAATGCCCTCAGCTGCCACTTCCTCCCAATCTACTGTGCCATTGTTCTCTGACACATCAATGCCTCTCTCCATCGTCATAACCTCCCTTTGAGTTTCGTTACCAAGCGGCCCATAGATTCCACACCCGCATCACTTAAGTTTTCAATAATAGACAGTAATTCGGTCAGCGCCAGATACCCTACCACCACGGTCATAAACCACATAGGGCTATGGAGTTCAAATAAAATCAGATCGCAAGCTCCAGCTGCAATGGCGCAAATGTTATAGAGAAGGAGCTTGGTGACTCCCTGCTCCCTCATCACATCACTCCGAATAAGCCCGGCGCGCCTTGCCGCCGGAATGCCTACAAAAGCCTTATACAAAGAAGGCCGCTCCACCCCTGTCTCTACCGCATACTTGTAGCTGATAGCGAGCCAGCGAGTGAAGCAGTCAAGGATAACCAGCCATGCGAAGGAATAAAAAATAATGGATCGGCTATCCATAGCAATCACCATAAGCATGCTGGCTAGCGCTTTAACCGGGAACATATCATACAGATTCCGCAGTGCATTTCCTAACTCGTTCATCTAATCACCTCCACTTAAAAGGCGAGCCAAATCGATAGCCCGCCCTTTATACCTACAATTGGGATTTCCCAAATAAACCTGTTCTGTTGGATTGTATTTGAATCTCACTGTATTCTGGCCTTGATGCACCTCCTGTGTCTGGCCGGCGTGGCTGATATAAACGGGGTTCACCCAGAAATCGGATCTGTCCATACAGAAGGACAAATGCAAACACTCTCCTTCAAGCCTTCCTTTCACCTGATGAATAGTCCAGCTGTATTGGTAGTCCAGAGGATGGATAAAATCAGCCGTGCAGTGTTTATACTTGGAAAAATCTGTGGTGTCGCTTTCAAGCTCATAATCACCAGCCAGGAGGAATACTTTCACATAAAGCTTTCCGCCGGACTTATCAATCTGCATAAACCCCTTCTGCGCCAGAGTTGAAAGCATCTCAGAAGGCGTCATGTCCAACACCTCCAAAAGCTCTCTAAAGTTATAGAGAACATACAGCTTATCCGTCAGGGTATTAAGCACCACCATGGTACTGGACCCGTCCCTAAGCAAGGTGGTATCCACACAGACGAAATCTTCCCCGTGATAAAAATAAAAGGAGCCATCCACCACATTGAGTTTGATGGTCTCCCCTTTCCCGTTCCGGTTTACTGCGTCTGGAAAAATGAATAAATTCATATAGTTCCTCCTAACTCATCAATGGCCTTTCGATGCGCTTTACAAAAAGACAGCCACCAGGTATAAAGCCTTTTGTAGAAATAGCACTCCAGCTCATGCTGCCGGCTTTTGATGCAAGCCCCGCCGCAATACGGGTACACAAGGCAATGCCAGCAGTGTGGGAACTTTGCCTCCATAATTCTCTTCTGGCGCCGTATTGGACTCACCGCCGGGAGGACCTGATTTCGAAGGTATAAGCAGGTAAAGAAGCGGCCACTGGCATCACACTTCTTCACCCGATGGTTCACGCAGTAAGTTTCTCCAAATCGGTACTTGGCCTGTTCTCTCTGGTAGAGACTCCAAAAGAGGCCCATGTACCTGTCGTTGATAATCCCCCGCTTTTCATAGCCATCTACAAGTTCTGTCACGCAGGTTTCCCACTGCCGGGCAATGTTTCTAAAGTCATCACGGGTCAGCGCAAAGGCAGCGTTTTCTTTGGATGTTACGTGCATGATATGAGGAAAAAAAGAAAGGCTCCGCCCTATAATCTTTTCCTTATCCACAAAATTCTTGAGAATCTGGATAAAGTCCGTGTTCCCGTGGTAGAGGGTACAAGAGACTGCCACCCAGGGATAATCCAAGACTTTCTGGAAAGGATCATAGCCTCTAAGACTTTCTTGGCTTCCATCAAAGCTAAGGCAAACATGAAAATGGTGCTTCAAAAAGTAGTCTCTGTACTTTTCAAAAAGTACACCGTTCGTGGTAATGCTAAAAGAAGCACCTGGAGCGGCATCTACCACCTTTTGGATTTCATCCATGTAAAGGGTAGGCTCCCCGCCGATAAAGCGAATGGAAAGAGCCTTCTTTTTCCGAATGTAGCGAAGAAGACTCTCTGAAATAGAAGGCTCCTCTGTATCCGCCACACGGTGACAATAGGCACAGTTTAGATTGCACCGGCTTCCGAGGTAAATCGTTAGCTTTTCCATTATCCCTGCCCCACGATGAAACTATAATCATTCCACACTTCATACCATTTTCGGCCGAGCTTCAGCTTAAAAGGCCCTGTATATCCAAAGGTCAATAAGCGAACGGAGGCTTTACCATTCACCAGGCGGACGCGCCTTGTTTCCAGAAGGCCGCAGGAGCTCTCCAAGAAGATTTCTTCATTATCGATAGGTCGAGTAAGCTTTTCTCCGAAGGCCCCTTTGTGTTTTTCTACTTCCAGGATAAGCTCCCCATTTTTATTAGGGACAAGAGGCACGGAGGAATCCCCCTGCAGGATGTTCCCTTTTCTATCTGCATGGAACTCTACTCCGTTGATAGTCACACTGTAGCTATCCCAAAGAGTCATGCGAGGATGGGCTTCTTGTGGAAGAGTTTTGCTGTTAAACTCCCCGACTTCATAGTCCATATCCGCATCCACTTCAAAGGAGCCTTTCATGCCTTCGAATACACGGATGATGATGTCCCTTTCCGTACCACAAACCATACCGGTATCCACCTGAATGACGTCTCCTTTGGAGTAGAGCTGGATCATGTCTGTATAGTCCATCTTGATAGCAACTCCCAGTCGGTTCATATCCAGGAACTTGTAGTCAGAGCCGGTAATGGTACGAAAGTTCTTGACCTTGGAACCTGGAGCCCTAACAAAGATATATGAGTTGTAGGACCGCATGGCTTCAACGGAATCCTGGCCAACAAGGCCGTCCTCTGTGTTTTTAGCGGAGATACTCAGGAACGAGCCCCGAAGGGTAATCTTCCCGGTCACCTCTGCATTGCTTGCTGCATTATATAAGATTTTTAACATTTGCCCACCTCCACTCCATAATCATCAACCATCAGCACTTCCGTGTCTTCTGCATAGATTTCATAGCCGGTATAGGTACCTTCTTCATCAGAAATAGTATCTGGCACCTCCGCTCCATTCGTGGCCACCAGTAAAAGCTCGCCGGCTGCTTCCTTCATCCCATAGACCGTCTTGACCCGGGTTCCTTTGGAAATCAGAAGATGAGGATTTAAGGCAAAGGAGGAAACCTTTGTCACTTCTTCCTTTGTCACCTTTGCAACCTCACAAGGGATATGGTTCATCCCAATCACAAGGTCTCCTTCCTTGATAGATTCCACAGGCACGGGGCCCTGCATAGTCTGTATGTTTCCTCGAATAATCATATGTCCTCCTTATGCTCCATCATCACCGCAATCACAATTACTGCAGTTACAATTACACTGCGACTGGCACTTATACTGCTGACAAGACTGACAGGTTTGGCATTTCTGGCACGTCTGGCAGTTCTGACAACTTTCGCATCCCTGGCAGGTTTGACAACAGTTCGCCTGGCAGCAGTTTTCAGAAAAGGCCGCTTCCAAGTTATGAATGGCTTTCTGGATCGCCCCTATATCTGACGAGAGGATTGTCCCATACCTTAATGTAGATAAATCCACGGTTACCTTTTTCGAAGTAGCCAGGTTTTGGATAGCCGTGGTGAGCTCTGTCAGATGGGCCTTTTTAACCGCTATGCCTTTACTTAACGTTTCGTCGGTATACGCCATATTCTCACCTCTTAAGAGCCGCCGCTATCGTCACCGCAGTTACAATTGCTGCGCTGGCAGCCTTGGCATTTCTGGCATGTTTGGCAATTCTGGCAGTTCTGACTCTGGCAGCCCTGGCATGTCTGGCATTTCTGACAAGACTGGCAATACACGCAATTCCCGCAGTTATCCACCTTTGCTGCATAGGTCGAAAGAGACGCGATAGCAGCCCTAAGTTCCTGGATGTGCTTTGGCACCACCTTTGTGCCCTGTGTATAGTCAGAAGAAAAGGCTGTTTGCTTGATAACCCCATTTTTATCCGCCATGGGAATCACCTACCAACTGTTCTCCATACCTTTGGAAGGTGGAAATCACTGGAACAAACATGGCCCTTTTAAGCCGGCAATATGTTTTCTCCCGCGCTACATCACTTACGAGCTTGCATCCGCCTTTACAGAACGCCACTGCCAGGCAGTTCATACATCCTTCTTTGTGCCTCTTCGTTGGGTCGCTTGCCCAGATCTGGTTCAGGTAGGAAAAGAGACTGTCATAAATGCTTCCTGCCTTTTCGCTGGTGTTGTGGCAAGGGTACAGATTTCCTTTAAGGTCCATGTTGAGTGTGGTGTACCCATTCCCGCAGGAACAGGTCACCTGATTCCACACGCCGCCCCTATCCAGGTAAAAGGATTTCAAGGCATAAAAAAGACTCCCCATAAAAGAGAGCTTCGTGTAGTCCTTCCTTTGTTTCTTTGCTGCCAGAGTACTTTCCAAATACAGAATAGACAGATCTTGCATTTCTCTTTCCACCCGGCCATAGTCAACAGAGAGGAGATTTTTGTCTGCGATGCCGGTGTCAAAGATAGTATCCAGATTGACCATGACCTGGTAGCCATGAAGCCTATAGTATTCATCACTTACGTCCTGCATAGCCTCTAAGACTTCCTTTGGATAGGCTTTGGCCGAGATAACAGCCGTTAAGCCCAGACGCTTTAACCTTAGAATGCGCCGCCGGAGAGGATGCATAGGATTTAAGGAATCAAAGCCTCTGGTCTCCAATACATGCGGACCGTCCCAGGAAATCATGACCGGCACATCATAGGCATTGAAAAATTCAACCATTTCATCCGTCAAAGCCCGGCCGTTCGTGATGATGCCATACGAACAATGAAGGTTCTTTGTGTGCTCCACGATGGCTTTAATGGTACTGAAATAGAGAAGAGGTTCACCGCCGTAAAACTGCAGATGCACTGGCGTCTCTCCATTCTCTTTAGCACACTCTTCTATGAACTCATAGATGTCCGGGTTAATGTCTGAGGAAAGAGGCTCATGAACCAGCGGGTGCTGCAAGCAATACCGGCAGTTCATATTGCAGCTATTTCCCAGCATAATAAAGATAGTGCTGGTTCTTCGTTTCAAATATTTCATGACTTACCTCCTAACCAAAATACGAATACGGCGAACATTTTCATTGTTATCCGTCTGAAGAGCTATTCCTACGGTATTCTTTAAAGACCCTCCATCCCTGGCGCTTCTTCCAATCCCCGGCATATCGGAAGGGACAATGAAGTCCCCTGCGACTACCTTTCCATATACTTTGACATGGACGCGGCCGGCAAGTGATACCGGAATAAAATAGGGCAAATTGTACTCGATAAAGTTTTCTCCATCAGGTGGCTCTACCCCACCAAGGATTTGTCCAAACTCATTGGAGTGAACACCAACAACAGCCTTTGAATTTTCTGTGGCTTTCTTATACTGCTCAGAGGGAGACGATTCATCCAGGGCAATGATATCCCCCGGTTCCGTCTCTTCCCCTCGCCTAAAGAATTCCGCCAAGTCGTTGTATACTGCATTAAATACCTGGGTAGCATGAAGTGCACCGGTCAAAACCACATTGCCAGACGTATCCGTAGACACATATCGACTATCGTTGGTAAGTTCAGACGTCTTTGAAGGAATGGCTGGCTGATTTAATAGGTCTTTGTAACTCCCGCTGGTGGCCACCTTAGAAAGTGTCGCGACATGCTGTGACAGTTCGCTTTTAGTGGAATAGGTGGCTGTAATGGTATTCCCCGCTGCATCCGCCGTAGCCTTGACAGCCGTTCCTGTTTTATCCAGCTTGGTGGATATCAGGTTCGTAACGGTGGTTGCAAAATTAGGGTCGTTTCCAAGGGCTGCTGCCAGTTCCTTTAGGGTATCAAGCGCCGCCGGAGAGCCATTCACCATGGCCGCAAGGGCTGTCTGGACAAAAGCCGTGGTCGCGACCTGGGTGGTATTGCTCCCCGCAGCTGCGGTAGGGGCAGTAATGGCTCCGGTAAAATTGGCTCCAGATAGATTGGCTTTCTTAGGAAGATCATTGTTCACAAGGGCCTTATACGAATCGTCTGCCGCTTTCGCGCTAACTGCAGCATTAGAAGCGCTCGTTGCGGCTTCACCGGCCTTGGTGGTAGCCGTTTTCGCACTATTGGCCGAAGCCTCTGCTTGAAGCTCTGCCGTGTTGGCACTTGCAGCTGCCGCATTGGCCTTAAGGCTTGCATTATTTGCATGCCCCTGAGCTACGCCAGCCCAGCTTTTAGCACTCTTGGCGTCTTTTACTCCGTCAGGAGTTGTCGTACTCTCTGCCCACTGGCGGGCCACGTCCGACCATGTTTTGGCGCTCCGTGTTCCAGCAGCCGATGGGGCTTCGGTGCTTTCTGCCCAGGCTTCAGCCATCTTCTGGGCATCACTCGCCTTACTTTCAGAAGCCTTGGCCTGGGAAGCAGCCTCCCTTGCCACATCGGCTCCAAATTCTTCTACGGTTCCTTTGATTTCTGTCTGGTTGGTCTCATTCTGGTGGACCGTGATCTCTGCGATTCCATTAGTCGACATTGTGCGCCACCCCTCGAATAATAAATGAAGCACTCCATATGAGCGTCTGGATTTTTCCTGTCGTGTCGTTCATCAAGGTAATATCATAGACATAAGTATCCGCCGAGAGCCCATCCAGTTCACCCTTAGGAATGACGATATCCACATACGTGGCTCCCGTGTTCCGGTAATCCTTCTGATACACCACTTCCGATGAGCTGGTGGTATTCTTTATGGCAAAGCGGAGCTTATCCGCTGCTGTCATCGTATAGCCGCCGGAAAACCGGACGCGAAGGGAAAAGGTATCATACTGCGATACCTCAATGTTGTTACTTTCATCAATCTGAATCACAAGTATCCCTCCTTATGAGCCACCACTATCATCCCCGCAGTTGCAGTCGCAATTACAGTTATACGAAAAATTATCCTGCTTATATTCCTGAGTGTGAGAAAGATTTACCAGCTTCTGGAGAAGAGCCCCCAAGGTATAGGTCCCAGCTCCAATGCCTCTATGGGTTAAAATCCTCCCCCTGGTGCTATGAATATTCCCGATTCCACTAGAAACTTGGGAATCATAGGAAAGGGCACTGCTTACGATAGCTTCTCTATCCGGCTGGGTGCTACTAGACACATCCACAGTAAGCTGGCTAGCAATCCTGGAATCCACCAGAGTCCCTATGCCGTTGTAGCTAACCACCACGGTTTTTCCTGCATCGGCTGCATTAAAGAGAATGGTTCCTGTATTCCAATCCGGGATTCCATGGGCGGTAGTCAAATAATCCGGCCAATACTGCCCCTGAGCCGGCTGGGCAGAAACCTCCGTCAGTGCTTCTCCCGTGCTAAAAGCTACGCGAAGAGTGCTGGGATCCGTTTTCTGCGGAACCTCCACCAGCTTGATTTCATAGGGACTGTTGGTTGGTATTTTATGTACTTCACCCGAAATAGGTTTCACATTAAAAGAATTTAGAAAAGGGTCAAAGCGATAATCTACAATAGCCATGTACTCACCTCCTACGTTTTCAGCTGCCGGATAGCTGAGGCTTGCGCCTGCTCTATATCCTTGGCCGCCCGCTCGATGCCGAACAAATACTTATCCACAGCAAAAGGCGGCACCCCAAGCTCCATATCTGCTTTGATGCCGTCTTTTGCTGAAATCGTATATTTGATTTTTGTAATAGGGTATTCCTGGGTCTCCCCTGAAAGTGTCCTGATCTGTGCTTTGCCATCTGTCCCCATATGCCGAACATTGAAGGTTCCATCGGGATAGGGATACTCCAAGCGGACGCCTGTAATTTTGGCTGAGCGTACCGGATCTTTGTACTGCGCAATCTGGTTTTCTCCCCAGCGTTTAGCATCATTGACACTATAGGCCGAAGGAAGGGAGAGCACCTTCTGCCTTAGGCCATAGGACGCCTGGCTGTTTTTATCTTCCACCACGCAAAGCCACTGCTCTCCGTCTTTATCAATATTCCCGCCCTTCACCCGTGCCCAATTGAAAATCTTATCAGTGTCCCAGGAAGGCTTGTAGGAGGAGATGTGTTTCCCTACCGTAAGCCGGGCCTGTTCATTAACACCATGATTTCTTGGTTTGAAATAAAGGCTTCGGTACTCGTCCACTCCATATACATGGTCAATGGCAAAGTCGGATAAAGTACCCAGCGCTTCTTTAGCCGTAACCCCATCAAAGACTAACTTTTCAGGGCTATAGCCTACGTCCGGGATTTTGACTGGGTTGTACACAATGCCCAGGTTCTTTTCTGCCATCATGGCAATATCTCTTGCAATGGCTCCTACATCCGTTTTCTCATAGGTTTTGAAAATCAGTACATTGGAAAGAAGGTTGTAGTAGCCATGCCCTTTAAAGATAAAGGAATCCTCCGTGGTCCCTTCAATAGGCCGGCTGATGATATACCCGGAATACCAGGGTTTGCTATCTCCAAAGAGGTGGATGTCAATTCTTTGCATGTAGGTCAAAACGTTTTTATCCGGAAGTTTTCTAAAGGTCAATTGGCAAGCCCCGCAGCCCGTCTCTGTGATTTCAAAAGTCACCTGGCTTAGGGCATTATTTTCATGACCACTTCCAAAGATGGCTGTTTTAGTTCTATCCTTTGCATAGGCATAAATAGCATATTGCCCTGGATAGAATTCCTGCACCTGGTTACGGTTTCCCTGGCCTTGCTTATCCCCAGAGAAATTTCCTGAAAAGATGAGACGGCCAAAGAGCCTCCGTCCAAAGAGTATATTCATACGAACCACCTGTTCACATAACTAATCTCAATCTTCCCGGCAGCACCAGTGTAGTGAAAAAGGTTAAGGCCCGGTTTGGCATAAAGGAAACCGCCACTAAAGGTATTGATGCTATTAGCATTTCCCCGCCAGACCGTACCTTCTTTTCCATTCACCATGAGGGTTGCTGGGGCTATGAGGAGCGAATCGGCCACGCTGAATTTTTCCTTGGCTTCCCTGTGCCAGATAGTAATATTTGGCATTTTCTTCAAAGGAGTAAACGTAAAGGTTAAAGGTGTATCCACGCTCCCCAGGTTGTAAACAGCCATGTCTGCATCCGTCACATCCTGCGGAAACTCATAAGTCACCTTGGACTCTCTTCCTTCATATCGAAACGGATCAGCTAGAAGAATACTCACTGTGATTTCGCTCCACCGCTGCTTAAAACCATCCAGAAATTTATGCTTAATCTTAGAAAGCCCAGCCACATGGTAAAGTCTATCGGCCCTACCGCAGTAGAGGTCATAGTCCGTCTGGGAAAAGGCCGCATAGGCCCGGTTCACCTCTTCATCATGTTCTTCTTCGGTGAGTCCTTTCACGGAAAACTCCACCTCTATGGTTCTTCCATCAATCTTCCCATCACCCACACAGTCGCCGCCATGGGCAAAGGCGTGGTCTGTGATTTTGTTCCGAAAAGTGTAGCTTCCGCTATCCGTCAACGCCCAGGCCTCTGGAAGAGAGTAAGTCACACCATTCTTAACAACTTTGAGCAAATCACTCTTCTTTGTTCGCTTAGGAAAATTCATCTTGCACCTCTTAGCCCGGAAGCCAGGGTATCGTTGAACTCTTCAAACAAATCATCCATGTCGGCCCCAGTGTTAATATCTCCATAGTTATTAAGCACCGCGTGGACTTCCCCGTTTCCTTCATGCTGATTTTTTTCGGCTGTAATCCCTTCAGCAATATTCCTAAAGACTGCCCGGTTTAAAGGCAGCGCTACTTCGTCGCCGGCGTCACCCAAAATACCAAAGAGAGGCTTTGTAAAATATCCGCCCTTGGCATAACCGTTGGCTTTGGAAACACTGGCAGCCCCGCTGGCAATGCTTAAGGTAGATGCCGCCAGGCCTATCCCAACGGAGGAAGAAACACCCGAGGAAAGGATGCCAGTCGCAATAGGACCGGCCGCCGGATGAAGTACCAACTTCAGCCAAGCCGCCGGAGCCAAAACAGCAGCGGCCTGGGTGGCATCTGCCTGGGTCTGGGCCATGCCCTGCGCTGTCTCCCTCTTCCCAAAGATGGAGGTCATAATCATCCCTGCAATCATCTGAGAAAAATAGGATGCAATAGTTTTCAGCATGGCTTTTCCCAAATTCTGAAAAGCCTCTTTGGCATTGGCTGCCCCGGTCAGAATGTCTGTAAAGGCTGTTGCTAAGCCATCCAGAGATGTCTTTGCTAAATCAGCCACAAGCTCCATGGTCGTTGCATGGGAATCAAGGTAAGCCTGCTGATAAACATCCAGCAGTTCTTTTTCCGCATTCATGTTGTTTAAGCGCATGGCAGCTTCGTCGGTCAGCACCTGCTGCAGCTCTTCAAGGCTTAAGGCGTTGTAAGCAGCTTCAATATCTGCCTGTACATCCTTACAGTTTTGGAAATATTCCAGGCGCTTCTCCTGGTATTCCTTTTCTGCCGCTAGCTTATCCTGTGCTACCTGTTTAGCAAAGCTTACTTCTCCATTCTGGAGGGTTTCATAAGCAACGCCTTCATCAGCCAGAGCTTTTAGGAAAACATCCTTCTGCTCAGCCGTCAGGGTCGTAAATTCAGAAGAGAGCTTTCTCCAACGGTCCTCAATGGAATCCATGGTTTTGGTGTAATCATTTTCCATCTCCATCAAGTCTTTTTGGGAACCTTCTCCATAAAGGCTGGTACTTCCCACACGGCTTTCCATGGCAGCATCTCTTACAGCTTTCATGATGTCATAGTTCTTGTTCGCTTCTTCCTGCGCAGCTGCTAACCGTTTCTGACTGTAGAGTTCGACCAGCCTTGTCTTATCCCTCTCATAATTTTCATTGGCTGCCTGAGAGGCTTCGAGTTTTTTCGTCTCATCTGCATACCAAGCATCCACAGCAGCGGTGCGGCTCTGGAAAGCTCGGTTGTACTCTCTTTCAATGTTCTGGCTAACCTGGGCAGCTTCCTGAGCGCTTCGATCTACGCCTCCACTACCGCCCCCACCCCCAGAGCTTCGTCCAGAACCACCGCCTCCTCCGCCGCCGCCGGCCGGAGCACTTTCAGGGGCAGCCGTCTTAAACTGAGAGTAATCCGGAAGCTGGAATTGGGGCTTATTATCACTGCCCCCGTCACCACTATCACCACCATCATTGCCTTCGCCCTCTTCTCCGCCACCTCCACCAACGCCGCCTAAGGCCGCATTCGTTTCCGTGATCTTTTCTATCAAGGAAGAAAGCCAGCTGATCGCTTTAGACACAAAGCCGGCAATGGTAGAAAGGGCGCTGCTGGCCCAGGAGGGCAGAACAGAATTTGCCATGTCGCTAAGGACACTACCAATACTGCTAATCGCCCCGGAAATGCCATCCAACATCCAGTTAAAGGCAGCGATGATATTGGTTACTACCGACACCACTAAATCAATGAGATTGATCAAGCAGTTGATAAAATATCCAATGGTATTCATGATGACCGTAAACGCTGCTACGGCCACCACGCCCAGCACATCAAACACCGGCTCACTGACACGAAGGAGGTTTACAAGGAGATCTCCTACCTCTGAAATCATGGCGCCAAAGTCAGAAAAGAGCTCTCCGGCCTTTTCCGTATTAACTCCCATAAATTCCATAACGCTTGCTACCGTTACTCCCTGCGTATAGAGGTAGTACAAGCCACCTCCTAAAGCGATAGCTATCGCCACAAAAGGAGCAGCAGCAGCGGCTGCGGCAACGAAGGGCGCTACCATCATGGCAATGTTTGCTACCAGTAAGGCAATGGCAGGAATAGCGATAGAAAGAATCACCGTTCCAAGTGTAATAAGCCCCACCTGGAATTCCACTGGAATACAAGTCTTGAAGGCTTCCGCTATACCGCTATTGGAAACGGTGGATGCAAAGTTGGTCAAAATATTACCAAAGTACTGGAAAGTATCTGTAAGGTCCAGGGCATCCGCTATCTGAAGCCCTACCTGCGCCGCACTTTGCTGCAGACCATCCATTAGGGAGGACCAGGAGCCAGCAATGGTTTTACTCTGTTCTTCCATCATTCCTCCAAAAGTGGATTCCATGCCCTGCACCAAGGCCGTGATACCAGTTGCCGCATCGACGGAGCCTTTAGAGACCCGGTCCATGGCTTCTGAAACGGAAACATTCATAGCATCCGCCAGCATCTGCCAAGCTGGAATCCCGGTTTCTGTGAGCTGGAGCATTTCACCAGCCTGCACCTTCGACTTGGCCGCCATCTGGCCTAAAGCTAAGGTTACACGGTCAATTCCTTCTGCCCCAAGGCCAACGCCGGCTGCAGCATCACCTACGGCCGTCAAGGTTGGTATAATCTGCTCCGCCGTAAAGCCAAAGGCCAGGAACTTCTGCGAAGCCTTGGACACCTGGTCAAACTCAAAAGGCGTCTTTGCTGCAAAGGTCTGCAGTTCTCCAATAAAGTCCTTAGCCTTTTCTCCGCTTCCCAGCATATTTTTAAAAGCTGTCTCCACACTCTGAAGATCCGCCGCTGCTTTTACGGCATAGACCCCAAGAGCTGCCATACCGGCCCCAATCCCCGCCAGTGACTTCTCTGCCAGGCTTGAAAGATTTATCGCATTGGTGCCAAAGGCTGTGCGAATCTGTCTCTTGGTCGCATTCAGTTCTTTTCGTAAATCTGATGTATCCGCTCCGATTTTTACGAGCAAATCAGCTATGGTCGCCATGCGCTGCCTCCTCCTGTTGTTTCTTAAATGATGCAAAGAAAGCGTCACGTTTATCTACTTTTTCCGCTTTGGTCTTTTTGCGGATAAAGGGTGCCATCAAATGGTCGACGCGGATCTTCTTTCGCACCTGGGTGTTCATCAAATTGGCTACCCAATAGGCCGTTTCATACCGCCGAGCAAGTTCTGCTTCCTCATGAGCGTCTATCATCTTCCACAGTTCCAGCGGGGTCAGGTGATAAAACTCATGAGGAAGGAGACTCAGCACACCATAGGCCGCTCTTTCTGCCCAGGCTAGCCACTCATTAAAAGAAGGAACCTCATCTGGTTCCTCTACCCGTTTTTTCTTTTATTCTTGATTTCCTTTTTGACTTCTTCCGTCGCCTCTTCGGGGAAAACGGTGTAGTAAGCTGCTTTTCCCAGAATGCCGCTTCCAGCTAATGCTTTGACCAGAGGCTCCATGAACTCTGTCACTTCATGGCCTTGATCCAAAAGCTCCTGCATTTTTTCTGCATACCACTGCGGCGGTTTTAAGCCATGGTGGCGAAGGCCCACGGAGAAAAGAACCGTCATGGTCCCCAGGTTTAAGTCCTGGTTTTTGATGATTTCACCAGCCCCCTTCTTGGTGATATTTTCCACCTGGATTAAACGGCCGATATCGAAGTAAAGGTACTGTCCCGGTCCAAATAATTCAAAGTCAATCTTCTTCATAGATTAGTTACCTCCTGCAGTTGGTTCAATCAGTTCAGACAGCGGTCCATCACCGCTAATGGTACCGTTCAGTTCGCACACATCGTCATGAGGCGTAGACAGGGAGCATTCAGTAATAGAACCCCAGCCGGTAATATAGGTCTTATCCGGGTATTCAAATTTGACGTGAACCTGTTTACCAGCATAGTAGGATGCCTCCAGAAATTTAGCTCCTTTGTCCCCAGCGAGGTATACACTTTCCAGGTCAATGCTCCAGCTCTTAAGGCCTGGGATGACAGATTTCCATCCGCCGCTGGTCTTGTTACTGGCATCGATTTCATCGGCCTGCCTGGTCAAATCCCCGCTTCGCTGGCCTCCAAGTAGAGTCCATACCGGAGCATCTTCACTGGCCCCCGTATTTAGATAAATAAGATAATCTTTCCCTGCAGTGGCTGTAGATACGCCATTCTTCCGGGTCGGAAAGGTAGTAGTTGCCATAGATTAGTCCTCCTTCATATTTTGAATCGTCATTTCAAAGGTCAGGATGCCGCTATATCCGTTGTCTTCCTCCGGATACGTTTCGTAGAAATCAATGCTCTGCGATAAAGCACAGAATCTTTCACTGCCAAGGTCCAGCTGCTCCTTCGTTAAGAGCCTCATCAGCTCTTCGGCAAGGATATTGATTTCATACCGCCCTTTGTAATGACTCCAGATGTGAATCTGAATGGAAACATGAGTCATGTCTTCTGCCTTCGTAGATTGGTCCTGTACGTTGATAGCTCCTAAAGTAATAAATGGCAACTTGGCCTCTTCAGGAACATAGTCATACACTGGAATGTCTACATTGGCACGCAAAAATAAAAGCAGTGCTTTTTGCACCGCATTGTTGGGTAGTCTTTTCATTATTTGGTAATGGCCCTCCTGACCGCAGCAATAATATGTGGCTCTTCATACTCATAGGCAGGCTTCATAAAAGGGTGAGGTGCTTTGGCAGGAATGTTTGCTCTCTTGGCAAAGGTAAACCCATTTCCATAGGGAATTTTTAGGGCTTTTTTCCTTTTAGGGCGGATCACCGTAGCGCGGGAGCCATACTCTACCAGGTGGGCATAGGGAAGATTACTGTACACCCTCCCTTCCAGCTTTGTGGTAGAAAAGCCCTGCTTGATGGATTTCTTAAGCCTCTTAGTCCTAACGGCCACTCTTTGAATGGCCTGTCGCTGCACAGCTTTGGTCCCTTTTCTCAAGGCGTCCTCCACAGCAAGTCTTGTCTTGCCGTCCCAGGCGCTGATCTGTTTGATGCATTTAGACAGTTCCTCATTGCTAGCTGCTACTCGAAACTCCATAATTACACCCCCTGATCATACCGACGAAGGATGAGTGTCATGCTATCCTTGTAGGAATCATCCACAGAATCAACCACGTAAAGCTCTCCTCGGTATTTCACACGCCATCCTCTTTTGACCCATTTATAGGGGCGGATTTTAAATCGTAGCTGTTCCTGATTCATAGGTGTCCCCAAGGATTCCATTTCCTTGTAATCCGTCTGGTATAGATAGGCCCAAATTTTACAAGCTTCCTCATAGTCTGTCGTTTTGCCGCCATACTCATCATCTTTGAGTTTGGGCTTAAGAAGGGAGAGCCTCTTATTCATAGAGCCAATTCGCATCAGAACCCCTCCTTCCTAACACCAAAAAGAAGGGAGCGAAGCATCAACGTCATTTGGTGATAATCCGCGTTCTCTCGGTGTTCATAAAGATAGGCCGTGCTGTAGAGAACAGCCTGTTTGGCCACCTCCCCCAGGGCTTCAAAGTCTTCTACCCTCTCCACCCTGGCTACATCCTTACAAAGGGTCTCCGCATTCTGCATGAGGCTCGCCACAACTTCATCCTCATCGTCGGTATCAATGCGGAGGTAATCTTTCACTTCCCTTAATGTGACGAGCATAAGTCACACCTCCTTAGGCGCCCGTGCCAGCGCTTTCACCAGAAGGAGCGGCAAGAGTTCCTGCAATCTGCAGGCATTTCACGGCTTCTGGGAGAATCAGGAGACCATCCACACGTTCCTTCATCAGGTAGCCAATCATGCCGTTTCCAGCAAAGAGTTCTTTTAATTCCTGCAGGGAGCGAACGCCGCGGTCGCCAATGTTGTAGTAGCTGTAATCACCAAACACAATGGTTTTATTGCCGGATGCCTGCTTAGGCATATAGGCAGAAGTATGAAGGGTATAACCCAGCAGGCGATCCGGTTCCCCTGCCTGGTAGGAAGGCTGCCAAATGTAGTTATTATTGTTATCTTTGAGTTTACGAAGAGCCGTAATGGTTTGGTCGTTCATGAGGAAAGAAGCATTCTTACGATAGGGACGCTTCAGGGAATAGATGAGTTCAATGATATTATCTGCGGTAATGGTAGCTCCCTTGGTGGTTACGCCAATCTCTGCGTCCTTTAAGAGGCCGGTTGGTTTCCCTTTGCCATCGCCATTCAGGAAAGCATCTTCTTCTGCATTGCCGATGGCTTTGCCGAACTGAGTGATAATGTAGTTTTCCAGGTTAAAGGCATTATCATAGATAAGTTCTTCGGTGATTTTAATAGCGATGTGGAGCTTATGGGCATCCATCAGCTTACGAGCAAAGGTAGCATCACTGAACTGGATAGCGCCACCTTCTTCAATCCAGGCAGCGGCTGGCTTGGTTGCGGCCAGATTGATTCGATGTTCGCCACTGGTGGTAATCTTGGTGGCCAGGGTTCTCATGATGTTTTCTTCGTCCAGTACATCTACCAGGCGACGGTCGTATTCTTCCGGTACCAGGTAGCCGCCATTGGCATCGTTACCTTCTTCTAGGACATCGGAAATCTGGCGGAAATTGGTACGAAGGGCAGTCAGCATGGACTTCTTGTATTCGGCGCTGGCTCTAAAGCCGCCCTTGACAATGGGGCCTGCCGGCTTATTTTTTACCGGGTCCGTGGTGGGCTGGTTCATCTGGTCATCTAAGGCCTGCTGGCGCTGCATACGTTCGATGGACTTGGTATAGTCCATCACTTCCTTTTCCATTTTGTCATAGGCCGCTGCATCTTCTTCAGAGAGCTTCCCATCTTTATTTGTATGGGAATCCAGGAATGCCTTTGCTGCTTCCCAGGCCTTGGCACGTTTTTCGTAAAGTTCAAGAATAGTCATAATGTTTCCTCCTTAATGGGACATAATAAAAAGCCTCTCTTTGAGGGGCTCTGCATCAACGCGGTTATCTTTTTTCTGAGGTTCCTGCTTTGGTTCTTCACTAGGCCCAGATTTGGGCTCAGTGCTGGGCTCAGATTTGAGCTGAGTGGCTTTGGGCTTTCCAAACTGTGATTTCAGTTTATCCACCAGGGAATTGGTGATAGAAAGGCGGGAAAACATCAGGGCCTCTGCGGTATCCTCTTTTTCTTCCTCCTCGCCGCCGGAATAAAGAATGGAATCCGCAAATCCAAGCTCTACGGCTTTCTTGGCATTGAACCAGGTTTCATCGTCCATGAGCTTGGAGATCTTATTGCGGGAAAGACCAGTTTTGAGTTCATAGGCATTCATGATGGAAGCTTTCACTTCATTCAGCATGTCGATGGCCTTCTGCATATCCCCCGCATCGCCAAAGGAAAGGGTAGCCGGGTTATGAATCATCATCATGGCCACTGGAGAAATCTCCACGCTGTCTCCCGCCATGGCAATCACGGAGGCTGCAGACGCCGCCAGAGAATCAATGCGGACCGTAACCTTTCCTTTGTATTCTTTAAGCATGTTGTAAATCTGAGCAGCCGCAAAGCAATCGCCTCCCGGAGAGTCAATCCAAACGGTAATGTCCCCGTCTCCAGCATTCAGCTCATCACGAAAAAGACCCGGTGTGACTTCATCGCCATACCAGGTCTCATCGGAAATAACTCCTTTTAGCTGCAGCTCGCGGCTTCCAGAAGCTTCGTTTTTACAAAATTTCCAAAATTTATGCTTCACTCTCATTCCCTCCTTTATTAGCAAACAAACCGGCATCTTTGAGTTTGGTCATGTTCCCGTTAATCAGGTATTCATCGCCGCCCTCTTCCGCCGGAATCTTATTCATATTTTCAAGTTCTCTGATATCGTTGGCAGAAAGCCAGCCGTTCTGTCTTCCTACGGCATAGCCATTCATACGGCTTTCGTAGTCTCCTCGAAGAAGCCCGTCCAGGTTGTACTTGATGGTATACCTGGTCTTTTCGCTTGGAAGTAGAAGCGCCTGCGAAAGGGACTGCTCCCATCTCGCCACCCAGGGCCCTACGGTATACTTCACAAATTCCAAGGACTGCTGCTCGATATTGGAGAAGCTAGATTTTTCAAGGTCCCCCACCATGTGAGGCGGAACACGAAAGATTCTGGCTATTTCATCAATCTGGAATTTTCTTGTTTCCAAGAACTGCGCTTCTTCCGGTGGAATAGACATGGGCTTAAACGTCATGCCTTCTTCCAGGACCGCTATGTTGTGGCTGTTCTTCCCAGAGAACTGGGCATGCCAGCTTTCACGCAGTCGTTCTGGGTCCTTCACAATGCCAGGGTGTTCAAGCACTCCCCCAGGCGTTGCACCGTTGGCAAAGAAGGTCGCACCAAAGTCCTCGGCTGCCATGCTCATGCCTATCGCATTTCTGGCCATGGCGATGGGTGAATAACCGATAAGACCATCATAGCCAAGGCCCGGTATATGAAGAACCTGCCAGGCAGGAAGTTTTACCTGCTCATACCGATGACGGGCACCAGCTTCATCAAAGTATTTTGTGTAGATATACACAAGGTTCCCTTCTTCATCCCGGTCCACTTTCATGCGGTCCGGCATCAGAGGGTACAGTCCTACCACCTCACCCATGCCGTTTCGAATAATCTGGGCATAGGCGTTTCCCCAAAGGAGGAGATGGCTCATGAGTGTCTCCCGGAAGATAAAGCTCGTCATTTCAGGATTCGGCTCATCATGGAGCAGAAAATACAGCGGGTGCCTTGGGTCTTTCTCCTTGCCGCCATCTTCCGTAAAGCAATAGACATTAAGCGGTATCTGGGCGATGGCCTCCGCAATGATTCTGACACAGGCATATACCGCAGACATCTGCATGGCCGTCGTCTCATTCACATTCTGCCCGGTGCTGCTCCTTCCGAAATGGAAAATACTGCCTCCGGTGAAGAGGTCCTTCGGCTTATCTCTGGAATGGAAAAGCCTCTTAAAAAATTTCATAACCATCACACTCCTTTAAAATTTTGCATACAAAAAGCCCTGCCCGATTATAGGGCAGAGCTTCTCTCTGAAAATTTATATAGCAATTATACAGTAACTCTTGAATACTTAAAATTCTGGTGGAATTTTTTATAGCAAGCATGATATCCATCTATAACTTCCTGATCAATACTCTGCCTTTCTATCCCTCTCCCTAAATAAATCCGACCCCCGGAAATCTTGTTATCATTAATCTTGTAGTACATAAAGTCTGTACCATACTCAAATTTGTAATAGTAGGTGTTAGCATCACCATTATCTTCGTAAATAATGACGGCGCAGTAATTCCACGTTCTTCCATCAAACCCATAGTAAACAGGTGACTCCTCATCTACCTAATATGCATCTACCAACTCCTACATTTTTAGGCTTATCCCTAGATTTAAATAATTTTACAAAGCTTTTAAAAATTTCAATCACCTCTTGATTGCTGACATAAAAAAAGCACTCGTGCAATTTTCCACAAGTGCTTTTGAATTTCTAAATTTCTTTTCTAAAGCTCAGTTGCTATTATATCCCCATTTTTTTGATAAGAGTGTTTCTTTCCACCAATTTTCACGTTCAAAAACATAATTATCATCCATACGAGCATTATAATTTTCGAGTATGGAATACTGAAAATACTTCTGGACATAATCTATACCTTCTGCTTGCACTAACTCAACTAACTCTTTGTTACCTCCATGCCCATTAGCTACATAGTCAGACCACCTTTGTAATAACATACCCCACTGTGCAGTGGCTGAACCAACATATAATTTACCTGTTTTCTTATCAGTAATAAGATATACGGCTTTTTGATTTGCAAGAGCTGGAATCCACCCAGGTAGTTTTCGATTAATTATATTCTTTAATTGCCTGTATGATAGCCTTACATTTTCATATCCGGGAAAATCTTCTCCTGTAAATTTATCATTTAAAATTTCTATAACTTCCAGTTCATCAGCAATACTCGTAAACTTTTTTCCCATCCCTAAAGCTGAGTTATGGTATTTAACCTTAACTCTCCCAAAATATTTACTATATTTATTTTCAACATCAGCTAGATAGCCAATGCCATCCGTAACATCCAATAATTTAGTAATTGTTTTTATGCTCGTCAAAAGCCAAACATCTCCATATAAACGCACCAAGCAAATAGCTAATGTTCCTACATGAGGAAAATATCTTCTTTCTTTATGCCATAAAAACCAGTCAACATTTATCTTATCAGGGTTGTCTTTATAAAGTTCCAATGGGTCATTATCTTCTGTTGGGATATTAAACTTTATTCTCGTTTTATCCTGGGTTTTCTCATCCAAATGCAACAAATCATTAAGCAATATTTTCTGCATATATTTGCCACCCCAATCATCACAATTTGACTATATTATACCACGCAACCTATACGAACAAAATCCCTCTCTCGTCATAAACGGATGCCCCGTTATCATTTCCACAGCGAATTGCCCTGTCTAATGCCATTATTGTGGCTATTGCACCGTCAATCTTCTCTGTGGATTTTTCTTTATCTGCCTTGATGTTTCCGGCAGGATCTGTACGAATAAAAATATTATCCATCATCCACCTTAGAACCGGATGCCCGCTATGTGCTAATCTCTGCTCCAGTGTCAGCTTCATAAGTTCTTTGGTCGGAGGACTCATATCTTTGAATCCCTGTCCAAATGGAACTACCGTATATCCCATGCCTTCCAAATTCTGCACCATCTGCACTGCGCCCCATCTGTCAAATGCTATCTCACGAATATTGAACCGTTCACCTAACTTTTCTATAAACTGTTCAATATAGCCGTAGTGGATGACATTTCCTTCGGTCGTTTGGATGAAACCCTGTTTGGCCCAGATGTCGTACATCACATGGTCCCGCTTCACTCGCAGGGGCAGGGTCTCTTCTGGCAGCCAGAAGTAGGGCAGGATGCAGTACTTGTCCTGGTCGTCCAGAGGCGGGAACACCAGCACAAAGGCGGTAATGTCCGTAGTACTGGAAAGGTCCAGTCCGCCGTAGCAGATCCGTCCTTCCAGGTCTTCTTCCCGTACTGGGAAAGCACAGGCATCCCACTTGTCCATAGGCATCCACCGAACAGACTGCTTCACCCATTGGTTCAGCCGCAGCTGACGGAAAACATTCTCTTCGCTGGGTGTCTCTTTGGCCGATTCACAGGCTGCTTTCACTTTGTCGATCCCTACGGTGATACCAAGGGAAGGGTTGGCCTTCTTCCACACTTTCGGGTCGGTCCAGTCATCCTGCTCCCCGGCCCCGTAGATGACAGGGTAAAATGTAGGATCATGCTTCCGCCCTTCCAGGATGTCCATGGCCTTCTGATGAACTTCATAGCAAATGCTGTGGGTGTCCGTCCCGGCTGTGGTAATGAGAAAGTACAGGGGTTGCATCCGGGCATCCCCGGAGCCTTTGGTCATAACATCAAAAAGCTCCCGGTTGGGCTGGGTGTGCAGTTCGTCGAACACCACCCCGTGGATGTTGAACCCGTGCTTGGAATAGGCTTCTGCTGAAAGGACCTGGTAGAAGCTGTTGGTGGGACGGAACACCATCCGTTTCTGGGAGGAAAGAATCTTGACCCGCTTGCTGAGAGCCGGGCACATCCGGACCATATCCGCCGCTACTTCAAAAACGATGGAGGCCTGCTGCCGATCTGCGGCACAGCCATAGACTTCGGCCCCTTCTTCCCCGTCCCCACAGCAGAGCAGGAGTGCCACAGCTGCGGCCAACTCACTTTTCCCCTGCTTCTTGGGGATCTCGATGTAGGCCGTGTTGAACTGTCGGTACCCATTGGGTTTTACCGTCCCAAACAGGTCCCGGATGATCTGTTCCTGCCAGTCGATCAGTTCGAAGGGATGACCCGCCCAAGTCCCCTTGGTGTGACATAGGCTCTCGATAAAGGCTACCGCATAATCCGCCAGTTCCTTATTGTAAGTGGACGTTTTGGCTTTGAATTTTGTGGACTTATACTTTTTGAGTTTCCGCACGGGCCCCCTCCCTTCTTCCAGTTCCTTTCTTGACTTTTTCTAAAGTGTTGTATAAAATAGCCATCATAAAAGTGCACAAACTTGCGTGACCACTGGACGGCTTCAAGTGTCCAAGTCCAGCAAGCCAATGTGCGCTTTTTTCTATTCAGTATCATCCCAGAATAGGTACTGGAAAGGGCTGCTGCACGTTTTGTGCAGCAGCCCCTTTATTGTCACTCCACCTGTTTGAAATTCTTATCGTCCCAGTCGTACAAATACCCCTTATACCCAAAATCTTCGTAGTCTGCCTCCCCAGTTTTATGATTGCATCCATTTCCAAGGATGATCAAGTATTGTTCCTTTCTTTCCCCTATAGAAAAGGCTTCGATTTTTTTCATCTGGCTAGCCAGGAAATCTAACTTTTTTTGCTCTTTTTCCTCTCGCTCATCAGAATAATTATAGGAAATGACAACTTTTAATGGACATTTCACATGGATTAATTTCATCACTTCATCTGACCAGTCACGCTTGTCGTTCTCATGCTCAATGGCAATTTTCAAATCCCACAGGTGTGGTTTCAAATCAATACCGGCTTCTTCAGCCTCCTTTTTCATATCCTGAGAATGGGAGGTCCATCCTACTGCATCAATCCTGAAGTATTTGTTTTGAGGCGTACAGCCTGTCTCTTTGATGATTTCATTTATGATTTTTATAATCACAGATGTGTATTCTGCATTGTATTTATAAATATCAAATAAATCCCGTCCCTCATAGTTTCGATTCTGCTCGATTGCTTTTAGGAACGTACTAAAAAAATCTTTTGCATCCATATCCATGTTTCCTTTTTAAATGAACATAAATATTCTTCACTATTTTTTTGAAAAATTACATTGCTCTTGTAATTTTATCATGAGATAATCGTGTGCCTCTCTAAATCCCTGTGCCTCCGCTTTATGCAGCCAGTACAGCGCTTTTTCATCAGACTGAGGGACTCCCCGTCCTTTATCGTAGAGGATTCCCAGCCGATATTGTGCACATTCTTCTCCTTGGGATGCCGCCTGCTGGAACCAATAGGCTGCCGACGTATAGGATTGGGGAAATCCGTCTCCCTCTTCATACCGTTCCCCCAAAGCATATTGAGCCAGTGCCGCTCCGCGAAGGGCGGCTGTTTCCAACCACTCCATCGCTTGCTCAAACGGGAAGTCATTTTCCTCGTCAGAAAACCAGATGCCTAGGAATTCCTGGGCTTCAACCAATCCCTGTTCGGCTGCTTTTTGAAACCACTCCGCAGGATCCGTGTTTTCCAAATGAAAGAGGTCATTTCCCCAAAGGAGTTCCCAGCCGATATTGTGCTGTGCCGGTGCATACTCTTGGGCGGCAGCCTGATGGTATTGCAGGAGTGCCTTATTTCTCCATTTCCCTTTTCTCATTCTCTCTTCTAAAGAATCATCATCTAAAAAGTAGTTCCCCATACATCGGATATACATTTCCCCCAAATGATTCTGGGCAGCGGCATATCCCTGGGCTGCTCCCCGCCTAAACCATTTGATTGCTAGAAGGTCTGATTGGGCAACAGAAATTCCTTTGGAATAACACCATCCTAAGTAGTCTTGTGCATGACAAGCTCCTTTAGACGCTAAAATTTGAGCTTTTTTGAATACAAAAGGGTCTACTTTGGACTGCTTTTCCATCATCCGTAATGAAGCAATGACATCACCTCTTTGTGCTGCCCTTTGATAATAATTTTCTGCACATGCTTTATCAATGGATACAATACCATATCCGCCTTCGAAATACAGCCCCATAATGTATAATGCAACTGCATTATGGGCATTTGCCTCCTGTTGAACAGCATAAAAAGCCTGTTTCTTATCCATCCCCAAAAAACAGGAAAAAGTATCAACTATCTGTTGATAGTATTTTTCAACATCCATACAGCCTCCTGCTATTCTTGAATCAGCCAAACATACAGAAATAGTTCAAACGCAGCCCAGTCTTGCTTCTATACCTATTCTCTATCATTTAAATCTTCTTACTTCCCCTTTTGTTTAATTACCACTGCTGCCCTTTTCCTGATTTGATTATACTATATTTAGTGTATAATTTTTAGGACAGTTAATCCGTATTCAATCTTGTTCACTTTTCTATCTTTTCTTAAGCTAAGGGATGATTGCACCATACGTGCAACACCCCCATTTCCAGTTGTCCCCGCTCCTCAAAGGCTGAAGAGGAAGGCGGGGACTTTCTCGTATTCGTTGCTCATGAGTTTCCGGCCGGACCCGTAAATCTCGATCATTCCTTCGAGAGTGCAGCCCATCTGGGTAAATGCCCAAGCCACCTGGATGGCGCTGGACCAGGTAGAGGAAAAGGTGAATTCCGTCACCCCAAATTCCCGGAAGGTTTTGAGAATCTTTTCTGGTTTCCAGTAGGTCCCGGAAAGATCCAGCCGGCTGTTACCATGCTTTTTCATGTCGCTGTAAAGCCGCATCATGTCCCCAAAGGCTTCCCCCTCAGCCCGGACTTCCTTCACCAGTTCCTGGTAGGCATCCCGGCAGGCCTGCATGGTCTGGGCATCCCCAACCTTTTCTGCTGCATCGAACTTCTTTTCCAGTTCCTCGCTGCGCCCGTAGAATCTTTCGATCATTTCCATCTTCGTCATTGTTTTTTCCTCCTTGTGATTGTGTATCTTTGCCTTTTGGCATGTACATTAATCACTCTAAAGGCAGAGAATAGCAAGCAAATTCTGTGTATTTATGCAAGTATACAAGAGAAAAAAGGGGACTTTTATGGGTCCCTTTTCCTCCCGTGTTTTACCGGAACTCGATGGTCAACATCCCGTTTCCCATCCACCAGCTGCTTTCTTCATGGGGATCTTCAAAAAAGGCTTCTTTGGCATCCCTGATCCGTTTGTTCATGTCTGCTTCGCCGAACATTTCGCAAGCGGCTTTTTTGCTAATTTTCTTTCCATCCAGGGTAATGATTGTTCTCATCGTAGTTTCCTCGCTTTCATGTGCTTTATCTTTTGGGGTCTGTCCCCTTTGGCATGTCTATTAATCACTCTAAAGGCACATAATAGCAAGCAAAATCTGTGTTTTTATGCAAGTATACAAGAAAGGAACAGGGCCTTTTGGGCCCCGTTCCCTACCTGTAGCTACTCTCTTCAAGCAGCGTTTCTCCAGGCGGCATTTCCAGTAAGGTGTTTCAGCAGGTGCAGCCGGCAGGTCTTGAATTCGTCTCCAATGAGCCCAAGCCGGAGCATCCAGCACCGGAAGGCATATTTTTCGTTGTCTGTCTCCGTCTTTCTGGCCGAGGCTTTCTTTTGGGTCAGGGCCTGATGGGCTAACGCCAGGCAAAACTGGATGTATGCCTTGATTTCCCCGGCGTGGAGGGTACCGTTGAAAAGCCGGAACTCTACTATCCCTTTGGTGAAAGTGGCGTGAAGGTTAAGTCCGTGGTACCGGCTGCAATTGTAATGTTCATTCCGTCCGAAGGGGGCCTGGATGTACCAGATATCAGCAAATTCTGCCATGGTCTGAGGCTGCTTTTTGTTCAGTTTGGCAAGAAAAGTACCATCTGTCTTCTGGCAATATCTGCCTTTCCGGATCGGATCGATCTGGAGAGCATGGTAAATCATGTCTTCCTTACTGGCCATCAGGTTCACCAGGTTCCACAGGGTTTTCGGAGTGAACTGCTCGGCTCCCACATGGATGTGGATCCCGCAGGAGCTATTCACCATGGCTCCTGCTTTTCTCAGGGTCCGTACCAGTTCCTGCAGCTTCGGGATGTCATCGTAGGAAAGGATAGGGCTAACCACTTCTGTGCGGTATTCATTGGGGGCTCCTTCGATCTGGCCGTCCACCTTTCTCTGCGCCCAAATGCTGGAATCACTCATGGCTTTCCAGTTTCTTCCCTTGTCATCGCTGGCAGTGTAGGTATCGTAGGTACCGCCTTTATGGGTACCTCGTCCCGTCCCAAAGAAGGCCCCCATCAGATTGGCGGCTTGTGCTCTCGTAATCCCCGTCATTTCCATTTCAATACCGAAGTGCAGTGTTCTCATAATTCTCGTCATCCTTTCGCTAGGTTTGTGTGTTCTTTGGCATGTGTATTAATCACTCTAAACGCACATAATAGCAAGGGATTTTGAGAATAATTATCCGTTATTTTATTTCTTTATTCAGTTTCCGGACTACATCCACCCCATAGATCACATTCAGGTGGGAACCGTTGTCCCAATCCACCAGAATAGATCCCATATCATCTACACCGGTCACAGTACCTTTTGTTCCCAAAGGCGGGGCCTGGGAGTCATCCATCCGCACCAGGATAATCCGAGTTCCGGAAGGATATTCTCTGCAGAGAAATTCCAGCATTTCTTTATTGGGAAACCGCATCTTTTCCTCCTCCATCCCGATAGGCTGCGGACCCGCTGAGTTTTTCCAGCAGGATCTTCCGGCAGTCTTTGTACTCCGATCCTATGAAGCCTAGCCGCAGGAGAAAACACCGAAAAGCATATTTCTCATTGGGAACTTCATGCTCTTTGGCTGTGATCCGTTTGGACTTCTTGGCCATTTGGCAAAGGGCCGTCACCAGTTTGGTATATACCTGGACCTTAGTGCTGTCAGCTTCATGGAACCAGGGGAAGGAAATCTTGCCCTCTCCCCTTTGGATGGTCAGGTCATTTGTACCCAGAGCCTTTTTGAAGAGGCTAGCTTTGGAGGCCACCAGGTTCTGAAGCTTAACAAAGTCTTCTTCCGTTAAATTATCCGGAAGGGAAATGGTGAGGGTGTCGACACTCTCCATTTCAGAAGTTTCTCCCGGTTTCACCCCTTCTTCCAGGATGGGTACTCTGTTTTCTGGCCGGAATCCCTTGGCTGCCAGTTCCTGAACAACCTTTTGGAAAAGCGCTTCGTCTTCACATTCCACCGTACCGGTCTCTCCGACCATAATGCTGCCGATTTGATAGGCCTTGGTGGGAAGAAACAGGTATTTCGCACTTTCTCCCGTAATTTGACTGATGGCATCCGCCAATTCCTTCCGTGCTGCACCTTGCTTGTTGTATTCTGCCTTCATCATATGTACCTCCTTAGGGTATTTTGGTACTGTTATTTATCACTCTAAAGGCGAAGAATAGCAAGCAAAATGTAGCCTTTCGAGCTTTTATTTTTCTGTTCCCGCCACTTCTTGGTAGGTATACTGTTTCCCATCCCGGAGGACAGTTACTGTCTCATTCTCATGGGAAGCCAGATATCGCTTCACAGCCACATCAACGAACTTGGGCTCCAGTTCCACCCCATAACAGATGCGTCCCAGTTGGTCGCAGGCCATCAAAGTAGAAGCAGAGCCCAGAAATCCATCCAGCACCACCCCATTGATCTGGCTGCTCAGCTTGATCAGATAGGCCAGCATGGGAACGGGCTTACTGGAAGGGTGGCCAAAGCCATCTTCCTTACTGCTTTTAATGCCATCGAACTCAAAGACCGCTTTCTGCTTCTGGTCCCCATACCAGTTGTGCTTTCCATCTTTCCGCCACCCAAAGATGATGGGCTCCATGTTGAACTTCCAATCGGTGCGCATAAAGGGCGCCTTTGGTTTCTTCCAGATAAGCCCTGCCCCGACCTTAAAACCGGCATCTTCAAAAGCATCGTAAAAGACCCGGGCTTTCATGGTGGCGTAGAACACATAGATGGAAGCATCGGGAGCCATAGCGTCATGGAAACAGGAGAAGGCTTTTTTCAGAAATTCATATCCTTCCTGGTCATTGAGGTCATCGTTTTTGATTTTCCCGGAGGTGCTCTGGAGATTCACCAGGTATGGAGGATCCGTCAGGACAAGATTTGGCTTGGTGCTTCCCAGGAGTTTCTCATACGTTTCCGGCTTGGTGGAATCTCCGCACAGGACCCGATGTTTCCCTAATTGCCAAATGTCTCCGGCCTTTGAGAATACAGGTTTCTGGAGTTCTGCTTCCACGTCAAAGTCGTCTTCTTTGGCTTCTGTCTCTTCATCGAAAATGTGTGCAATTTCATCATCGTTGAACCCGGTCAGGCTGATATCAAAGTCCACTCCTTGGAGGGATTCAATTTCCACCCGCAGCATTTCTTCGTCCCACCCGGCATCCAGGGCCATCCGGTTATCGGCCAGGATGTAGGCTTTCTTCTGGGCCTCGGTCAAATAATCTACCAGGACGCAGGGGACTTCTTTGATCCCTTCTTCCCGGGCGGCCATCACCCGGCCATGGCCGGCAATGATGTTTTTCTCCTTGTCGATGATTACCGGGTTGATGAACCCGAATTCTCGTAGGCTGGCCCGGAGCTTGTTGATCTGTTCCGGAGAATGGGTCCGGGCATTATTCACGTAGGGGATCAACTCATCAATGGGGATGAGTTTCATCTCCTTGGTCGTTTTTTCCATACTTTCTTTTCCCTCCTGTTACACCTTCCGGGACCGGAGCAGCCGCTCCATCACATCATCCTGGGGGGTATTCCCAGAGAACTCCACGGAGCAGTTTTCCTTCACCACCTGGTAGATCTGGTACCAGATCTGGTTCACCTGCTTCATATAGTTCTGGCTCATGGTCACGTAGGGAGAAGCAATGGCGGCATTGGTGGTGGGATGCTTGGCCAAGAACCCGTATTCGGAGATGGCATGTTCGCACTGGATCCACCGGGAAACCGCCATGGCGTACTGGCTGATCAGCTGGGGGCTCACTAGTTTCTCGCAGTGCCGTGTCTTGAGCCACAGCCAGGTTTCCCGGTAGATTTCTTCGGCTTCCAGCTTCCCGCCGTTTCTCTGTTTTTCCTTCATGTAGGCTTTGGGTTCCGGCATGTCTTCTCCGTTAAGGTCCGCTCCTTCCGGTAGGTCCATCACCTTCAGCGGGCGTTTCCCCGGATTGTCCGGCAGCTTATCTAGCAGGGCCCTGGGTTTCCGGCCCTGGCCGACTCTGAGTCCGCCCCGCATGGTTCCGTCTTTGGCTATTTTTCACACCCCCTTATTTCCATGGGTCAATACCTTGTTTGAATACGCGTTTTTTGTGCGCGTGACCCCACGCCCGTTCCGACGCCGTCGGCGTTTTGAGATTTTAGGCCCCCTACCCTTTGTGGGTCGTGACAGTTAAAGCATAAAACTTTTTACTTCATCGCTCTCGCGAAGGTGGTCGCTTTCGATGCCACCTGTCACCCATCTCAGCAGTGATTCTTGAGTGACAAGACTTACAAAGAGACATCAAGTTACTGAAGTCATGTGTTCCGCCGTAGCTTAATGGAAGTATGTGGTGTACTTCTTCCGCCGGCGTCATGCGTCCTTCCTTTAGGCACTGCTCACAAAGCGGGTGCGAGTGAATGTAGGCATTACGAATCTTCTGCCAGCGGTAGCCGTACCGCTTCTTCTCTTCCTTAGACCTTCCATACTTTTCGTACTGACGGTTCATAAGTTTCTCATGCTCTTCACAGTAACGTTTGTCCGTGAGCTTCGGGCAGCCGGGGTAGGCGCAGGGCTTCTTTGGTTTCCTTGGCATCTCTTTTCACCTCCAATACAAAAGCTCCTGAGATTTCTCCCAAGAGCTTACAGTACTATCATAACACATTGAACCGTGAATTTCGTCCGCGATTTTACCTCACTTTTTCTGGCTGGCTGCTTTGACTAGTTCCTTAAAGAACTTCATACTAATTTCCTGGTCGCAGAAGTCTTTCGGGTCTTTCTTGTTGATAATCACTTGCTTCAAATCATTCTCCGGATGGAACTGCAGACCAACCACAAAGGTCTTACGTGGGTCTTCGATGCCTTCAACAATGGAGACGCCATTGTACGTGGTCTCCGCTGTCTGAATCAGTGGCGTTCCCTTCAAACTTCCAATGGCTTGGTGGTGCCAGGAAGAAACATTGTGCAGCTCGTCAGCTCCTACAATTTCTCTCAAATGGGATTTCACCGGAAGAATGTGGACATCATGGCGCGCATAAGTTCTGTTCGGTGTTCCTGGCGGCATCCTGTGGAGGTCATTGTAGGTTTTCCCCTGCTCCGAGTAGTAGGTAGGAATGTCCTGAATAAAAGTTACCCCAGAAACAATTCCCATGACCTGTTCACCACGGCAAACGGCAAAGGTAGGAACATTTTTAGAAATGCAATAGGACATCAAAGTATAATCTGACACGTCACGGGTTGCGTTAATTTCTTCTCCCTTGTTTCTTTCAATGTCGGGTTTCTTGAAAAGTGTTGGACTTACATCTTCACCGCCCGTGAAGAATACACCATCAATATCTTTCATAACATCTTCTACGTTGGTGTCCTTGTAATGATTATCTTTAACTGCATTTGCATACTTTTCCTTCAGCATACCAGACGGATATAGCATATCTTTAGAAATCGTCCCGTCTGTGTTGTAAGTGATTTTATGATTCTTAGCCTGACCTAATTCAACCGGGATACCACCTGCCAGTTCAATGATTTTCTTGAACGCCGTGTAGTCCTGCTGATTACTCTTCCAAGTAATTCCAATAACCGGTTTACCCCCAACCATGGCTTCACTGGTTGTAGCTGCGCCAAAGCTGAAACACATGGAAAGAACCGCTAACCCACAGATTGTTTTTAAACTCTTTCTCATAGAATGCATCCCCTTCCTAAAACAAAAAGCGCCATCCATCTTGGATAGCGCTTTTGCTGTGTTGAAATTAATCTCATTATACTGGCATAAAAATGTCACGTCAAGCTATTTTCCAAAAAGAAGTATCGACAGTCGAGTCAATGCTTTGTTCTTCTTGTTGTACGCCGTCGTCCTTTCCACATGGAAGTGGTCACAAATTTCTTCCACTGCGTCACACTTACTCACCGAATCTAAGTAAAAGGTTCTCAGAGCATACTGTTCGTCCTCGTTCAGTGAGTTCCAGGCCGGCTGGAACCATTCCATGTAGGCTTTGGCCTGTGCGTACCTGTCACGGAGAATAGTAATATCATCCAGGCCTGAAACCAGCCGCGCTTCCCCTGCTTTAGGGTTGTGAGCTCCAGGAAGGCCAGTTACTTTAGGAGAACCCACGCCTTCCAGGTTTTCATAGGCTTCTTTGATCAGCCTGTCAGTATTATTCAAAATGGTCTGCATGAGGCCATAATCGTTCATGGCCTCGATGGTTCCATTTCTTTTGTTAAAGTATTTCACCAGTACGTTCATGTTATTCTCCTTTCAGGTTTGCTTTCACTGCATTAATCAACGCTTCCTGCGTTCTGTCTTTTCTCTTAAGGGCCCGCATGACTTGTTCGTCAATGGTCCCTTTCGCCACAATGTGGTGGATGATAACCATGTTTTTTTGTCCCTGCCTCCAAAGGCGGGCGTTTGTCTGCTGGTAGAGTTCCAGTGACCAGGTAAGGCCAAACCAGACCAACATGGAACCGCCCTGCTGTAGGTTAAGGCCATGGCCAGCTGAAGCTGGATGAATAGCAGCCACTACTATCTTTCCTTCGTTCCAGTCTGTGATGTCCTTACTTGAACGAATCTCCCGAAGGCCAGTGAACCGTTTTTTCATCCGCTCCAGGTCATGTCTAAACCAGAAAGCCACAAGGACCGGTTTACCGTTTGCACCTTCAATGACATCTTCCAGGGCATCAAGTTTCCTATCGTGAATGGAAATCACTTCACCGTCCTCGTCATACACCGCACCGTTTGCCATCTGGAGGAGCTTGCCCGAGAGAGCCGCTGCGTTCTTGGCATCAATCTCCTGGTCTCCCAGAGAAAGGACCATGTCTGCCTTCAGGAGCTCGTACTGCCTGCGTTCTTTCTCTGAAAGCTCCACGGGGATTACGTTGGTTACGAGAGGCGGCATATCCAGAAAATCCACGGACTTCATGGATATGGTCATGTCACTGATAAGCCCATAAATTCTCTTAGCTGCTTCCGGCTTTGGCTTGTAGCTGAAGATGATCTGCTGGTTTCTCTTGTCAGGAAGAAAGAAGGCTTCCCGGTAGCGGGTAATAAACCGGCCCAGCCGTTTTCCCATGTCCAGGAGCTTGAACTCCGCCCAAAGGTCCATCAGTCCATTTCCAGAAGGAGTACCCGTGAGCCCCACGATTCTTTTGGCCTTCGGTCTAACCTTGAGGAGGCTTCTAAACCTTCTAGCCTTTCCGGACTTGAAGGAGGAAAGCTCATCAATCACAACCATGTCGTAGTCGAAAGGAAGTCCGCTTTGATTGACCAGCCAGTCCACGTTCTCCCGGTTGATAATATAAACCAGGGCCTTCTTCCACAGAGCTTTCCTTCTTTCTTCCACGCTTCCAACAGCTACGGAATAGGAGAGGAGCTTCAAGTGGTCCCACTTCTGGATTTCTGCCGGCCACGTGTCTCTGGCCACGCGGAGAGGAGCAATTACCAGCACCTTGCTGACCTCAAAGAAGTCAAAGGCCAGTTCATTGATAGCCGTTAAGGTAATCACCGTTTTGCCAAGGCCCATATCGAGAAAGAGCGCCGCTTCCTTATGGCTCTCAATGTGAGATATGGCATAGGCTTGATATTCATGAGGGATAAACTTCATGATTTCCTCCAATCTCATCCAGGACCTCATCAATCATGGACGTAGAATCAACAACGTAGCAGCGAAAGCCCAGCTGCTGGAGCTTTTGCATCCGGCAGACCTGCAGGGGCCTTGGCTTTTTCCCCGGAGCCTTAAGTTCCACAAAGGCCATCCTGCCTTCTGGCATCAGGACGATTCTATCCGGTACGCCAGACATGCCAGGGGATATAAATTTCAAGGCCAGGCCTTTCCGTTTTTTTACCTTTTGGACCAGAGCCTTCTCAACGCTTCGTTCTTGCATTTTTTCTTTCTCCTCATCAATGGCTGACGGTCCTGACGCTCTTCTCTATAACTTCTCTTATAGGCTTTTTTTATGTGTTTTTTCCCTATAAGGAAGTTTAGTATAGAGAGTGTCATGACTATCAGAGTACCGATAAATACTGAATTATAAACTTAGAAATCGTTCACAGTTAACTTGAGTCCATGGATGAAACTGCCTTTCTCTGTTTTTCTTCTGATAAATCCGGCCAAATCCAGCGCCGCATAAAAATCTGTTGTACTGCGTATTTTTTCTCCCGTCTGAAGGCAGTAACTCCGGTACACCTGATAAAGAACACCAGACTTTTCTTCAAAGGATGAATCCACCTCACAGTTAGCTTCAATGAAATTACCAAGCCAGTCGTTAGCCTCACGGTAATCATTAATGGCATTTCTGACGCAAAGAGGAGGCGTGAGTTCAAAGCCCTCTTTGATGATTTTCCTTGCGCCTTCAATCATCCAAGTAAGGATGGCTCCGCCGGCGTTCCGATAGAGGTAGTCCGAATAATTCTTGATGTCGTTCTTCCCTTCAATGACTGCATTAAAAGGGATAAGGAAGAGACGCCTCCAGGTTCCCGGGTCGTTTGCTCCTACTTTAGGCAGGTGGTTGGTATAAAGCACCAAGGTATGGCTGGGCACGAAGGAAAACGGGGATTTATACTTCTTTTCCGCATAGATCTCGTCTGTCGAGCAAAGCTGCTTAATGATGGCCGTGTTGAGGTGCATGCCTTCTTCCAGTTCGGCAGCAATGAGGAGCCGTTTCCCCTGCACCTCTGCCATTTCAGGCTTCACGTTGCGTTTGCAGCCTACGGTTAAAGTATCTGCAGAAATCTTCCCGCTATAGGTTCCAAGGACGCGGGCCAGGGTATTCCAGAAGGTGGACTTCCCATTTCTACCTTCTCCATAAGCAATAATCATGGCTTCCACATACACCCGGCCAATGGCGACCAATCCGGCGACACGCTGTACGTAGTCAATCAGCTCTTCGTTTCCACAGAAGAATACCTCCAAGGCTTCCTTCCAAAGGTGCATGTCAGCATCTGCAGGAGAAACGCTCGTAATTTTTGTGATATAGTCCTTCGGGTCATGGGTATTCTTCCCCATGATTCCTTTTCGAAGGTCATAGGTGCCAGACGGGGTATTCAGCAGCATGCAGTCTGAATCCAGCTTTGACACGGGAATATCCACCATGGGCTTGACTGCTTCCAGGGCCGACTTCAAATACCGGGTGTCCCTCCGCTGGATAGCAAACTGCTTATAACTCTTCACTTCACCCAGCTTATAGAAAGCATTCATCTGGACGGCGGAGAATTCCCTCTTAGCCTTGGTCGTCCCTTTCCCCAGGAGTATGGCCTGAGCGCCTGAGGTCTTTAAAAGTTCCAAAGCAGCTTCTTCTATCTGCTCAGCTTCCTCCATCTGTTTATCCGTGAGCTCTTGCACCGTTTCCATTGCCCGTTCTTTGGATTCATCCCAGAAACCGTCATGGTAACGAAGGAAGTCCGTGGCCGTTGTATAGCAAAGTACGTCACCGTACAGTTTGGAAAGGGGCCTGGCCGGTATCAGAGTAATCGCCAG
>ERZ791704.278-NODE-278-length-42884-cov-4.0142_pt1 | contig 42884 bp, 39 predicted proteins | sample MGYA00510045_ERZ791704 | MGnify/ENA primary metagenome ERZ791704 (study PRJEB30046, sample SAMN00715247) | human gut metagenome | study: EMG produced TPA metagenomics assembly of the A metagenome-wide association study of gut microbiota in type 2...
GGGGCATAAAGTAGATTCATGCAATACCGATTTACACAAACTATTTTACACTCCCGGCAATACAGGAAAGATCCCTTAATTAACTCATAAACTATGATATAATACGATTAACAAAATTTATTATGGTCTAAAAGCTTCAGAAAGGTGCGTAATTTTATGCAGAGACTTGTTTCATACAATATTAACGGGCAGCGCCAGTGGGGTGTACTCACAGCAGATGGCAATTATATCTATTCAGCAGAAGACTTGGAGGAAACCTATTTCATCCCTCTCGGAGAGAGCATGGAATCTTTCATCGAATTCGGTGAAGAAGGCCTCCTGAATCTGGCAAAGGTTCTGGAACTTAACAGCAATGATAAAATGATAACCCCGATTCCTCTTAATACAGTTCAGCTTGAAGTCCCCTTCTATCCAAAACGCAATGTATTCTGCGTTGGCAAGAATTATAAGGCGCATATCAAGGAATTTGACCACGCTGAAGATCCACAGGCTCCTGGAAGGCCGATTTTCTTCACAAAAGCTGCCACATCAGTCATCGGCCCTGAGGAAGAGATCGATGCTCACACGGCTACAACCCACCAGCCCGACTATGAAGGTGAACTTGGCGTCATCATTGGAAAACGCGGAACTAATATCTCTGAAGAAGATGCCTTAAAATATGTCTATGGCTATACCATCATCAATGACGTGACGGCCAGAGATCTTCAGAAGTCCCATATGCAGTGGTTTAAAGGAAAGAGCCTGGACACGTTCTGCCCGATGGGTCCGACTGTCATGATTGGCGACTGGCCGGTACCGTTTACGATTCATACCAAAGTCAATGGAGAGCTTCGTCAGGAAGGAAATACACAGGATCTGATTTTCTCCATCCCAAGACTTATCGCTGAATTATCTGAAGGAATGACCCTCCTGCCAGGAGACGTTATCGCAACCGGCACTCCGCAGGGTGTAGGAATGGGTTTCAATCCGCCTAAATTCCTCAAAAAGGGAGACACCGTAGAAATAACAATCGACCCCATCGGAACCTTGAAAAACACCGTAAAATAAAGAAAAACTGATGCCAGAATCATTGAAATGGCATCAGTTTTTTATTTATGTAATTTTAGACCAATCACTTAATATTCGCCCTTTTTGATTCTTGAGAAGAATAACCTGAAGCCAAGCAGCAATTGTATGACTCCGGCGGCTATATATACCTCCCGGATGCTTCCGGTCATGGAGACAAAAGACGCCAGTATCGGTCCTATCATGTTCCCAAACTGCTGCGCCGTATTTGATAATCCAAAAACGCGTCCTCTAAATGACGAAGGTGTATATTTCACCAGTGCAGCGTTCAGGGAAGGATTAATCCCAATGACAAAACATCCCACCAGGAACTGACAAATACCGAATCCTATGATTGAACTTGGAATCGACTGTGCAATCGTAATCACCCCGGCAAAGGAGAGCGTAATGAACATGGCAGCATAGTATCCGCGGCTTTGGCCGAACTTGCCCCAAAGGGCTGTGGTCAAAGCACCTGCCAATCCGCTGCTGCTCATAATAAATCCTGAAACAAGCTCTACATTGCCGCTGTCCCCCATTAACTTTCTGACCCATAAAGAGGTGACAGGCTGTATCATCAGGATTGTTACCTGAAGCAGGAACAAAATTGCAAGCAATTCCCTTAAATGATCATTCTTCAATGCATATGATATGTCATCTTTTATCGATGTTTTCTCTCTGTCAGTACTTTCCTCTCCCTTTAAAGCAGGTTCATGGACAAAGAATATAACGGCCAGCGATACGATCCATAGAAATGCTGCCGAGACAAAAAAACTTCCTCTCATACCAATGAATTCTGACAAGGCACCGCCCAAAAGAGGACCGCAAATCCCCCCGATTACAAGAGCTGTCTGTGCAGCCCCTAAAGTTACGCCTATTTCAGATGACTGGACGCTGACAGAAATAATCGCCATTGCAGCTGCCACAAAACCATTGGCAAATCCCTGGAAAGCTCTTGCCGCCAGAAGATGATATTCATTTTGACATAAACCGCAGAAAAGATAAGAAAATCCGAGCAGGATGCCGGCACGAACCGCCATTTTCTTCTTGCCGCTTGTATCTGCTAATTTTCCCCAGATTGGACCCATGAGAGCTGCGACAAAAAAGCATGATGAAAATACCAGCCCTGTCCAAAGAGTCAGCTGCTCTTCCGGGACTCCCAGCTCGGAAAGGTATAGAGGAAGAAAAGGTATCACCATGGTATATCCTGCTGATACCAGAAACATACTAATAATTAATACAATTACGTTCCGTTTGAATTTCACTCTTTCCAAACTCCTCTAGAATTAAATTTTATTTTCTGGTGGACACCTCATCCATCCACGAAATTGCGTCATCCATCATATTGGTCGTCACGAAGTGGCCTAATAATGGATATGTAATTCTTTTTGATGTATGGTTTACCTGCATTAGATTCTCATAGAAATGCGCCTGCGCTCTTGGATCTATTGAGATATCGCTTTCTCCATTTGTCATTAAAATCGGAATGTCAGCCAGATGTTCCAGATTATTCACCGGCGATCTGGCATCAACCACATCTTCCAATACCCAGTTCCTGCCTACATTGACCCCGAATCTTGCCTGGATAAACAGATGAGTAAGCCCCCAGTCACCCGAACCATTGAAGGAAACGACTCCTCTTACCTTATCAGGATATTTACAGGCAATACCTAAAACAGTCATGCCTCCCATTGAATGTCCCATGATAAACGGAGCCATCTTCTCTTTGGCCGTAATAAATTCATAAAGGGAATTGTACTCTTCTATGTTATTGAAAATAGTATTCCAAAATACGGGATAGTCTTCTACAACATAATAATCTTCCAATGGATCCCTTTCGCCATGATGAAGAGCTTCCGGCAGGTACACCGTATATCCATTGACCGCCAGCAAAGCTGCGCGGGACATCTGTGCCAGAGCATTGCTGCTCCAGCCATGATAAAAGATAACGGGTCCTTTTCCTTCTCTTATAGGATGCACTACATACACGGGAATTTCCCCAATATATATCTTCTCAGACTTTAGCTGCATGATCATTTCCTTTTTTCAACTCTGGATAAAAACGATCTGTCCATTTCCAGCGATTATGGAGCCAGAACCATTCTTCCGGATACTTCCGTATCCATTCTTCCAGCCTTATATTGATCTTATCCGTCACATTCTGTATAGCTTCCTTCTTATCAAGTCCTGCGTCAGCCTCTATAGGATCCCCTATCACGATGGTATAATGGAACGGTCCGTCCTTGTGAATAAGTGCAGTCATGACAGGAAGTTTGCAAAGAAGAGAGAAATGAGCGGGGCCGGTTGGCGTCAGCGTCTTCTGCCCCATAAAATCGGATAATATCCCTGTATCACCAGGATCCTGATCACATAAGAGGCCAATAAAGTAGCCCTGTTTCAGACGGCGGAGCATATCACGGACACCAGTCTTATACTCAACCGTCTGTCCCGGCATAGACCTGTACTCGCATAAGAACTGGTCGAAGCCCTTATTTTTTTGTTTCATTGCTACTGAAAGGAGCGGGTATCCGTAAAGGGCAAGTGCGGCCCCTTCAAGTTCCCAGTTTCCGCAGTGAGTAGCGGCCAGGATACAGCCTTTTTTGCTTTCTTTAATAGCATCAAGCTTTTCTTTCCCTTCAATCGTTACGTATTTCTTTATATTATCCTGATTGAGGAGCGGAAAGCGAAACATGGATACTCCAATATCGCCAAAACGTACGGCAGCCGCTTTGCTGATCCGGGACGCCTCTTTTTCATTATCTGTTATCCCGCATCGAATAATATTATTAATGGCCAGCTTCTTGCGCTTGGGAGGTACAAGCATCCAGAAGAAAGCTCCCAGATAATTCCCCATGCGCTGTGCATTTTTTTCAGAAAGGCTGCAGGATACGCGCCCAAGAAGCTTCATGAAATTATATGTCAGACTCATAATCATACACCCGCAAAAAATGGTAAAAATACAGGACTCTATATTTCCAATCCATAGAAATACGAGCCCTGTATCCACTGCAAAATATACTTAAATACTACTTTTTATCTTTCTGGGCTTCCAGCTGCTTTTCCAATTTTTTTACTTTTTTCATCAGTTCCGGCAGATGAGAAACCATGACTTCAACCCTGCCCCATTGAGCATGCGTTCTTGCAGGATAGCCCATATAAACGCCTGGTTCAGTAATATTTCCGATAACACCAGTCTTGCCGCCTAAAACGACATTATCTGTAATTTTTACATGACCATTGATTCCAGTCTGTCCTGCCAGGATGCAGTGATTTCCAATCGTGGTGCTTCCTGCAATTCCCGTCTGCGCAATGATAAAGCAGTCATTGCCGATTTGAACATTATGACCTACATGTACCAGATTGTCGATTTTAGTGCCGCTTCCGACAACAGTATCATTCATGGCACCATTATCGACAGCAGAACCTGCACCAATCTCGCAGTTATCACCAATCACAGCCCTGCCCAACTGGCGGATATGGGTATGATGTCCCCGTTCATCGGTTGAAAAGCCGAATCCCTGTCCTCCGACAACAGCATTCGCACGAAGTACGACATTATTTCCTAATATACTGTTTTCATGAACGACCGATCCCGGATTCAGTTCACAGCCATTTCCGATAACTGCATTTTTGCCGATATATGTATATGGATAAATCACCGTGTTGTCACCAATGACAGCGCCATCTTCAATGATACAGTACGCCATGATGCATACATTGCTGCCAATCTGAGCTTTCGGGCTAACAATAGCTGTCGCATGGATGCCCGGTTCAAAATGAGATTCCGGATGGAATAAATCAATCAACTGGCCGAACGAACGGCGGCAGTCCGGGACGACAATAAAATTTTTTGTGAAATGCTCCGGCAGTTCATCGACTAAAATAACGCCTGCATGCATCTCTTCAATATGCTCAGCATAAATTCCACGTGCAAAGGTAATGTGAGACGGTCCTGCACTTTCAGCGCTGCACACATCATCAATCACAAGAGAAGGATCCCCATGCAGAACTCCGCCTACGATCTCGGCCAATTCACCAGCTGTCTTTTTCATAGTCGCCTCACTTCGATGCAGATCCTGCTTTACTGGATCCATCCATCCTCTTTAAAACTTCATCAGTTATATCTACCGCACCAACAGGCACCGCTCTTTGATACATGACAATTCCGATGTTCTTTTCTTTAGCAATTGCACCACACTGCGCCTGAATGAGTGATTCCAGTTCCTTCTGCTTGCTCTGAACAAAAATCATGCGTTCCTGCTGGGCAGCTTGAACTTTCTTCTGCATTTCTTCATCAGAAAGCCCGGACTGCGCTTCCTGATTCAATCTGTTCTGGATTTCTGTATCTTTATCAGTAATCTGTTTCTGAATGTCTTTTACTTTTGGAGATTCATTCTCTATTTTCTGGTAATCGACAACTGCAACTTTACTCGAATTACCACAACCGGAAAATACAGCTGCACACGCAATCAAACCAACGCATGCCAGCTTTTTCCATGTAGAACCTATCATTCTGACTCCTCCTAGCCATTTTCATTTATGATTTTGCCTAAGATATCACTTGTTACATCTACAGCACTGACATTAGCCTTGTACTTAGAGAAGATCATTGTCAGGTTTTTCTCTGATGCAACCCGCCCGGCATCCTTCTGGATATCTGCCATAATCTCAGCCTTCACAGCAGCCATCTGCTTCTGCTTGGCATCGATTCTTGCATTCCATCCATTATTCCATTCTTCATTATTCGGCAAATTGGCAATCGCGGAATCCGATACACCATTGCTGTACTTCTCAGCCAGCTCTTTCTTTATTTCTGCTGCTGTGGACGCCGCATAAGATTCCAGCTGGCTTTCAGCAGCTTTTTTAGCATCCTGCATACGCTTTACCTCTTCAGGCGTCCACCCTGTCATATCATTCTTTTCGCGCTGAATTCTGGCATCGATCAATTCTTCGAGGCGTGCTTTTACTTTATCCTTTTCAGAACCTGAAACACCCAGAACGGTAAGCTTCATTTGCAAATTTGCCATCTCAGCCCGTTCTTCCGGAGTGAGCCCTTCAAACGAGGTTTCTCCTGATTTATTGTGAGCAGCACTGATTTCTGAATAAAGACCAGCAAGCCCTTTGTTCAGCTCATCTTCTTTCATCTTGACTTTCGTCTTGAGCTCATTCTCAGCCGCCAGCTGCACACTTTGATCCTGCATAGCCTGCTTAATTTTGGCTTGCTGCGCAGAGATTGCAATCAGACGTTTTCTTTCATTCTGATATTGATCCAGAAGATGATTGTATTCTGTTTCCAATTTGAAATATTCACTGTATTTAGGATGCGCTTTAACAAGTGTCTCTAAATCGGCCACTCCATACACTGGAGCCGGCGGCGGAGCCTCTTCCTTTTTTAAACTACACCCAGCCATAATCAGCGAAACCATGACTATTATTATGGCAGCAGCAGAACCCAAACAGTTTCTATTCTTCATTTTATGTATTCCAGTTATTTACTAGCGGAAGCGGCAGATGACTGGGCAGCCGTAACTGACTGATTCAATGCATCTGTTACTTCCTTAGTGATATCAGTACCGCCGTAAAGGACTGCGGATTTATCAACGACCAGGGATAATCCCTTTTGGGAAGCCACAGACTTGACTGCGCTTGTAACCTGGTCTTCCATATCCTTTTCGATGGATGTTCTCTTCTGATTGAACTGCTGCTGCATGTCATTAAAAAGTTTTTCCTTTTCAGCATCGCTCATGCCTGCAGATTTCGCATCAAAGTCCTTCTGCATTTCATCAGCTGTGGATTTGAGTTTCTGCTGATAGTCCATTGCCAAAGTACCATTGCTGGAAATGACTTCCCTCTGATCAACGACACCGATATCAGAGGTAGGAGCTGCATTTGCAGTATCCCCCATGGATACGACTGCCATGGCAGCAACCGAAGCAATAAACACTCCCGCTAAAGCAAATGAAAAAATCTTTACATTTTTCTTATTACCAAGAGTTGTCATCATAATAAAATTACTCTCCTTCATTGATCATGGAATCACAGTCCCCTACGGCCTATGATTCCATAATTATATTTTCGACTAAAACCGTATCATGCCAGAACCATTTCCCGGCATGATGCATTTATAAAATCAGTATTCAAACAGGACTTAAGCCGCTGAATAACAGCTCCCCTTTTCCTTAGAACTGTGTACCAAAGCTGAAGTTGAATTTGTTTCTATCACCATGACCATAATCCAGTCTGATCGGTCCGATCGGAGTCTGGAGTCTGATACCGACACCGACAGACCAGTTAAGAGAGTCGTCATCTGTGTACCACGGTATCTTTCCTTCATCAATTCCCCAGGTGCTTCCTGCATCAGTGAACAGGACGCCCTGAACCTTTTTAGCGATCGGGAAACGATATTCAAGGGTAGCTGCATACATTTTCTTGCCCTTGAACTGATCATCTTCATAACCGCGCAGTGTATCCGATCCGCCCAAATCAAACAGGTTTCCGTAAGATACGTCGCCGTCAATATAACCGCCCATCAAACGGAGAGCTAAGATATGGCCGTTTCCAAGAGCTTTGTAGAAACGTCCTTCTGCTGTAAATTTATAGAAATCATAATCGCCGCCAAGGCCATGGCCGCCCCACTGTGCTGCGAACGAAATTCTGCGGCCCTTGCTGGCATTGAAGTAATTGTCTCGGTTATCAAATACATGGGTGAAGGTAAAGCTGTTCGTGGTTCCAAAGTTATCCATGATAGCTTTGTACCAGTCAGAATCATGATAATCAGTTATATTGTTCTTAGCCAGATATTTGTCCATAACTTCTCCAGTTTCGAAGCCGTCATGATCATCATAAGATTCTTTGGAACTTTCGAAATTGAAGTAGTTCGTTCTGTATTCGTCGGAAACATGACCCCATGTCAAATTCCAGCCTTTTCTGCGTTTATCATATTCTGCTACTTTGTCCCCGTTGGCATCATAGTCATCGTATTCATAAATACGGTTGAATATGGATGCACCCAGAGAGTCTCCGTTATCATTGATCCAGGGTCTGGTATAGGAAAGAGTATAGTTCTTGCCATCGCCTGCACCGCCGAATTCCCAATGCAGATTGACCTTATCGCCAGTACCTCTGAAATTGGTATCGCCCAGTTCAATAATACCTACTGTGCCATCAGCATCAGAATAACCGGCACCTACAGTTACGATACCTGTTTTCTGTTCAATGACATCGATTTCAATGATGACATCATGTTCATTGGTCTTTCCCGGGAGCAGCTTCATATTAACGTCTTCGAAATAACCTAAGTTATACAGACGTTCCATACTTCTGCTTGCCAGGAATTTATTGAAAGGCTTGCCCTTCTTTAATTTCAATTCTCTTGTAATAACGTAATTCTTGGTCTTCTCGTTTCCGACAATAACGATGTCTTCAACAATGCCTTCGGATATATCGATATGAAGTGTCCCGTCTGCAGATACCTGTACGTTCGGGATAGACACGAGCATGTATCCCTGCTTCAGATACAGATCTTCAATTTCCCTCAGCTTCTGGTTTACGAGCACGAAGTTCAAAACGCTGTCTTTCGGAATCTGCATAATGGATTTCAGATAATCACTGGTAAATACAGTGTTGCCTGAAAATTCTACATTTTTGACGACTGGATTGGAAACCAGCTGATATGTCAGTTTAACACCTTCCGGAACGCTGACGAAAACCGGTCTGATCTGAGAGAAAACACCAATGCTCCCTAAGGATGCCACATCATTTCGGATTCCCTCAACGGTAACAGTGGATCCCGGTTTGCTTTGAATCAAAGGAGCAAGTTTTGCCTTCACTTCTTCCGGGATTCCTTCAAAATCAACAGAAGTAATTGTTTTGCCGACCTGGGCCTCAATAGCAGAATCATCATTAGAGGAAAGATACAGCGATGCATCCCCGACAGCTACAGTTTGCTGAGACTGCTGAACCATAACGGCAGGTTCTTCATTAGCCGCCTTATCCGTTTTATCAGTGATTTCTCCAACCTTGCCTGTTGCCTGTCCGCTTTTTACATCAATCATTGAGCTCTGGGACATTCCATTCTGGCTGCCTGCGATGCCCGGAGCCTGCGCATAAGCGGATGCGCCTGTCAAAGAAAACATTAGCGCAGAAAGGATGACCGCCTTTTTGTGTTTTGTTGTAATCATAAAATCCTCCTCTTTTATTTTTAATGATTTTTTCTGTTGATTTCAAATGAACTGACAGTTATTTACTGCTATTTGCTGCAAGGCAGACTGCCTCCCATACTTTCATTAATACCCCAAACTGATTCCTATGAAGCGGAGCTGTCATACTAGAATTTAAAGCTCCAGTCAGTTCCAATATAACTGTCATGGTTACTATTATACCACGATGAAAGCCCTATACGCGAATTGAGATCATAATGGAATCCTACGCTCTTTTCATCATTGTTGACACCCATCGTAGCAGTAAGCATAAAGTCGTTAAATATATACTTCCCGATCTTTATGTAATAGTAATTATCGTTGTTATCGTTGATACTATCATAATAATCAGTCAGGCTCGAGGTAATGCTGATAAGGTCAAGGCCTATCTTATCCTGCAGGAAATCCTGCACTCCGTTTCCGAAGATCATTGTCAGCCCTGCATTGAACAGTGCGCCTTCCATGGCACCGCTGCTGTCCTTGTCCGGATTCTGATGCAGAGTCAGAAGCATCAGGATTTGTGAATCCGACAGATACGGATCACTGTGGAATACGGTAGTCATTTCCGTTGCCGGTCCTTCGAGTTCAGCTGTTATATTATAATGACCGACTTTAGTAACTGCATTTGCACGAATGACAGGAATCAGAGATCCGGGCTCACCGCCCCAGATAGCACTGGCCTGATCTGCTCTGAAGTCAGTCGTATTGATCTTTACATCACCTTTTTCCACATTGACACGCCCTGTCACAACCGGTGCTTTGACCGGACCCATGACACTGACGTTTCCTCTAATCAGCATATCGTACAGGAGACTATTGTAAAGCCTTACATTATCGCCGACACTGACATCAACTTTTGTCAGCATATTCATCGTCGTACTGCCTGAACTTCCCAATAAAGCAAATGGAACATCTATAACGGCATCATGGATATTTAAGTTTCCGCTGATGCCCATCTGGCCGAACACTTCGCCCAGCGTAAAGTCACCATCAAGGGCTCCCTTGTAATACGTCGATTTTATAGAAGGCGTGTGAATATGTGCTTCTCCGCTGTATCCTGTAATAGCCGCATTATTCCAGTTTACGCTGCCTTTGGCACTTGCCTGTCCGCCGCCAAATACAGCACTCATATCAGCATCTGCCGTCTTGCCATTAAAGGCAAGATTCAAGTTGAACGGGCTGATAGGTTCGGACATTGTTGCCAGCGTAAACGATCCATCCTTTATAGTGACGCCGCCAAAGATCATTGGGTCATTATACGCTCCGGTTACTTTCAGATGGCCCTTGATCGGTCCATTTGCTGAAGTAACGGCTTTAGAGAACAATGCCAGTATATTCATATCTGCATGGTCAAGATTGATATCCAGATCAATCGGAACATCCGAAACGACCGGGAGGCCAAACATTGCCCCGGGGATCGTACCTTTCATGCTTGCCTTGTACGCATCTCTGGTAATAAGTGCATTCTGCAGTATAAATACATTGTCGCTCATATTGGCCATAAGCGAGAAATCATCGAATGAGATATCACCATAGCTTGGATGATCGACGCCGATGGAAATATCAGCAACAGGCTTGGTCTTATTTCCTGACAGATAAACACCTGCTGTCAGTGTCCCGCCTATTTTAACGTCTTTCTTATTAAGCACTGAAGGAATCCAGGATACATCCATATCGCGGGCGGCAAACTGGATATCCAGATCACCCTGGCTGTTCATTCCCCCCTGGGCAGCAAGCACGCCGTTTCCAACAGGAATATTCATTTTTCTTATGGACAGTGCTTTATTCATATAGGAGAAGTCTATTACCCCATCACCTACACTTGTCGCACCCAGATGGCCTCCGAGAATATTGGCTTTGAAATCCACACTCGGATTGTCTAACGTACCGCTGATACGCATACCGCCTTCTACAGGAATATCAACAGCATCCGAGGTCACTTTGAGCATACGCAGGATTTCTTTTGCATTCCAGTTGTCAAATTTCAACGTTCCGTCAATCGAACTGTTTTCTACGTTGTAATTCCCTTTCCAAGTGAAACTGCCGCCCTGCTGCCTGAACGAGCCTTCATCCAAAGTCACGACATGATCCCTGTAGTGGACGCCTGTGGAAACCACTCTGACGACGCTTCCTCCTACATGGATTTCACGGCTTGCTGCCGTTCCGTCGAACTGCGGATTATCCATCGTGCCCTTCACTCTGCTTAAGAGCGATACCTTGCCTGTAATTCCACTCTGCGGCAGCATTCTTTCAATACTGATATCATTAAAGGACGTCTGAAGATCAAGACCATCCGGCCTTACTACGCCATTGACCATAGCTGTGCCGTCATAGATATAAGCCAGGCCGTTAGAAAGTTTGAGGCCTGAAGAATCATAGTCATATCCTGCGGAGATACTCTGGAAGAGTTCCCCCTTGATGGATCCATCCCAGGCCAGGAAATTCCCCTTTACAACAGGGTGATCGACATCTCCGGAAACAGACATATCGTTTTCTATCCAGCCTGTAACCGGGTAATCGAGCTGGGCCAGCCTGAGCAGATCTTCTATACGGCTCTTTTCCGTTTTGATGCTTAAATTCAAATTATGCGGTTCTGCAATGCCTATAGTACCCTTGACCGTATGATTCTCGCTGTCACCTGTCCATTTTGCATCAGAGATGGTCAGTGTCTTCTCATCCGCAGTAAGCCTTCCCTTCAGTGTATTGAATGCAGCTCCTTTGATTGCTCCATCAGATGCATTGAATATAACATCGGCCTGAGGCTGCTGAGGAGTACCATGAATATCTGCAGTCAATGAAGCTGTGCCGCTGACAGGGATACCTGCTAATCCGGGAAACTGTCCCATATCAATATTTCCTGCTTCAGCCTTGATATTCATTCCCTGATCAGAATAAACGCCGGAAGCAGTAAATGCACCATTTCCCATGGTTCCCGTCACATAGGAGATATTCGTAACGCCATTAGTACTTTCTGCATTGCCGGAAAGCGTATCTACATGGACGCCCTTAGCAGACATATCTCTGGCATAGCCGGTAAAATTCCAATTTCCGCTGTCATAACTTCCAAATCCGGACACATTGCCGGCTGAATAATCAGTGTACGAAAGACCTTCCCCTTTTCCTACAAAAGATCCTTTATTTAAAGAGAAAGCGCCGTCTTTATAGTTTCCGGCAGCTTCAACACTGCCATTCAATATTCCGGAAGCTCCAATATCAGCAGGAATATTTCCAAGGGACAAATCAGTAACTACAGCCTCTCCGTTAAATGCACCAGAGGTAAGATCATATCTGCCGTCCCCGGTAATTTCCCCTGCACTTGTTTTTGCTTCCAGAGAAGGAATGATAATCCCGTCGTCCCCATAGATAAACTTAGCTTTGGCCAAATAGATATCCATATCCTGATATCCGCCGTTTTTCAAAACGACGTCGCCGGACACATATGGATTTTTCAGAGTACCCGATACAAGCATGCTTCCTGTCAATGCCCCGCGGATCTGCTCGTCCGGCAGGACCTTTTCGATTTCAAATCCATGGAAATTCAGATTACTTTGAAGCATGATCTCCGGCAGATTCCAGTTAATTCTGGCATCGCCAGAAATATTTTGTCCATTGATCTTTGCTGAAACATCAGAAAAGGATGCTTCTCCATCATAAATATCAAAAAAAGCTGCTCCATCAGCCAGAATGTAGTTTTCATAGCTCAGAGCAGCATTATTAAAATGGCCTTTTACGTGGTAAGCCACAGCGCCATCACTTCTCCAAATCTTTGCACTCGTCGCTTCTCCTGTACCATTTTTTAATTCTATTTTCTTGCTTAAGTCAGGAAATTGATTCAATAAAGGCTGCAGTGACTTCAGTGAAATGCTGTCAGCTTTCAAATCTACTTCCAGATTATTCTCATCAGTATACTTAAGCGTTCCATTAAAAGGATTATCAATAAATGTTCCGTTGAAAGATCCATGGATTTTCTGATCTTTATTCCAATCAAAATTTCCCTTTAAATCATTGAAGACATAGCGATCGGAATTAGCGGTATTTACGGCAATGGTTCCGTTTTTGATTGTCACTTTTCCTGTAAATGTCCCGCTGTTGGTGTCATCAGACGGCTTAAGAATATCCTGAATGTTCCAGGAATTATCTTGCCCCTGACGAAGATCGATTTCAGGATCTTCAACAGTTACACTTTTAACAAGGGATGCAACGCCGGAATCATGTACCAGGTAATCATACAGAGAAGATACTGTCCATCCAATCGTCAAATAGGACGACTTTAATACAGTATCCCCGTTATTATCTTTCAATTCCAGACCGGCGAATTGAAGATTATAACCCGGATCGAGATCCAGCTGCTCCCAGGATATGGTGCCATTTACTCTGGCTCCAATCTTTTCGTGCAGCACAGGATCCAAGTTCTGTACAATTATTGGCCGTATTAGTAAGTAGACGAAACAGATTGCCACAAAGATGAATGCGGCAATTCCGTTCAGCCACCACTTGATTCTGCTTTTATTCAAAGTCTGCTCCCTACCAGTTCATATATTTTGAAAATTTTCGTGTATTATTTATTTTCGCTGCCTGCAGCAAACTCTGGATGGATAACAGCAGGAATTCCCATTGCATTTTCCAAAGTTGCCAGACCGATATTGTAGTTGTACAAAGCGCTGATATAGTTTGTACGAGCTGTACTCAGCTGCAGTTCTGCATCCAGTACATCAAGGTTCGTACCAACGCCGCTGCTGTATCTTACCTCAGCAATCTTGTAAGCTTCTTCAGCTTCAGCAACGGAAGCTTCGGTCGCACGGATCTGCTCTTTAGCAGCCAGAATATTCAGATAATCCTGTCTTACTTCAAGTTCGACGCTTTCTCTGGACTGCAGAAGCTGCTCCTGCGCAACCTTAACTCCTGCTTCTGCCTTCTTGATAGCAGCCTGAGTTGCACCGCCGTCCCAGATCGGCCAGCTTACGGAGCCGCCAATGCTCCATCCTTTATTGGCAAATCCCGGGAAATCAGAATCTTTCCAATTATATCCGCTGTTTACTGCTACAGTCGGCATATAACCGGCCTTGGCACTTCTTAGATTCTCATTAGCTACTCTTACCTGATAATCTGCTTCAACCAGTTCCCATCTGTATTTCTGCGCCATGAGAATTGCCTGATCCATCGTAATGTCGAATTCAGGTTCCGGGAAATCCTTATCCAAAGCATTGATCTTTGTATTCATTGGAATACGCATAATATTATTCAGATTTGCTTCAGCAACATCTCTTGTATTATCCGCTGCAATACTTGCCTGTTTTGCATTTGCCAGAGATACATTGGAGGTCAATACGTCAAGCTTTGCAACAACGCCTGCATCAAACTGCTGCTGTACGTTGGTCAGATGGCTCTGGTAATCGCTGACTGATTCATGCTGTACTTCTGCCTTCTTGATAGCTTCCAGATAATTGTAATATGCCTTGACTGCAGAAAGTTTTGTTGCAGCTTCAGTCCTGTAAACTTCAAGGTCAGAAATATTTTTTGCATATCTTGCAGAGTCAATAGCACTTTCAACAGCTCCTCCCGTCCAAATCGGCCAGGAAACAGTCAGTCCATTTCCAAAACTATTGCCAATTGCATCCTCACCTACTGACTTAGCTCTGCCAGCACTCCAAGTGTCCGACAAAGATGGATTCTTTTTTGCTGCTGCTGCACTGACATCCGCTTCAGCTTCTCTTCTCTGCAGTTCAGCGATAGTAATATCACGGTTGTTCTGGATTGCGAGTGTCACCGCACCGCGAAGATCTATATCCAAAGTAGAGGATTTAGGAGCTGCCGTCTCAGCAATGGAATCTCCCAAATTCTTCTGAAGAAGCATATTGTTGAAATTAACATTATTTTCTGAATTTACCTGATTCATCTGCGCTGCAATAGCTTTTTCTGTAATCGCAGGATCGGTTGTCAATCTTGTAGGAGCAGCCTTTGCTTCTGCATTTGCTCCGACAGAAAGCGCAAGCAGAACTGATGTAAGTAACACATGGTAGGTAAATTTATTCATATATTTCCATCCCTTCTAAGACTCATTTTTTATCAGTAGTTATATCCAAGTCCTAAATATTCTCCTCCTCCGGTTTTGCTATGAGGAAGGATGGACTGGCCGATGACGAAAACGTTATCGCCTAAGTCATAAGTCCCGCGTATACGAAGAGCCAGGTCGTTCGGATCGAATAGATCGGCGGAGAATTTCCATTTTTTCTTTTCATAATCTGCACCAATACCGAGTTTATTGCGGATTATTCCCGCATGTACTCCATAAATCCCCTTCATTCTTCCAAACATGGCATCATAGACAGGATCATTCCCAACAGATTCTATCCCAAACAGGCCATAAGAATCTTTGCCTGCTTTCAGGAAAATGTTTGGCGAGAAATCGTCTTTCTTAGTATTATATAACAATTCCCCGGAAACAGACATACCTAAATCTGCATTTCCATTCATTATATTATTAATTTTACCAGATATGTTCTTTGCATTTTCAGATATTTTCCTGGCATTTTCTGATGTAACTACCAGATTATCCATGATTGCCCTGGCATCAGCAGCCGCTTTTCCGTCTCCATTGAACTGCTTGAGCATGGAGTTGATCTGGCCCGTAATTTCCTGAATTTCCGAAGCGGTCTGTATGCCCTGGGATGTCAAAATGGCAAGATTCTGGGAAATGGCGTCGAAATTACTGATGCTGTTCTTTACATTTCTCTGCGCATTAGGATCTGCAACAATTTCATTGATGCCGTTCAGCATCATCTGCGCTGAATTAATGAGCTTATCCATTTTATCCATTGCCTGGTCAATTCCCGGGCTGGCAACACCTTCTACGGTCATACCGTTCTGGAGATATCCGCGGTCCTGATGGCCTCCGGAAACCTTGATGAATCTTCCGCCCATGACACTGCTGGTTTGAATGGTAAACTCAGCATCCTTAGGAATCTTGGCATCATTATAGAAGCGCAGCGATAATACCGCTTCGCCGTTTTTAACTGCAATGTTGTCGACCATGCCGACTTCTACGCCAGCATAATGGATCGGGTTTCCTTTTTCGATGCCTTCCGCTTCTTTAAAATAACCTGTTACAAGAAAACCGCTTCTGCCAAAAATAACCAGAGTGCTTAAATGGACAATAATTATTGTAAACAAAATGATTCCTGCGAGCGAAAAAGCCCCTACTTTCGCTTCAGTTGTCCACTTCATCATTCATCCCCCTCTTTCTCTATATCCGGCGAAGACGGCAATCCATTCATGAATTGTTTTATTCTCGGATCTTTTGACTGGTAAAGCGCAGAAGGTTTTCCGATTTCAAGGAAAGATCCTTCATAAAGAAACGCCATCCGGTCAGCTATAAGCTCCGCTGATTTTAAATCATGTGTTACTACAACACTTGTAACATGCAGCTTTTCCTGCATATTCTTTATCAATAAACTTATATCCGTTGAACGGATGGGATCAAGGCCTGCTGTCGGTTCGTCATACAGGATGATTTCCGGTTCAAGGACGATAGCTCTTGCCAGCCCTATACGTTTCTTCATGCCCCCGGACAAGTTTGACGGCATCAGTTCTTCTGTTCCATCAAGTCCCACCAGATGAAGTTTTTCCTTGACCGCCTGATCAATCTCAGGCTCTGACAGTTTTGTATGCATCCTCAGCCCAAATGCAATGTTTTCCTTGACATTCATGGAGTCAAACAGTGCTGAATACTGGAAAACCATGCCCATATGTTTCCGCTGTTCATTGAGCTCTGTTTCAGGCATCTTTGTTATATCTCTGCCATCGATCAATATCTTGCCTGATGTTGGCTTCAAAAGCCCTATCATCATCTTAAGGAGCGTAGATTTTCCTGAGCCGGAGGCCCCCAGGATAACCATCGTTTCTCCCTTATTGATCTGCAAATTTACATTTTTCAGAATTCTTCTGTCGCCGAAAGTCTGCTCGACATTAATAATATCAATCATATGCGCCTCAGAACAGTATAGATGAAAGAATATAATTTGCAGCAAAGAGCATAATTATGGAATAAACGACGGACTGCGTCGTTGCTTTGCCGACGCCTTCTGCGCCGGCAGTACAGGTCATCCCACGGTCGCATCCGACCAGTGCGACAATCATTCCAAATATGATGGATTTTATAACACCGATATATAAATCAGACGGGACGCAGAATACACGAATCGAGTGCATAAAGACATAGGAAGACACGCCGTGTGAAAGGGATGCTACAATCATTCCGCCGCCGACACCGATTACAACGCCAAAAACATTCAGTATGGGAAGCATTGCCATACATGCGACAAGCCTGGGAACGACAAGGTAGCCGATCGGGCTTACGGCCATGCACCTCAGGGCATCGATCTGCTCAGTAACGCGCATTGTGCCGATTTCCGCAGTAATTGCAGCACCGACTCTACCGGCAAGCACAACACCGCAAAGGACCGGGCCTAATTCACGGCCTACGCCGATGGCGACAATAGCTCCGACAGTAAAATCAGCCCCATATTTCGTAAGCTCCCCTGCAATCTGTACCGAAAGTACCATGCCCGTAAATAAAAGTGTCAGTGCAACAATCGGAAATGACAAAACACCGAGGGACAGGCACTGCTTAAACGTTTCCCTGCTCCTGATCGTGCCTATTTCCTTTACCGCCGCAATCAATAAAAGGATAATGGCCCCTAATTGGTGAAATATACTGATCGTTTGTCTTCCCAAAGATTCAATAAATGCCATATGGAGCCCCCTTCAAAAATCTATATTTCCCCCCAGCATTTTATGCCGTGGGATAAGTGATTATTCTATAACTGCGGTTTACATAATCCATCAGGCTTTGTCCTTGCCTGCACTCTTATCGGAACCAGGTTCTGAAGTCTTGTCTGATGCTTTTTTCTCAGATGTCTGCAGCGCACTGCTGTCCATCTTCTCAAAGCCTTTTTCCTTTGAATTCTTGATAAGGACTTTCAGCTTACGGTCTCTGTCTTCAGGCGTAGTTACTTTGAAAGTAAACTGTCCGTCGCCATATATAACATAATCTGTCAGCACAGAGCTCTTGGCGGTCTCCTTGCTCATATCGCCATGATCTGCGCTGTTTCCTTTTCTGCCCTTCAGGTAATCAGGAACATCCGAATCATCCCGGTCAGTAATTTCTGCCTTGGTTTTCGAAGACGATGTCTTGTTATTAATCGTGCTGACAGAAGGATCCAGAATTTCAGCGACGATCTGGTTATTCTGATCTTCTTTCTGCAGTTTATCGAAAAGGTCGTTGAAATCTTTATACACACGCACGCGGTCAAGGACTTCATCCGTCAGATTATACTGCTGCTGCTGCAGAAGATACGGAAGCGGAATCACGCCGCCTCCCCGTATTTCAAGAATCATCTCCCCAAGCGGCTGATCAGCAGGAACGGTAAATGACATCTCTTTATAGAAAACCTCTCCCCTGTATGGCTGGAGCCTGACACGGATATAAATCGTATCACCGGGACTGACAACCATCGGGTAAGCAGATGCATCTAAAAGCTGCGCAGTTTTTCTTTCGGAGGTCACCTTCATGTCTACATTGATATCTCTAAGTTCATACTTTTCAAACCGGTTCTGCTCAAGAAGCTTGACTACATTATAAATTTCATCAACACTCTTCCCTGCGGCCTCATTAGACGACCAGAACATGTTGCTTCTTGTAAAAGCCTTTTTATTCAAGTCTTTAGGAAACAATGTATAGTTTACAGTAACGGTTCCCTGCCCTTTTCTGTCCATTGTCCTGCTTATGGCATTATAGGCAGACGTTGCAGTCAGCGCAGGAAGCATGGATTCATTCTGGATCATGCGTACATTAAAGTCCGTGCTCCTGTTGAGATCCAGATCAAGAACATTAGCATGAAGACGCACGGAATCCGGAGTGATGCCGCTGATGCCGCTGATCCCTGCACCGCGGTCCTGATTGACTACGCCGATTTCAGCCCCCACGGATCCCAGTTTGAACGGAATATTCTGGCTTGGCACGATGGTGAGTATGTATGCATTGTGCATGAAGTAGCCGGAACTGCCCTTATCAAGAAACGGATGTCCGAATGCGATCATGTGATTTCCATCTACATAGGTTACCGTCCCTACAGCGCCCAGCCTTAAATCGCCTGTGACTAAAGTTGCAGCGACAGAACCGCCGGCTTCCAGAGGATAAGGTGCATCATCATTTTGAACAGAGACAGAGGAATACGGCACCATATTGAATTCCTTCATTTTTTTTGCAAGAAATTCCATTCCGCTTCCAGTATATCCTTCTGCCATAAGCGGCGTATCCAAAGCCACAAAACCATTCGTATCCGGATGGTCACTAGTGTTTTGATCCGTGTCATTAATGGTCCACAGGCGGATAATATCAGAAATCGGTGTAACCATTCCTATCCGGCCGTTAGACTGCGGAAAACCATATGATATGGCACCTAAAAGTTTGCCGTTTATATAAACAGGACTTCCGCTCATTCCCTGAGCAATCCCGTTAGTCTTGTCAATGACAGGCCCTGAAACCTTCACTAATACTAAATCTCCGCCTGAAGCTCCTTTATGCTTGAGTATGCCCAGAACTTCCACATCGAAGGTATCAATTTGTCTTCCGTGAACAACAGTCTTAGCATATCCGTGCATTCCTTCCTGCACGTCTGAAACCGGCAGAAATTCCTGTGCTGCATAAGCCTGACCCATGCCGGAAAGTGCCAGAAGCACTGCCAGCGCGAGATTTTTCAGTTTATTTTTCAGCATCGCTTATCATTTTCCCTTATCATTAATTCTTATTGGTATCGATAACAGCAACTGCCTGCTGTTTATCAATTCTCTGTCCTTTGACTACCAGGACTTTCTGCACAACACCATCAGCATCCGCCCTTGCAGCCGGAACCGGTCCGACAAGCGAGTCGACCGTTACTATAACCTGTCCTTCCTTGACAACGGCATTTTCTTCCACAACAGAGGTTACAACGCCGCTTAAGACAGAGCTCTGTGGAACTTGTTCTGCAAAAACAGCAGGACAAGCTGCGCCTGCGAAAATCAGCATAGAAAGGATTCCCGCCTTTTTATTTAATTTCATGATTGCTCACCCTTCTTATCAGAATGCTTTCATTATCAATTATATGTATTATTCTTTTTATTTTACCATCTTTTATCGTAAAAAACACATCATTTTAAAAACCGTGTGGTATTCAGTTTAACATAGTGTCATAAAGAAACGCGTTATATATGCAAAAAAGATATGGAATGTTTTTCCATATCTCCTTTGTAATATTGACGTATCAATGAAGATCCTGAAGCGAATCTCTAAATTCATTAATATAATCTAAAGATTTACCCGCTCCGACAGCATTAATATAATTAGGTCTTTCAACAACATATGCCCGGAAACCCGTTATTCTGGAAATGAGTATATCGAGTCCCTTCAGCTGCGAGCCTCCGCCAATGAGTTTGATGCCATGTTCTCTGATATCGGCCAAAATGGCTGGCGGCGTACGCTGGATGACATCCCTGATGCACTTGAAGATATCATAAAGAATTGGATTGACAACGCTTGCAATGTCTTCTCCCGTCACTGCAATCTTGACAGGAAGACCGGATACCAGTGAAAGCCCGAATGTTTCAGAAATCCTCGGAGTCTGTTCCAAATCCCACTGTGCTCCCAGGGCAATTTTCAAAGATTCTGCTTCTTTTCTGCCAATGCGGACATGATATTTCTCTTTTACCAGGTTCATGATGGCCTGATCCATCTTGATGCCCGATCTCGTAGAGAACTGGCTGGCAACGATTCCGCGCGGTGAGAGTACGGATACCTTCGTAGAGCCGCCTCCGACATCCACAAACATTGTCCCTTCAGGCGTCTTACTGGATCCATTCATCCCCATCATTGCTGCCAGCGGCTGATCAATCAGCACAGTCTTCCTTGCTCCCATGGCAACAGCAGCTTCCAGAAGAGCTCTCCTCTGAACGCTGTTGATCCCGTCAGAAACACACATAATGAGGCGTGGATGGAAAAACATGCTCTTCAGGTATGATTTATTGACGATGGAGTTTAAAAGGTATGCAGCACCGTTATAATCAATAATCGCACCATTGCGCAGCGGACGGATGATACTGATCTCAGGGGGAGCCTTTCCTTCCATTTCTTCTGCCTTGGTGCCAAACGCAAAGTATTCATGAGTGATCTCATTGCGCGCCAAAACGGAAGCTTCAGAAAATATAAGGCCTTTATGCTTTACATAAAGAACTATATTGGAAGTACCAATATCTACCCCTATATCTTCTGCGCCGAATGAGCCGATCCAGTCCATCAGCGAGCTTTGACCGGAATTATCCTTTTTTATTTCTTCCGTACTTTCAGTCTTTGTCGACACGGATAATATCTGCTCCTAATCCCTGTAATTTCTCAACCAAATGATCATAGCCGCGGTCAATATGATGCAGCTCCCCGATTTCTGTTTCTCCATGGGCTGCCAATCCAGCTAATGTCAGGGCTGCCCCTGCTCTAAGATCTGTTGCACGCACAAAAGCTCCCGTAAGGAAAGGAACACCCTGAACGATAGCGCAGCGGCCTTCCACCTGAATGGATGCTCCCATACGCTGGAGCTCACCGACATGCATGAAACGGTTTTCAAAGACAGTTTCAGTAATTTTGCTGATCCCGTTTCCAATTGTCATTAAAGCCATGAACTGAGCCTGCAGGTCAGTCGGGAAACCAGGATAAGGAAGTGTCTTTATGTCTGTAGATCTGATCTTTCCATCACTAACGACGCGGACACTGTCGATTTCCTTAGTCACTTTAACGCCTGCTTCATTCAGTTTGGCTAGAAGCGGCTTCAAATGTTCCGTCAGGACATTTTCTATGACAACATCGCCGCCTGCCATAGTAGCAGCGATCATGAATGTACCGGCCTCGATGCGGTCAGGAATCACTGTATGGGAAACGCCCTCCAGTTTCTTGACGCCTTCAATACGGATGATATTAGTCCCCGCACCTTTGATGTTGGCACCCATGGAATTGAGGAATGTAACAAGATCGACGATTTCCGGTTCTTCTGCTGCATTTTCAATGACAGTCCGCCCCTCAGCTGTTGCTGCGGCCATCAGGATATTTTCAGTAGCACCAACGCTTGGGAAATCCAGGTAAATCGTAGTCCCCTTCAGACCATGCGGTGCATAGCTTTCTACAAAGCCGTTTCCAATATTGATTTCAGCACCCATAGCTTCAAACGCTTTAAGATGCAGGTCAATCGGCCGGCTTCCAATCATGCATCCGCCAGGAAGAGCGATTTTTGCATGTCCCATCTTTGCTAAAAGCGGTCCCATGATCAGGAAGGACGCTCTCATTTTGCTCATCAGTTCATAGGAAGCTTCTGTCTTATTTAATAAGGAGGAATCAAATGTCAGGACATTGTCTTCTTTTTTGACTTTTACTCCCAGCGATTCCAAAACGCTGCAAATGGTAAAAACATCATCCAAATTGGGCGCATCTACGATCGATGCAGGTGTTTCCGGCAGAAGCGTTGCAACAATAATAGGTAAAACTGCGTTTTTAGCACTCGAAACGCGTACATTCCCATGAAGGGTCTTTCCCCCATGAATCACTAATTTTTCCAAGCGGAATCACTCCTGTACTTTAAATACGAACTTATTAACCATAATTTCAATCAGTTTTAGACAAATCTGCCTTTTATACCACCCGCAAAACATTCTCCTTTAAAAACAGGTGCGTATTGCCAGTGGAGCAGAGTTCATATATGTTTTTAGATTACACGTATCATAGCATAGCAAATATTATATGTGATTTCAAGAAAATCTATTGCCCCAATGTTGCTGTTACGCGTTTAACACTCTCGGAATCACCTAAAATGACAAGCATATCCACTACATCCATTTTCATATCCGGATGAGGATTGACGAACATTTCCCCTTTCCTCTTGATTGCAACAACTGTTATATTATATTTCTTTCTTACATCTATATCTATTAAACTCTTTCCAATCCAGTCCTGAGGGACATGAATGGAAAGAATCGTGATATTGTCTTCCATTTCAATATAATCGACGATGCCTGGCGAAATCAGATTGTGTGCTACCCTGACACCCATTTCTTTTTCAGAATATATGACTTTGTCTGCGCCGATCTTCTGGAGCATCTTGCCATGCAATGGGTCCAACGCTTTTACAACGATTTTCTTGACACCCATATCCTTCAGAAGAAGCGTCGTCATAAGGCTTGCAGATAGTTCCCCTACTGCTACAACTGCTACATCTGCATTCCCTGCTCCTATAGCAGTCAGGTTTTTCTCGTCTGAGCAGTCGGCACAAACTACATAACCCAATGTGTCAGATAAATCCTGCACTACATCTTCTGCAATATCCATGGCCATTACATCATAGCCCATTTTTTCCAGTGTTACAGCGACACTCTCTCCAAAGCGGCCAAGTCCTGCAACAAAAAACTGTAATTTGCGTCCCATATCTTAATCCTCATCCCACAATTATATTTTCTTTAGGATATTTAAGCTGGCGGCTGTGATGGCTGGCAAATGTAATTGCCAGTGTCATGACGCCAATTCTGCCTATATACATGGCTATCATCAGTACAATCTTGCACGGTGTGTTCCACTCGCCAGTAAGCCCCATGCTGAAACCCACAGTACTGAAAGCCGAGACAGCTTCAAACATGACATCTTCAAAGTCAAAGCTCATCGGCTCAAAAGCAAATACAAGAAAAGCAGTAATAAACGTGATCACCACTGCAAGAGTAAAGACATTCGATGCTTTGACGAGACAGTCCGGATCTACATGCTTATGAAAAATAACAACATCTTTTTTGCCTCTTATCCAGGCATAAAGTGATAAGAAAAGCAGTCCGATCGTTGTCGTACGTATGCCGCCTCCCGTCGATACGGGAGCTGCCCCGATAAACATGAACATCATAACCAGAAGGACAGTTTGATCAAGCATGGAATGTATATCAAAAACAGCAAATCCGCCCAATCTGGATGAAACTGACATTAATACTGCGCTCTGCCATTTCTCCATGGTAGAAAGTCCGCCAAGGGTCTCCGGATTATTTCCTTCCAGATTATAAAATATAATCGTTCCAAGCGGAATCAGGATTGCTTCCATCAGGAAAATAAGCTTGCTGTTCAAGGACAGCCCGGACCAGCTCCTGTGTCTAAGGAAGTCATCCGCCGCCATGAATCCGACGCCTCCAAGGAACATCGTTACGACAATAACTGTACTGACAAAGGGATCCGCAGCCATTTTGGCAAATCCTGCATTGGCTCCCATAATATCCAGCCCGCAGTTGGTAAATGCAGATACGGCATGCCAGTATCCAAGATAGATACCCATGGGCCCAAATTTGAAATAAAAATAGACTGCCAGAAGTGTCCCCGAGATAAACTCAACCAGGAGTGTCATGAATATGATTTTACGCACGAGCATAACCATCCCTGACGGTGTTTGCAGGTTGAACGAATCTCTGATGAGCAAACGTTCCTGAAGGCGGATCTTGCGTCCCGTCGATATCCCTACCATCGCCATGATAGTCATGATGCCAAGGCCGCCGACCTGCATAAGGAATAATATCACAAGTTGTCCGAATATAGTGAAATCTGTCCGTACATCAAACATGGACATTCCCGTAACGCTGACAACGCTTACAGACATGAACAGCGCATCAACAAAGCTGACCTCAGCATTTCCCGTTGTAGAAAAGGGGAGCATCAGCAAAAGCGCGCCGAAAGCCATGAACAAGGCAAAGCCACCGCAGATCAGTACGCCCCTGTGCAATTGGCTCAAAGCCGAAACAATGTATCTGAACATTATAGAATTCCCCTTTATCCCCCATATGTTCTTTCCCAAGCTATTTATTTTATCATATAAACGCTTCTTTTATTATACTATTTATTGGGAAACTCGGAAATCCTCAATAAAGAAATAAAGACCGCAGATCATAAATCTGCAGCCTTCATTTCATTGCTTGTTATTTTTCCTTATCATTGGCATTGCTGCCGTTATCTGATTTCTCAGCGCCCTTGTCTTTGCCTATTTCCTTCAGGGCTTCTTCTGCCTCAATAGCGGCTATTGCGCCAAGTATATCATGTCTGGTTATAATGCCGACCAGTCTAACCGGCACTTTGGCTCCTTTGACCTTGATATCTTTCTTAGGTTTTTCCACAACCGGCACAGTCTTCAAATGTTCATCGACCATGAGCGTCGTAATGGTATCCATGTCGGTGTCAGGTGTTACACAACGCACATCTCTTGTCATGATTTCAGATGCAGTCGTTGCGAGCAGTTTCCTGAAGGATTTTTCATACCGCCCGAAACCATAGTAATAAAGATTTCCGCCCAGTACATCTACATACTGAGGAATCTGTGGACGAACCTTCTTGTAAAGAAGATCTCCTTCTGAAACGATTCCCAACAATTCATTATCTTCCCCAACTACTGGAATCGCACTGACCGGATGTGTAATAAAAAGCCCGACCAGTTCGTGTACAGTTATGTCAGGAGAGACGGTAAATACATAATTGGTCATAAAATCCTTTGCTTTTAGTGACCTGGCCATCATAACCCCTTCCTTTCAAAATAAAGTCTAAATCTATTATTACTTCCCTTCTATATTATTTTATCCAATTTTAAATAAAGCCGCAATTAATTTTATCTTTTGTTTTCAGATTATCGATTACAAATGATAATGCTGGTTGTGAATAATTTTCATGGCTCTGTAAATCTGCTCGGAGAGTATCAGTCTTGCCATCTGATGCGTCAATGTCATTTTGCCAAATGATATGCGCAGATTTGCACGCTTCCGTATATTTTCTCCATTCCCGCAGGGACCGCCGATCATAAAATAGAAGTGATTGGTCCCCGTGAGCATCTTATCATTCAGGCAGCCCGCAAATTCCTCGGAAGTCATTTCTTTTCCTTTTAAATCAAGAAGGATCAGGTAATCTTCATCACGAATGTGTTTAAGAAGGCTTTCTCCTTCTTCCATCAATATTTTTTCTTTCATGACGGGAGAGCAGTTATCAGGCATCTTCACTTCATTCTGCTCTAATTCCTCCCATTTTGAAAATGGTGTCAGGCGCTTCACATATTCCTGAATGCCTGCCCGCATCCATTTCTCCTTGATTTTTCCTACAGCAAGTATCGTTATTTTCATGAGTTGTTCCCCGGAGCAGAGGAAAGAAGCACGTCTGTATTCGTCTCCCTGCCATTATGTGAATACGTAAGGCTGATGCGGTCCCCGGGCTGATGTCCGTCAAGAATATCCCTCATTTCCTTTACTGAACTGATCTTCTTGCCATCGATTGCCAGGATGTAATCTCCCGGTTTTACGTTCGTAAGGCTCAATGGGCTGTTTTCGGCAACTTTCATAACAAGGACGCCGTTTTCATTGTTCCATGTATATCCATACCTCATAGCTATGTCTTTATCAGCAGCATAAACGCCAAGATAAGCACGAATAACCTTCCCGTGTTCAATCAGCTGCTGCACGATGCCCTTTACCTGGTTAATCGGAATGGCAAATCCCATTCCCTCGATTCCCTCCTTGGAAATCTTCGCACTATTGATTCCCACTACCTTGCCGTCTGCCGTCACTAAAGCGCCTCCGGAATTGCCCGGATTGATTGCGGCATCCGTCTGAATCAATTTAAATCTCTGGTCAACATCATCAAGGCTCCTGTTCAGGGCACTGATTACGCCAACGGTTACCGTCCCCTGGAATTCAAGTCCTAAAGGATTGCCTATGGCAATAGCGGTTTCACCAACCTGCAGATTATCTGAATCGCCAAAACTTGCAACGGGAAGATCATCGCTGCCATCAATCTTCACGACGGCAAGATCCGTGGCCGGATCGGTGCCTATAACAGTTCCTGATACCGTCTTGCCATTAGAAAGCGATACGTTTACATCCTTGCTTCCCGAAACGACATGGTTGTTGGTAACAATATATCCCTTTTTATCAAAAATAACTCCGGAACCGACACTTGTTCCTACCTCGACGCGGCGGTTGAATATATCCCTGTCATACACTTTTGTCGTAATCCCGACAACTGCCGGGCCAACTTCTTTGACAGCCTGAACAATCGCAGTATTCCTGACCGCCGGCAGTTCCTTGTTCTTATCAGGAGTTTGCTGGAACATCTGGCTGGAGGATGCCGCAGTACTTCCCTTGGGCACAATGCTGAAATTCCCCATGAAGTAACCACCGGCTCCGCCTATGATCAATAAAGCTGCCGCCAGGGCAAACAGTTTCTTTCTTCCTGAACTTTTGTCATCTTTATTCAACTGAATTTTTCTGCCGTTCTGTTCGAGCTGCTTATCAAGTTCTTCTCTATCCATATGAATCCCTCATATCTGTCCATAGACGACTAATTAATACAAGCAAAACAAACTAAAGTTCAATCTTCAGGCTATATTGATTGTTTTATGTATTATAACATGGTAAAAATATAAACGTAAATTGTAGAATGAAATTGAACACTAAAACTAAATAAAAAGATCCATAGGATTGCATCAATGGTAAAATTAAGTTACGACACAAAATTAACCGGAGGCAATCACTATGGACTACCTAAATAATACCATTAATACCCTACCTCGCGAAAGAGGACAACACTTAAGATTTGAAGATCGATGCGAAATCAAAGCGCTCCATAAGCAAGGTTATTCTTATCGCCAGATTGCAAAAGCACTTAATTGCTCACCTAGTACTGTGGGCTACGAATTAAAACGTGGCACTGCAACTAAGACGACACATCGAGGCAGACCAACAGAGTATGTACCTAGTCGAGGTCAAGCCGTTTACTATGAAAACAGAAAACGTTCTGGTCGTAAACAGCGCATACGTCTGAAAGTCCATTTGCTATTTGGGTTGCAGCGCAAGTTAAAAAAGCTAACTGGTCATTAGACGTATGTGCTGGCTATGCTAAGAAGCATAATCTGTTTACTGAAGAGGAACTTGTATGTGCTAAAACGCTGTATAACGCCCTTAATCAATCACGCCTACCATTATCCCTATTCGATGTACCAGAACTGCTTAGTCGTAAAAAGTCAAAGCCTAAACAAGCAAAGAACGTACGCATCTTTGGCCGAAGTATTGATGAACGACCAGATATCGTTAAGCTACATCTTGAGATTGGTCATTGGGAAATAGATACTATCGTTGGTAAGCGTAAAGGTAAAGAGGCTGTGGTACTAACTTTAGTAGAGAAAGTAACGCATAAATTCATTGCTATTAAGATTCGACGTAAAGATGTAGCATCTGTAAAAGCTGCTTTACGTAGTCTCAAAATATATTATGGATCACAATTTGCTACTGTATTTAAAACAATTACAGCAGACAACGGAACTGAGTTTGCGGAATTATCTCAGTTAGAACGATATGGTATAGTGGTATATTTTGCTCATCCATATAGCTCTTATGAGAGAGCTCAAAATGAGCGTCACAATCGCATTTTCAGAAAGTACGTACCTAAAGGAAAGTCTATCGAAAACTACTCTGCTGAGCAGATTCTCTGGTTTGCAGAGGATATGAATTCATTACCTAGAAAGTCCCTTGGGTATGATACGCCTGATGATTTATTTGAAGCTTATTTAGATACCGTCTATGCAGCTTAAATTATTTGGTTAAAGGTGTTCAATTTGAACTTGCAATTTTAGGTAAAAATATAAATCTTTATTCCTGAAATTAAACAAATTATAAAAAGACAGCAGGTTTATGCTCCTGCTGTCTCTTATATAGCTTAAATTACTTGGCGAAGTCTGTAGCTCTTGTTTCACGAATCACTACGACTTTGACCTGACCAGGATATTGCAGTTCCTTTTCGATACGCTGTGAAATATCATGTGCCAGAATAGTAGCCTGATCTTCACTTACCTTTTCTGGTTTTACAATGACTCTCAATTCACGGCCGGCCTGGATTGCATAGCAGTTGGAAACACCGGAGAACGATTTTGCGATATCTTCAAGCTTTGTCAGTCTCTTGATATAGTTTTCCAGGGTTTCTCTTCTTGCTCCAGGGCGGGCAGCGGAAATTGCATCAGCTGCGGCAACCAGAACAGATTCAATACAGGTTGGTTCCATATCTCCATGATGTGAAGCTATTGCGTTAATGACCTGCGGCGGTTCATGGAACTTCTGTGCCAATTCAACACCCAGTTCAACATGGGTGCCTTCCTGTTCCCTGTCCACTGCCTTACCAATATCGTGAAGCAGGCCCGCGCGCTTGGCGAGATCCACATCTGCTCCGATATCTGCCGCCATGATACCTGCAAAATAGGAGGTATCTATACAATGCTGCAGCACATTCTGTCCATAGGAAGTACGATACTTCAGACGTCCAAGAATCTTAATCAGATCCGGATTCATTCCGCGGATGCCGCACTGCATAACTGCCTGCTCGCCTGCTTCCCGGATTTCCTTTTCAACGTCTTTCTTTGTTTTTGCAACCACTTCTTCGATTCTTGCAGGATGGATGCGTCCGTCTTTTACAAGGCTCTCAAGAGCAAGACGGGCAATTTCCCTGCGGATTGGATCGAAGCAGGAAAGGATAACAGCCTCAGGCGTATCATCAATAATAAGATCTACGCCGGTAAGAGTTTCTATTGCACGTATATTTCTTCCTTCGCGGCCTATGATACGGCCTTTCATTTCTTCATTCGGAAGCGCCACTACAGAAACGGTTGTCTCCGAAACCGTATCAGCTGCATTTCTCTGAATAGCACCGGCTATGATTTCTCTGGCCTTTGTATCAGCAGTTGCCTGGGCTTCTTCAATCGCATCTCTGATTCTGACTGCCTTTTCGTGCGTCAATTCTTCATCTACACGGGCAATAATCATATCCTTTGCCTGTGCACGTGATAACTGGGATATTTCTTCCAGTTTCGCTTCCTGCTGGCTATATAAAGCTTCAACCTTGTCTTTCTGCGCTTTAATCTGGACTTCTTTCTTATCCAGCTGTGCTTCACGCTGTTCGAGATTCCCGCTTCTCCAGTCAAGATTATTTTCCTTCTGGACAAGTCTCTGCTCGTACTTCTGAAGCTCGTCACGACGCTGCTTGCTTTCCCGCTCAACGTCTTCACGCAGCTTGTGAATTTCTTCCTTTGTCTGAACAAGGGTCTCTTTCTTTAAAGTTTCTGCTTCCCTTGATGCAGATTCAAGCATTTTCTTTGCATCATCAGCAATCTGTTTTGCTTTTTCTTCAGCGGATCCAATGCGCGCTTCTGCAATTCTCTTTCTCAGGAGATATCCTACACCGATACCGACAACTGCAGTAACAATACAACCCAAAATCACATAAAGTAAAACTTCATCTAGTGTCAAATACTTCACCTCTTTCTTTCCAATATTTTTTCATTAGACATTCCGAAACACTGCCTTTATCTTGTCATATCCGTCATTTGCATTGTAAGCTCCAGACCAGATCATCTGGATAGTTATATTAAAATTATCATCTGATAATAAAACAAAAACGATCCATCCTGATAAAAGGCAAACAAATTAAAATAATCTTGCCAATTTGACACATATTAATTCTAAATTCTTTAGTTTTCATTGTCAAGGCGGACATCTGTAAACACCGCTGTTTTACGGGCAGTTCTTCCCCCAAAAAATACCGTACCGTATTTGAAACATATGGCATCCTAAGCGCTTTTCCCCTCAGTCTCCTCTTCCGCCGCCTAGAAGTGACCAGAGCAGAAGCGCACCAAAGGCCACCCAGGACATAAAATAACTCATTATGCCTAAATCTGTCAGGATATTGATGACGGTCAGTCCCAGCATGAAGAGCATATTCTCCCTCATATTCAGGAGGGGATCTCTTCTGAACAGGAAGTAAGAAGCTGCAAGTACTCCGCAATTTACAATTAAAACTACCGAAAGATAAAACATAAGAGGAACAAGCTGAAGAATATAGCTCCCGAAGAGCATGATGCACATCACATAAATCCATGTAGATGCCATATTTATTCCTCCCTGAACATATCTCCGTCCTTTTGAGGTATCCATATTTTCTGATCGGGAAAGAGCCATCTGAATTCATAGGATGGTGCCCAGACATTTCCAAAAGCATGCATGGGAATGAGCAAACCGGATTCAACCTTGCTCAGGAACTTTTTAACGCCCCACTCCCTTGCCACCTGGAGTCTAGCATCCACCGGGAACATGGCGATATCCACTTTTCCCCCGGACAGTTTTTCCAATTCTGCAAAATAATTATTTCTGGCATCCAGATTGGCAGCATCAGAGTCGCCTGCCCAATGCCACCAGTTTAAATCACCTGCATGGAAGATGGTGATTCCATGACAATGGATCAGGAACGATCCGCCGGCATCCGTCGAACCATACATTTTAACGGTGAAATCCTCATTCGAATAAGAATCTCCCACGTCCATCAGATGCATCTTCCCTGCATCTCTCAAATAGAGATCACAATCCCTATGCAGGATGTATCCATCAGCATATTCCTCAAACCGGCTGATGGATGGATTGAAATGATCCCCATGGAAGTGACTGACAAAGAAGTAAATTTTATTTCTGCCATCTGTAATCATTTTTTCCACATGTTGCAAGGGATCCTTATAATAGTCAAAAACGAGAACTATGTCGTCGATTTTCAGAATGAATCCGCTGTGATTCAGAAAATAAATATCTGCGGGCATATGAATCTCCTTTCGCGGATGTAAAAGCAGCCATAGTTACACATCCGGCAAAATAAATTGAATATTTTCTATTAATTATAAAATCTCAATAAATCTATGTAATTACTGTATTCATCTAGTATAATAATTATAGCATAGTCTAATTCTCATTAGCGAGAACCATCGATATATTTTAATTTCAAACTTTGGTTTATAACGACAGGAGGTTCATAATATGGTAGTCATTCATGATATGCAGGAACATCGTTTTAAAATAGAGGATCCAAAAGGTTTATGCTATTTGGAATACTCTGAGGACGGAAATAACCAGTTTACCGTTCTTCATACTATAGTTCCCGATGAACTTTCCGGCCGGGGACTGGCTGCGCAGCTGGCTCAGGCTTTTTATGACTGGATCAGAAGCAACAACTATTCAATGAAATCAGAATGCACCTACATGGATGCATGGCTCAAGCGCAAAAAGATTGAAATCTGATATTCAGGGATTCATCTTCGGTTTCCTTTTTAGAACTATGTCATTGAAAGGAATAATATGTTTTATAAATTCATTGAACGCTAATGGGAGCTCCCACATTCTTCTTAAATATATTGCTTGAGATAACACAATGAAAAAACACCGGGCTGGTTTTGCCCGGTGTTTTTTACTGTTCCTGCATTTCCTGCAGTTTCTGTTTTTTCTCCGCCAAATAGTCATGCAGGGAGAAATTATCAATATCGATTTTACCGTTTTTCTCCTGATTCTCTTTTACATTCAGAAGCTCAGAGAATGTATTTTCAGCTTCAAAGCCATACCGCCAGAATGCTGTACCGCCAAGCCCGTATTTGCCAACCAGGCTCATTTTGTCTTCGAGTGATTTTGCATCTTCTAACCATGTTTTATAGGCAGTTCCTTTTTCTTTCCAGGAGGAAGTATACTGCTTCTCTTCGTCATTCCATACAGGCCTTAATTTATGCCGGCTTATGAACTGGTCCGTGTATTTCAGGGTCAGCACCCTTGATTTCCACCTGCCGGATTCATTAACCCAGACTCTTGTATAAAGCGGAAGCCCCAGAATCATTTTTTCGCCCGGTACGCTCTTTTTTAAAACCTTGATGCTGTCATCAAGCCATGAATAAGATGCAACAGATCCGGGAACTGTGCTGTTCCCAGGCGTCTCGTCATAACCCATAATGACTAAATAATCTGCTGCCTTTGCAAGATTTTCTCTGTCATAGCACAAGCTCCATGTAGGAGACCATTCATTGTACACAGTAACATCTACTGTTACCATCTTCCCCTGCTCATGCATAGCGCCGGAAAGCTTCTTGATAAAGTCAGTATAGAGGTTCTTGTCCTCCTGCTTCATATTTTCAAAATCAATATTATATCCGCCCAGATCATATACCTCGGAAATCGCATCTATGCGGGAAATCAGTTTTTCCTGCATTTTGGAATCATGCATAAAGGCAGATGTTCCGGGAATATCAAAATCATTATGGATCAAAGGCAGTACATTAAATCCGTTATCCTTTATCCCCTTTAAATACACCAGATCGGGAACAAAATCATTTTGAGAAACATCTTTATAAGATCCCCAGGTCGGCGAAATTATGATTGCATTGTCTTTACCTGCGTCTTTTATACTGCTGGTGCTGAATTCATGTTCCGGATCCCATATGATGACCTGCCGGGACTTCTTTTCTTCTTTCTTCCCGGAATCACGGCTTTCCTTTTTCAACGTGATTTTCTTGTGTTTTTCATCATATTTATAAGTGATTCCAGACTGCCCGGCAAAGTATCCAAAATCGACATATGGTTTGCCTGAAATTATCTTGGATGGAATCTGGACGGATTCCTGCCTGCCTGCACCTGATTTCAGCTTGACGTATATTTTATTTTTTTCTTCTGAAACATCCCACTTCTTCCCTAGTTCAAACGTATTCGGAGAAGCATATAATACGCCTTCATTAAGCAGTACTGTTACATTTTTGGCTCCGCTGACTTTTATTTTCGTATTCGGGTCATCAGCCCATGAATGAACCGGCAGCATCAGAAGAAGCATGCCTGCCGCTAATACCTTTAGACTTAAATTCACCTTGGTCCCCTTTATCGATAATAATGCATGACAAATTCACGAACTAATTGAACCACATTTGGCGTCTTGAAAATGTCTTCAAACTGCTTTGCCGAATTTAATTCGATTTCCTTGTCATATAAGAATTTCTCAAATTGTTTCTGAATTTTCTTTATACGGTGCTGATTTTCCCAAAGAGCCTCATCTCTGCCAAAAATTTCACGCATGAAGAAATGCATAAGAACCGGCCGGAAATAATATTCCGCAAAGCAGGACTCAATCCAATAATCAAATCTGGTCTTTCTGATTCTTTCTGTTTTCTTAAGGAATTTCAGATAGAATTCAAGCCCTTCTTCAACACCGGACCAGAAATCGCCAAAAGCAATATCATATTCACCGTCTGCCTGATGGTCTGCGTAGTCGAATGCATCTGCCTGTACTATGTGGATTTTTTCTTTATGCGGGAATTGCGGAAGCAAAACATCATTGAATATTTTGATGATGGAAGGATTCATTTCAACGATGGTGACTGAATCGACTGTTTCCTTTTGCGCTGCCATGAATGCATAGTACCCAAGACCCAATCCATATGTGATTACCTTTCCCCTCGCCAGACGGAGAGGCTCTTCCATAGACTCTATTTCACTCATTACGAGGCTCATCCAGACTTCTCCGTTTTCCAGAAGAACCGGGAAATTGACTTTATCGTCAAAGAATCCAGCCTCAGCATGCATGAACACATTATCCGAATGCTGTTTATCATGATACGTCTGGATAAACTCTCCCGGCAGGTAATCATTCATCGTCAAAAGGATATGATCTTTTTCAACGGTAGGAATCTTGATGCACTGGTAATAGGGATTATCCGTGATGACTGACGAGGAAAAGCAATGCGTATGCCCTGATATCATATGAAACAGCGCTCGCTTGAGTTCTTTTTCGCTTAAGAGTTCAGTGATATCAGAATACGGTTCCAGCTCTTTTTTATAGAAGCTGAGACGTTCTGTCGCATCATCGATCAAATCAAGGAAACCGGTTTCCACCGAATCCCTTACGACTTTATCCTTGGACCTGCCTTTAAAGTCCAGATCTTCCACATACAGATGATCCTGCACTTCGCCAAGCATGATTTCTCCTGCAATTTCAGAAATCAGAAACTGCCTCCACAGCCCGCCGGTCACTCTTTCAGCTTCTGGTCCTTTAACCAACTTCATATGGCTTTACTCCTTTTAGATAAACTATTTGCATTGATTCTATATGGCTCCGCTGGCAATTGTCATTCCGACTACCTTCTCTGCACCGCCCAGTTTGAGCTCGTGAGCAGCCGCTTCCATGCTAGCGCCGGTTGTATAGACATCATCGGTTAGAACGACGAAAATGATACAATTCAACGGTTTCTCCCCAAAATGCACCCGCCTAGAAACCGACGATGCCATCGGGGATTTCAAGCCAGTAAAGCCAGCAAATCACGAATGTCTTTAAGATAAAAGAGTAGTCTCGGACGGACAACTTTCTGGTAATTATCAGTTTCTCGATACCTGTCTTTCACTGAAAAAATCATATCATCTATATCAATCGGTCTCTTACCCTCAAGACTCTCATACAAATGGCTAGCCTCATGACCAAGTATTTCAAACTGCGCAAAACTTGACGCCATATATCTTCGCTGTTCATAGAGCTTAAGTCTTTCTCTAAGATTCTTTGGATAGATTGAAAACAGCTTATGCTCAAAGCAATAAAATACTAATAAATGAAATAGCAGTGTGGAGTAGTTTTCTTTAAGAATAAGTAGATTACTCTTGTCGTCAAAAGCATTAACGTCAACATCTACCCAAGCCTTCTCAGTCGTTTCCTCACAAATTTCTACAATAGGAAAACTCATGCGCCTTCCTCCAGTGTTCACAAATATTTCCCAGATGAAAAAAGCCCGCAAAGTTACTCTTTGTATAGTGTATCATATCAAGACAATAAATAAGCCCCTCAATTAAGAGGAGCCGTTTCTATTCTCCAACCTTTATTTCCGTTCCGTCTTTAAAGGTAAATCGGACATCATCCTTTCTATAAACGGTTACATGGTCCACCAAAAGTGTCCATAATCCAGGTTCAAAGGAAATCACTTGGTCTGCCTGCTCCAGGGTAGCTATGAATTTGATGAGTTCCTGCCTTCTATTACTCTTTTTAGCCGCCACTTCCTGCAACTTGTCATACTCACCTTTTGCCTCTTCATACTTTCCCACCAGCGCCTCATAGTTCTTTTGGTACTCCGCCTGGTCCAACGCCACCTGACTGTTGTAAGCGACGTAACGCTGAATTTCCTCTAGCTTCTGTTCTACCACCGTCTCTGCCTGTCGTATCTTCTCTGAAAGGTCGTCAACGCAATCAAGCAGTACCTTTATATTAGAAATTATTTTCTCCTTATTATCCAGAAGCTTTCCGGCGGCCAGTACGAAGAGATCTTTAATCTCATCTTCTGAGATAGTTGGCGTATGGCAACCATTCTTGAATTTTTCATTGCACTGGAAGATTACTTTTCTATACTTGTCGTTTGAATGCCATACCTTAGATCCAAACCAGGAACCGCAATCGCCACAGCGAATCTTGGATGAGAACAGGTTTACTCCACTATATCTGCCCCTGCGGCAGGAATGCCTCTTTTTCATTTCAGCCTGCACCAGGTCGAAAACCTCTGGACTAATGATGGCTTCATGGTCATTCTCCACATAGTACTGAGGTATTTCTCCTTCATTCTTTTTCATTCTCTTAGACAGGAAGTCCACTACAAACTTCTTCTGCAGAAGGGAATCTCCTTTATATTTTTCATTCTTCAAGATACTCTGGATGGTCGAAGGGTGCCACTTAGCCCCGCCGGCCGGCGCAGGGATTTCTCTTTTCATAAGTTCATCTGCAATAGCACAGAAGGACCGGCCGGTAAGGTAGAGCCTGTATATCATTTTCACGACTTCGGCTTCCTTCCGATTAATCACCATCGCTCCATTAGGGCCCCGTTTATAACCCAGGAAATGACTATAGGCCAGGCTTCCCTTTCCTTCTGCAAAACGCTTACGTTTCCCCCACTTCACGTTTTCTGAAATGCTGCGACTTTCCTCCTGAGCCAGGGAGGACATAATGGTGATAAGGAGTTCCCCTTTGGAGTCCAAGGTCCAGATGTTTTCCTTTTCAAAATAAATCTCGATTCCTTTTTCCTTAAGTTTCCTTACTGTTGTCAAAGAGTCTACTGTATTTCTGGCAAAACGGCTTACTGATTTGGTAACAATAAGGTCAATCTTCCCAGCTAAAGCATCAGATACCATTTTCTTAAACCCGCTGCGGTGTTTAGTGTTCGTGGCTGATATACCTTCATCAGTATACATACCTGCAAACTCCCAATCACTACGGCCATTAATGTAGCTGGTGTAATACTTAACCTGGGACTCGTAGCTGGTAAGCTGCTCTGGGTTATCCGTTGAAACCCTTGCGTACCCTGCCACTCTCCGTTTCTTCCGGCTATCAATCGGCTGCTCACTAAAGCACCTGCCCGATGCCGGAATTGTTACTACTTTGTGCAGCATTTATCCTCCTATATAAGGTATAAAAATAAAGTCTCCATCTGGTGGCACCTTAATGCACTCTATTTGCCGCCGGAAAACATCTCCATCAAAAGCCGGAATTTTCATAAACTCTGCTGCAGCCATCTCCAGCTTTTCTTCTGGTATAGAGTAGCCGCAGCAGCGTCGACAAAACCAATAGGGCCTTTTTGTTTTTCGGGTAAGGCCGTGAATCAGAAAGCTGCCGCACTGAGAGCAATACAGCTTCCCGCTGAACGGATACTTGGCCCGGCTTCGGTTCCTTTCTTGAAGCTTCTGTTTTCGTTCCTCTGTCCAGGGCGCTGTGAAAGGTAAATCCTCCCATGTCCTTGAAGCTGTCGTCCCATCCTTGAAAAAGAACAGTAGCGTATGCGGCCGCGGAATCTCAATGTGGTCAACCCTCTCCAGGAAAATATTTTCATCAAAATTTATGACCCCCAGAGTCTCTGCAGAGATTTTCTTAAGAGTCTCCTCCCGGATAGAACCTTTGACTTCTCCCTGGCTCTCCCAATAAACCGCTCCATTCTTCCTGGGGTGACGGAGATAACTCTTCTTTGAGAATGGGTCTTTCAGTTTTCCCGTAAAGCAGGTCAGATGAAGGGCTTTATTAGCCCATACACCTTTCTCCTTCTTTTCTGTGATCAATGCTTGCACCCGGTCGAAGGTTGCTTTATCAATAATGGCTTCATGGTCATCAGCCACCATGTATTTGGGTAGTTCCCCTTCGTTTTTCTTCCGCTGCTTTGTCAAGGGACTTACCGTATAGCTTTTCTGGAGAAGCATCTCTCCAGTGTAGATACTGTTCTGCAGGATGTTAGATATGGTTTTCCGCTGGAAGGCCGGATTGCCATAAAAGCTCTTCACCCCCGCAGCTTTCAAGCTGTCTACTATTTTTTGCAGCGATTTACCTTGAAGGAAGGATGCGTAGATGCTTTTCACCACTTTGGCTTCCGGCGGAAAAGGAACCAGGGTGTCACCCTCCCAGCGGTATCCGTAAACAATAAAGTGCTGGTTTGGTATGCCCTGCTCATTCTTTTTCTTGAAGGCCCAGCGGATGTTGGTACTCATATTCTGGCTTTCCGCCTGCGCGAAGGAAGCCAAAATGGTTAGCATCAACTCCCCGTCACCGCTCATCGAATTGATATGCTCTTTTTCAAATCGGACCTCTACTCCGATTTCTTTCAGGTGGCGGACTGTATGGAGTAGGTCAACTGTATTCCGGGCGAAGCGCTGGATAGATTTCGTCAAAATGATATCTATCTTCCCTGCCTCCGCATCCGCAATCATCCGCCGGAAACCTTGACGTTTCTCCATACTGGTGCCTGAAATTCCTAAGTCCGAATACACGCCGGCATAAATCCATTCTGGGTTGGACTGAATAAGGTTGCTAAAGTAGCTTACCTGGGTGGAAAAAGACCGCTCCGTCCGATCAGTATCAACCGATACGCGGGCATAGGCTGCCACCCGTTTCAAGTGAAGGTTTGGTGTGAAGTTCTGGAGTTTTCGTATTATTTTCATCGTCATAACCTCCTTACGTATCAATCACTCTAGCCGCCGATAATAGCAAGTACTTCTCACTTACTAGTCCACGAAATATTCAGCTTTTTAAGGCACGAAAAAAGAGCCTATCAAAGGCTCTCTTTTTATTAAAGTGTGAAAAGGAAGGCTGGCCCTTTTTCGTATTCGTTGCCCATGAACTTTTTGTTATCGCTGTAGATTTCAACCATCCCTTTCAGGTTGCAGCCCATCTTCGTGAAGGCCCAAGCGGTGTCCATGGCGTTGGTCCAGTTGGAGGAGAAGGTGAATTCTGTCACCCCGAACTTTTTGAACATCTGGATGATTTCTTCTGGTTCCGTGTAGGAGCCGCTTACGTCCAGGAGCTTGTTGCCGCGCTGTTTCATTTCTGTGTAAAGCCGCATCATGTTGCTAAAGTCCTCCCCTTCGGCCCGAACCTCCTGGAGCAGTTCCTGGTAACCTTCCCTGCAGGCTTCCATGCCTTTTTCGTCTTTTGCCTTTTCGGCCTCGTTGAATCTCTTTTCCAGGTCTAGGTATCTTTCATAGAACTTTGCAATCTTTTTCATCATTTTGTTTTCCTCTCTTTCTTCGGGGTGTTTCCCCTTTTCTTGTGTATATATATATCACTCTAAAGGTACATAATAGCAAGTCAATCATCGATAAATATCATGCTTATCTTAGGTCTGTACTTTTCTTCCATCTGCTCTTTGAACTGACGGTATTCCTTCCGTGTGATAAGCCCTAGGGCCAGAAGCTTCTTCGCTAGATTCATGGTGGCAAGGTAGGTTCCTTCTTCTTTAAGGCTCATGATGACCAAACCTCGCTTCCACGTAACACTTATAGCAGCAGTACTTTCTTAGCTTTGAACCAGCCACTGTGAATACCTTATGGCAGTTAGGGCATTCTAGTTCCTTTGGGCGCCTGTGCTTTACCAGTTCACGATGAGAGTTCCACCAGGTCATCCGGCAAGTATCATCACAAAATTTTCTCTTCCGTCCACCCTTCACTTGCTTTAAAGGTTTCCCACAATAAAGACAATATCCATTCCTCGCCTGGACCTCATGGCGTTTACAGTAAGACTTCACTGTATTAACCGACACACCCATGGCCTTTGCAATCTTGATATACCCCAAACCTTGCTGCCTTAATCCACTGAGCATTTTCTTCTGTGTTTCGTTCATAAGTAGTACCTCCTACTTACCAGTCCACGAAATGTTCAGTTATTTAAGGGCGCAAAAAAAGCCCACCATTTCTGGTGAGCTTTGAGAATTTCAATTATGGAAGACAAACGCGGTAAGGGGGATACCCAGTATTTAATGCTTCTTAGCCAATGATAGAAATTTGTCCATTTATCAGCATCGGAAGTAGCCAGTCACGAGTAGATGCAAGCTTCGTATTTTCGCTTATATTTTTACCTATTTCGGCATATAACGTTTGGGTAAGTCCTTGGAATTTGATAAGTGTGCTTTTATCAGGAATAAGTAATATGATTTCAGATAAATCATCGTTATTAACTGCTTGCTGGGTAGCCCCATGGGCCAGTACATTCTTTAAAGTTTCGAAATAAGGATTAGCGACAAAAGATGAAATATATTCGAATGCATTATCCTGGCATTGTAAGCCACAGAATCCAGTTGAAATAATGCTACTATTAATGAGTTCATTCATTTGGTTATTAAGACATAAATGTTTAATGCTATTTTTCATTTTAGCAAACCAAACCGAATTGACTAAGGGTTGCATATTTGCTCTATTTTCACGAGTATGATATTCAATATAAGTGCCTTCTCCAATATCCATGCCACTTACATCAGCAGTTGCCAGATATCTCTTTTTACCAAAGAATCTTTCAATTCCTGGACTAATTATTTTTACAAGTACATTATTTGTTAATGGAGCAGCATCCCAAGCAATAGGAATCTCCTTTTTAAGCAGCTCATTATATACAAGCTTTCCACCAGATGACTTATATGGATTCCCATTATCATCTGGAAAATCAAGCTGGATAAACCAATGTTCATAAATTAAGTTAATTAATTGTTGCAAGTTTCTATTTACTTCATTGTTGAGCATTATCTTATTATCTAGTGTCTTTAATATCTGTACAATCTTATCTTGCTTCGACTTCGTTGGCATCGGAATCTCAATATCTTGAAAATCACCCTTGCTCAGTATTGGCGTACGGGTTACCGACGCAAGAGAAAATAAATAGTCCTTATATAATTTTAGCCAATAGTACACATAATATGGATTATAATCTTGTTTAATATCAGTAATCGAATTAATTTGTTGATTTGTCGCGCACTTCTCCTTACATATTGCAACATTTCCCATATCCCATCCAATACAGCCAACCATTATACTAATCCCGTGTATTGTATTTGATAAAATGCTATTCATTCCTTTTTCGGTAATCGTTTTCTCAGATTTCGTAACAACATAATCCCCATGAAGTTCATTTGGGGTTATAAACATATAGTCTCCATCATAATATTCTCTGTTAACTGTAGAAGGCGTTTTCCCTGTAACTACCCGTCCAATCTCAGATATTTTCTTCTTAATATAGTTCATGAACGTAATCTCTCTTTCAGTTAGTCATTTCACTTGCTTGTATTTCACTTTACTCAGCTGCTTTATAATTTCATTCTGAAGCAAATTTTCTTCGGAGAATAGTGTCTTCAAATTCTGCTGATGTTCATTTAATTTGTATTGAAATTCTTCTTCAGTAAGATCAACATACTTAATTTTAATATCAAAATACATACCAGCAGTAAGATAATATTTTTTTGCTTGAATATCTTCATAAGTCAAAGCTATTGAAAAATTGTCTATGTTTTTCTTATTATTAAAAGCATCTATAATCTGATCTATTTCCTCAGCACGAAGGCGTCGTTTTTGTATATTCCCATCTTTATATTCCTCCCCCATATGAGTGGCATCAATTAGAATTACTTTCTTAGTATCTCTAGAATTATCAAAAAAAAGGACAGACACACTTGTTGGAGTATTTGCAAATACATTTGCAGGCATGCTAACCACTCCAGACACAATATGTTCATCAACTATATGTGTTAAAATTCTACGCTCTACATCATTTTTTGCTGTTAAAAAGCCAGACGGTACAACAATTGCCCCTTTGCCGTTAGGCTTTAATGAATTAAGGACATGCTGGATAAATAACGTATAAATAGCCATTCGCTCTTTTAGTTTTTTTGGTACTTTAGGTACACCAGCCCAAAATCTAACAGGCATTTTCGCTATTTTTTCACGTGTCTCAGAAAAATCCATTTTAAAAGGTGGATTGGACACAACATAATCAAACTGACGTAACTGTTGACCATCATCAGACCTATGATATGGCTCTGTTAGAGTATCACCTTGTATAGCATTGTCAAGAGAAGATACAAGGCCATTCAAAATAAGATTTAACTTTAACATCTTATTACTACGTTGAGATATGTCCTGTGAGAATATAGTACATTTATCTTTTCCTATTTTATGCGCAAGAGCTATCAATAATGTTCCAGTACCTGCAGAGGGATCATAGCATTCAATATTATGTAAATCTTTATGGTCCCCCACTAATAGCTCAGCCATGATCGTTGCTATAGCATGAGGTGTATAATACTCCGCATATTTACCACCACCGGCAGTATTATAATCCTTAATCAAATACTCGAAAATCTGCGCAAAAAAATCATAACTTTGAGAAAAAGCTTCTTCAAAAGAAAAATTTACAAGTTTATCAATAAGCGCTCTTGCAAAATTAGCTCGCTGAGCTTC